>OLQH01002317.1_pt1 | contig 11265 bp, 10 predicted proteins | sample 1672671 | NCBI WGS metagenome assembly OLQH01 (sample SAMEA3136712, study PRJEB25190) | human gut metagenome
TTCGTCTCAAAAGGGGAGGCGAGTGGCATGGAATGCTGCATCCGGCAGGCTCCGGAAAGAAGCATGCTCCGATTGTGCTGGAAACGTATGGCGAAGGGGAACGCCCGCGGATTCATGGAGACGGCAGTTATGCGGCCATATATCTGGAAGGGCTCAGCTTTTGGACGGTGCGGGATATTGCGGTCACAAACCGTGCGGCCAAGCGGGGGATACGGCAGGGGATCTGCATCTGCGGAAGCCCCACCGGCATCACCCAGGGAATTCGTGTGGAGAACTGTGAAGTCAGCGAGGTGTTTGGGGAAAACAGGAGAGAACGCGGCGCGTATGGAAGCATGTACTGGAATTCCGGCATCTATGTGACTTCGTCTGGAAGGACGTCTGCCCAGAACCATCTGCACGACATCCTCATCATCGGAAATTATATCCATGATGTATATACGAGCGGCATCCGCGTCAACCAGGAGGAAGATTTCATCACGGATATCCATCATACGCATGTGGTCATCCGCGGCAACCGGATCGAACGGACGGGCAGCGACGGGATCATCGTTGCAAACTGCATTCTTCCGTTGATTGAAGGGAATTGCTGCCTGGATGCGGGCGCCCTTGGTAATAAAGAAGAAACCCGCCTGATTGCAGGGGTCTGGGTGTGCGCCGCCAAGGACGCGCTCATACAGCGGAATGAGGTGGGAGGAACGCGGCTCTTCCAGAATGATGGGACCGCTTTTGATACGGACTGGGGAACGGCGGGGACCACGATTTTTCAGTACAATTATACCCATGATAATCAGGGAGGTTTCTGGTTGGACTGCATGGGAATCAACAGGAACAGGGAATGCGAGGGAACGATCCTTCGCTATAACATCAGCGTCAACGACGCCCGCTGCCTGATCCAGGACGATTATGGCATCGAAGCGGAACTGTACGGCAATCTGTTCCTGCAGACCGGTGAGGGTGCAGGGCCTTTGATCTGCTGCCATCAGACAGGCGCTTCTCACCTGTTCCGGAAAAATATTTTTGCCTTTGGCGGCGCGCCTAAGAATGGATGGCAGGCCTCCAGCTATCAGGAAAACTGGTATGCGGGACTGGAAGCATGGCCCAAAGAGGATACGGCAGGCCAGCCCGGAATTCCATTTGCGCCGGAAGGACTGTCCGGGACGGATACGGCCATGAGAGAATGCCTGGCCAACCGGTTGGGGCAGTCCGCAGATGAGCGGAGGCAGATGTGGGATCTGCTGGCAAAAGCCGTGGGCACGCGGAAACTGACGGGGCAGCAGGAAGGATAGTAAAAAAGAGGGATGGGCAGAGTGAATGCAAAATAAAATCTCTGTATCTCACGGATTTTATTGCTAAAAAATAGGGGTAAGGAACATTGGCTGGAAGTTCCTTATCCCTATTTTTTTATATCCGCTCATCTCTGCCCTTCCTTTTTGGACAATGATGAACCAAATAGCGTACAAACGCATTGATTGAGTCTATGGGGATATGAACGGGCATTTTGACAAAATTATGATTGGAGACGGCTTAACCTCATCTGATAAATGGTAAAGCATAGGATGCCGACTACAAAAAAGCCTGACATACAGTAAAAGACCGCATCATATCCAAACTGCTGTGCAATCCGGCCTCCCCAGATAGGACCAAGCCCCTGGCCGATATCCGCACCAATATAGTATGTGCTTGTGGCGATTCCCACTCTGGCCGCATCTACACGTTTGATGCAGGCAGATTGCAGAGAAATCTGACCGCCTACGTTTCCAAAAGCTTTGATGGCGGCTGCAATCAGGAAGAGAGATAAAATGGGCGATTTCCCGATCATAAGCATAGAAAGAGCACTGGAAAGAAGGGCGGCATTGACGATTATAAATAAGTTCATATTGTCCGCCAATCTGCCAATCAACATGCGTAAAAGAAACAAAGCGATAGCATTGACGGAGAAGAATAGGGAGATATTCGTAATTGATTTGGTTTCTCCTAAAAGAACCAGAAAAGAGTTGACAATTCCGTTTCCCATTGAAAATAGGCCTGCAATCAGTGCATAAATAATACATTCCTTTGCGATGAGATTGGAAAAAGAAGGAAGGAATGCCCTGCCTTTTGTATCACCGATGACCATTTGCGGCTGATATCTGAAGAAAAACTGCAGAACCAGAGCGGCAATGAGCGTAGATAAGCCGATTAGAAAAAACAGCATTCGATATCCGAAAGAATCCCGGATGATTATTCCAATGGTAGGACCTATAATCTGGGCCAATACCTGTCCGAGACCATAATAACCAAGTCCTTCACCTAAACGGTTTTCTGGGATGAATTCTGTGGCCAGAGCCATGTTTGCGGTTCCATTAATGCCGAAAAGGGCTCCATGAAGGATGCGCACAAAAAGTAATGTTCCTATAGAAGGGCAGAGAGCGTAGCTGATGATAACCAGGGCGATTAATAAAGTCGTGAAGGTGCAAATCCGCTTTTTGTTCAAAATATCGGATATGAATCCTCCGATCGGGCGAAATATCAATGCGGTAATGGAAAAAATGCCGGAGATAAAACCTACGGCAGTCAGTTGAGTACCATAGGTGAGAGCATAGGACGAAATGAGCGTAGTAATCATGTTGAATCCTAAAGCTGTAATCAGACTGACAGTAACCAAAATTATGAAGCCATGATTCAAAAGACTTTCGGGTTTTTTCATAATGGATTCTCCATTTCCGTACCTGATAAAACAGGATGCTAATTATTTTGCTAATAAAATGATAGTATGAAAAAATGAAAATGTCAATAATGATAGCTAAATTAGCTCTTCTCTATAGATGGCACATTTAGAAAAAAGGTGTAAAAAGTCTATATTGACATTGTTTTTACATGATATTATAATGTTTTAAAAAGCTAAAACGATATAGCAAAATAGGAGGGGTATTGTGAAATTAGAACGGATTAGCCCGGAGCAGGCGGGGATCTCCAGCAGGAAGGTCATGAAATGTTTGAAGGCTTTGATGCATGACAAGACGCAGATGCATGGATTTATGGCTGCGCGCGACGGAAAGGTATTTGCGGAATGTTGGTGGAAGCCTTACGGACCGGAACAGATCCATTGCAATCATTCTTTGGGAAAGAGTTATACGGCAACCGCCATCGGCATCTTATATACCCAGGGGAAGCTGAAGCTGGAAGAAAGAGTGGCGGATCTGTTTGCGGATGAGATAAAACAGTATGGAATCTATCCGGGAGAACGGATGGAAAGGCTGACGGTAAAGCATGTGCTGACCATGACGAATGGGATGCGGAGGGCCCCTGTTATGGATGCCGATTGGCTGAAAAATTATCTGGCGGAACCGGTGGAGGCAGAACCGGGGAGCGAGTTTTTCTATAATTCTTCCGGCTCTTGTCTTTTGGGGGCCATTGTGAAGAAAAAAACAGGAAAAGACCTGAAGGAGTTTCTGCAGGAAAATCTCTTTGGGAAAATAGGAATCGATGGGAATGCTTTTGAGATTTTCAAGTTTCCAGACGGGTATGATGCGGAACCTGGAACCGTATCCAAAACGGAAGACAATCTGCGTCTTGCCTTGCTGTATATGAATTATGGCGAGTGGGAAGGCGAACAGATTATAGCAAGGGATTGGATGGAACAGGCCATGAGCAGGCAAATCGATACTCCCGGACAGGACGGAGATTATGGGAACGGCTATGGGTTCCAGCTGTGGAACAGCAGAAGAAGCGGGCTGTACCGCTTTGACGGGGGGCAAGGACAGTTCGGGCTGATCTGGCCGGAAAAAAAGATTGCAGTCGCTCTGCATGAAGGCGGGCTTTGCCCAGATGGGCCGCAGATTACGCTGGATATCCTTTCAGAATATTTGCTGGACGAAATTGGGGAAGAAGAACTTCCTTTGGATCCTGAAGCTTGGGAAGAACTGAAGGCCTTTGAAAGCGGCCTGTCTATTCCAGAGCGGGAAGCTTGTTCTGTTTGTGTACCAGAGGGTAATTTTGACGGAAAATATACAGTGATAGGAGGAGATGGGGATCCCTGGATCAGTGTATCACCTGGCGGCTATAACTTCTTTTCTTGCTTTTACCATCCGGATAAGAAGAGAGAGTTTACGGAGTTCTGCCTGCAAACGGATAGCGAGAAATGTATCTTTACAGTGAATGGTTATGCTGTTTTTGAGGCATGGTTCGATGGAAAACACCATCCGTTTTATACGGACAACGTATTGCCCGAAATCGGATGGAACTGTTCGTATGCCAGGTATCTGGATGATTCCACATTAGAGATTACAACGAAATGGCTGGGGGGCTGGTTTGAGGGAAGGATTGTGATGAAAAGACGGGGAGATGAGATGGAACTGACATTCTATAAGGATAGGCTGGAGGAGGGGAAAAACCGATACAGCATATCCCGGGCTGAAGCCAGAAAGTGTGGATGAGGGAAGAAGGAGAAAACGCTGGAGTTTGGATATATGCCCGTATGGTATGCCGCTGATGCGGAGGAAAGGAGAAAATGAATGGGGGACTTCAGATATCTGGATGAATTATTAGAGAATTTTGTGCAGAAGGGCCCTGCAGGCTGCGGCTGTATGGTAATGCAAGATGAAAAGGTGCTTTACGAAGGATATCACGGATATGCTGATCTTGCGAGCAAAAGGCCAATTGATGCGGATACGGTTTACCGGCAGTATTCCATGACGAAGATCGCTATCTATACAGCCTGTATGATGCTGTTGGAACAGGGCAAGATTCTTCTGAGCGATCCGATTTATGAATATTTCCCGGAATGGAAAGAGACAAAACGCTATGAACTGGATTCTGAGGGAAATGAAAGAATCGTAGCCTTAAAACATCCAATCTGTATAGAACATATTATGAATATGTCCTGCGGGCTGCCTTATGGACATACGAATGATGGAACGCCTACAGGAAGGGAAATTTTTCGGGTGACGGAAGAACTGAAACAAAGAGAAGAAGGTTATACACTGAGGGAAGAGATCCGGGCTGTTTCGAGGGTTCCGGTGGCATTTGAGCCAGGTGAGAGATGGCTATATGGATTTGGCAGTGAACTGGCAGCTGGGCTTGTGGAGGTTGTGACGGGAAAGCCGATTCATGAAGCGCTTAGGGATATGATTTTTGCCCCTTTAGGTATGAAAGATACAGGAATGATTTATTTTGGAGATATCCGCAGCCGCCTTGCTACGTTTTATACCTTGACAGAGACCGGTGAACGGATGCCGGGAGGAGCGGTGATGGATGAAAAATCTATGCCGCAGGCAAAACCTACAGGTTGCCCTAGGTTATTTTCTACGGTCAGGGATTTCGCAATCTTTTCACAGGCGCTTTCATGCGGCGGAAAATATAAAGGAACGCGGCTGTTGGAACAAGGAACCATTGACCTCATGCGTACGAACCGGCTTAATGAGCAACAATTGAAGGATTTCCAAAACGCATATCTGGCGGGCTATGGTTATGGATTGGGCGTGCGGACAATGATCGACCAGGCAAAAGGCGGAAGCAATAGCTCCATTGGAATTTGGCTGGACGGGAGGTTCAGGAACATGGGTTTCTATGGATCCTAAGGAACGGATTTCTGTGGTATACATGCACCAGCTCGCGCCTAATATGGAAAAATACCATCATCTGCGAGTGAGGGCCTGCGTATACGGCGCTTTGCAATAGGAGGATAGTATGGGGGATTTTAAAAGACTGGATGCATTGCTGAAAAAATTTGCGGATGAGACAGTTCCAGGATGTGCCTGTGTGGTCATGAAAAAAGAAGAAGTTTTGCATGAAGGCTATGCAGGCTGGGCTGATGCAGAACAAAAAAGGCCGATTGACCCCAAAAGCGTATTCAGACAGGCATCGACGACGAAGCTGTTTACCTATGCCATCATGGGAATGCTGTATGAGGAAGGGCGCTTTCTCTTTTCTGATCCGATCGGGGAATACCTTCCGGAATGGAAACATACGACGAAATGGATCAGAAAGGAAAACGGAGAAGTCGAAGTCCTGCCGCTGGAAAGGCCGATTACGGTAAGGGATGCTGCGGCAATGATGTGTGGGCTGCCTTACTGCATGTTTCCAGAACCGGCGCCAAAGGATCTGACTGTAAAATGTATGAGCGAGAAAATGAAAGAGCTGCTTGCTAAAGGAACTCCTACATTGAGAGAAGAGGTGAGACAGATGGCGGAAGTACCGGTACGCTTTGAACCGGGAACCCACTGGCTATACGGATTTGGGAGCGAGATCATAGGCGCGCTGGTGGAAGAACTGACTGGAAAATCCCTGCGTGCGAACTTTGCAGAAAGGCTGATCGAACCTTTGGGGCTGAAGGATACGGGGACGTTTCTGACGGACTATTTGCGGAAAGGGTTGGTGAGACAGTATGAGAAAAAAGAAGGGAGATTGTTCCCCGTACCAGAAGAAGAGGACATGGCCCTGAATGCGACGGTGACACCTGAAGGAGCAAGGCCGCAGCTAATTTGCAGCGCCAAAGATTTTGCCATATTCATGAACATGTTGGCGAATGGCGGCGTTTACGATGGAAAAAGGTATTTAGCGGAGGGAACTGTCCGGCTGCTGGCCTCAGATCAATTGGATGAGAGAACGGCGCGGGATTTCCAGAATACATACCTGGCTGGATATGGGTACGGCCTGGGATTCCGGGTGCTGAAGAGTCAGGCACAAGGCTTTCATAATGGACATCCCGGCGCTTTTGGCTGGACGGGAGGAACTGGAATCTGGGCGGAAGCAGATCCGGTATCTGGAGTCAGTATCGTGTATATGCATAATATGCGGCCAAATGAAGAATTGTACCATCACCATAGGATAAGAAATGTGGTATATGCGGATATTTGAAACAAGAGAATAGCTCAGATGTTTCAGAATGGAGGAAAAAATGGCATTACTGGAATTAGATCTGCGTTCAGGTTATCTGAATAGCCATGAAGAGGTCTGGGTGAGCCTTCCAGATAGAAAGCCCGGAAAAAGAGGATATCCTGTGCTTTGGTTGTTTCATGGAGCACATCAGGATGCTTCGGAATGGGTTAGAAACTCTTCTATAGAAAGATATGCGAATCAAAGAGGGCTGGCGGTAGTGATGCCCACCATGCTGCACAGCTATGGAATGGATATGAAGTATGGAGCTCCTTATTTCTCCATGCTTACGAAGGAACTGTGGTATGAACTGCGCTGGATGCTTCCCTGCCTTTCTGTTCGCAGAGAGGATAACTATGTGGCAGGAGCCTCTATGGGCGGATACATCGCTTATAAGTGGGCGCTGACTAATCCAGAGCGATTTTCCAGTGTGGGAGGTTTTGCGGGCTCAATTGATATTGTCTCTGTCTTGCATAAGCATATCGGAGAAGGCAAGGTGGACATGCACCATTATCTGGCAAACTCTTTTGGCTCGCCGGAGGCGATAGAGGGAACAAAGGATGACACGTTCTGGCTGGCCCAGCAATGTTGCAAAGAGGAGAAAAAACTGCCACGGTTCTGGATGGTATGCGGCAGACAGGATTTTGGCTATGATTTATGCAAGAATGCGGTTTACAGATTGAAGAATATGGGACTGGATGTGACTTGGGAAGAAGGAGACGGGGAACATTGTTTTGATATGTGGGATAGATATGTGGAACCGTTTTTTGATTGGATTGGGTTGGAAAAAGGGGGAAATACATAATGGCTGTGATGACCCTGAAATTTTATTCGGAAGTACTGGGATTGGCCACATCGCTTAGAATTTTGATTCCGACGAAGCCGAATGTTGAAGAAGGATATGAAGCGCATTATGCCGAAAAAGAAAAGCTGCCTGTACTTTGGCTCCTGCACGGCGGAAGTGACAACTATGCGGATTGGCACGATTGCACGACGGTACAACTGCTGGCCGATCAATATGGGATCGGCGTGGTGATGCCGGATGCGCAAAACGGAAGTTATGCAAATATGGCATATGGCCCGGCATGGTTTGATTATATTACCCAAGAATTAATGGAATATGTTTATGCGCGCTTCCCTTTTTCAAGAGCCCGAGAAGATAATTATATTGCGGGAATGTCTATGGGGGGCTTTGGAACGCTGAAAATTGCCCTCCGTTATCCGGAGCGTTTCCTGGCTGCCTGTCCGATTGCATCGGCAGTACAACTGGTGGAACAGTATGTGCACCATGCTACAGATGAGAGGAAGTGGTTTGGGCGGGAATTTGAAAAAATATTCGGCCATTATGAAGATCCGGAAAAACTGCTTGGAAGCGAGGAAGACTGCTATTGCCTGCTCGGAAAGGCGCTACAGGAAAAGAAAGAGCTTCCTGCGTTGATGATGGCGCAGGGGACCGAAGATTTTACCTATCAGGGAAATAAGGATTTTTACGAATATGCGGTATCTCAGGGCGTGCAGGTGAAATGGGTGGAAGCGCCCGGTGCACATAACTGGGATAGCTGGAATCTGTATCTTCCGGAAGTGTTTTCCTTTATTCAGGAACAAAAAACGCGGTAGAGGTTCATGCTGGTCTGAACTGATGCAAGGGGAGGGGAAAATGGGAATTCTGCAGTATACGTTTTATTCAGAGAATCTTCGGGAACAGACTACCGTGCATATGATTCTTCCTGCTTTTGAAAGGGATAGAGGATATGGAAATGCGGAAACGTATTATCACAGCTATACGCCGAAGAAAACGGTTTATGTCCTGCATGGAGGCTCCGATGACAGCACGCTTTATCTGCGCAGGACCCGGATCGAAGAATACGCGGTGGAAAGGGATATCGCTGTAGTTTTTCCTCAGGTGCGTAATAGCTTTTACTGCAATATGCACCGTGGAAAACAATATTTTTCGTATCTGTCAGAAGAATTACCTGATACGCTGGAGCAAGTTTTCCGACTATCTACTGACTGGAGAGACAGATATGTGCTTGGGAACTCCATGGGCTCTCATGGGGCTTTTAAATGGGCGTTGAACCGGCCAGACTTTTTCGCTGCTGCTGCTGGAATGTCTGGTGTGGGAGACGTAGAAGAACTTGGCTTTTTTGAGAGGGAAGATCCTAGGGTATTTGAAGCCTTTGGCACAAGTGAAGATTTCAGGAACAGCCAGAATGATTTCCATTATTTGATAGATAAACTGTTGGCGTCAAAGGAAAGGATGCCGCGGTTTTATAGCTGTTGTGGGCTTCAAGATCCCTATTTGGAAGGAAATCGGAAATTTATTTTAGAGGCTGAAAAAAAGGGGTTTCCAATTCGGTTTGAAGTAGGGACAGGCGGTCATGAATGGTCTTTTTGGAATAAATGGTTGCCAATTATGCTGGATCATATGCTTTTGGGATAATGGGACGGAAGAGCTTTTGATACCGGCTTCGTGCCGCGAAGCAGCAGTTTTCGCAACTTTGTGTATATCTGTGGGTAAGCAGATCTGTAGAAACCGAAAAAGGATATTTGAGCAGATTCGCTTGGGAATGAGGGGGAAAAATGGGATTTCTGCATTTTGATTTTATGTCGGAAAAGCTGCGGTATCATACAAATCTGTATTTGATACTGCCGGAGGAAACGAGGCGGGGGCAGGAGCCGGAGGCAACGTTGTACCTGCTTCATGGAGGTGGAGGCAACGGAATGGACTGGCTGCGTTATACCTCGATTGAAAGATTTGCTCAGGAACGCCGAATAGCTGTTGTGATGCCGGAAGTGGATGGAACTTGCTTCTATGCAGATATGAAGTATGGATATCCCTATTTCACCTTTTTAACAAAGGAGATTCCTGCACTTACGGAAACGCTATTCCCGGTAAACAGAAAGAGAAGGCAACGGTATGTGGCGGGGCTTTCGATGGGGGGATACGGTGCCTGGAAATGGGCGTTTCATGAACCGCAGTTTTTCGGAGCTGCAGCGAATTTGTCTGGTATTTCTTTCATTACGGAGATATTCAAAGAAGGAGGGTTTGCGCAGCAGGAACGGGAAGGTGAGAACGGGCTGGTAGCGCAGAATTGGGGGAGCCTGGAGGAACTGCAAGGAAGTGAAAGCGATTCGGCTAAGTGGCTGGAGTGGGCATCTGAAAGGAAGGTGGAACTTCCTGCTTTATATGCGGGAATTGGAACAGAAGATTTCAGCTATCCCGATGCTTGCAAATATCTGGAAGCCTGCGGAAAGATAGGGTTGAAAGTAGAACAGCGCATGGTGCCAGGGCGGCATGAATGGAGCGTCTGGGACAAATTGATCGCAGATTTTATGGATTGGGCGAAAGGACATGCCCAATCCTGAGAAGCAACAGAAATAAAAGTGATGCTGGAAAGGGAGAGAACATGGCAAGAAAAGAAAATTTGGATATTTTTTTGGAAGAGTTGGTAAAGAAAGGCCCTGCAGGATGTGGGTGCGCGGTAGCGCGGGATGGGGAAGTCCTGTATGAGAACTATTTTGGTTACGCAGATCTGGAAAAAGGGAAAAAAATAGACTCTGGTAGCGTATATCGCCAATATTCTGCAACGAAAGTGGTGATTTGCACTGCAGCCATGATGCTTTATGAAAGAGGGAAGTTCTTACTCAATGATCCGATTTATGAGTATTTTCCTGAATGGAGGCATACGATGGTAGCCGAGAAGCAGGAGGATGGGAGCATGAAGATTCGGGAAGCGAGGCGCCCGATCGAAGTGAGGGACTGCTTCTCTATGGCGATGGGGATAGGCTATGGTGGCCCGGAATATACCCATCAGATGATGGAAAAAAGCAGAGCGAATCTGGCCGCGTCAATCGGTGATTATACGTTGCGTCAGGATATAAGGGCTATGGCGAGCGTACCTGTGATGTTTGATCCGGGCGAACATTGGCTGTACGGATTTGGCCACGAACTGGTAGCAGGTTTGATCGAAGCGGTTTCTGGGAAAAAAGTAAGCCAGTTTTTGAAGGATGAGATTTTTGAACCACTGGGAATGGATAGTACAGGCTACCATTATTTTGGAGATATCCGGGAACGTATGGTGACACCCTATCAGTTGGAAAATGGAAAGAGAATTCCAATTGTGGGTGCGATGTTTGATGACCGATTTGAAGTGGATGCTAACTATGAGGCAGGAGGGGCCGGCCTTTTCTCTACAGTTCCCGACTATCTTAAATTTTCCCAGATGCTTGCGTGCGGCGGGATGTGGGAAGGCAAGCAGATCATTGGCCGTAAAACCATTGATCTGATGCGTACCAATCAGCTGAACGAACAGCAGATGAAGGATTTTGCTGCGCCCTATTTGGATGGCTATGGTGAGCGTACCTGTGATGTTTGATCCGGGCGAACATTGGCTGTACGGATTTGGCCAC
>OLQH01002320.1_pt1 | contig 11240 bp, 7 predicted proteins | sample 1672671 | NCBI WGS metagenome assembly OLQH01 (sample SAMEA3136712, study PRJEB25190) | human gut metagenome
TTTAAAACAAGAATCATTGGAATATTTAATTCTAATAATTGAGTTGTTAAATAAAGATTTCTTTCCATGTTTGTCGCATCAATAATATTAATAATTAAACATGGTTTTTCCTCTAATAAATAACGAATAGAAACTATTTCTTCTGAAGTATAAGGTGACAAAGAATAAATACCCGGTAAATCAATCAATTCAAGTTCATCTTTATGTTTTTTTATAAACCCTGTTTTTTGTTCTACTGTGACACCTGGAAAATTACCGACATGTTGTGAAGAACCAGTTAAAGCATTAAATAAAGTTGTTTTTCCACAATTTTGATTTCCAATCAAAGCAATCTTCTTAATCATGATCTACCACCTTTACTTCAATTAAAGAAGCATCCTCTTTCCTCAAAGTCAAAACATAACTTCTTAAATAGACTTCTATTGGATCCCCCATAGGTGCTACTTTTCTAATTTTAACTAATGTATGGGGTGTTAAACCCATTTCTAATAAACGTCTTCTAAGCAATCCTTCACCATGAACTACCGTAATTTTTCCACTCATCCCCGGTTCTAATTTATCTAATGTCATAAAATACCCCCTTAAAACTTAAATATTTCTAAATCATCTGGTACATAAATATTTCCATTAAAATACAATTTAGCTTCATTTGTATATAATTGTTTACGTTTTTCTAGGTTAAAATGTTATAGAAAGTTCTCATGGTTTGCATAGTTAGCATTCTCCTGCATGAGAGATACCAAGTATCTCAAGTTCTTTTTCTGTTAATCCAATGCCGCGCAGCATCAGGCGGTTTCCACATAAAGCCTCTATGGAGTTAATTCCCATGCCTCCCATGAGCTCTTTAATCTCATGGTTCCATGCAGTCATTAGATTCACAAGTCGCTGGCTTCCTGTTTCCGGATTCAGTCTTTTCACAAGCTCCGGACGCTGTGTGGCAATTCCCCAGTTACATTTACCACTCTGACAAGTACGGCAGAGATGGCATCCCAAAGCCAGAAGTGCGGCTGTTGCAATATAGCAGGCATCGGCTCCAAGGGCAATGGCTTTCACCACATCAGAAGAACTGCGGATGCTGCCTCCTACCACCAGAGAGACATGGTTGCGGATTCCTTCATCACGAAGTCGTTGATCTACTGCCGCCAGAGCAAGTTCTACAGGAATGCCCACGTTGTCACGGATTCTAGTAGGTGCTGCTCCAGTGCCGCCCCGGAACCCGTCAATGGCAATGATGTCTGCACCGCTGCGGGCGATTCCGCTGGCAATGGCTGCAATATTGTGGACAGCTGCAACTTTTACAATAATTGGTTTTTTATATTCGGTAGCCTCCTTCAGAGAATAAACCAGTTGCCGCAGATCTTCAATGGAATAGATATCATGGTGAGGTGCCGGGGAGATGGCATCAGAACCTTCCGGGATCATTCTGGTGCGAGATACGTCTCCGACAATCTTTGTTCCTGGAAGATGTCCTCCAATTCCCGGTTTTGCTCCCTGACCCATTTTGATTTCAATACCGGCGCCTGCATTTAAATATTTTTCATGTACGCCAAAGCGTCCGGATGCCACCTGGACAATGGTGTTTTTTCCATAACAATAAAAATCTTCGTGAAGTCCCCCTTCTCCGGTATTATAAAGAATTCCAAGCTCCGTTGCTGCAAGTGCCAGAGATTTGTGTGCATTATAACTGATGGAGCCATAGCTCATAGCAGAAAACATCACAGGCATAGAAAGTTCCAGTTGAGGAGGAAGTGTACAGTCTAAAGATCCGCCTGCAAGCCGATGTACCTGCTCTGGTTTTTTTCCGAGATAAACTCTGGTTTCCATAGGCTCCCGCAGAGGGTCAATGGGAGGATTGGTCACCTGGGAAGCATTGATTAAAATACGGTCCCAATAAACGGGGAGAGGGTTGGGATTTCCCATGGAAGAGAGCAGAACACCGCCGCTGTTGGCCTGCTTAAAGATTTCTTTCATAGTGCTTTCTGACCAGTTAGCATTTTCACGGAAAGAACAGTCGCTTTTGGTAATTTTTAAAGCTCTGGTAGGACAGAAGGAAACACAGCGGTGGCAGTTTACACAGTTATTTTCGTCATATTCCATTCGTTTTGTTTCACTATTGTAAGAGTGTACGCCATTGGCACATTGCTGCTCGCAGATACGGCAGGAAATACAGCGGCTTTCATTTCGAATCACTTCAAATTCCGGGTAGATAAATGTAATGCTCATACTAAAACACCCTCCTTTACTGTTACAATAACCGGCTCTCCGCCGGCAGGAGCCCAGATATTTTCAGCATCCGGCTCCATGGCACGAATAGCTGTTTCTTCACTGGCAATATAAACCATATCTTTTTTTTCTCCTACAACCATAGAGCGAAGCTTCAGTCGGTCATTGAGTGCCATCAGTCCGCCGTTAAAGCCAAACACAATGGAAAATGGTCCGGTGATTAGAAGGCTTGGAAATATAGTTCTTAAATACGTGTGTTTTTTTTGGTCTTTCAGATTAGTTTTTGATGCAATGGTACTCCAAAACGGGGCAGCAATGACGCTGGCTGCTTCTCCAAGAGTCAGACTTTGCCGGCGGAGCAGGTAATCTAAAATGTACGTAATGACTTCCGTATCCGTTTGAAGAGTACACTTATATCCAAACATTTCCATGAATCGGCGGTTGGCGTCATAGGAAGAAATCTCTCCGTTATGTACAACAGAAGAATCCAGAAGAGTGAAGGGATGCGCTCCTCCCCACCAGCCTGGAGTGTTGGTAGGGTACCGGCCGTGAGCAGTCCAAGAATATCCCTGGTATTCGTCTAATTTATAAAAAGCGCCAATGTCTTCAGGATAACCCACTGCTTTGAAGGTTCCCATGTTCTTACCGCTGGAAAAAACATAAGCCCCCGACATTTCGGTATTGATCTTCATCACTGTACGTACTACATATTCCTTTTCATCCATTTGCATGGATGTGAGAAGAGACTTTAAGGGTGCCACAAAATATCTCCAAATAATAGGCTCATCTGTGATCTTCGGTATTTTCCGGGTGGGAATGATTTCCGACTGAACGATTTCAAACCGTTCTTTTAAAAATGCCTCACATTCTTTTCTAGTAGCCCTGCTGTCAAAAAACATATGAAATGCATAAAAATCTTTATACTCTGGATAAATTCCGTAACCGGCAAAGCCGCCCCCTAAACCATTGGAACGGTCATGCATGGGCTTCATGGCATTGGTGATGGTTTCCCCGGACATTCGTTTCCCCGCTTTGGAAATCATAGCTGCAATGGCACATCCGGAAGGAATCCTTATTTGACCTTCTATTTTCATTTTCCTTACCCTTCCTTTTTTATTTTTGATAAAAATAAAAACAAAGACGTCCATTTTTAAAGCAGAGAATCTCTGCTTCTTCAATGAACGCCTTTGCTCATACGCATATTTATACAACGATATAGGAAATTTGTCAATAAAATTCTCGGAGATTTTGTATGGTAGATTTGTCAAAAAAATAAAAAAGACATTGACAAAAGGTTTGTCTGGTGTTATCATCCAAAACGTAAAGGCAAGGGCGTCTTTGAGAGTATAATCTCAGAGACGCTTTTCCGTTGTTACAATCAAAATAGTTAAAAAAGGCAAGGGCGTCTTTCATGTGGATAACAGGAAAGACGCCCTTGCCTTTTCATATGAAAGGAGTGGTCATTATGAAAAGAAAAAATGTATCAAAATACTTTGGATGTATGGTCTTTGATGACAGGGTTATGAAAGCGCGCTTATCTGCAAAAGTGTACCAGTCTTTGAGAAAAACTATAGACGAAGGTGTGAAACTGGATAGCAGTGTAGCAGATGCTGTGGCAGAAGCAATGAAGGACTGGGCCGTATCAAAAGGCGCAACTCATTATACCCATTGGTTTCAGCCTCTGACCGGCATCACAGCGGAAAAACATGACAGTTTTATTTCTCCTTCTCCAAATGGAAGCGTTATCATGGAATTTTCTGGAAAAGAACTTATCAAAGGAGAGCCGGATGCCTCTTCCTTCCCTTCCGGAGGTTTAAGAGCTACCTTTGAGGCAAGAGGATATACGGCATGGGATCCTACTTCTTATGCATTTATGAAAGGAAAAACTTTATGTATTCCAACCGCCTTTTGTTCTTACGGAGGAGAAGCACTGGATAAGAAGACACCACTGCTTCGTTCTATGAAAGCACTGAATAAACAGGCGCTGAGGATTCTTCGCCTTTTCGGTAATGAGAATGTAAACTATGTTACCACTTCTGTAGGACCGGAACAGGAATATTTTCTCATTACAAAAGAAATGTATGATCAGAGAAAAGATATTCAATTTACAGGACGTACATTATTTGGTGCAAGACCTCCGAAAGGACAGGAAATGGATGATCACTATTTTGGTGTGATTAAGCCAAGAGTAGAAGCTTATATGGCAGACCTAAATGAGGAACTTTGGAAATTAGGGATTTTTGCAAAGACGCAGCACAATGAAGTAGCTCCGGCACAGCATGAACTGGCTCCTATCTACACAACGACCAATATCGCTACGGATCATAATCAGCTTACGATGGAGATGATGCAAAAAGTAGCCACAAAACATGGACTTGTTTGCCTGCTTCACGAAAAACCTTTTGCCGGAGTTAATGGAAGCGGAAAACATAACAACTGGTCTATTTCCACGGACACAGGTGTAAACCTGCTGTCACCGGGAGAAACACCATATGAGAATGCTCAGTTTTTACTGTTTCTGTGTGCGGTGATCAAAGCAGTAGACGATTATCAAGATCTTTTAAGACTGTCTGTAGCAACAGCTGGAAACGACCATCGTTTGGGGGCAAATGAAGCTCCACCTGCAGTGGTATCCATCTTCCTGGGCGATGAGCTAAACGGTGTTTTAGAGGCAATTGAAAAAGATATTCCTTATGCGGGAGCAGAGAAAACACAAATGAAGCTTGGTGTGGATGTACTTCCCAAATTTAATCGAGATACTACAGATAGAAACCGTACATCACCCTTTGCTTTTACAGGAAATAAATTTGAATTCCGTATGCTGGGCTCTTCCAACAGCATTGCATGTGCCAATATGATGTTGAACAGTGCAGTGGCAGAAAGTTTGAAAATCTATGCAGACAGACTGGAGAATGCAGAAAACTTTGAAGAAACCCTTCATGCCATGATTCGGAAGACTATCAAAGATCATAAGCGGATTATTTTCAATGGAAATGGTTATGATGATGCATGGATAAAAGAAGCAACAGAAACAAGAGGACTTTTGAATTATCCGTCCACGCCGGATTGTATGCCGCATCTGTTGGATGAAAAAAATGTTAGAATGCTTACTTCCCATAAGGTGTTCTCAAGGGCAGAGCTGGAATCAAGATGCGAGATTATGCTGGAAAACTACTGCAAAACTATTGTAATAGAAGCGAATACTATGGTGGACATGACAAAAAGAGAAATTATTCCGGCGGTAGAGGCTTATACAATGGAATTGGCAAAGACAGTTTCTATGAAAAAAAGTGTAGATAAGACATTGGCATGTCAGTATGAAAGTAGTTTGATAAAGAAACTTTCTATACTTACGGATCAGATGGTTTTCAGGACAGATGCATTGGAAACTGCATTGATAGAAATTCAGGATATGAAAGATATTAAGATACAGTCTTGTGAAATCCGAGATACTGTATTAACCAGAATGCAAGAATTGAGAATTGCCTGTGATGAAGCAGAAACTGTTACGGCAAAGAAATACTGGCCTTTCCCAACCTATGGAGACTTGTTGTTTAGTGTAAAATAAAAATGAAATTCGGGAGGAGTGGTTATTAGGTATAGTTCCGTAAACACAATCTGGGTATTATTTGGTACAGCATTGGCCTTTTTATGCGGGTCGGATTCGCTATGTGCCTGCTCAGAATGGGTAAGGAAGGCTTTGATGCTTTGCAGGATGTAGAAGAAATGAAAGTATAGGGAACTGTTTACAGCGAGTATGGGAGAGTGAGAGCCATGCAGCAGCTCCTGAAAATGGAGGTAAAATGTATGTGTTCGATCATGGGATATTGCGGTCAAGAAGCCGATTTAGATAAATTTAAACAAGGTTTTGATCAAACCATTTCCAGAGGTCCGGATGACAGCCGGATCATTGATACGGGAAATGGTCTTCTTGGGTTTCACAGGCTGGCCATTATGGGACTGACACAGTCCGGAATGCAGCCGTTCCGAATGGGCAGCAGTTATGTAGTCTGCAATGGAGAAATTTACGGATTTGAGAAAATAAGAGAAGATTTGTCCGACTGTTATTCCTTTGTAAGTGATTCGGACTGTGAAATTCTTTTGCCGCTTTATAAGGAATACGGTACAGATATGTTTGCCATGCTGGATGCAGAATTCGCTTTGATTCTCTATGATGGGGAAAAAGGGGAATATATTGCCGCCAGAGATCCTATTGGAATACGACCTCTTTATTATGGATATGACGAAAAAGGTGTGATTCTGTTTGCCAGCGAAGCTAAAAATCTGGTAGGGTTAACGAAGAAAATCATGCCTTTTCCGCCTGGATATTATTATAAAAATGGTAGCTTTACCTGCTACTGTGATATTGCAGAAATCGAAGATGTATGTCGGGATGATTTGGAAACTGTATGCCGGAAGATTCATGATCTGCTCATAGCAGGAGTAAAAAAACGCCTTGTAGCAGATGCTAAGGTGGGATTTCTTCTCTCAGGAGGGTTAGATTCTTCACTTGTCTGTGCTATTGCGGCAAAAGAAAGCCCTAACCCTATCCGTACTTTTGCTATTGGTATGACGGAAGACGCCATTGACTTAAAGTATGCCAGACAGACAGCAGCGTATATTGGCAGTGAGCATACAGAGGTTTATATGACACCGGAGAAAGTTATTGATACACTGGAAGAAGTAATCCGGATTCTGGGAACTTATGATATTACTACCATACGCGCATCGGTAGGCATGTATCTGGTTTGTAAAGCCATTCATGAGCAGACAGACATTCGTGTACTGCTTACCGGAGAAATTTCCGATGAATTATTTGGCTATAAATATACAGATTTTGCACCGAATGCGGAAGCTTTCCAGACAGAATCAAAAAAAAGAATCAGGGAATTACATATGTATGATGTGCTTCGTGCAGACCGATGTATTTCTGTAAACTCTTTGGAAGCAAGAGTTCCATTTGGCGATTTGGACTTTGTAAAATATGTGATTGCGGCAGATCCGGGATTAAAGCTTAACACTTACGGAAAAGGAAAATATCTGCTTCGTCATGCGTTTGAACAGGATGGTTACTTGCCGGAAGAAATTCTATGGAGAGAAAAAGCCGCCTTTTCCGATGCAGTAGGGCATTCCATGGTTGATTATCTGAAGGAATACGCAGAAAGCAGATATACGGATTTCGAGTTCAAAGAAAGATGCGAAAAGTATACCCATGCCAGACCATTTACGAAAGAGTCCTTATTGTACAGAGAGATTTTCGAGAAATATTATCCGGGACAGGCTGAGATGATTGCAGATTTCTGGATGCCAAACAAAGAATGGGAAGGATGTAATGTGAATGATCCTTCGGCAAGGGTACTTTTGAATTATGGTGATAGTGGAAAATAAAAGTAATTTTTTTAATAGTAAAGTACCGAAATGCAAGAAAGGATATAATCATGACCAAATATATTTTTGTGACCGGTGGTGTGGTATCCGGTCTGGGAAAAGGAATTACGGCGGCTTCGCTAGGCAGACTTTTAAAATCAAGAGGTTTAAAAGTAGCGGCACAGAAGTTAGATCCGTACATTAATGTAGATCCGGGAACTATGAGTCCATATCAGCATGGCGAAGTATTTGTGACAGAGGACGGGGCAGAAACGGATTTGGATTTAGGGCATTACGAGAGGTTTATTGATGAAGATTTAAATAAATATTCAAATTTAACTACAGGAAAAGTCTATTGGAACGTATTAAACAAGGAACGAAGAGGAGAATACCTTGGTTCTACAGTTCAGGTGATTCCACATATTACAAATGAGATTAAAGATTTCGTGTACCGTGTAGGAAAAAAGACGGATGCAGATGTTGTGATTACAGAGATTGGGGGAACGATCGGTGATATTGAATCGCAGCCGTTTTTGGAAGCAGTGCGCCAGATTTCACTGGAGGTTGGCAGAGGGAACAGTTTATTTATTCATGTGACGTTAGTTCCGTATTTGAGTGGCTCTGAAGAACATAAGTCAAAACCAACGCAGCATTCAGTCAAGGAACTTCGAGGATTGGGTATCAATCCTGATATTATCGTTCTGCGATCTGATAAACCTCTGGAAGCATCTATATTTCGGAAAATTTCTCTTTTCTGTAATGTGAAGCCAGACTGTGTGATTGAGAACAGAACGTTACAAAATTTATACGAAGCACCATTGATGCTGGAAAAATCGGGATTTTCAGATGTCGTATGCAGAGAACTTCAGATTGATGCACCTAAGCCGAATTTGGAGGAGTGGAAACAGATGGTAGAGCGTATCCGAAATCGTTCTGAAGAAGTGCATATTGGTCTTGTTGGAAAGTATGTAAAGCTTCATGACGCATATCTCTCTGTGGCAGAAGCAATGGAACATGCAGGATATGAGTTGAACACATTTGTAAAAATAAACTGGATTGATTCAGAAAATATCACGAAAGAGAACGTAAACGATATATTAAAAGGATTGGACGGAATTATCATTCCGGGAGGATTTGGAAACCGTGGTGTTGAAGGAATGATTCTGTCGGCAAAATATGCCCGTGAAAATCAGATTCCATATTTTGGTATCTGCCTGGGGATGCAGATTGCTGTTATAGAATTTGCAAGGAATGTTCTGAAAATTGCAGATGCTCATTCGGGAGAATTTGACGAGCAGTGTGCCCATAAGGTTATTAATTTTATGCCAGGTCAGAGTGAGAGAAGAGATAAAGGCGGTACACTCCGACTGGGGAGTTATCCTTGCAGTATCAAAACTGGGACAAAAATAGAAAAATGCTATGGTGACAAACTGATTCATGAGCGTCATCGTCATCGTTATGAGTTTAATAATGAGTATCGTGAGCCATTGATGAGAGCCGGACTTGTAATCAGCGGCACTTCTCCGGACAATCGGCTGGTGGAAACTATAGAACTAAAAGAACATCCATTTTTTGTGGGCGTACAGTTTCATCCGGAATTTAAGAGCCGTCCAAATCAGTCCCATCCATTGTTTAAAGAATTTATTTTGATGTCATTCAAGGAGTCAAAAAGAAAAGAGAGGTAGAAAAATGTGTGGAATTATTGGATTTACTGGAAAAACAGAGGCTGTACCGAAATTGCTTGATGGTCTGGAACGACTGGAATACAGAGGTTATGACTCGGCAGGGGTCGCAGTTGTGTCAGAGAATGGAAGGCTTCAAGTGAAAAAAAGTAAAGGTCGTTTGTCTGTTCTGAGGGAATTACTGGACTCTCAACAACCATTGTCTGGTAACGTTGGAATTGGTCATACGAGATGGGCAACCCATGGTGAGCCAAATGATACGAATGCCCATCCTCATGTCGGACAGGAAGGGAAGATAGCAGTTGTCCATAATGGGATTATTGAAAATTATCAGGAAATCAAACAATCCCTTATCCGCAAAGGAATTACTTTTTCTTCCGATACGGATACAGAGGTGATTGTTCAGTTATTAGGATATTACTATAAAAAAAATGAAAACCTTATGGATGCGGTTTATGCGGTTTTGAATCGTATCAAAGGCGCCTATGCTATGGGAATTCTCTGTTCCGATCATCCAAGACAGATGATTGCCGCAAGAAAGGATGCTCCTTTGCTGATCGGTTATGGCAAGGGAGAAAATTATATTGCTTCTGATGTGACAGCTCTTTTGTCACATACGAAAACAGTCACTTATATGGAGGACGGGGAAGTGGCAGTCATTGCAGCAGATCAAGTGCAGATTTTTGATCGAGACCGATTCCTGCTGGAAAAGGAGAAGCATAGTATCGAATGGGATGTTTCAGCAGCAGAAAAATGTGGATATTCACATTTTATGCTGAAAGAGATTATGGAGCAGCCGGAGGCGGTGCGGAAAACAATTTCTCCGAGACTGGTCAATAAGGAAATTGTGCTGGAAGAATTAAATGACGCAAAAGAGTTGATGAAGAATATTTCCAGGATCTATATTGCTGCATGTGGTTCTGCATATCATGTGGGTATGGTGGGAAAGTATGCATTAGAAAAGCTTCTTCACATTCCCGTAGAAGCTTGTCTGGCATCAGAATTCAGGTATAGTGAACCATTACTCGGTGAATCATCTCTTGTAATTGTGATCAGTCAATCTGGAGAAACACTGGATTCTATGGCAGCGCTTCGAGAAGCAAAGCGAAAAGGTTCCAAAGTCCTGTCAATTGTAAATGTTATGGGAAGTTCGATAGCAAGAGAATCAGATTACGTACTTTACACTTGGGCAGGACCGGAGATTGCAGTAGCAACCACAAAAGCGTACACCACACAGATGGTGCTTTTACTTATGCTGGGAACTTATCTTGCAAAACAGTTAAACAGAATTGAGCAGGACGAATATGCGGCGATTATCAGGGAACTTCAAAGTTTGCCGGAAAAGATAAGTGTCATTTTAAACAATTTGGAGCATTATCAGAAAACAGCAGCCAACTATTTCAATCATAACAGTATTTTTTATATAGGGCGTAATCTGGACTATGCACTTGGATTAGAAGGTTCTCTGAAATTGAAAGAAATTTCTTATATCCATTCAGAATCCTATGCAGCAGGAGAATTAAAGCATGGAACCATATCTTTGATAGAACCGGGAACACTCGTGGTCGCTCTGGCAACCTATAAGCCTTTGGTGGAAAAATCACTGTCTAATATTGTGGAAGTAAAAAGCAGAGGAGCAGAAGTCATTGCACTGACTACAGAGCTGACCGTAAACCAGATAGGCAGTCAGGCATCGGAAATGTTTGTAATACCAAAGACACATTTACTTTTGCAGCCAGTTCTTGGTGTAATACCATTACAGCTTTTTGCCTATTATGTTGCATTGAATCGTGGCTGTGATATTGATAAACCGAGGAATCTGGCAAAATCTGTTACAGTAGAATGATTGTGGGAGGAAATGAAGTGATGGCTATTCATGAAGAATGTGGCGTGTTCGGAGTGATGGGTACAAAAAGAGAAAATGTTGTAAGGATTGTCTATTATGGGTTGTATGCTCTGCAGCACAGA
>OLQH01002322.1_pt1 | contig 11229 bp, 11 predicted proteins | sample 1672671 | NCBI WGS metagenome assembly OLQH01 (sample SAMEA3136712, study PRJEB25190) | human gut metagenome
AAAGACGGTTCGTAAGTACCGACGTTTTTAGACAGTACCAGCAAACACCATACCCGCCGCAGGGACAGAAGCGTGCTCAGAGGGCGCTGGCTCTGGAGGGCAAACAGCATATGCGGAGGGCTGGGAATATCTAAAAGCTTCCAAACAGCGGAGCAAGAATGAGAGCGGGAAGCATATTGCCAACCCGAAACCGTTTGCCAAAAGCGAGGTTGATGCCGACGCAGAAAATCAGGACATTTCCTACAAAGGACAGGTCGCTGATGGCGGCTTCTGTGAGCAGGGGTTCCAGAAAACCGGCGAAGAGGGTGATGCAGCCCTGCCAAAGCCCCACCGGGATGGCGGAAAACAGGGCCCCTTTGCCATAGGTTGAGGCAAAGACTAGAACGATTACACCGTCCAGCACGGCTTTGGCAATCAGCATAGAAGGATCGCCGCGCAGGCCGTCTTCCAGGGCGCCTACGATTGCCATTGCACCGATGCAGATGACAAGGGATGCGGAAACGAAGCCCTCCACAAACTGGCTGTCGCCCTTACCGCCGAATTTTGCGCGCAGCCACTCTCCAAAACGTTCCATCCATTTCTCAATATCGATCCATTCTCCCAAAATACTGCCGATAACCAGGGAAGCGATCAGAAGCATACTTCCGGATGCTTCCAGGGAGTCGCCGTTTATCTGGAGCATAGCCTGAAGAACACCAGAAAGACCGATGAAAAGCGTACACAGGCCGAGCGCCTGCATGATAATCTGCTGATACCGTTCTTTCAGGCCGCCTTTCAGCAGCAATCCGGCCCCGCCTCCCAGCAAGACGGCAGCGACATTGGCGATGGTTCCAATTCCTTTCATGGCGGATCCCCTCCTTTGGACAGAATCTGTTTTACAGCAATTACAGTTCTTTCATCAGAATGTGACGCAGATAGCCGCCGTATTTTTCCCGGGTGGCCATAATGCGGTAGCCCTGGGACAGGATACTGTTCAGGCTGTATTGATTATCCGGATGGACGGTACAACACAGGTAACGGTAGCCCTCATTTATGAGATCCGGTTCAGCCATCTGCATCAGCCTGCGCTGCAGGCCATGGCCGCGATACTGGGGAAGGACAGCTGCGGAATCCATATGGGCCACCTTGTTAAGCTGATCTTTAGGCAGCCCGATATCCAACCCTAGATTTTCAGAACTGAGACCGGGGTATGAGGTCATAAAGACTGCGGCCATACGTCCGCTTAGCGCTTCCACAGCCTTGTAGGCGCGGCCCTGTCCGCTTATAAGCGTCTCCCGCGTATATTCGCCGTTGTCCGCGGCAAACCATTCCTTTTCAGTCATTTGTTCATAGACGGTTTCTATCAGATGGACGATGCTGTCCGTCTCTTCTATTTCACATTTTCCCAGGAGAAATTCCATTTGGCTCCTTCCTTTCTTGTGGACAATCATCCAGTCCAGAGAATTTACAAATCAGAGAACAGGTCGGTAAGAAAGAAACGTGACTTCTCTGTTCTGCATTTGGCTTAATCATAGTTATATCGGAATTCAACGGGGGCGTCAATGGGAACCGTTCAGAGGTTACTGCTCAGCCCTGCACATATGCTTCGCCCTCCGGCGCAATCCCCATCCGGGCCTCCCTCTGTCCCTGCGGTGGGTATGGGGATTGCGCCGGAGGGCGAAGCATATGCGCAGGGCTGAGCAGTAACCTCTGAACGGATTCGCGCCAATGAAATTGCCTTGACAAAATCGAATTGGTATGGTTAACTGATCTTAATTATTAAAATACTTTTAAAAAGTTATTTAATATAAGGGGGAAAGCCTATGGCCAGCGGAACAACGGTGCGGGATATAAATCGGGATATCATCAGGAATTGTATGAAGGGGCAGGATGCGGTGAGCAAAAGTGAACTGGCCTCCCTGTCCGGGCTGAGTTTTCCAACTGTTGGCCGAACTTTGGATCTATTGTGCCGGGAAGGGGAAGTGGAGCAGATTGGAACCGGGGATTCCAGCGGCGGGCGCCGGGCTGCGCTTTACCGTCTGAACCCACTGTTCTCTGTGAGCCTCATGCTGTGTGTGGAGAGGGGGCAGATTGTCTGGAGGGCAGGAGATCTGGAAGGAAGAACCGTGCTTGAAGGGGAAGAAGAGGCATCAGGACGGCTTATGGAAAGGATGGGAGAAATCGGAGAGGAGATAAGAAGACGTTATCCTCAGCTAAAGGCAGTTGTGATTGGAGCGGCAGGAATGGTTTCAGGAGGAAGGATACGGGCAGTTGGAGGTGAGGAACTAGGAAGCGGGAACGTGGAGGCATATTTTACAGATCTTTTTGGCGTTCCGGTAAAAGCGGTGAATGATATGAATGCGGCAGCAGTGGGCAGATGGAACAGGCTGGGAAAGAAGGAAGGCTCCTGCGTCTGCATCTATCTGGGAAAGAATGGAATTGGTGCAGGCTGCATTCTGGATGGGCGGATCTGGCAGGGAGCGAATGACTTCGCAGGAGAACTCGGTTTCCTTCCGGATATGCCGGAAGGCCTGTGGCCCTTGGACACAGGAAAGCGGATTCCCGACTCTTCAGTTATTCTCGATATATATCGGAAAATCATACAGATCTATGCGGCTGTGCTGAATCCGGAACACATCGTGTTGTATGAGAATCCATATCTGGATGCGGGGATGGAGATACTGTTAGGGGAATGTGAAAAAGCGATTCCGGAATATTCCCGTCCGTATCTGGAACTGTCAGGAGATTTCCGGCTGGACTATGAGCAGGGACTTACGGAGATTGCCTGCAGGATGATGGAGGAAATGTGAAGGGGCTGTCGCACTAAATAATTAGTGCGGCAGCACTTTTTTGCAGAGAATAAGAGCCAGGTCTGTGCAAGGCCTGGCTCTTGGTGTAAAATTTATTTATGCGACTAAATAAACTCTTACAGAAAGATTATACTCTATCTTCTCTGTACTATCAAATCAAACTTCCGCTGGATGTGGAAATTTTGATCCCGGCAGATGATCCGGTCCGTCTTCTGAGTGCATTTGTGGAGGGAATGGAACTCAGCGATCTTTATCAGACTTATGGAAAGATAAAGAAAAATCAGGCGACACCAAGACAGCTGTTTAAGATCATGGTCTACGCCAGCATGAATCGGATTTATTCCAGCCGGGATATCGAAACTGTATGCCGCAGGGACATCAACTTCATGTACCTTTTGGAAGGAAAACCAGCACCTGATCATGCAACCTTTGCACGTTTTATTTCTCTGCATTTCGCGCAATGCTCGAAAAAGACATTAGCCGAGGTGTCGAAACTCTTATATTCTCTTGGAGAAATTTCCGGGAAAAGCATCTTTATTGATGGAACGAAAATAGAATCCGTTGCGAACAAATATACCTTTGTCTGGAAAAAGGCTGTTACGAAAAATCAGGCAAAACTTTTCGATAAGATTCTTGTCCTTGTGGAAGAGTGCGAAAATCTTTACGGTTTCAGGATCGCTTATAATGGGAAGATCTCCCTTCACACCTTAAAAAGGCTGCGGAAAAAGCTGTGCAGGATCAGGCAGGAGGAAGGGATTGTCTTTGTCCATGGAACCGGACGGCGGAAAACACGCCTTCAGAAATCGCTGGAAACCTTGGAAACATACATAGCAAAACTGAAGGAGTACAATAAAAAACTTTATGTCTGTGGAGAGCGCAACAGTTATTCTAAAACAGACCCGGATGCGACTTTCATGCGGATGAAAGAAGATGCCATGCTCAATGGGCAGCTGAAACCGGCTTATAATCTTCAGCATGGAGTGGATTCAGAATACATCACATGGCTGGATATCAGTCCACGGCCTACGGATACGAGGACATTGATCCCATTCCTGAAAGATATGGAATTGTATCTTCCATTTAAATATCAGGAGATTGTAGCGGATGCAGGATATGAAAGCGAAGAGAATTACCTGTTTCTTGAAGAAAACGGTCAGCTGGCCTATATCAAACCCCAGAACTATGAGATTTCCAAAACCCGAAAATACCGTCAGGATATCGGGCGGATGGAAAACATGGAGTATGATGAGAAAGCGGACTGTTATTACTGTAAAAACGGACAGATCTTGACGGTGCAGTACGAAAAGAGGGAAAAGACGGCCAGCGGATACCGGAGAACTGTTACCGTATATCGGAGTAACGGATGCAGCGGATGCCCTTTCAAAACAGACTGCATCAAGGGAAACAACTGCAAAACACCAATGGAAGACCGCCAGAAAGTACTGTACGTTTCGAAAAAAATGAAAGAAAAACGTCAGGAGACATTGGAGCGAATTACCAGTGATTATGGTACACAGCTCCGGATGAACCGAAGTATCCAGGCAGAAGGAAGTTTTGCAAACATCAAAGAGGATATGGAATTCAGACGATATTTATATCGAGGGAATGCAAATGTAACCGCCCAAAGTATCCTGCTGGCGATCGGGTATAACATAAACAAACTTCATCATAAGATTCAAGCAGGAAGGACAGGACGGCATTTATTTCCACTCAAACAAACCGCCTGATTTTGACAGGTCAAAAGTAAGTCCTAAAAGTGACCTTTTTTTCAGAAAAGGGTTTATTAAAGTTCGCCTTTTTATAGAAACGGAATAAAAGAAGTGAATATTTCGGCTTAAAAATGGCAAAAAGATGCTGCCGCATCTATGATTTTCTAATCATTGATGCGACAGCCCCTTTTTTCGCTGAGCCCTCCCGCTTCATCCGGCCCATCCGGAAGCTGGTCCTGGGCTCTTTGCATGAGGCTATCCGGGGGATGCTGCGGCGGGCGGCCTTCCTTTGTGCGAGACCTGTGAAAAAATCGTGCTGTTTCTTGCCTTTTTTGCCAGAAACGTTCTCCCACACGCCCTGGCGGCGTTGTTTGACGCCCGAAAGGGCGGAGTTTAGCCGCCGGGCGGGAGGATTGTCTTTTGGCAAAAGGTTAGAAACAGCCCGTTTTTGAAGTGGTATCCGTGCAAAGGAGTCCCGGCCCGTCCCCTATCCCCCGAAGAGCGGCGCAGGAAGATGCGGATGCGGAAGGGAGGGACGAGGCAGGCGGGAATTTCCGCAGCGGAAGGCTGTTAACCCTTGTTTGTCCTGCCTGAATATGTTACAATCGCCACAGATGATGAAAGAAGCGATAACAGTGCAGGCAGGTCTGCGCATTCGCGCGCAGATCGTGCGAAAACAGGCTGGCAGAGAGCATCCGGCTCATCGCAGAGCGAGTGGGACGGCCGGGTGAAAAAGCGCGGAAAGGAACGGATGAGATGATTAATAAGCTTGTGGAGAAGATCAAACAGACGAATGCTCCCATCGTTGTGGGGCTGGACCCGATGCTGCAGTATATTCCGGGATATATCCAGAAGAAAGCCTATGAGGAATACGGCCAGACGCTGAAGGGAGCGGGTGAGGCGATTTGGCAGTATAATAAAGGGATCGTTGACGCGGTCTGCGATCTGATTCCGGCGGTGAAGCCGCAGATCGCCATGTATGAACAGTTCGGCATCGAAGGCCTGATCGCCTATAAGAAGACCATTGATTACTGTAAGGAAAAGGGCCTTGTGGTGATCGGAGATGTGAAGCGCGGGGATATCGGCTCTACTTCCGAGGCCTATGCGGTTGGACATCTGGGAAAGGTACAGGTGGGAGAGCATTTTTATGCGGGCTTTGATGAAGATTTCGCAACGGTGAACCCTTATCTGGGCTCCGATGGAGTGAAGCCCTTTATGAAGGTATGTAAGGAAGAGAAGAAAGGGATCTTTGTACTTGTGAAAACATCCAACCCCAGCAGCGGAGAGTTTCAGGATCGCCTGATTGATGGAAAGCCTTTATACGAACTGGTGGGCGAAAAGGTAGCCGAATGGGGCGAAGAGGTAATGGGAGATTCCTACAGCTATGTGGGAGCGGTTGTTGGTGCCACCTATCCGGAGATGGGGGCCCTGCTGCGCAAAGTGATGCCGAAGGCCTATATTCTGGTGCCGGGCTATGGAGCGCAGGGAGGCACGGGAAAGGATCTGGCCGCATTCTTTAATAAAGACGGCCTGGGCGCCATCGTGAATTCATCCAGAGGCATCATCGCCGCCTGGAAGCAGGAGAAATATGCACGTTTTGGAGAGACAGGCTACGCGGACGCGTCCAGACAGGCTGTGCAGGACATGATTGACGATATCTCTTCCGCGTTGCAGGCTTAGAGAGCAGGAGGAATCTATATGGAAAAATATAAGCAGGAATTTATTGATTTCATGATTGCCAGCGACGTTCTGAAATTCGGAGAGTTTACGCTCAAAAGCGGAAGGAAATCCCCTTTTTTCATGAATGCGGGCGCGTATGTGACTGGAACGCAGCTGAGAAGGCTGGGAGAATATTATGCAAAGGCCATCCATGACAACTATGGCCTGGATTTTGACGTCCTGTTCGGGCCGGCCTATAAAGGGATTCCCCTTTCTGTGGCAACTGCCATGGCGATCAGTGAACTTTACGGCAAGGATGTCAGGTACTGTTCCAACAGGAAAGAGGTAAAGGATCACGGGGATACGGGTATCCTTCTTGGAAGCGGGCTGAAGGACGGCGATCGCGTGGTGATTATAGAAGACGTAACCACCTCAGGCGCATCCATTGAAGAGACCTTTCCCATCCTGAAGGCGCAGGCGGACGTTGACATCAGGGGGCTGATCGTGTCCCTGAACCGTTGTGAAAGGGGAAAGAATGGAACCAAGGGCGCTCTGCAGGAAATTCAGGAATTATATGGTTTTCCGACAGCTGCCATTGTGAGCATGGAAGAAGTGGTGGAATATCTGTATAACAAACCCCATGAAGGGAAGATTATCATTGATGACGCCATGAAGGCATCCCTGGATGCCTACTATGAGCAGTATGGAGCGAAATAGGAGGACACCCTATGGAAGAGAAGATTTATAAAACCATCAGCGGCTCAGGCGCGCTGAACATCACTGTTGGAGTAATCACGCTGGTTACCGGAATCGTGAGCGGCACGCTTCTGATCATCAGCGGCGCCAAGCTTCTTGCGAGAAAGACGAAGATTTTGTTCTGACGCAAAGGGAATATGTGCAAATATGGCGTTTCCGGCACGGAAGTGTTCGGAAACGCCAGTTGTTTACGCGGGAAGGCGGTTGCAGAAAGGAGTGGCTGGATGGGGCGTAAATATATTTTTACGAATAAAAAGGAGTCCAAAAAGGGAATTTTCTCTTCTGTGCTGGGAATGATCGCATTCGTCTCCGTGATTCTGGCAGTGTATGGGACGTTCCAGAATCAGGGACAGGCATTGGTAAAATACGGAGTTGCCGTATTATTTTCCCTGCTGTTTGGACTTGCCGGGCTCGTACTGGGGATCCTTTCCAGAATGGAACAGGATCGTTTTTATGTATTTTCTTATATCGGAATCGGGTTGAATCTGCTGACGATCGTCAGCATCAGTTTTATTCTATATGCAGGAGTGTACGGACTATGAATGATCGGATGGAAAACAACACGGCGCAGGATGTGACGTTTGACCAGGAACGGTTTGAACTGGCCTGCGGGCGGCTTGGCGAGATTGCACAGGAAAAGCTGCCGGATGCAGCTTTTACGGAATATTTTACCAGCACAGCCAGACAGGCGATGCGGTTTGTGGAAGCGTATCGGTTCGTGAAGGAGGGCGGGCTTGACGCCGCTTCGCTGGATGAGCTGCAGGAGCATAACAGACAGCTTTATGAAGATGTGCTGCCGGAGAACTATGGAAGAAGCTATGCGAATCCACGCTTCGCCGTAGCTTCGCTGGGGAAGGAATTCGGACAGATGCTTTCCTTCCTGGCTGCGGAACTGCGCAGCCTCATCGCCTTTGCCTATGAAGGGGATGTTCATTCCATGGTGATCCGCCTGGAACTGTTTTTGGAGGTATACCGTTCCTTTGTGGACGCGGCCCTGGAAGGGAAAAATATGCCGGAAGAACAGGAAGTGCGCGGGATCCTGTACTGGTTTGCCAGCGATTATTCCGAAACCATGCTTGAGAAGAACATGCGCGCCACCTTTGACTGGAAAGAGGATTTTGCGCTGCGCATCATTATGGAAAGCGATCTTACGGATCTGCGTTATCTTTACCGTTTCGGAGAATATATTACGGAAAATGAACTGCGCATGGCTTCCTATCTGAACACGCTGCCAGAGGAACGGATTGCCCTCATGGCGGATACCTATACGGAAGGATACCGTATCGGCTTTGCAGTGACCGGAAAAGACATCGGAAAGAAGAAATCCGTGAACATTCGCACCTTCCTCGGCTTTGAACGGGTGGTACGCAAAGGGGTGGAGAACTTTCAGCGTATGGGACTGGAATCCGTGATTTACCGCGCGCCGGCCAGCGTGCTGGAGGGAAGAAAGCTTGGAAAGAACGGATATTATGGAGCCATCGCCAATAAACAGTTTGAATATGACCATGAACATGACCAGGCGCTGTTCTATGATAAGAAATATGTGAATCACAGGCTGGAGTGCTATCACAATGCTTTAGAAGGGGTGAAGGGACTGGCCGCCGTGCATGGAGGGCCGGCCGTGATCGAAGGCTTTGGAGAGACGCCCTTTGAACCGGAGAGCAAGGAAGAAAACATCCGGATGAATGAGGAACAGCAGAAACTGGCTGTGGAATTCCAGTCGAAAGCCGGCGCGCTGATGAACGAATATGTGAAAGGGGATGAGCGCAGCTTTACCATTATCGCATTTCCTGTGCCGGAAATCGGAGAGAATTTTGAGGAGATTTTTGACGGCGTAGTACAGATCAATACGCTGGATTACCAGCTGTACCAGGGAATCCAGCAGAAGCTGATCGATGCTCTGGATACGGCGAAGTATGTGCGGATCAAAGGCTGCGGGGCCAACAGGACAAACATGCGGGTAGCCCTGCATCATCTGGAGAATCCGAAAGAGGAGACCAACTTCGAGAACTGTGTGGCGGATGTGAATATTCCTGTGGGAGAAGTGTTTACGTCTCCGCTTCTTGCGGGAACCGAAGGAAAGCTGCATGTGACCCAGGTTTATCTGAACGGGCTCAAATACCAGAACCTGGAAATCGATTTTGCGGACGGAATGATCTCGGACTATACCTGTACGAATTTTGGCACCCCGGAAGAGAACAGGGCGTTCCTGCGGGAGAATGTGCTCTATCATCACGATACCCTTCCGCTGGGGGAATTCGCTATCGGGACCAATACCACGGCCTATGTATTTGCGGAAAAATATGGCATTGCCGAGCAGCTTCCCATCCTGATCGCGGAGAAGATGGGGCCGCATTTTGCTGTGGGAGATACCTGCTACAGCCATGAGGAAGAACTCGTCACCTATAACCCGGATGGAAAACGCCTGATCGCAAAGGAGAACGAGGTATCTGCCTGCAGGAGGGAGGATCCTGCAAAAGCTTACCTGAACTGCCATACGGACATCACGATTCCCTATGATGAACTGGGAGAACTCGTGGCGGTGGCCGAGGATGGAAGTGAGACAGTCATCATCCGGAATGGAAGATTTGTGCTGGAAGGCTGTGAGAAACTGAACGAGCCGTTTGAAAAGGCGGTTTAGTAAAAATGAATGGTTTGATGATGAGCCAAAGCCCTGCAAAGAACAGTGCGATTGCGGAGAGCATTTTTACCGCGTGACCGGAAGAAAAGATGGACAAAAAGCGAGCGTTTAAGCAAATTACTTAAGCGCTCATTTTTTATTTCTTTAGTGAAAGGAAAAATCTACCTAAAGTTGCGCGATAGTTGGTGGTGGTAACCGTCTGTAATTGCTAGAATAAAGGAAAAAGATGGAGGAGGAAGGATATATGAGTCCAATGCGTTTTGTCCTTGTTTTAACTGTAATTGTAATTGTGATTTTCTGGGTGGCTATTGCTGGCGTTTCTGTTTATCTCCTTAGTCTGATTATTAGGGCACTGAGAAAATATATAAATTCTAAAGATGTCCGGGAAGAAAAAATGGTTGTCAGAAAGTCATTGGGGGAGCTGTTAAAAGAAAATAGGCTGCGCTGCAAAATGACCCAGGAATTCGTGGCTGAGACATTGGGAGTCAGCAGACAGGCTGTTTCCAAATGGGAAAATGGCTCAGCCGATCCAAGCACATCTAATTTGCTGGCATTGGCAAATCTATATGGAATTGCAGCAGATGAATTATTAAAGAGCGTTGATAGAGAAATGAAACAAAGGCAAAAAGGCGGTGGGCAAAACGAAACAGAAACATGAAAGTGTTATATAGAGGAATGAGAGGAAATCATGGGAAAATGGGAGTTCAAAATGCTTGTACAGGTTTGGGAAAGTGGAGAATATTAAATGCCACAACATTGAAATTAGCAGCGGCTGCGTGCATGCTTCTGGATCATATTCATCAGATGTTTGCATATAAAGGTGCGCCTTTATGGCTTACAATGGCAGGAAGGTTGGCCTTTCCTATCTTCTTATTTGTCTCTGCGGAAAGTTTTTATTATACACACAGTAAAAAGAGGTATTTGCAGCGTCTTCTTCTTGTAAGTTGGGGAATGACATTTTTTACATTCTTTTTGCAGAGCGTTTTTCCTAATGAAAATGTGGTTTTGATGAATAATGCATTCAGTACCTTTTTTGTCGCAGGCTTGTATATGCTGTTCTGGGATTGGTTTACGGAAGGGGTTCGTGAAAAAGCGCCCAAAAAAGTGATAAAGGCAGTTTTATGTTGTTTTATTCCGGTGCTATGTGCGCTTCCTATTTACCTGGTTGCTGTACTCTCATTTAACCCGGATATTTCGGCTTCTGTGATCCGGACACTCGCAACATTTGCCCTTTTCGTCCCTAATGTCCTAACAGTAGAAGGAGGTATATCATTTGTTGCACTGGGAACGGCATTTTATCTTTGCAGAAAACATAGGTTTATACAGATCCTTGTGCTGCTTGTATTGTCCGGCCTTACCTATGTGGTAAGCGGAGGAATTCAGTGGATGATGTGTTTTTCGGCAATTCCTATTATGCTGTATAACGGGAAGAAAGGATGGGGAATGAAAAAATTTTTTTATCTTTTCTATCCTGCCCATATTGGATTTCTATATATTCTTTCGGCAATGCTTTGAGTCAAAAGAAAAAGTACATTGGTTACTACTCTGCCCTGCGCATATGCTGTTTCACCCTCCGGCACCAGCCCCATCCGGGCATCCTCTGCCCCTGCGGCGGGTATAGTGTTCGCTGGTACTGTCTAAAAACGTCGGTACTTACGAACCGTCTTTTGGTTCG
>OLQH01002324.1_pt1 | contig 11226 bp, 9 predicted proteins | sample 1672671 | NCBI WGS metagenome assembly OLQH01 (sample SAMEA3136712, study PRJEB25190) | human gut metagenome
GACTCTATACCTCCGAACTTTAGGCATACAAACTATAATTTATCTTGCCATCTTATAAATTTCCACCATATCCTCCCGCTTCAGCACCTTCATCATCCCAATAGTCCTCTTATCCTGGAAACTGCATTTATAAGCGAGTTCTTCAATCTGTTCATCGGTTACGTCAATCCCAAGTTCATGAATTGATGTAGGCATCTGAATGGAGCGGAAGAAGTCTTCCATGGCAGCAATCCCAGCAAGGGCTGTTTTTTCATAATCGTTGCCGTCGCAGGAGATATTGAAGACATTTGTGGCAAACTGGGCAAAGCGTTCCGGGCATTCTTTGTAGACATAGCGGGCCCAGCTGCCCCATACAGCGGCCAGCCCTGCCCCGTGGGCTACGTCAAACATGCCTCCCAGCTCATGCTCCAGCTGATGGCAGGACCAATCGCCTCCCAGGGTAGCACATCCGGTCAGGCCGTTGTGAGAAAGGCTTCCCGCCCACATGACTTCTGCACGGGCGTTGTAGTTGGCAGGATCCTGCATCAGGATTCGGGCATTGCAGATTACAGTCTGCATTAAAACCTCGCTGATGCCGTCTGTGAGCTCCATAGTATCAAATGGGACAAAATAACGTTCCATAGTGTGCATAAGAATATCTGTACAGCCACTGGCTGTCTGATAGGGAGGAAGGGTATAGGTAAGCTCAGGGTTCATAACAGCAAACTGGCAGCGGCTGATGTCATCGTTATAGCCTCTTTTAATCCATCCGTCCTCCTTTGTGATTACACAGGAATTGCTCATCTCGCTTCCGGCCGCCGCAATTGTAAGCACGCATCCCAGGGGCAGACAGGCCTTTGCCTGAGCCGTCTTGGCGAAATACTCCCATACATCTGTGCCAGGATTAGCGACCCCGTAGGCAATGGCTTTCGAGGAGTCTATGACACTTCCGCCTCCCACAGCTAATATAAAATCAACATTTTCCTGTTTAGAAAGCTCAATTCCTTCATATACTTTAGATAATCTGGGATTGGGAACTACGCCGCCCAGACTGACATAATCCACCCCTGCGTCTGTGAGAGAAGAAAAGATGCGATCCAGAAGTCCGGAACGTTTGGCGCTCTCACTGCCGTAATGTACCAGAACCTTTTTACAGTTCTGCGCTTTCACCAGAGCTCCCACCTGGTTTTCTGTATCCTTCCCGAATATTACTTTTGTAGGGGCAAAATATTCGAAGTTTTTCATAGAACAACTCTCCTTTGTTATGTAGAATGTATTGCTATCTCTATTAAAACAAATTATTTTAGAATAGTCAAACGAAACGATAGTGCAAAAATTATAATAAACCCTCGAAAAAAATCAAAAAAATGGTGAAAACAGAGAGAGTGTATTTGTGGGACGGATATTTGTCTTTTTCTTATTGCAATGCAGTAGTAAAGTGTATATAATGTAATTTGATGCTGTTACTAAAAGGGAGAATTTAAGGAGGAACATCATGTATTCATTTGATGAGATTAAGGCCGTTGATACGGAGATTGCGGAGGCGATAAAAGAAGAAGTAGACAGGCAGAATTCCCATATCGAACTGATTGCATCCGAGAACTGGGTGAGCAAGGCTGTTATGGCAGCTATGGGAAGTCCTTTAACAAATAAATACGCCGAGGGATATCCGGGAAAGAGATATTACGGCGGATGCGACTATGTAGATGTTGTAGAGAGACTGGCAATAGAGCGTGCCAGAGAGCTGTTCGGATGTGAGTATGTTAATGTGCAGCCCCATTCCGGCGCCCAGGCCAACATGGCAGTATTCTTCGCGATCCTGAAGCCGGGGGATACGGTGATGGGGATGAACCTGGCCCATGGAGGACATCTGACCCATGGCAGCCCGGCCAACATGTCAGGGGCATATTTTAACGTTGTTCCTTACGGAGTCAATGACGACGGCGTGATTGACTATGACAGAGTAAGAGAGATTGCACTTGAGGCAAAACCAAAGCTGATTGTTGCAGGGGCCAGCGCATATGCGCGGGTGATAGATTTTAAACGCTTCCGGGAGATTGCAGATGAGGTGGGAGCATATCTGATGGTAGATATGGCACATATTGCTGGACTGGTAGCTGCCGGTGTACATCCAAGCCCCATTCCATACGCCCATGTAACCACCACAACCACTCACAAAACCCTCAGAGGACCCAGAGGCGGTATGATTTTAAGCAGCAATGAAGTTGCAAAGCAGTTTAATTTTAACAAAGCTGTGTTCCCTGGAATTCAGGGAGGGCCTTTAATGCATGTGATCGCTGCAAAAGCGGTTTGTTTTAAAGAAGCTCTGCAGCCGGAATATAAAGAATACCAGCAGAACATTGTGAAGAATGCCAAAGCACTCTGCGAAGGGCTGCTAAAGAGAGGCATCCATATTGTGTCAGGGGGAACTGACAACCATCTCATGCTGGTAGATCTGCGGGGAACCGGTATCACCGGAAAGGCAATGGAGAAATTACTGGACGAGGCAAATATCACCTGCAATAAAAATGCCATACCAAATGATCCGGAGTCACCGTTTGTAACCAGCGGCGTCCGTCTGGGAACGGCAGCTGTGACAGCCAGAGGTCTGCAGGAGGCAGATATGGACCAGATAGCTGAGGCAGTATCTTTGATGATTCAGTGTCCGGACAATAAAGAGAAAGCAAAAGCAATTGTGAAAGAGCTTACAGAGAGATATCCTCTGAATGCATAAAAAAAGGAATGGAGACTTGTATAGGCCTCCATTCCTTTTTTATGCAAACAATTCATTCAGCAGCCGTGCAATATAGGTTCTGGGAAGTATCACAGGCAGCTGGCAGGAGGCATAGATATCCTCCTTCATCCCGCATCCGTACCCCATACAGTCCAGAAGAACAAAAGCCAGGTCTTTTCCTTTTAAAGCCATTGCCCGCTGCCCCATAAGCTCAGCCTCTTTATACGGAGAGGCTACCACTGGTTCAAAAGCAATGCCGCTGGCAGAAAACCATTCCTTCACCTGGGCAATCTGAGACGAATCCGGTACAAAAAGTCCAATGGGCTTATCCGGCGACAGCTTTTGTACCAGAGCATGCAGGATGGGCTGGGGGGTGATTAAAAGCTTACTGTGGGAAAACTCGGGGAATTTTCCAGTGCACAGCAAGACAGTTGCCTCCGCCCCTTCTCTCTCCGCACGCCGTATGCAATCCTGAACCAGGGGGATCACTGCCTCTTCTGACATGGTTACCTGCCTGCCGTCACGCATGCGGGAAACCAGAACAGATTCCCCTTCACCCGGTGCAAACCGGGCATTGGCCTCCTCAAAACTAAAGGGATCCAGAGCTCCGTATTCAATTAATTCTATATGCGGGGCAAGCATGGGGCGAATGTCCCCGGTAATATCCACACGGGGAGCCTGCCCTATAGTAACAGCCCCTACTTTTATTGTCTTTTTCATAGGATTACCGCGCTGTGCATTATTTGTCCATGTTGCCAAAGGTCTGGAATACTTTCAGATCTCCGTAGAGCTTCAGGAGATAGTTGTATTCTTCTTCATCATAGAAGGAACACTCTCCCTGGCCGTAGGATTTGGCGACTTCTATGGCAAAGCGTGCCGCGCTCTCTACATCCATGGGATGGCTTGCTCCGGTAGCACAGCCTGCCACGGGCTGTTCCGTAGTGATGGCAACTCCTACCACGGGGGCATCGGTGGCTGTGGTGGGCTGCAGCACACTGTTCAGGTGATAAACATTATTGCCGTAGGGGGTAATATCCTGCTGAGCCAGGGGAAAGACTGCGGGAAGCTTTCCTGTCACACGGGTCATGATATCCAGGAGATCTGCGCTGGTTTTCAGAATATAGCCCTCTTTTACGGTAGGTGAGATAGCAAAACCATTTACATTAATTACTTTATTTCCCTTGGTGGTATCGATAGATACAATGGCATCCATCCGGGGATCCACATCCTTTGCGTTGCAGGTAGCCATATCAATAGGGGAATTCATAAAGGGAACCGGTTTGTGGTCCTGAGTGGGTGCATCCGGACAGATATGTGTGGAGACAATAACATCTCCTTTTAAGATATCCCCGTTGGTATGCATCTCTGCTAACTTCAGGCCTGCAGCCACAGCTGCAAGAGCTCCGTCACCGTCGGAGACAAAGCCGGTCATCGTAGGGCGGGCGCCCAGACCACCCAGACGGCCGATGATTCCCAGCGTGGGTGCCGTTCCTCCTGCAGTCTTTCCTTCGGATCCTGCGATGAGAATCTTAATACTGTCAGTAGTGCCGCGTTCGCCCACGACTGTTTCCATAGAGACCTCTGTGGCCCCTCTTTCTTTCAGCAGTTCAATAATTTCTTTTCCGTTTGCCTGAGGCTTGTCCATTAATTCGAATACTTCTAATACTTGCTTTAATACCATCATTGTCCTCCTTGTACGTTCCGTGGCCGGCAGATTTTCATACACTGAAAAACCGGAAACGGCGTTAATAGTACTAATCTAAGTTTACAGAAGTGACATAAAATGTCAATATACTTTGTGAAAATCATGGTTTAAATGTTAACGGAAATAAAAAAAACAGGAAAAATTTCACAGGACAAAGTCTAAATTATTCATATTTAGGTGAAAATGCTTGATTTCTATGAAATCACAATGTATAATTTTAAGAACAATGAAAGTTGAAAATTCCTATCCTGCATATTTCAGCAGTTTATACCGAGCATTTATCAGGTGGGAGGGAAGGTTCGAAAATTATTGTGAGAATTTCTTAAGGAGGAAAGGTAAGTATGAAGAAGAAATGGATAGCACTCGTCCTTGCAGGTGCTATGGTGATGACCGCTTTCACTGGCTGTGGTAATAAAAAAAGCGATGATTCCGCCACCAAGGACGACAGCGCTGCAACCGAAGAAAGCAGCGGCGAGAGTACAGAGATTGTGAATAAAGAGGCGACAATCGAAGTACCGGAAGAAGTGACAAAGGGTGGAGAACTGAAGATTGCACTGACATCCTCCCCCAAAAATCTGGACCCTGTAAAGTATACGGGTACATACGAAGCACAGATTATTTATCAGGTGTGCGACACAGTTGTAACATATGACAAAGAATTAAAAGAGATTCTGCCCTCCCTGGCAACAGAGTGGAGCATCAGCGATGACGGTATGGAATATACATTTACCATCCGCGATGATGTATACTTCCAGCCGGGAGAATACCAGGACGGAAGACTGATGACTGCAGAGGACGTGGCATATAATATGAATCGTTCTGCTCAGGAATCCGCTATGAACCGTCTGGACATGCTGGATCATGCAGAAGCCATCGATGAAACCCATGTAAAAGCAACATTGAAAGCTCCCAGCGCAGTATTCCTTACCGCTCTGACCAATGCAGGAAATGCAATTGTACCGAAGGAAGAAGTGGAAGGCTGGGGCGAAGAGTTCGGCAACCACTTAGTTGGTACAGGCCCATATGCTATGGAAAAGTTTGAACTGGATCAGCAGACAACGCTGAAAAAGAACGAAAAGTATTTTATTGGTGAGCCGAACCTGGATACTGTAATCTTTAAAGTAATCACAGATGCCAACCAGGAAGTAAACGCTCTGAGAACCGGCGATGTGGATATTGCCACACAGCTTACCGGAGAGACTGTAAAGATCGTTGCTGAAGACGAAACTGTGAACCTGGAAAAAATGGCAGGTATTCAGATCGGATACGCTTACTTTAACATGGTAAATGGACCCACTGCAGATGCAAAGGTAAGAGAAGCCTTAATCAAGGCAGTTGACTACAAAGAACTGGCTGCCGGTGTATACCAGTACGGCGAAGGCGAAGCGGCTTGTCTTCCTCTTCCGAGAGCATCCTGGGGCTATGACGAATCTGTAGAAGCAGATGTTCCGTCCTACGATCCGGATGGAGCCAAGAAGCTGCTGGAAGAAGCAGGTTACGGCGATGGCATAACCTTAAATATGTATATTACAAATGAAACTTTCCGTCAGAAAGCTGCAACGATACTGCAGTCCTACTGGCAGGCAATCGGCGTTGAACTGAAGATTAACACGGTAGAGTGGGGTACCTTCAGTGAGACAGCAGCATCCGGAAAAGCAGATGTATTTGCTATGGCCTGGTCCTGGTATCCAGATCCATACTTCTTCTTTGACAAGATGTTTGCAACCTCCGCTATCGGAACTCTTGGAAACGGCCAGGGATACAGCAACCCGGAAGTAGATCAGTTATTATCTGATGCATTGATTGAGACAGATCAGGCGAAGCGTGCTGAGATGTACAAGAAAGCTCTGAAAATCATTACAGATGATAATCCTGGTATCTTCTACGGCAACCCGGCAGAGTGCCTGGGGATCAATCCTAAGGTGCAGGACTTCAATCAGAGAGCTGATGGTACAATCAAACTTTGTACAGCTGAGGAGAATGTCTGGGTAGTACAATAATTTAGAGAGATTATCGACGATAAAGAGGGACGTAGTTTCACTACGTCCGTCTTTTTCGCATAATAAACAACAAAAGAAACGGTGGTGAAAATTAGTGTTAAAGACAATTGTAAAAAGAATTCTGCAAAGTATTCCCACCCTGCTGATTGTAGTAACCTTTACTTTTATCCTGACCCGTATGATTCCGGGAAATCCTGCTCTTACTATGTTAGGCCCCCAGGCGCCGAAAGAATCTGTGGAGCAGTTGGAGGAAGAACTGGGACTCAATAAGAGCAAGGGGGAGCAGTACGTCATTTATCTGAAACAAATTTTAAAAGGAGATTTCGGCAGATCCTATTCTTACAACCAGTCAGTGGTGGAGCTAATTAAAGAGAGGATTCCCAACACACTGGTGATCACCCTTACCAGCTTATTAATTGCGCTGGTACTGGGGATGATTGTGGGTATCGTATCTGCGGTGAGGCAGTATTCCATTCTGGACTATATCTTTATGGTGCTTGCCCTCATTGGTGTCTCTATGCCTATTTTCTGGCTGGGCCTCATGCTGGTGCTGGTATTCAGTGTTAATCTGGGCTGGCTCCCGGCGATGGGTATGGGCAGCATGGCCAAGGGTGTCTGGGATGTTGTAAGTCACATGATCCTGCCCTGCTTCTGTCTGTCAACTATCCCTATGGCGACCTTTGCCAGAATTACCCGCTCCAGTATGCTGGAGGTAGTGAATAATGATGCGGTGAAAGCGCTTAGGGCCAGAGGCTTGAGAGAAGGGGTGGTAATCTGGAAGCATGCGCTGAAGAACGCGCTTCCCCCCATTGTTACTGTTCTTGGCCTTCAGCTGGCATCTGCGTTTACAGGGGCTATTCTCACAGAAAGTATCTTCTCCTGGCCGGGAATGGGTACTTTAATTGTAAGTGCCATTGATAACAGAGACTACGCACTGATACAGGGTGTTGTCCTGTTTACAGCAATCGTGTTTGTAGTGATTAACCTGATTGTGGATATTGTATATACAGTAATCAATCCAAGGGTAAGCTATGAAAGCGGGAAAGGAGGCAACTAAATGGCAAAGCAGAAAAATACGGCAACCGCAGAGGTTTTAGGCGCAGAAGCCCATTCTCAGCTCATTAAGCGAGAGAGAAGGGCCAATAATGTCTGGAACAAATTGAGAAGAAATAAGACAGCTATGATCGGGCTTGTAATCGTAGTATTTATGATGCTGATGGCCATTTTAGCCCCCCTGATCGCAACCCACGATCCCAATGCGATTAAGCCCTCTGAGACTTATCTGAGCTTTGGGGAGAAGGGACATATTTTCGGAACCGATGAGTTTGGACGTGATTTATTTTCCCGGATTGTATACGGTGCCAGAGTTTCACTGATTGCGGCTATCGGGGGCACCATAGTAGGCGCGATCATCGGGATCCTCCTGGGTCTGCTTTCCGGATATCTGGGAGGCGCCGTGGATGCAGTTGTTATGCGCCTTATGGATGGTATGCTGGCATTTCCCTTTGTGCTTCTGGCTATTATTCTCATGACAATTCTGGGGTCAGGACTGCCAAACGTAATTCTGGCCATAGGTATTGGAAATGTACCCAGCTTCGCCCGAGTCGTCCGGGGACAGGTACATATTGTAAAAAACGAAGAGTACTGCAATGCCGGGCGGGTGCTGGGCGTATCTAACATAAGAATGCTCTTCCGCCACATTCTTCCGAACACCATTTCTCCTATTATCGTATATGCTACGCTCAATGTAGCAGGAGCTATTATATCAGAGGCAACCTTAAGCTTCCTGGGACTGGGGATTTCACAGCCAACCGCATCCTGGGGAAATATATTAAGAGCTGGAAAGGACTGTCTGAATACAGCTCCGCATATTGCAACTATATCAGGTATTTTCATCCTTATCACCGTACTGGGATTCAACCTTTTTGGTGACGGCGTCCGTGACGTGCTGGATCCTAAGATGAAGAAGTAACAGGAAAACAGAAAGCAAAGAACAGTGAGGACGAAAATATGAGTGAAAATTTACTAACAGTTAAAGATTTAAAGACGTATTTCTTCACGGCCAGCGGTGTGTCCAAGGCGGTAGACGGTGTGAGCTTTACTCTGAAAAAAGGTGAGACCATGGGCATCGTAGGAGAATCCGGATCCGGCAAAAGTGTAACTGCTTCGTCGATCATCCGTCTTCTCCCTCCAAAAATCGGAAGGATAGTGGAGGGCACCATCGACTTTGAAGGAAAAAATATTATAAAGCTGAACAAAAAAGAACTGCTGAACTTCAGAGGGAAGGATATAGCGGTTATCTTCCAGGACCCTATGACTTCTCTGGATCCGGTATTTAAGATAGGCAATCAGATGGTAGAAATGATCTGTGCCCATCAGGATGTATCCAAAGAAGAAGCCAGAAAGATGGCAGTAGAGGCTCTTAAGAAAGTTGGGATCCCACAGCCGGAAAAACGGATGGAATCCTATCCCTATGAGCTGTCCGGAGGAATGTGCCAGCGAGTTATCATTGCAATGGCCGTATGCTGCAAGCCGAAAATGGTAATTGCAGATGAGCCTACCACGGCTCTTGACGTAACAGTGCAGGCACAGGTTCTGGAACTTCTGCAGGAACTCCAGGATGAGATGGATACCTCTATTCTCCTGATTACCCATAACCTGGGAGTTGTCTGGAAGATGTGCGATACGGTTATGGTTCTCTATGCAGGCAAGACGGTAGAGTATGCGGATACGAAAACACTCTATGCACAGCCTCTGCACCCCTATACCTGGGGGCTGCTGGATTCCATGCCTAAGCTGAGCGATACGGTAAAAGGCGAGCTCAATACCATACCGGGTGTCCCCCCGGATCTGCGTCTGACAGGTAAATGCTGTAATTTCTATAACAGATGTCCCTACGCTACAGAGAGGTGCGGCAAGGAGGTGCCGGAGCTGGTGGAAGTGGAACCGGGACATTTTGTGGCCTGCCACAGGCAGAACAAAGAGAATAAACTGGTGAGAGGAGAGGAAAACCGCGATGAGTGATAAGAAAGTGATACTAAAGGTCAGGAATCTCACCAAAGAATTCAAGATCAGAGCACAGAAGTTCGGGGAACAGCCTCAGATTCTTCACGCGCTGACAGATGTATCTGTGGATATCTATGAGGGAGAAACCCTGGGTATCATCGGGGAGTCGGGCTGCGGCAAATCGACGTTCGGAAAATGCCTGGTTCAGCTGCACAAAGCGACAGCGGGCAGTGTGGAGTACAATGGCCGGAATATCTTTGAACTGAAAAAAGAGGAGCTGAAGAATCTAAAAAGAGATATTCAGATGGTATTCCAGGACCCGTTTTCTTCTCTGGATCCCCGTATGACAGCGGGAAAACTGGTAGAAGAGCCAATGATTGTTCATAAGGTAGTTACCGATAAAGCGGAAAGGAGCAGGAAAGCTCTGGAGCTTCTTCAGACTGTGGGACTGGATGTGCAGCACGTACACCGCTATCCCCACGAGTTCTCCGGAGGGCAGAGGCAGCGTATTAACGTGGCCAGAGCCCTGGCACTGAATCCAAAGCTGATTGTTTGTGATGAGCCGGTTTCCGCTCTGGATGTATCCATTCAGGCACAGGTGCTGAACTTATTTAACCAGCTGCAGAATGAATATAACCTGACGTATGTGTTTATCTCTCATGACCTGAGTGTAATCAAACACATCAGTGACAGAATTGCCATCATGTATCTGGGAAGAATTGTAGAACTCTGCGATGCCAACAGCATTTACGAGAATCCGCTGCATCCTTATACACAGGCATTGCTATCTGCGATTCCCCCGGAATCTCCCTTTGAAAAAAGAGAGCGTATTGTTCTTTCCGGTGAAATACCAAGTCCTATTGGAGAGCAGAAAGGATGTCCTCTGGCAAAGCGCTGCCCGAAATGTATGGAACGATGCAAAACGGATGCTCCGCAGCTAAAAGACGTGGGTGACGGACACCGTGTAGCCTGCTTTTTATTCGATGATAAATAAAGAAGCCAAATTATGAAAAGGAAGTGTGTGGAACATGAGCTGTAAATCAAGAGATGAAGTATTGGAACTGGCAAAAAGCAAACTGGATGAACTCATAAAGCTCACCTCGGATTTGATTAAAATTCCAAGTGAGAATCCCATAGGCAGTCAGAGAGGCGTGATTGATTTTGTCAAAAATTATCTGAGCGAGGCGGGTATTCCCTGTGAGGAAGTGGGATGCAACCCTGACTTTCCCTGTGTAGTAGCCAAGATCGGAAAAGATGAGGGCTTCAGCGTTATTTTGAACGGACATGTCGATGTGGTTCCGGCAGGGGACAGGGCACAGTGGGATTTTGAGCCTTTCTCCGGAGAGATCACAGATAAGTGTATCCTTGGAAGGGGAACCTCTGATATGAAAGCCGGCGTTGCCGGGGTCTTGTTTGCAATGAAGATTCTGGTAGAATCCGGGGCGGAATTGAACGGAAACATTCGTCTTCATATTGTGTCTGACGAGGAAAGCGGCGGCCAGTTCGGCACTAAGTGGCTGTGTGCCAACGGATATGCGGAAAACGCAGATGCCTGTCTGGTGGCGGAGCCTACAGGCCACAACACCATTGAGATAGGACAAAAGGGAAGAGTGGATCTGGTATTAAAATCCTACGGAAAATCTGCCCATGGAAGTCTGGCCGGCTTTAAAGGAGAGAATGCCATCCTGAAGCTTATAAAAGTGCTGGAGAATATAAATATGCTCAGGGAGATCGAGGGCTGCTATAAAGAAAGCCAGGCCCAGGCCCTGATCAACTCTAAGCTGATTGCAGATCAGAAAAAC
>OLQH01002333.1_pt1 | contig 11163 bp, 10 predicted proteins | sample 1672671 | NCBI WGS metagenome assembly OLQH01 (sample SAMEA3136712, study PRJEB25190) | human gut metagenome
CCAGGGATCCTGAAGTGAGATATTCCCAGGGAGAGAGCGCAACGGCAATTGCCAGGTATACACTGGCGGTTGACAGAAGATTCAACCGCAACAACGATGAGAATTCAGCAGATTTTATCGGATGCGTTGCATTCGGCAGAAGCGCGGAATTCGCAGAGAAGTATCTCCGTAAAGGTACGAAGGTCGTTGTAACAGGCCGTATCCAGACTGGCAGCTATACGAATAAGGATGGCGTTAAGGTTTACACTACCGACGTGGTTGTGGAAGATCAGGAGTTTGCAGAGAGCAAGAATGCTGCGGCGAATAACGACGGGGGTTATTCCGGCGGTTATACCGCACAGGTATCCAGACCTGAACCGAGCGCACCGGGCGATGGTTTCATGAACATTCCGGACGGAATCGACGAGGAACTGCCGTTTAACTAATGCAATTGTGACTGTCCGGCCCCGGTTTCCAGAGGACCGGTGCCGTGGAAGGGAACTTGCGGGCGGACTGGCCGGACAGATTTATATGATTCAGATAGGAGGCAATACTATGGCTTATAATAAAGCAGAGAGATCTGATTCTCCGATGAAGAGAAGAGGCGGCATGCGCAGAAGAAAAAAAGTTTGCGTATTCTGCGGTAAAGATAATACAATTGATTACAAAGATGTAAATAAATTAAAAAGATACGTTTCCGAAAGAGGAAAAATCCTTCCCAGAAGAATCACCGGAAACTGTGCAAAGCATCAGAGAGCACTTACTGTTGCTATCAAGCGCGCAAGACATCTTGCACTTATGCCTTACGTAGCAGACTAATATTAAAGGCAAAGCGGCTGTCGGAAATTCATCCGGCAGCTGTTTTTTGTTGAAAAAATGAAAATAATTGTCTTTTACGTCGCAGGCCAACAAAGCGAAAAGTATGGCATTCTGCATTAAAAAATGGTATAATATCAAAGATATGTGTGTCGGAGGCCCAGGCCCCCGGTTTTACATGAAGAAATTTATTGACGCCGGCGGGAAGAATTTACAGCCGGGTCTGTCTCAGAGCCTGTTTGAGGATTCATTTTCTTAAGCTGCATATTGTATTTACTGGTAACTTCAGGGATACCTGACAGTTACATCCACAGGAATCAATTTTCAGACACACTCCAGACTACGGATGAGGATAGGAATGAAGAAAAGAGTCAAATTAAAAGGAAGGCTGAAGATATATATGCAGATATCCATGTATCTCGGCCTTTTGCTTTTATTGGTGGACATTGGAATTTATTTTCTGGATACGCGGGCGGGGTTCCTTCTCACCTGCTTCCTTGTATTTTATTTTGCAATGATCCTGTATCTTATGCTGTATAACAGACCCATTATCATCAATGAGCTGGTCAGCTTTGCGACGCAGTACGGACAGATACAGAAGGAGCTTTTAAGAGAGCTTTCCGTGCCGTATTCACTGCTGGATGAGGATGGAAAAATAATCTGGTACAATCATGCATTCGCAAGGGCAATACATAATGAAAAAGCCCAGCGGCGTTCGGTTACCTCCTTTTTTTCCTCGGTAACAAGGGACAGGCTCCCTTCAGCGGAGGAAGGCGTGGCAGAATTTGAAATCTCCTATGAGGAGAGCGAGTATATTGCCAAGTTTACCAGAATATCACTCCGGGAAATGGCTGATGACAGTGATATCATCGGCGAGGAGGAGTACCAGGGCTGTCTGTATGCCATGTATCTGTTTGATGAAACGGCGCTGAAAATCGCCCTGAAGGAGAATGATGATCAGTCCCTGGCAGTGGGGATGATATATCTGGACAATTATGACGAAGCGCTGGAAAGCGTGGAGGAAGTGAGGAGATCGTTGCTTATCGCCCTGATTGACAGAAAGGTGAATAAGTACATTTCCGGTTTTGACGGAATCTGCAAAAAGATTGAAAAGGACAAGTATCTGACTATCCTCCGTAAAAGCGCGGTCACTCAGATGAGCGATAAGCGTTTCGAACTTCTGGAGGATGTGAAGACCGTAAATATCGGCAACGAGATGGCGGTTACCATCAGTATCGGCGTGGGCCTGGACGGCCTGAGCTATTCCCAGAACTATGAATTTTCCAGGACAGCCATTGACCTGGCGCTGGGCAGAGGCGGCGATCAGGCCGTTGTCAAGACGCCGGAGCAAATCAGCTACTATGGCGGGAAGAGCCAGCAGGTGGAGAAGAACACCAGAGTCAAGGCCCGAGTCAAGGCGCATGCGCTGCGGGAAATTATCACAAGCAAGGACAGGGTACTTATCATGGGCCATCAGATCGGGGATGTGGACAGCTTCGGCGCGGCTATTGGTATTTACCGGATTGCAAGGACGCTGGATCGCAAGGCGCAGATCGTTATCAACGAAATCACCACCTCCGTACAGCCGCTGATTGACATGTTCCAGAACAGCCAGGAGTATGAACCGGATATGTTCCTCAAGAGCCAGCAGGCGCTGGAAACGGCGGGAAATAACACGGTGCTTGTGGTGGTGGATGTGAATAAACCCAGTATTACGGAATGTCCTGAGCTGCTGAAGGTATGTAAGTCCATTGTGGTTCTGGATCATCACAGGCAGGGAACGGAAACCATCGAGAACGCAACGCTTTCCTATGTGGAGGCCTATGCTTCTTCTACCTGTGAAATGGTTTCCGAAATATTGCAGTATATCAATGACGGGGTACGCATCAAAGGCGAGGAAGCCGATTGTATGTATTCCGGCATCATGATAGATACCAATAATTTTATGACGAAGACCGGCGTGCGTACCTTTGAGGCGGCAGCATTCTTAAGACGCAACGGCGCGGATGTCACCCGTGTCCGGAAGCTGTTCCGTGAAAATGCGGCTGAGTATAAGGCCAAGGCGGATGCCGTGGGACAGGCGGAAATTTACAGAAATGATTATGCGATTTCCATCTGCCGCAGCGACGGGATTCAGAGCCCCACGATTGTGGGCGCACAGGCTGCCAACGAGCTCCTGAATATTAAGGGGATTAAGGCAAGCTTTGTACTGACGGAGTATCAGGGCCGGATTTATATCAGCGCCCGTTCCATAGACGAGGTCAATGTACAGGTCATTATGGAAAGAATGGGCGGCGGCGGCCATATGAACGTGGCAGGCTGCCAGGTAGATGGTTCGGAGCCAGCGTCCGTAATCGGTACAATCAAAGGAACATTGGATAAAATGATAGAGGAAGGTGAACTGAAATAATGAAAGTGATATTATTGGAGGATGTAAAAGCCCTTGGTAAAAAAGGGGAGATTGTAAATGTAAACGACGGCTATGCCAGAAACTTTATCCTTCCCAAGAAGCTGGGGCTGGAAGCCACATCCAAGAACCTGAACGATCTGAAGCTCCAGAATGCCAATGAAGAAAGAAAGGCAAAGGAAATTCTGGAGGCGGCACAGGCATTTGCCAAAGATTTGGAAAGCAAATCCGTTGTGATTAAGATGAAAGCGGGAGAGGGCGGAAAAGTATTCGGATCCGTATCTTCCAAGGAAATCGCAACTGCATTTAAGGAGCAGTGCGATGTTGACATCGATAAGAAAAAGATTCAGCTGACGGATGCAATTAAGGCCTTCGGAACTTATGAGGTGCCTGTGAGACTGCATCAGCAGGTGACCGGGAAACTGAAGGTAAAAGTGGAAGAATAAGAAGGAATTGACAATGGCATCGATGGATGAGGCTATATTAAAACGGGTATTGCCCCACAGCATGGAAGCAGAGCAATCCGTAATCGGTTCCATGATTATGGACAGAGAAGCGATTGTGGTCGCATCCGAAATGATATGCGGGGAGGATTTTTACAACAAGTCCTATGGTGTATTGTTCGATTCCATGGTGGAACTCAATGATCAGGGGCAGCCGGTGGATCTGGTTACCCTTCAGAACCGGCTGAAGGAAAAGGATGTGCCGCCGGAAATCAGCAGCCTGGAATTCATCAGGGATCTGATTACGGCGGTTCCCACCTCGGCCAATATCAAGTATTATGCCAATATCGTGGCGGAAAAGTCAGTGCTGCGCAGATTGATCCGGCTTATGGAAGAGATAGCCAATAACTGCTATGCCGGAAAAGACAGCGTGGAAGTTATCATGGAGGAAACGGAGAAAAAGGTATTTGATTTGGTCCAGCGCCGGAATACCGGAGATTTCGTTCCGATCCGTGAGGTTGTCATGAACGCCATGGATAAAATAGAAAAGTCGTCCCATAACAGCGGAGGCGTAACCGGAATTGCCACCGGATTCATTGATCTGGATTATCGGACCGCAGGCATGCAGCCCTCTGATTTGGTGCTGATTGCCGCCAGGCCTTCCATGGGAAAGACTGCTTTTGTCCTGAATATTGCCCAGTATGTGGCGTTCCATTCCGGGGACTGCGTGGCTATATTTAGTCTGGAAATGAGTAAGGAACAGCTTGTTAACCGTCTCTTCGCCATGGAGTCCAAGGTGGATTCCCAGCATCTGCGTACCGGGAACCTTTCCGATCTGGAATGGGAGAAGCTGATAGAAAGCGCGGGTATGATTGGACAGTCCAAGCTGATCATAGATGACACGCCGGGTATCAGCATCGCGGAAATGCGTTCCAAATGCCGTAAATTCAAGCTGGAAATGGATTTGAAGATGATAATCATCGATTACCTCCAGCTAATGTCGGGAAGCGGCAGAGGCACGGATTCCAGGCAGCAGGAGATTTCAGATATATCCCGTTCCCTGAAGGCTCTGGCAAGAGAACTGAGCGTGCCGGTGCTGGCGCTTTCCCAGCTGAGCCGTGCCGTGGAGCAGCGGCCGGACCACAGGCCCATGCTTTCGGATCTGCGTGAATCAGGAGCTATTGAGCAGGATGCCGACGTTGTTATGTTTATTTACCGTGACGACTACTACAATCCGGATACGGAGAAGAAGGGGATTGCGGAAATTAACATAGCGAAGCAGAGAAACGGCCCTATCGGCACCATTGATTTGGTATGGCTGCCGGAATTTACAAAGTTTGCCAATCTTCAGAAATAGTTATTTTTAGCGGCGGATTTCGGGAATCTGATAACCGGACGGAGAAGCGGCAGCTATAAAAACAGAATAAAGAATACAATACAAAAGAGAACCCAACCTGAGGCTGGCGTTCTCTTTTTTTATAAAAATAAAACAGATATGCCGCAGTCGGCGGCAGACAGGAGGAAAAATGAGCAGTAAAAAATCAGCCAGCAGGGCGGCAGTGATTGAAAGAGATGAAAAACCGGTGGAAAGAGAGGGTGAGGAAATGAATACGAAGTATGTGGAACAAACACAAAACAGGCAGGCGCAGAAAACACAGAAGGCTAAGAACACAGAGAAGAAACAGAGAGAGCAGCCGGGGAGAAAAGAAAAGGCGGGGCAAACAAATCCGGCAGAACAGGGAGGTGCGGCAGGACAAGTACAGGCAGCAGACCTGACAGGTGCAGCCGGACAAATTCAGCCGTCGGGTCTTGCCGGGACAGCGAGACAGTCAGGGACAGCGGGTCAGCCAGGGATGGCGGGAGAGTCAGGGACAACAGGACAAACAGGGGCAACAGGACAGTTAGGGGCAGCGGGACAGCCGGAGACAGCAGGGCAGGAGCAGCCCGATTTGGAAAAGGACATGTATCTCATTTCGGAAACGGCAAAACTGGTAGGAGTGGAGAGCCATGTGCTCAGATACTGGGAGGAAGAACTGAAGCTCCCTATCAGGAGGAATGAGCTGGGGCACAGATATTATACAAGAGAGGATGTGGAACAGTTCAGGGAAATTAAGAAGCTGAAGCAACAGGGTTTGCAGCTGAAGGCAATCCGTACGGTGCTCACAGACAGCACACTTCAGGTCATGGTGCCCATCAGGGAACACATACAGCCGGTGCGCAGCACACAGGCAGAGCTTAACGAACGGGATGACAGGCAGCTTCAGGATAAGAGCGCCCGTTTGCAGCTTCTTTTACATAATCTGGTGGCGCAGGCTGTCAGGGAAAACAACCAGGATCTTACGCGGGAGATCAAAGAGACGATCATGAAGGAGATGGATTATCAGTTCCGTATCCAGGAGGAGGAAAGCGAAAAAAGAGACAGGCAGAGAACGGAAAGGGAAGAGGAGCATTATAAAAAGCTGGACGAGCTGATAAAGCAGTACAGCGGCAGAGGCCTGACCGGAAAAGAACGCAGGGAGAGGAAAAGACAGGCTGTGAAGGAACGCAAGGCTCAGAAAAGTGAAGAAAAAAGAAAGAAGCATTCATTATTTTGAATGCTTCCTTCCTGAAGTCCTTATGTTGTTTCACGCAGGAATGCGTTATCAGCGCAAAAAGCGCAGATACCTGAATATTATTACTTATTCCTGGGAAATAGCGCCTGTAGGGCAAGCTCCTGCACAGGAACCACATTCGATACAGGTATTGGCGTCGATTACATACTGTCCATCTCCTGCAGAGATAGCGCCAACAGGACACTGTCCTTCACATGTTCCGCAGCTTACACAAGCGTCACTAATTACATATGCCATAATGATATCCTCCTTTATTCTTATAGACTTTGTTGATTATCATTACTTATTCTAATATAGAAAATCATTTAATACAAGCTATTTTTTGTGAATTATCGGCGATTTTTTGTACTTTTTGAGGAACAAATATACAGATGCAGTAACTGTTTTGATTCCACAGAAACAATATTATTGCAATATATACAATATATGGGTTCCGTGCGAAAATATGCCGTATTTTACATATTTTAATAAAAATAAAATCAGATTAATCCGAAAGTCCGTTACAGCTTATGATGAAGCCGGCTTCTGATTCCTCCGGTCCTTGATACCCTTAAGAATCGACTGCTTTTTGAGCAAAAGAGTGGGTCTGTCCATGGGGGGGATGCCCTTCAGCCGGTAGGGAATTCCCAGCTTTTCATACTTTGCTTTTCCCATTGTATGGTAAGGCAGGACGTCCAGGGCTTTGAGGTTACCCAACCCTCCTATAAACCATCCCAGTCTGTACAGGAAGCTTTCATCATCGGTTAAGGTGGGAACCACCACATGGCGGATCCATACGGGTACTTTTTTCTTATCCAGATACCAGGCAAAACGGAGGATGTTGTCATTCGGGCAGCCGGTCAGATCCTTATGGCATTTGGGATCAATATGTTTAATGTCCAGCATGACCAAATCGGTCATTCCCAGAAGAATATCCAGCTTTTTCATCCATTCCCTGTTGGAAGGTGCGAATGGAATTCCGGAGGTGTCGATACAGGTGTGGATATTATCCTTTTTGGCCAGCGTGAATAATTCTGTCAGAAAATCCAGCTGGAGCAGAGGCTCTCCGCCGGTTACCGTGATGCCGCCGTCCTTGTAGAAGCTTTTGTTACGCTCATAGCTTTCCATAATCTGTTCTGCAGAAATGTAAGACCCCGCATTTATTTCCCAGGTATCAGGATTGTGGCAGTAGGCGCAGCGCATGGGGCATCCCTGCAAAAATACGACAAATCTGACGCCCGGACCGTCTACTGTACCGAAGCTTTCTATGGAATGTATTCTTCCCGGTGAAGGTGTGCTTTCCTGCGTAGATGTTGGCATAATTATCCTCCTGCTTATCAAAGCTGTCATTTGCTCCTAATCCTATTATAGCACGACAGGCCCTGCGGGAAACCGGTGGTTTGGCGGGTTTTCCGTGCAGGGCCTGTCCGTTTTACTTACAATTATAATTACAGCGCTTCATGGAACGTACGGGAAATAACATCTGCCTGCTGTTCCGGTGTAAGCTTAATGAAGTTTACGGCATAGCCTGATACACGGATCGTCAGCTGAGGATATTTTTCCGGGTGCTTCTGGGCATCCAGAAGAGTTTCACGGTTCAGTACGTTGACGTTGAGATGATGGCCGCCTTTTTCAGCATAGCCGTCCAGTAAAGAAACAAGATTGTCAATCTGTGCGTTGTTAGCTTCCATAGTTTGCCTTCCTTTCTTTTCTCGGGAGAGAAGAATCAGCAGCCGTTCCTGCAGGAACAGCAGCATAAATCATTCGTTTTCAGTTCTGTCAAGACCCTCGTGGAGGGTGGGAACGCTGCAGGCCAGCGGTGCGGCCGAGCATTCCGGGCATCCGGTCTGTACCTTCCTGCCGCCGGGGCGGGAAGCGTCAATAGCCACGTTAATATGGCCCACGCCTTCCTGCGCACCGGCATCCAGCATCCTGACCAGATCGTCTATCATAGCCTGTTGATCCATAAAATCAGCTCCTTTTACTCCTGAGGCAGTGTATCAAGGTCGATTTCAATGTCTCCTGCAAATATCTCATCCTCTTTCCCAAGTGCGCCGGGGATGATGGTAAAGGTATTGGAAATACCATCCTGTGCATCCTTAAAAGGCAGCTTGGATACGGAGGACATGGAAGCTACCGCGCCATGGGTGTCGCGTCCATGCATCGGGTTGGCGCCGGGAGCAAAAGGCTCTCCGGCCTTACGGCCGTCAGGTGTGGCCCCGGTTGCCTTTCCGTAAACCACGTTGGAGGTAATGGTCAGTACGGAGGTGGTGGGGAAGCCGTCCCTGTAGGTGTGATGTCTCCTTACCATGGTCATGAAGCTGGACACCAGCTCCCTGGCAATGGTATCCACACGGTCATCATCATTTCCGTATTTCGGGAAGTCACCGGTGGTTTTGAAATCTACAATAATGCCGTCCTCGTCGCGGATGGGCTCAACCTTTGCATATTTAATCGCGGAAAGGGAATCCGCCACAACGGAAAGCCCGGCGATGCCGGTTGCAAAATAACGGCGTACGTCTCTGTCGTGAAGAGCCATCTGCGCTCTTTCATAGCAGTATTTGTCATGCATATAATGGATAACGTTCAGGGTGTTAACATAAACGCCGGCAAGCCATTCCATCATGTCATGGAATGCATCCATTACCTTATCGTATTCCAGTACATCTCCTTCATACTTACGGTATTTGGGACCTACCTGCTTTCTTGTCTTCTCGTCGATACCGCCATTGAGAGCGTAAAGCAGACATTTTGCCAGATTGGCGCGGGCGCCGAAGAACTGCATTTCCTTACCGATTCTCATGGAGGATACACAGCAGGCAATGCCGTAGTCATCGCCGTGGGTAACGCGCATTAAATCATCATTTTCATACTGGATGGAAGAAGTCTGGATGGACATCTTCGCGCAGTAACGTTTGAAGTTAACAGGCAGCCTGGTTGACCAGAGCACGGTCAGGTTGGGTTCCGGGGAAGGTCCCAGGTTGGTCAGTGTATTCAGGTAACGGAAGGACATCTTTGTTGCCATGTGGCGTCCGTCAACGCCTACGCCTGCCAGGGATTCCGTAATCCATACGGGGTCGCCGGAGAACAGCTCGTTATATTCCGGTGTACGTGCAAATTTGATGATTCTCAGCTTCATGATGAAGTGATCAATAAATTCCTGAATCTGCTCTTCCGTAAAGGTTCCCAGGGCAAGATCTCGTTCTGAATAAATATCAAGGAAGGTGGAGGTGCGGCCCAGGGACATGGCGGCTCCGTTCTGTTCCTTTACTGCGGAAAGATAACCGAAGTAGGTTGCCTGAATGGCATCCTGAACATTGGCAGCCGGTTTTGAAATGTCACAGCCATAGGATGCCGCCATCTGCTTCATCATTTTCAGGGCAACGATCTGCTCGGAAATTTCTTCACGAAGGCGGATTACATCATCGGTCATCGTGCTTCCGGTGGATTCCTTCTGTGCCAGCTTGTCCTCGATCAGGCGGTCGATGCCGTAAAGGGCGATTCTTCTGTAGTCTCCGATAATTCTTCCGCGGCCGTAGGCATCCGGAAGGCCGGTAATGATGTGGGCGCTGCGGCATGCGCGCATCTCAGGGGTATAGGCATCAAAAACGCCTGCATTATGAGTCTTTCTGTGGGTGGAGAAGAATTCCTCCACATCCGCATCCAAAGTATAGCCGTTGTCAGCACATGCCTTCTGTGCCATACGGATGCCGCCGTAGGGCTGCAGGGAACGCTTAAAAGGGGCATCGGTCTGAAGGCCTACAATAGTTTCTTTGGATTTATCAAGATATCCGGGACCATGGGACGTAATGGTGGAAATGACTTTGGTATCCATATCCAGGACACCGCCGGCTTCTCTTTCCTTACGGCTCAGATCCAGAACCTCATCCCAAAGCTCCAGGGTATTCTGTGTAGGTCCGGCAAGAAAAGCTTCATCTCCGTCATAAGGGTGGTAATTCTTCTGGATAAAATCGCGCACATTGATTTCGTGCTCCCAGTCACCGCCTATAAAACCATTCCATTCTGTTCTCAAGATTTTCCTCCTCTTCTACTGCCGGGGCAGTATCAAATGTAGATGTTAAACGGGCAGACGGTCCCCAAATGCGAACCGTAAAAAACTGCGGATAGAACACCATCAGGTCTCACCCGCACCTGTATTATATGTTTCCCGGAAAGCCGCGTCAAGGCGCGGACTGTTCTTTTTTGTAAACAAACCCCGGTTTTATACTTTTTTAATAAAATTTATCAATAAGCGGGGGAACGGGGCAAAACGCATCCGCCCCAGTTCCTTCCGCTTTTTACGGGGGGCGCCGGAGCCGGGCTTCTCCTTCTTCAGGGGGGGCTGCGGTGGGGGTATTTTCTGTGCCAGTTTCAAAAACGGGCTGTTTCTAACTGTTTCGGTTGGCCAGGATTCGGCCAACGCGGCCAAAACTCCTCACGCAGCGACTGGCGTCGGCTGCGTTCGTCAGACAGGCCGCTAGGGGCGGCCGGATCCTGGCCATCCGAAGCAGTAAGAAACAGCGTCGTTTTTTCATATGGCACGGAAAATACCCCCACCGCAGCCCCCCTGAAGAAGGAGAAGCCCGGCTCCGGCGCCCCCGTAAAAGACGGAAGGAACTGGGGCGGATGCGTTTTGCCCCTGGTGGCAGCGGTAGGTTTTGTGTGAGGAATGTTGTTGTTGTTGTTGTTGTTCTGCCATATTTTGTATGATGAAAAAGTATATTTGATTTAGTATTTCATATATTATTGATTTCTATTTGGATTATGTTGTCTGGCTTTTTCCTTTTTCCTTATACACTCGCATATCTTGCGTAATTTGGGGAAAAGTATTATACTAAGAAAATCAGCCGGCAGGGGCCTGCTGATAGTTTCTAGAGCAGTCTCGGAAACTCAATATTAAACTAAGTAGAGGGGGACTATGTTCTGG
>OLQH01002337.1_pt1 | contig 11151 bp, 9 predicted proteins | sample 1672671 | NCBI WGS metagenome assembly OLQH01 (sample SAMEA3136712, study PRJEB25190) | human gut metagenome
TCTTGCGCCAAAATAAGCGCCCACACACAGGAGGCAGACCACCGCCAGTATCAGCAGTTGGATCTTCTGTTTCTTCATTACCGTTTCCTCCTTTCCATCCAGATGAACAGTCCTGTAAGAAGCAATGCGACAGGAAGCAGAAGCATAAGCACTGCAGCAATGCCAAACGCAGTCGTATCATTCACCATGATATCGGATGCCTGATAGGACTTCACAGGGATGGAAATATTGCTTTCTCTGTCCGTCATCAAGGCGATCGTATTGGTAAACAAGGTCAGATTCGCATCTGCCACCATCGTATTCGCGCTGTCCGTGAACAGACTTTCCGAGGTATACAGATACAGACAGGCATTTCCTTCCTCCAAGCTCTTGCTCGCGCGTATCCCAACCGTAAAAGGCCCCTGAAGATCTCCTTCTTCCATTTCATATGTCTGGGCATTGGACAGATCTGTTTTGGAAACAGAATGTTCTGAAGTACTAAGCAGGCTTGTAACCTCCACATCTTCCATCTCTTCCCAGACAATTCCCTGCGCGTATGGCATGAAGATGTAACGCTCTCCCGCGATCTGTTCTGTTGTTTCATCATAGGCCACATCTGGCAGTAAATAGAAAGGTTCCTGATAGTACATGGAAGAATCCCCCTCTGCAACCAGCCCTTCGGTTATGGAAACGCCGAAATAATCCAAGACGGTCTGCAGATTCGGAAAATTTTGCGCGAAATCATCCGTATAGCTGGTGGTCATCAAAATTTTTCCTCCGCCATCCAGATAACGGATGAGTTTGTCGGCGTCGTCCTGGGAAATGTCACTGAGGGGCGCCAAAATCAAAACTCCCTGCGCATCTTCCGGAACCTCATCTGAAGTCAACAGGTTCAGGGACTGGGATGTTACATTCTGTTTGGCCAATCCGTCCGAAAATGTGGATGACAGCGTTAATTCATCCTGCCCCTCCAGCGTATACAGAACAGGCGTATCATCACTCGTTACATAAGAGATCGCACTCGTAATCAGGCCCTCTGCATCATACCCCGTTACCGTGCTTGTATAGGTATTGTAATCAATTTCTGTTTCATAGATATCGGCATAGTCAATCACCGTATACCGTTTGTCACTCTCAACAATGAGGGAATTCATGCTGATGTTTCCGTCCGTATAGTTCTGATAGAAGCCGGGATTCGTTACCGGATCCCGATATTCCACATGGACGTGCCCGGACAGGGCCTGGTACCGATCCAGCGTCTGTCCCAACGTGGTATCCTCCGCGTCTTCTGACTGCAGAATATAAATATATACGTCTTCTGACAGATTGCGCACCAAATCTGTAGTAGTATCCGTCAGAGAATATAGCTTCTGAGAAGTCACATCAATGGAAGTATAGGTGGCGGGAAGTTCCTGCACGGCCAGATTCAGGAATACGGCTGCCACCAGCACCACAGCAATCATGCCTGTACTATAAGCGCCCATCTTCAGATGTCTGCTTGATATCTGGTAGCGCCTCTTCTGCACGGATTGAATGGTCAAAAACAGAAATACAATAATCAGGGTAAGAAAGTAAAGGACAGATTTCAGGTTCAGCGTCCCCTGCATCATGTCTACAAGCCGCCCTGTCATATCATAAACATTCAGGATCTCTGTCAGCAGATTTCCTTCAGAAGAGATCAAAGCCGTAATACTGCTCATCATATATCCCAGGAACAGGGCCCCAAAACAAAGGACAGCGCTGATCACCTGACTTTCCGTCAAAGAGGAGAAGAACAGTCCGATCGCAATACAACTGCAGCCATACAGATAATAGGCCAGGATCGCCGTATAGCTTTCTTTGAATGCCGCCGTTCCAAATGCGGACAAGATCAGCGGATAGGTACAGATCACCGCAGTCGCAAGGGAAAACACCGTTACGGCAGCCAGATATTTCCCTAAGATAATACGAAACACGGATACCGGAGCCGTCAGAATCAGCTGATCCGTTTTTTGCCTTCTCTCATCTGCCATCGTCCGCATGGTGAGGATCGGCACCGTAATAAGCAGTAGAAACAGAATATTATAGACCGTATTCGCCATGCTCGCATAACCATATCTGAGGTTGAGCGCAAAAAAATACAATCCGGACAGGAAAACATTCGCGGCCAGAAAGAGCCAGCCGGTCATGGAGTAAAAATAAGATTTCAGTTCCCTCTTATAGATCGCCGTCATCGTCCGCCTCCTCTTCTTCCAGCTGCACTTCCTCTGCCTGTACTTCCTCTGCCTGCACTTCTTCCGCCTGTGTTTCTCCCACTTTCTGCTCCGTTCCTGTCAGTTCAAGGAATACTTCTTCCAAGGACCTGGCTGCAACATGCAGATCCAGGATCGGCATCCGCTTTCCGGCAAGCTGATAGAACAGCGCTTCGCGAATATCCGCCCCTTCTTCCAGCTTCACCAGCGCTTTCGCGGTTCCTTCCTGGGATTTTTCAAAGACAAAACCGGAGATTCCCTCCAGCAGATTCAGGCATTCTTCCAGCCCGCTTTCTTCTCCTTTCACCGTAACTGCCAGTTCATTTCCTCCCTGCATCCGCTGTGTTAGTCCCTCCGGCGTGTCGCAGGCTGCCAGCTTGCCCTTGGAAATAATCAGGATCTGGTCACAGATCGCGCTTACCTCGGACAAAATATGGGAACTGAGGATCACGGTATGTTTATCCTTAAGGCCTCGGATCAGTTCCCGAATCTCTATGATCTGCTTGGGATCCAGCCCCACCGTGGGCTCATCCAGAATAATCACCTCGGGTTCCCCCAGAAGCGCCTGGGCCAGTCCTACTCTTTGTTTATATCCTTTTGAAAGATTTCGGATCAGCCTCTGATTCACCTCACTGATTCCGGTCTTTTCCATGGCTGCGTCGATACAGTCCTTTCTTTTTTTCGCCGGGATTTTCTTCAGCTGCGCAACAAAACGCAGGTATTCCATAACCGTCATTTCCTGATACAGGGGAGGCATCTCCGGCAAATATCCGATATGTTTCTTCGCCTCCTCCGGCTCTGCCATGATATCATGCCCGTCGATCTTCACATCGCCTGAAGTAGGCGCAAGATATCCGGTGATGATATTCATAGTGGTGGATTTTCCCGCTCCATTTGGTCCTAAAAAGCCATAGATCTGTCCCTTTTCAACATGAAAGGACAGATCATCCACGGCTCGTTTATTCCCATAACTCTTTACCAGATGGCTGACTTCGATCATTCTTTCTCCCATCTGCGCACCTTCACGCACGCACAAACTTTCCATACAGTCCCAATTGCGACGATTGCTTCTGATTTAATTTATTCCTGAAATGTGTAAAAATGTTGGAAGAAATGTGATTTTCATGTGATTTTTATGTGAAGTGATACAGCGCCACACGTTTCGGTAATTTAGGAAATCACTTATGGAAATTTGACTTTATAAAAAATGCTGCCGCACGAATCCTTTTCGTGGGGCAGCACCCGTTGATTTCTCACATGTTCCTCTGTCATCCCGGGAATCGGTACAATCCAGGGACGCCGGGCCAGAAGCAGCTCCTTTACGGCTGCTTCTGGGCTGTTGTCATACAATTTTACTTGGATTTTCGTTCCGTTTACTTCAATATTCATCATGATAAATAACTCCTTTTTATGAAATTACAGGCTGGTGAGGATGGGATTGTTCAGATAATCGTAAACCCGCCTCACTTCACTGATTTTTCTGGTGTCCAGCATAGAGGGACTGCCCATATCAAGTGCTTTTATTCTCTCCATATCTTCCGCATCCAGCGTGAAATCCCAGATTCCCAGATTCTCTTCCATCCGTTCCCTGTGAATGGATTTGGGGATTACAATCACGTCCTGCTGCACATTCCAACGCAGGATAACCTGTGCCGGCGTTTTCCCATATTTTCTGGCAATCTCCATCAGGATCGGCTCTCCAAACATTCCCCTTAATCCTTCTGCAAAAGGAGCCCATGCCTGGGGCTGCACACCCAGCTTTCTCATGAGCTGTAACTCTTCCGCCCGCTGATAGTGGGGATGGCGTTCAATCTGGTTCACCTGAGGCAGGATCTCCGCGTTATAACACAGATCCAGCAGGCGGTCCGGCAGGAAATTACAGACGCCGATGGCCCGCACCCTGCCTGTCCGATACAGCTCCTCCAGTGCCCGCCATGAACCATAATAATCCCCGAAAGGCATGTGGATCAGATATAGGTCCAGATAATCCAGCCCCAGCTTTTTCAGGGATTCCTCAAAGGCCTGCATGGTTTTCTCATAACCCATCTGTTGAATATATGCCTTCGTAGTAATGAACAGTTCCTCTCTGGGAACGCCGCAGCTCCGTATAGCCCTTCCTACTGCTTCCTCATTCTGATAGGAGCTTGCCGTATCTATCAGGCGGTAGCCTGACGCAATAGCGTCCAGAACCACCTGTTCACAGGCATGCTCCTCCACCTGAAACACGCCGAAGCCTTCCTTCGGCATTTCCACCTGATTGCTTAATTTTATGCTTTCCATAACGGACACGCCTCCTTATTCCTTTATCAGAGATTCTATCCATCAGTGCGTTCTGCTGTCCCCAGTTTCGGGTCAGACGGATTCCTTCCACCATGGCTTTCCGGCAGGCTTTTTGTATCAGGCTCCAGGTCGAGTCATCCGAGCCATCATCCACAAACAAAATTCTGCTGTCTGCACTAATCCTCCCTTTCCCGATGAGTTCCGTCATTTTTTTCGACAGCCGATACAGTGTCTTGTTCAGAATCTCTTCTTCCCTATAGCAGGGAATTACCAGAAAAAGCCGCTCGGTTCCCTGAATCGTATCTGTATTCCTTTCCATCCTTTTTCTCCCTGTATGCATGCTGTTGACCGGGAAAGAAGGCAACTTACCGTTTATACAGTCCGAAGCCTTCCCTTTGTTTACCGTATGATCGCCGTAATAAAAATCCGTTTTCCAGCCCCAAAAAACAAATCCGGCATCATTTTTATTTCAGCTGGTTGCCCAACTCATATGCCTTCTGCGGGAACCTTGAGTGTTTTGTCATAGAGGGGGTTCCGCACCCATATCCAAGCACCATGCCCATATCCTTCAGGTTTAGGTACCGTACCAGCGTTTTGTAATGAGATTCCAGCGCCTCAAAGGTCCAGTCATCGCTGTTCCATGCCGCAGTCAGAAGGGCGGATTTCATATGTTTTCTCTGAATATTCTTCCAAAGCCGCCGCTGGCGCTTGTGTTAAACGGGATGAGGGTCTTTCCTGCAAAATCATAGCTTTCCAGGAAGGTATATACTGCCATCGGTGCGTCGCTCCACCAGTTAGGGTAGCCGACAAAGATCACATCATAGCTATCCCAGTTTTCCACCTGGCCGGCCAGTTCCGGCCGGGCTTCTTCCTGCTGTTCTGCCTGTGCGATTTCCAGCAGAGCATCATAATTTTCCGTATACGGCTCCGCCGGCGCGATTTCAAACAAGTCGCCGCCCACCTCTTCCTGAATCATTCCCGCTACTGCTTCCGTATTGCCGGACCAGGAGAAATAGGCAATCAGAATATTTCCCGTGTTATTTTCCGAGGTGCCAGCCTCTGCTGCAATCTCTTCCGTGGCAGTTTCCGCCACAGTTTCTTCCACAGTTTCCGTCGCGGTCTGTTCCTCGGTTGTCGCTGCGGCTTCAGTCGCTAAACTGCTTTCCGTCTCTGCCAAAGGCCCACTCTCCTGAGACTGTCCACACGCAGCCAGTGTGAATACCATCATGCACAAAAGAACCATACCAAATATCTTTTTCACTGTTTTCTGTTCCTTTCCTGGGGCTTTTGCCTGTCGCTTTCATACACTGTTGTTCTGTTTTCTCCCTCATTATATTGATATTCTTTTTTTGTGTAAAATGCCTGTTTTTTATCGTTTTCCATGCATAAAAAACATGGATTCCTTTTCCGAAAAACCTGAAAAAGACAGTGGCTGCTAACTGTCTTTTCCGGATCTTTACATAAAAAAATTCCCGAAACAACTGTTTACCCTACAAGACTCATGCAACAATTGTTTCGGGAAATAACATATCTTTATATTCAATGTTTCACCGATTATTTTTGAAGCAGCAGTTCTGCCGCTTTACTCCATTTTTGACCGAAGCATATTAATCTCCTGAATAAAAAGAGAGACGGCTGGAGAGAACAGACGATTCTTTTTCCAGATCAGCACACTGTGCGTTGTATGTTCCGGTACGATCGGAATGAATTGCAGGTCGGGGCTGCTGTGAATAGCCAGCGCTCCGTCCAGACAAAACGCGCATCCCAGCCCCTGCTCAACCAGAAGGACCGCATTTGAAAGCAACGTATAGCTCAGCGGAATATATAAATCCTTTTCCTCACACTTCATCCAGTTCAATATCTCCGCCCGTACCTTCTCCCTTGATGGTAAAATCAAAGGATATTGCGCAATTTCCTCTGGTGCAACTGACTTTCTGTCAGCCAGCGGATGATCCTTCCGCATCAATACTCCCCAGATTTCTTTCTGAGAAAGGCGGACGAAATCATACTTTTCTGTATCCACCGGTTCCAACAGCAAGCCTACATCCAACAGCCCCTTATCAAGCTTGTCTTTTACATAGTCCGCCATCTCATTATAAAGCAGGAAGCGGACCAGAGGATATTTGTCCGAAAATTCCTTAATCAGCCTGGCGAACAGACGGCCTCCCACTGCTTCTGTAGCCCCGACTGAAATCAGTCCGCTGATATCGGCGTTTCGTTCCACAAAGTTCTGTTCCAGTCGGTCTGCCAGTTCCACAATCTCCTCTGCCCTCTGCCGGAAAAAGATACCGTCATCGGTCAGGGTGAGCCCCTTTTTCCCCCGTATCACCAGCGTTGTTCCCAACTCCCTTTCCAGATCCATAATCTGACGGCTTAACGAAGGCTGTGCGATATGCAGAATATCCGCTGCTTTTGTAATGTTTCCTTCCTCCGCCGCAGTTAAAAAATAACGAAGGGTACGAAGTTCCATGCCTGTTCTCTCCCTAAGAATTAAATTAAGCATATTATATTTCATCCAATAATTGTACCCATTACAAATGCTTCCACACTTACAGTAACAGATGAGCCCATACACGTCTAATGCTTAAATACTATTATTTATTATACTTTTATTGTATGCTATTATTTTCAGAATAAAATACAGCCAGCGCCTGTACCACCTCCCATGCAGGGGATGACACAAGCGCTGGCTGCTTTTTCACACGATAAACATGATGCATAATGCCAGGTAGGTCGGCACAGCCTTTCGGTTCAGAAGCAAATAGACGGAACCAAAACAGAAGCCCCCGAACGCGCTGTAAAGGCCTGTTGCCAGGGAACCTTTCGTCCCCCAGTGCGCAAGCCCCCAAGTGAGGGCGACAAGGATCCCGCCATAGGGGATCTGTTCCCTGCCGAACCAGACTTCGCACGCTTTCTGTCCGAAAACGATAATCAGCATAAAGAGCGCCACTTCAAACAGATAATAGATATATTGAAACAGGAATTTAGGCATTCCCAGCCGGCTAAATTCCTGCAGCACCTTGCTGCCGCCCCAATCGATCCAGGTGGAAATCAGGCAGACCGCAGCGAATACAGCGGCCAGAACCCATTGCCAGACTTTGATCGGAGCAGTCTTTTCAAACAGTTCAAAGCCGCATTGCTTTCGCGCCTGTCTGATCACATACCATGCAAACAGCCCCCAGATACAGCAGGTCAGTATCCAATGGAGAATGCTCTCTCCCGTCGTCCAATCCTGCATCGGTCTCCCATAGATGAACGGCTCGATCAAAAAAGCAAGCAGCGCCTCCATGCCAAGGCCAAGAAATGCTGTCAGTACAGCCACATATAGTCCATTCCCTTTCCTTTTTTCATGTCCAAATCCTCCCTGATAAAATATTTTAGAATGTTTTCGCAGACATCCCTCCCGCTTCGTGAAAAATAGCGTAAACAAATTCGCTGTTTACGCTATTTTTAACTCTGCTTTATGTCATTATTTTACTACGATATTGATAATTTTACCAGGCACATAGATCTCTTTGACAATATTTCCGGTAAGTCTGTCAGCTACGGCTTCTTTTCCTGCCGCAAGCGCTGTTTCCTTATCCACATCAGCGGGCAGCTTCACAGTGGCGCGGACTTTGCCGTTCACCTGTACGGCCACTTCGATCTCGGCTTCCACCGTCTTCGCCTCATCCCATGCGGGCCATGCGGTCTGATACAGCCTGCCGTCATATCCCTGCATCTCCCACAGTTCCTCTGTGATGTGAGGAGCTACCGGGTTGAGCAGGATGAGCAGCGTGCGGAATTCATCCCGCGTCACCTTTCCGGCCTTATAGAAATCATTGATCAGGGACATCAGCGCTGCGATGCCTGTATTGTACTTCAGATTTTCATAATCGTTGGAAACTTTCTTAATGGTCTGGTGCATCCTGGTCTCAAGCGCGCTGGAATATCCGGCTTCATCCGTCACCAGTTCCTGCAGCTTCCATACACGCTCCAAGAACCTGCGGCAGCCCTTTACTCCTTCCTGGCTCCAGGCGGCGCTTAAGTCAAAGGCGCCAATGAACATTTCATAGGTACGCAGGGTATCCGCGCCAAAATCATTCACAATATCGTCCGGATTCACCACGTTTCCACGGGATTTACTCATCTTTTCCCCGTTCTCACCCAGGATCATGCCGTGAGAGGTTCTCTTCTGGTACGGTTCCGGACAGGGTACCACACCCTGATCGTACAGGAATCTGTGCCAGAAACGGGAATACAAAAGGTGCAGGGTCGTATGCTCCATGCCGCCGTTATACCAGTCCACAGGCAGCCAGTACCGCAGCGCTTCTGGGCTGGCAAGGGCCTCATCATTATGCGGATCCGTATAGCGCAGGAAATACCAGGAAGAACCTGCCCACTGAGGCATGGTGTTCGTCTCTCTCTTGGCGGGAGCTCCGCAGACCGGACAGGTGGTGTTCACCCACTCATCAATTGCTGCCAGCGGTGATTCTCCGGTTCCGGTAGGCTGATAGCTCTCCACTTCCGGCAGAGTCAGGGGCAACTGATCTTCCGGAACGGGAACCGCGCCGCAGTGAGGACAATGAACAATGGGGATCGGCTCACCCCAGTAACGCTGACGGGAGAACACCCAGTCACGCAGTTTGTAATTCACGGTTTTCTTTCCGAATCCCTTCTCTTCGATCATAGCCGGAGCTTCTTTTTTCAGAACTGCGGACTCCATGCCATTCCACTCCCCGGAATTGATCATCGTTCCCACCGCGTCCGTGTAAGGCTCCGTCATATTTTCGATCTCTTTCCCATCTTTGGCAATTACCTGCACGATGGGAAGGCCGAATTTTTTCGCAAATTCAAAATCACGGTCATCGTGGGCAGGAACGCACATGATTGCACCCGTTCCATAATCAGCCAGAACGTAATCAGACAGCCAGATCGGAGTTTTTGCTCCATTTAAGGGGTTGATCGCATAACTTCCGGTAAATACGCCGGTCTTCTCTTTATCCTGCAGACGATCCACATTGGACTTCATAGAAGCGTCAAAAATATATTTTTCCACTGCCTCTCTCGTCTCATCCGTAGCCAGGGATTTTGCCAGCTTATGTTCCGGAGCCAGCACCATGAACGTAGCTCCGTGCAGCGTATCCGGACGGGTCGTATAGACCGTAATCTTGTCTTCTCTTCCATCCACCTGGAAATCCACCTCTGCACCGTAGGATTTTCCGATCCAGTCCGTCTGCATCTTCTTCACCTTCTCCGGCCAGTCCAGTTTATCCAGATCATTCAGCAGACGATCTGCATATTTTGTGATCCGCAGCATCCACTGACGGAGATTTTTCTTGGTCACCGGTGTCCCACAGCGCTCACAGCAGCCATTTACCACCTCTTCATTTGCCAGACCCGTTTTGCAGGAGGGACACCAGTTGATGGGAAACTCCTTCTCATAGGCAAGTCCTTCTTTAAACATTTTCACAAAAATCCACTGGGTCCATTTATAAAATTCCGGATCGGTGGTGTTTACTTCCATATCCCAGTCATAGATTGCCGCAATATCATCAATCTGTCTTTTGATATTTTTTACATTCTCCGCAGTGGAAACAGCAGGATGTACGCCCATCTTGATCGCATAGTTCTCCGCCGGAAGGCCAAAAGCATCCCAGCCCATGGGATGGATCACATAGTGGCCGTTCAGCATTTTATAGCGGCTCCAGACGTCAGAGATCACATACCCTCTCCAGTGTCCTACATGCAGTCCGTTCCCTGAGGGATAGGGAAACATATCCAGACAATAGTATTTCGGTTTTTTGCCGTCATTGACATTTACCGGATGTTTTTTCCAGTTCTCACGCCATTTCTGTTCTACAGCTCTGTGGTTGTAAAGTACAGTCATGATTTTTTCTCCTTTTTTAAAAAATAATAAAGCCCTTTCTCTCCAAAGTTAGAGACGAAAGGGCTTACATTCCGTGGTACCACTCTAATTCATCCGCAGACCGGATGCACTCATTGACTTCTGTAACGGGAATTCCCGCCCAAACCTACTCTTCCTTCAGTCCGGGTACTCTGCGGCCAGTTGGGAACCTTACGCCTCCGGCTCGCACCTTCCGCCGGCTCTCTGTATGCGCAGAATTTCTTAATAATCCGCTTCTTCGTATTTGTATATGAACTAAATGTTATTCTAACGAAAGACAGCTGGATTGTCAAGGTTCCCTCAGAAACTTTTTCCCATCTTTCAGAAAGCTGGCTGTAATCAATACGATCACAATTCCAATGGGAAATGCCGCTATAATGCTTACCGACTGCAGGTTGCTCATGGAACTGTCAGAAAATACCAGCGCGATGGGAAGCAGGATCAGCAGAACACACCACATCAGCTGAACCATTTTATGGGGGCTTTCCCCCTCTCCCAGCCTGTGGTAACTGTAACAGGAACCAATCAGTGCGATGGAATCAAAAGAAGTCGCATAGAAAGCTATCATTGTTATCAGCACCAGGAACAGGATCACCGGTGCAAGCGGAAGTGTCTTTATCATGGAAACAATCACCTGATAGAGATCCCCGCTCTGCTCATACATGGCAATAAAATCAGCTTTTCCAAAAACCTGCTGTCCCAGCGAATAATTCCCCAGAATAATAAAACTGACAATCGTAGATCCCACACCAAATACATAACCGCCCAGTATCG
>OLQH01002344.1_pt1 | contig 11130 bp, 7 predicted proteins | sample 1672671 | NCBI WGS metagenome assembly OLQH01 (sample SAMEA3136712, study PRJEB25190) | human gut metagenome
AGTATCCCAAAAAATTATCTCCTTGGGGATTCTCCCCCTATTTCATTGACACTCTTTGTCTTCTGATGATAAGATCCAACCAGAGAACAATCTGCCATAAGGAGTATGACTATGAAAGTTAAAATGACGATGCGGAAGAAAATTATTCTGTTTTTCCTCTGCCTTGTAGCGATTCCCATTCTTATTATATATATTGTTGCCAGTAACCTGTTTATAAAAAGCGCCCAGAAGGATCTCAAGAATCTCTATGCTGCCAACATCAATGAGGTGGGGAAAAATATTGATGTGTTCTTCAGCGATGCCCTGGACTTAACTCTGTATCCCCTCATGGAGCAAAACCTGAGAACCTTTCTCACAGAGCCCCCCTCCAGTCCATCTTATCTGAAAGACAAAAAAAATGCCAGCGATATTCTCCTGTCTATGCCCTACGGGTTCTCCTCGGGTATCCACGGCATTACGCTGGCTAACATGGTGCCGGATATGATTGGGGTGGGATCTAATATCCGTCTCACCAATGAGGATACGGCAGCTGCCAAAGAACAGAACGCATCCCCCAGCTGGGATTATTCCGCTGCCAGAGAGAAGAACGGATATCTATATCTCACCCGGCTGTTAAAGAATCCCAGCAATATCTCCCAGCACATCGGCTATATCAAGCTCTCCATCAGCTGTGCTAAGATAAAGGCTGCTATTCTGGAAAACCAGAAGGATGATCAAACCTCCTATTTTCTTCTCTCCCCGGACAACGGATGTCTGGTCGAGTCAGATACCAGCCAGCAGTCAGAATTTCCCAAAGAGGAGCTTTCGTATCAAAAGCTGTCCCAGCTGGCTGCTTCCGGGGAAAACAGTAAAATTATAAGCAACCGGATTCTCTCGGCCTACTCCATAGAGCATACGGATCTTATTATATACAGCATTACCAGGCCGGACGTCCTCACAGTGGTGAAAAAGACCTTTCTCTCCAACATGATGATTCTGTCTGTCCTGGTATTCGCATTTTCCATTCTGCTGTCACTGGCTTTTGCCAAGATCATCACCAAGCCCATGGATATGCTGGGAAGACGCATGGCCTCCCTGTCCAATGAAGACTTTTCTGTACGGGTACCGGTAAAGGGGACAGATGAAATCTCGGTCCTCTCTCATCATTTCAATGAGATGGCTGAGAAGCTCGAATTTCTCTATAAAGAGGTTTACATGGGAGAATTAAAATTAAAGCAATCCCAGCTTGATATGCTTCAGACCCAGATCAACCCCCATTTTCTCTATAATACACTGGACACCATCTATTGGATGGCCCAGATGGGAGATACCCAAAATGTAAGCACCATGGTTTCCAATATGTCGAAAATGATGCGTCTGACCCTCTCGCCCAAGACAAACGATAAGATTCCCCTGGCACAGGAGTTAGAACATCTTTCCTGTTATATCACGATTCAGCAGATTCGCTACGGAAACAAGGTTCAGTTCTTCCAGACCTGTCCGGAGAATCTCCTGGATGAATATGTTCTCTGTTTTCTTCTGCAGCCTTTGGTGGAAAACGCATTGGTTCACGGCCTGAAAAACAGCCTCCACGGCTTTGTACGGGTCACTGTCTATGAGGAAAACGGCAATATTATATATGAGGTAGCCAATACCGGCGAATTGATCTGTCCGGATGAGATCAGTGCCATCCTGGCCGACCCCACAGATTCACAGAAAGGGCTCGCCCTGAAAAATATCAGGGAGCGCCTCCGTCTGAAATACGGGGAAGCTTATCCTATGGAATATTATGTAGAAAAGGAATGCAGTGTATTTAAAATCACGCAGCCAAAGGAGAGTACGATATGATAAAGATATTGATTGCAGATGATGAAGATTTTATCCGGCACGGCATGCGCTATGCCATTCCCTGGGAAGACAATGGAATGGAAGTCATAGGAGAAGCCGGCAACGGTGAGGAAGCCCTGCAGCTTGCGGTGCGCCTCCGGCCCGACATTGTCCTGGCAGATATCCAGATGCCCCTTATGGACGGTCTGGAGCTCGCTCAGCGGCTCAGGGAACTGCTGCCGGAAACCCGGGTAGTAATTCTCACTGCTTACGGAAATACCGAGAATCTTACCAGTGCCATCGATGTCAAGGTAAGCGCCTTCCTTTTAAAGAGTGCAGACAGCAAAAAGATCCTGGAATCTGTGATTAAAGTCAAAAAAGAAGTAGAGGCGGCCCAGGCCAGCTCCCATAAAGTTTCTCAGCTCAAAGATATCTATGAAGAAAACCGCCATCTGATTAAGGGCACCCTGCTCTCCCGGTTTCTGCAGAATCAGGTTTCCTATTCCTACTTTGCAAAAAAGGCCGGCAAAATAGGCCTGGAGCTCTTTGCCTCTTCCTATGCACTGGCCCTGATCCGCACGGACAGTACCGATGAGAAGCTGGTTCTTGGCAGTCTGATCCAGCATTTTCTGCGCTTTCAGCCCTTTGCCTTTTTTATTCGGGATCACCATGCCATTGTTATTCTGAATACAGAAGAATACCCTTTGGACCGGAATGCCATGGACGATATTCTCCCCGGTATTCTTCCGGTCACCTTTGGCAATTCCATCGTTGTAATGAGGGATATTACTTCCCCAGAAGAATTCCCCCTGGTCTACACGGTACTCACCCAGGCGCTGGAACACTGCTTTTGGAACACCGGGCAGCCCTATACACTGCTCACCCCGGAACAGCGTTTTTCTTCTGACCCGGAGATACAGCCCTACACCTATGAAAGTCAGCTTATAACAGCTATACTTTCCAGGGACTCCGGAAAGATCCAGCAGCAGCTTCATACCTATTATTCCTACATGGAAGAGCATAAATGCTCCCGTCTGCTGTTTTTGGAATCGGTCAAACGGCTGGCAGTCCTGCTGGGAGCTGTCTCAGATGATACCGCAGATATTCTGAAGATAAATGCGCTGATGGAAGAACTGGAAACCCCCCGGGAGATCATGGATCTCATTGCAAGCCTTGCCCTTCCTTCCAAAACGGAACACCCTGCCCATTCCCAGATTGCGCCTGCACTGCACTATATACATCAGCATTACACGGAAGATATCCATCTTGAGGACGCGGCGGGAGCCGCCTACCTCTCCCCAGGCTATCTGAGCCGCATCTTTAAAGCGGAAACAGGCTATTCCTTTAAAGAGTATATCCACAGACTCCGTATTCAAAAGGCCCAGGATCTGGTGTGCGGCACAGATCTCAAATATTATGAGATAGCGGAACAGGTGGGATATAAGGATTACAAATATTTTTCCGCATATTTTAATAAAATTGCAGGATGCAGTGCAAAAGAATACCGGAACACTCACAGCCGGTCATCTATATGAGTCTCACCCTCCCTGCCCTTAATAAGCCGGGGGCAGGGAAGATACTCTATGGAAACTTCATTTTTAATGACACCTATAAATTTCCCCATTCTCTTGCAGTCTAGTTTTTTAGTAATTACCATATCGTCTATGTTGCCGTTGAGAGATTTTAATAAATGTTTCTCTTTATAGTGATAGTACCTGCCAATATAGAGATACCCCTCCTTCAGAAACATCCAAATCTCCCCCTGCTTAGGCATAACTCCATCTTCATACCGGAATCCCAGAAAAGACCCTCTGAAAAACTGAGGCTCCAGAGCATTGTCGCAGATGTGCACGCAAAAAGTACAATCCCTGGTAAAGGAATTGTTGTCTGCTACAATCATTTTTTCTATCTTGCTCTCATATTCCCCCAGCCCGTCCACTACGTTGGTGAACTCAAAACATCTGAGCCGGATCTTATCCTCCGTTTTCAGATAGATCATGCGGTCATATTCCAAATCTATAATAAACTTAATATATTCCTTCACATGTGGCGCCAGCTGCTTCATCTTATATACGTATTCCTCGTACTGATAAGGAATTTTGGGTTCCCGGTCAGAGAACTCATCCATGGAGCACCGGAGGGCAGAGGCAATGGACTGCATAGTTTCAAACCTGGGATCCGGGGTATCCCCGCTGCTTATTTTCGCCAATGTACTCAGAGGAATTTTGCTTATTTTTGCCAATTCCTCCAAGGTATACCCCCGGTCTCTGCAAATTTTTTTAATCTTTTCCCTTTTCAATATATCAGCCCTTCCATATTTGGTATTTTTATACATATTGCGTGAATTGACATTAATCGCTGCTCTTCTCTATAATTTACCATATGCGGTATCCCAAGGTTGTACACAAACCGCCAAGAATAAGATGGAGGAACACTATAATGGAAATGAAAACTCTGCAAATCGTATTTTCGGATGACAAAATTTATAATGTTAGTTTAACTGACGAAAATGGAAAAGTAAACCAATTGTTGTCAGGACTACTGCAGATAGGCCAGGCAGCAGCAATACCGTCTCCTGCGGAGGCTTGTCCAGAGGATGAAAGCGTCTCCAACAATCTCACTCTTTTGCTGAATCATCTGGGGCTTTCACCTAATCTGAAGGGTTACTATTATATCAAACATGCAGTTCTCCAGGTAATGAAAGATCCCAGCCTTCTGGTGGGAATCACCAAGAAATTGTACCCTGAGATCGCAGACGAGTATCACACAACCACCGGCAGCGTGGAACGCTCTATCCGCCATGCTATACAGATTGTCTGGAGAAGCGGGCACAAGGAGCGGTACTGCCGGCTGACCCGCAGCACTATAAAAGACAAGCCAACCAACAGTCAGTTCATTGGAATCCTGGCTGAATACATAAAAATTGCAAAGGTAAATGATATGGCTATCGGCTGAAGAGCACTTTGGCCTGCGGCCTGAAAAAGGCAGATACCACATGATATCTGCCTTTTCTTCTGCTTATCTGAATACGATAGAGTTCAGGATTCCCGGAATATCCCCCTGCAGTTTCAGGATCTCTGCCTGCTGCTCCGGTCTGTAAGAGCCAATCGCACTCTCCTTATCCTGTCCGGCTACGAACCACATGCCGGAATGCTGTCCCAGATTTTTCGGATTCTTCAATTCTGCCATATACAGCTCTGCTTCCTGCTTTGTCTTTGCTGCCACAACACCAAAAAGCGGCTCATAGTCATCCTCTCCGCTTTCATTTTTAAAGGCGGTAGCATACATGGCAATCCACATCTTCTCTATAGCTCCATACTGTACCGGCTCATCCCATGTTTCCGGTACTGTCATATAAAAATATTTTGTCACTACCCGGTCTAAATCGAAGTCTATATCGTCATCACCTAATTTCATCCATACACCGTCGCTGTCCACATAATAACCGTCCGGGGTATATCTGGATACATACATTGCTCCGCTTGCACCTACGTAGTAATTGCCAATCCAACGGTTGGCGGCCATTGCTCCTGACGGGTTGAGATAATACCAGGCATTCCCGTCCTTTATCCACCCGGTAGCCATAGCTCCGCTTTCTTTAAAATAATACCAGGTGCTTCCCACCTGACACCAGCCCACAGCCATGGCTCCGCTGCTCTTCAGATAATACCAGGTGTTTCCCTGTTTCAGCCAGCCTGTCTGCATCCCTCCGCTTCCGTTAGAATAATACCAGGTATTTCCATCCTGATACCAACCGGTGGCCATAGAGCCGTCTGCTTTCAAGTAATACCAGATCTTGCCCTGCTTCAGCCAGCCCGTCTGCATCGCTCCGTTTGCCTTCAGATAATACCAGGTATTTCCCGATTTTATCCAGCCTGTCTGCATCACTCCGCTTCCGTTGGAATAGTACCAGGTCTTTCCATCCTGATACCAGCCGGTGGCCATGGAGCCGTCTGCTTTCAAGTAATACCAGGTGCTGCCCTGCTTCAGCCATCCGGTCTTCATCGCTCCGCTGTTGACAGAATAATACCACTTTCCTCCTGCCATATACCAGCCGGTGGCCATGGAACCGTCACCCCGCAGATAGTACCAGGTATTCCCCAGTTTCAGCCAGCCCGTCTGCATGGCTCCGCTGTTGTCGGAATAATACCACTTTCCTCCTGCCAGGTACCAGCCGGTGGCCATAGAGCCGTCACTCTTCAGATAATACCAGGTATTTCCCAGTTTCAGCCAGCCCGTTACCATGTAGCCCGAACCATTGAAATAGTACCATTTGTTGTCAATGAGATCCCATTGGTTCACAGGATAGGTGCCGTCTGAATATAGATACCACCAGCCTGTCTTATTCTCTTTCCACCCGCCAGTCTTCACCGGAGGAGTTGTCTGCTTCTCAATGCTAATCTCTTTCATGGCGTTGGATAAATCATCAGCAAGTTTGCCGCTGACATCGGGAGCTGCAAAAGATACACCTGCAACTCTTGCATCTCCATCCTCAAGCCATTCTGTAGATTCAATTCTGCCTCCATTTATCTCGCTATATCCTTCCGCCAGGTATATGGTATTGGCAGACGGTTCCGCGTCCGCAGACTCTTTATACCGTACAACAAGCAGCGCTGGCATAGTTCCTTCTGCTTTTACATACATTCTCCCGGCTTCCAGTCTAAAAGATCCCCTGGTAGCTATACCTGTCGCTTCCGCTGACCCAACATTGAGAGTGCTTCCTTTTCCTTTAACAATAATATCCTTCTCAACTACTATAGCTTCATCTACACTGTTTACTGTGAGATGTGCATCTGTCAGCAAAAGTTCCCCTTCTACGTACATTCCATACTCTGTATTAAGGTAGAGAGAGCCCTCTCCCTCAATATCTATACTTCCCGGGACAATCATTCCTGAAATAGCAGCTTCTCCCAGATCTGCCTGTATCTCATTTGTCCCGTTCAGACGTATACTCAGGTTCATCGGTTCGCCTGAAGTATCCTCCGCATAGATACCATAGCCATTCGCTTCTCCTGTATTAATCACAGCGTCTTCCAACGTAAGGATCCCGCTTGCAGGATCATATTTAGCAGTGCCCTCGCCGCACAATACTGTATTATCTTCTGCCTCCAATATGTTCTGCCCATTTACCCACAGTACCTTATCTGGCTCTGCCGCACTTACCGTTGCCGGCAGTACTGCCATTCCTATCAGGACAGCTATCGCCGCCAGCCATTTCTCTAAGAATGTTCTTTTTGCTTTTTCCTTACTCCGGTTGCTCATCATTTTCCTCCTTCATCTCCTTGTTTTTTATATAACAGCATAAACCAAGACCTTCCGACCTTTTCCACTCATCCCCTCCTCAGTTTCTTTTATGATTTATGCTCTATATCGTCATTTTATACTGTACAAGAAAACTCACACTACTAGATTCTATTATATAAGATATATGTAAAAAATGCATCATATTTTTTACTTTTTTATGCATAATTTGTGCATTTTATAGAATTTCAGTACATCATCATAAATTCCAGACAAAGAAACAGCAGGACATCCACCCAAGCTTGTCCTGCTGTTTCTCTATTTTCCTTATTATCTGAAGACCAGGGAATCTAAAATACTTTCCACATCTTTATGCATCTGCTGAATCTCCGCCTGCTGTGCCTTGGTATACAGATCAATCACTGTGTTCTCATCACCGCCCGCAATAAACCAAAGTCCGGAGTGCTGGCCCAGATATCTTCCGTCTTCCATTTCCGCTGCGTATTCTCTCGCTTCTTGCTCCGTCCTTACCGCCTCAATGGTAAACAGCTCTTCCTGCTTCTTTTGGTTGCCATCCATGGCAGTATCTGCATACAGGAACGCCCACAGTCCTCTTCCAACAAAATACTCCATCCGGTTATTCCATGTCTCAGGCAATGTGAAATAGTAATATTTCGTTACCAGCCGGTCACCGTCTGTCTTTATATCATCCTCAGAGAGGGGCATCCATTTGCCGTCCGCATCCACATAATAGCCATCTGGTGTATAGCCCGAGGTGTGCATGGCGCCTGTGCTTCCTACATAATAATTACCGATCCACCGGTTCACCGCCATGGCACCGCTGCTGTCGGCATAATACCACTCATCTTCTGTCTGAAACCAGCCGGTGGCCATGGCCCCGTCTTCCTTCAGATAATAGGTAGTATTTCCATCTCTCAGCCAACCGGTATAAACTGCTCCGTCGCTCTTCAGATAATACCAGATGTTATTGGTTTTTGCCCATCCAGTCTTCATTGCCCCGCTGGTATCAAACACATAATTTTTTCCTGCCACCTGATACAGACCGGTTACCATCGCTCCGCTGTCCTTCAGATAATACCAGGTCTTCCCCAGCTTCAGCCAGCCCGTGGCCATTCTTCCGTCAGATCTCAGATAGTACCAGGTATTTCCTACCTTGCACCAGTTCACAGCCATACTTCCGTCGGACTTCAGATAGTACCACTCATCCTCAAGAAGTCTCCAGCCGGTGGCCATAGCCCCGCTGTCCTCCAGATAATACCAGAGGCTGCCTAATTTCAGCCATCCCACAGCCATGCTTCCGTCAGACTTCAGATAATACCATTTGCCGCCGGTCAGTAACCAGCCCGTAGCCATGGCTCCGTCCCCCCGCAAATAATACCAGGTATTATCCAAGAGTACCCAGCCTTTTGCCATAGCTCCGCTGTCCTTCAGATAGTACCAGGTATTACCCACCTTGCACCAGCCCGTAGCCATGGCTCCGCTCGGCTTCAGATAGTACCAGGTATTGCCTTTTTTCAGCCAGCCCGTGGCCATATAGCCTGAACCGTTAAAATAGTACCACTGTCTGTCAATGTATTTCCACTGATTCACAGGATATGACTTATCCTGGAACTGATACCACCAGCCGATTCTGTCTTTGATCCAGCTGCCCTTTTTCTCAATTCTGACCTCATTCATAGCGTTGCCAAAATCCGGGGAAAGCTTTCCCTTCTCTCCGGGATTGACAAAGGAGGACCAGGCAGCCGTCTCTTCCTCCTCCTGGAACCAGTCTGTAACTGCGGCTTCACCGCCGTTTCTCTCTGTATATCCGGAATCCAGGACAATCTGAAGTTCAGGCTCCTCTCCCTCTGCCCCCTGTGTCTGCCTTGCAGCCACGCCTGGCATCCCCGGTCCGCCTTTGGCAGACACATTGCCGGATTTAACCGTGATCGCGCCTCCTGCGCAGATTCCCATATTCTCTGAGGAGTGTGCTACTACAGATACCCCCTCAATTCCTATATCCTGTTCCGCCTGAAGGGCCGGCTCTTTAGTTTTCACCGTGATGCTGCCTCCCTTTAAGCGCAAGTCTTCTGCAGTATAGATGCCGTTCTCAGCCTCAATACTCAAAGCTCCGTTCCCCTGAACGGTAATACCGCCCGGAGAAAATATACCGCCTGTAATTTGGGCTTCCTTTCCCGCCTGAATCCGGCTGTTCCCTGCAAGCTGAATCGTCAGATCTGCGGGTGTCTCCCCTTCATATTTCACAGAGATGCCATTGCCGTCCTCATTTCCCGTTTCTATGACTGCACTGTTCAATGTAAGCACATGTCTGGATGCATCGTATACTGCAGTACCTGCCCCGCAGGGCACCGTGTTTTGTTCCGCCTCCAGGATATTCTGTCCATTGACCCATAGTTCCCCGTCTCCCTCCGCTGCCATAGCTGTGGTTGAAAACAGCAGGCTTCCAAAAATCACAGCTGCCGCCAATCTCCAGCTTACAGCTTTCGGCCCTTTGCTTCTTTCTTCTGTCTCTTTCATAGGATCCTCCTTTGTATTTCTTCAACGTTCCATAACCAAACCCTTTTTACTAACTATTCCCATTATAGCGAATTACCCATGGGATTGTCTATAGTCTGTTGTCTCCTTGCCTTGCTGTCTTTTGACGGAAGAACGCCGGACACACTTAATTTATCATAACCCCTTAAAATGTTTTTCCGCTCTGGAAATATTAGAAAGTGAATAACTATAATGAATTGCTTCATCTGCTGCATTCCTAATCACAAGAGGGCATTTGTTCTTATCGTATAAAAGCTCTATTATATTTCCATTAAATAAGTTTATAGTATCTTCAGTGTTTTATAATTAATGTAAAAGCATTGATGGTGACATTACTTTATAGCAGTAAGAAATATTATGCGATCGACACCATCTTTCTGCTATCTCCATGTCCTTATTACTTATAAAAAACATCAAATCCCCTTCTTCATAATCATATTCTCTTGTAAGTAAATTGGGAATAAGTATATAATTATCAGAACTTTCAATGGCTTGAGCGTATTCATCAAAAACTGATATTACTTTTAAATCAGAAATTCTCAGAAAATATTTATAATCCTCTTTTTCTTCAAGCATCAAACCTATGATATCTTCTATAAAAACATAATCCATTGTTTCTTTTTCTTCTATCCAAAATACTCCTAGTAATTGGTATAACAAACATGGAGGGGATTCTGATTCAACAAGCACGTTTTTATACCGTTTATTATTACATACTACTGTTGCATATTTTCGTCTGCCAATCTTGTGAATGTCTATTATTTGGGCTTCTCCTATGTATTCCTTTTTTATGTTTCTTTTAAAAGGTAATAATAAATAGATACAATTTTTTAAGGTGAACCTTTTATATTTATATATCCAAATTGTCCTAAGAAAGCCCATAGCACAAATTAGTAAAAACATTAGTGTAATAATACAGTAAACTTGTATCAGTTTTGGAGAACACTCCATACTATTGCTATAGAAATATACCAGAATAATAACAACTACTATTCCGCTAATTAACTGATATAGTTTAAGTACAAAAACTTCTTTTGGTACCCCTTTTACTGTATTTCTTAATGTATAGCCAAAAACTTTAGCCCTTATACTGCGCTTAGGATAAATACACTTTTTTGGGGGATATGAGTTAATTTCGTTAAAGTACAAAATGACAACACCCATCTCCAAAAATATACTAATAATTAACACAACACCTAATGAACTTACTAACTCATTCATCATTGCTCCTTCTTCCCAACCAGAGGAAAGCCTCAATGTATGGGTATTTACTTTTTTAGAACTTAGCCATATGGTGTGAAACCTGACGATAAGCATAGGGGATTCCCTGTTTTCTGCACCACCTCTCTGCAATAACGCATTCTTCATAATTAGCTAGACAACAAACATCCTCACATGAAATATAATTGCTATTATTTATATATGGTATTTCTTTATAGTTATTTAAAAATTTATTGCCTATACTTTCCCTCGGGCATCTAATTATATTGCAATCAGATACTCTAACAAAAAACTGTTTATTTTGTC
>OLQH01002345.1_pt1 | contig 11126 bp, 10 predicted proteins | sample 1672671 | NCBI WGS metagenome assembly OLQH01 (sample SAMEA3136712, study PRJEB25190) | human gut metagenome
TTCAATCCACGAGGCTACGTAAGCCTCGACAGCAAAAACATTCAAAAAAACATAAAGATTTAGACTACAAATATAACTTTTACACAAATATTTCTACATACCTTTATATGATAAACCCTCAAAACATTTATGTCCATAATATTTAAGCACTTTTTTTGGTGCGAATCCCCCGGTAATTTCATGTGCACTATACATTCGCACCTTGCTTATCTCTCTCTTAAAACTGTAAACTGTTTATGCTTTTACTATATAAAACAAATAACACTGATTTTTTATTTTCTACTCACATATTACATAATAAATAATACTTTTTACTTGGTATTACTGAATAACCACATAGATAAATCAAGAAAATGATCCCCAGTATACTAAAAAAAATCTATATCGTGTATTTTTGTCCTAAACATATAAAATTAATCTCCATATTTATCAAACAAATAATTACATTTATTTTTAGTTCTGTTTTTAAGGGTAATAAGCAATCAAATATTCGTTTATATCTATCAGATATAACGCTAATCAAATATTACAGTCTTAATGAATTATTTCCATTTTTCCTATACATAAACTCAAGGTCTGATGAGTATTCCACCTTATGCCAAAACAGTCATTCCTCTATACTCCGTAATTGCATTACAGGATATTTTTCTTTAGCACCACTACCGTCTTAACACTATTCCTTTTATCCCACAAAATACCTTCATCATATCAGTCAGCAAAGAGAGTTCTTAAGATCTACACATCAATCTATTTCTCGTTGATTTTCCAGTATCCCTTACGATCTGAACCAATTCTTATTATTTTTCCACTTTCACGCAATCTTTTTACTATACGACTTATTTTTCTCATGCTAAAAGAAGAAAGTATACTTAATTCTTTTGCTGTGATATTCGGTTGTTCCATTAACATTTTTAACACCAATTTTTCATCGCCATTTTCATCGCCATTAAAACTCTTTCCATTATTCATCACTTTATCAAACGGAAATACAGCCTTGATAAAATGCTCTGAAATCTGGAATATGCTTTTATCATATGCTTTCAATATTCGACTCATGCCAGATCCCAACTGTTCTACTAATCCTAGATCTTTAAATACACGCATCAGTTCTCGATTTCTTGGCATACTGGAACAACTAAAATAATCTTCTTCACTTTGATTAGGTATTAAACCACCATAAGAAGTTATGACAATTCGATTATTAAATATCTCAAAAACAGGCGGTATTTCATGGGTAAAATCATTGTGGACGATACAATTTACGATTGCTTCTCGCATTGTCACTGGTTCAACAAGATTTTTTTCAATTCTTTTAGTACTGGGCACTTTCGCATAGGTTACATTTTCTATTTTCAACTTTTCTAGTACACTGTAAGTTGCTTTGATTAGTGAACAATAACCATATTCTTCATTTTCAATTAAATCCACTTTATCTGAACCAGCATACTTGGCAACTTTTATAGAAACACCGTTTTCATCCGCAAGTAGATAAGCAATATAATTAAATTATCCATCCGGTGTTAAGAGTTCCAAACTATTAGCAAATTGCTTATTCAATTCTAATCCACGTTCCTGATAGTATATTTTCAGTTGTGCAAACTTTAATTCCTGCCGTGGTGAGGATATATTACGAAGTGTCGTATGGATACGTCTTGCATACAGATCATCAATCATTGCAGTGGTCATTGGCTGACTTGAAGTTCCAATTCTTGTATAGCATCCACTTGGTGACATTCCTTTTGCTTTAATATAATATGGCTTTTCCAGACCACTGGATATTATTATTTTAATAACAGTCATATTCTCCACGGCCTCTGTTACAATATCAAATAACCCCAGCGTAGAGGGTAAAATATTATTTTTAATACGATCCGCAATTTTTAATTGCGTCGTATCCAAGTCTACTATACCAGTTGGATACCCATCATTATCCAAACCGATATACAAAATACCACCCTCTTGATTATTCAAAAATGCCACTATTTCTTTTCCAATTTGTCATTCAATTCGCTTTTGAACTCAATTCGGTTGCTTTCCCGCACCACAACACCTCCCTTAAATTATAACATATTCAATCTTCGTAAATTAATTACATATGTATTCTACCAATAGTAAAAAATAAAATTACTAATAACTAAGCCTTTGCTGTATAAATTCAACATATTCTCTTAATTCATCAGAAAATTCTTCTAAGTCATCAAAGGTAATTACTCTCTCATTGATAAGTCGAACCAGATCAAATACCATGTCCTTTTTTCTTAATTCTATACTTACCCCAGGAGATACCTTATCCTGTTTGATACGCTTTTCCATTCTCCAGAATTTTGTAGATGCAGGTTCGTCACCATTCAGATAATCGACATATTCTTTTATTAGCTTTTCCATATAAGCTTCCTGCCAACCTGCTATCTTTTCCCTATATAGTAACCAATCTTTTTTTGAAGGTTCCATAACTCATCCCTTTTCTATACTTTTCCTACAATTGTTTGATCTTCCCATATTTTATAACATGGCTCATATAATACTTTAAATAACTCAGATATTTACACAAATCATTTATGCACACTTTTTAGTTTAAATCAAAATACTTATTTTTTCATACTATAAATTACCTTAAAATGCTTCAACATAACTGTTATTGTCTGCACAGTATCTTTTATTAGAATCTTTCTTTTTTCCAAAGTATTGTGACAACATAAGCATCGTTGTTCCTCTAAACTCAACACGATGTTACATAAACTTTGACATACAATAAATAATGTCTGTACTAGTCATGCAATTTCAATTTACAAGGCTATGTAAGCCTCGACCCTATGGAGAGTACCGGAAGGCACGCGACGAGATATTTCAATCCACGAGGCTACATAAGCCTCGACGACTATGCGCAGACAACTTACGGGGCAAGTGTGTTATTTCAATCCACGAGGTTACATAAGCCTCGACAGTGTAAAGGATACTGCTGTCAGCATTGTTCCCATTTCAATCCACGAGGCTACATAAGCCTCGACCAAAGGGATAATTATAATTATAATGAGTTGGAGATTTCAATCCACGAGGCTACATAAGCCTCGACGAGCTATAGCTTGACACGTCCATCTCCTCAAGACATTTCAATCCACGAGGCTACGTAAGCCTCGACTCATCACCTACTGTATAATATTAATATTGAGAAATATTTCAATCCACGAGGCTACGTAAGCCTCGACATACCTTTGTCAGCCATTCATGCCACTTTATATAATTTCAATCCACGAGGCTACGTAAGCCTCGACTCTACGTCTATCCATTGTATGCCATCATATCTTTATTTCAATCCACGAGGCTACGTAAGCCTCGACCGCTCAAGAACTTCCAACTTTTCCTTCCTATGAGATTTCAATCCACGAGGCTACGTAAGCCTCGACCGGGCTGAATCCTTCCGATATGTTTCAGACAGAGATTTCAATCCACGAGGCTACGTAAGCCTCGACCCTTTTAAATGGAGGAATTTTATGAGTTATAAAGATTTCAATCCACGAGGCTACGTAAGCCTCGACAAGTTGTGGTACAGTTGTATGATAAAGACACAGGATTTCAATCCACGAGGCTACGTAAGCCTCGACGTGTCCCCAGCTGCTACCCGTATTCTTTTATTAGCAATTTCAATCCACGAGGCTACGTAAGCCTCGACTACCGGGGCAGATTTTACTTGTCTGAATCATCAAATTTCAATCCACGAGGCTACGTAAGCCTCGACCAATTGCTACCAATAGTTAGCCGAGTGTTTCCAATTTCAATCCACGAGGCTACGTAAGCCTCGACGGTTTCTTTTAAGCACTTCTCCTTGTGGAATTGTATTTCAATCCACGAGGCTACGTAAGCCTCGACTCATTTGCTTCAAAAAGATTGTCGTATATGTTCAAATTTCAATCCACGAGGCTACGTAAGCCTCGACTTTGTAAACAGAAATGTTGTTATACCCCAGCAAAATTTCAATCCACGAGGCTACGTAAGCCTCGACGTAAGTGAGATACCCGGCATCTTTGTATTCTTGATTTCAATCCACGAGGCTACGTAAGCCTCGACCGTACCTCCGGAACTGGTTCCTCTCTTCTAGTAAGAATTTCAATCCACGAGGCTACGTAAGCCTCGACAGAGATAATGGATGGACAGACTATAGCAATTATATTTCAATCCACGAGGCTACGTAAGCCTCGACGTTTGACGTATATAAATACATGTACGCAACCGAACAATTTCAATCCACGAGGCTACGTAAGCCTCGACTGCGTAAGAGGTTACAAAACTTCCTTGCGCTATGATTTCAATCCACGAGGCTACGTAAGCCTCGACCACAATCAGGATGATAAAGCTTTGCATAATAGCGTATTTCAATCCACGAGGCTACGTAAGCCTCGACGTAATTATGAGCACCAACTTGCACGGATACAATGGATTTCAATCCACGAGGCTACGTAAGCCTCGACATGCCACCAATCAGGCAGATGCGTATGAGGAAATATTTCAATCCACGAGGCTACGTAAGCCTCGACGTTGCCGCGTCATTGGCCTGAGTCAATGCAGTCTATTTCAATCCACGAGGCTACGTAAGCCTCGACTTTCTGGAAATACTGGGCTGTATAATATTATTGATTTCAATCCACGAGGCTACGTAAGCCTCGACCATGTATGCATTATCAATTATGGGGTTCCATTATATTTCAATCCACGAGGCTACGTAAGCCTCGACGTTGGTGTTTGTTGCACTGGTGTGCATGTTTCCAATTTCAATCCACGAGGCTACGTAAGCCTCGACCTTTTCAGGAGTGAGTTTTTTCAGCCGGTTTACTATTTCAATCCACGAGGCTACGTAAGCCTCGACCTTGCACGAATACAATGGGAGCTCGAAAATCATATTTCAATCCACGAGGCTACGTAAGCCTCGACAGCAAAAACATTCAAAAAAACATAACCATTTAACCCCGAAATATAACTCTTACACAAATATATCTTCACACATTTATATAATAAGCCTTCAAAACATTTATGTCCATAATATTTAAGCACTTTTTTGGTGCGAATCCCCCGGTATTTTCATGTGCACTATACATTCGCACCTTACTTATGACCCTCTTAAAATTATAAACTCCACTCTTATTTTATCATCTAAAAACAAATATCACTAATTCTTTTTTACTCAATATAACGATTATTTAATAAAATAAGTCCATACAGCATTTTTAATCCCTAAAATCATTAAAAAAGCTCTCATACAACTCTTTCATATGCTCATCCATTATTTTTTCAGCCGCTTCATCATCCTTCCTCTCAAAAGCGTCCACAATCCGTCCATGATAATACAAACCGGCCCGGTTTCCTCTCGCCTGTACCACCTTTTCAAAGGAACTCTTCATCATTTCATTCATAATATCATAAATCCGCATGATAATAGAATTGCCGGCTATCCGGGCCATTTTGATATGAAACAGGTAATCGAAGCGCGCAAACTCGGGAAGATAATCCTTTGTCGCTTCCATCTTTTGAAATAAGGACTCTAATTCTTTCACGTCTTCTTCAGAGGCCCTGCGGCAGGCTTCTCCGCAGACCGGGCCTTCTATCATTCTGCGCAGCTGAAGGATTTCTTCCATACCATTATCATTGAGATATGCCGCAGGTATTAAAGGGCTCATTACAGAAGCGGCATCCGGGCTCCTCACAAAGGAGCCCTCTCCGAATCGTGTTTCCAGCAATTCCAGAGCAGATAATTTCTGCAGGGCATTCCGCACCGTTACCCGGCTGACGCCGAACTGCCGGGCCAGTTCATTTTCAGATGGAATTTTTTCACCGGGCTTCCACTCTCCCTCCAGAATCTGCTCCTTCATCTGTACAAAAACCTGATCACTTATGCTGTCCCTGCTTATTTTCTGAATTGCCATGTATTCCTCTTTCTTTCGTCTCTCCTACAGAATTTCCGTTTTCTTTAAAATACGCCGGATATGCTCTTTTTCTTCCTCACCTGCTTTGGGGAAGGGTTTGGAAGAACAGGCGCAGTCTATAATTCCCTTGATAGCCATTGCTTCTTTTATATAAGGAATAAACGGGGTGCCCACCTGATATATTTCCATGAGCCGGTCAATTTTCTTTTGAAGAACGCTGACCTGTTCCAGATCCTCACGGGCGAATGCCTCCGTCCAGGAATGACATAATCCGGGAACCAGATTGGACAGTCCCGCGATGCAGCCGTCTCCGCCAGCCATTATATTATGGGCAAAATTATCATCGAAACCGGAATATATTTCGAATTCCGGGAATTCTCCTTTTACCAGCTTGATCAGTTCCCTGGTATGATCCATGCCGGCCTGGGTATCCTTATAGCCGACTATATTTTTATATTTTCTCACCAGGCGTAGCGTAATTTCCGGCGTGAGGTCATAGCCGGTGCGATCCGGAAAATTATAGAGATAAATGGGCTGATCTGAAAGGGCTTCCGCCAGCATTCCAAAGTAGTTTTCCAGGCTTTTTTCTCCAAGCGGGAAATAGTATGGGGGCAGAATAATCACGGCATCCGCCCCTTCCTGCTTTGCAAAACGGGAAAGCTCGATGATTTCATCAACTATCATACTGGTGGTTCCGACGATCAGCTGTGTTCTGTGATTAATCTTATGTACGGCATAGCGGATCAATTCTTTTTTCTGAGACATGGTCAGGGCAAAAAATTCTCCAATGCTTCCCATGAGCAGGATTCCGTCCACTCCGCCCTGAATCAGGTGCTCGTATACCTTTCCGCAGCCTTCCATATCCGGATTTCCATCTTTATCCATAACCGTAACTACCGGTGTTATATATTTTGCTTTCATGATGTATTCCTCCATCTTCCTTTTTATTGCCGGCTTAATAGCCGGCGCCTTTCATTGCTGATTCCGCATGCTCCGTGTATCTTTTTAATACGCCTGTAAAAGCTCTTTTTTTCAGCGGCTTTTCCAGCTTTCTCTTTTCCAGGACTGCCTGGATATTGTCCGCATCCATCTCCATGCCGTCAATTCCCACAATATCTATGGTCTTTTTTTCGATGTCATAGGAAATCAGATCGCCGTTTTCCACATAGGCAATAGGTCCCCCGCACGCGGCTTCCGGGGACACATGACCGATTGCCGCTCCTCTGGTGGCTCCTGAAAATCTTCCGTCGGTAATCAGGGAGACCTTTCCGTTCAGCGTATGGTCACAGCAGATGGCCTCCGTTGTCATGAGCATTTCAGGCATTCCGCTTCCCCTCGGCCCTTCATAACGGATTATCACGACCTCGCCCGGAAGGATTTTTCCTTCCACCACAGCGGCATGGGCCTCCTCTTCACAATCAAAAACAACAGCCTTTCCCACATGGGAACGCATGCTTTTTTCACAGGCGGAATATTTCACCACTGCCCCTTCAGGCGCAAGATTTCCTTTCAAAACAGCGATAGAACCTACCTCTTCCGTAGTTTCCGCAGGAGTGATCACATCCTCCGGAACCAGATGGTAATTGTGCAGGTACCCTTCTCCCCGCTCAAAAAAATGATCCTTCTTTATCGCTTCCAGATTTTCTCCCAACGTTTTTCCGGTTACTGTCATCACATCCAGATCCAGATATTTTTCCAGAAGCAGCTGTACCTTCGGAATGCCTCCTGCAAACCAGAAGGACTCGGTGAGATGCTGGCCGCTGGGATTTATGTTTCCTATATGAGGAATGTATGCATTGATTTCATTAAAAAGCCCGGGATCCAGTTCCATACCTAGTTCTGCGGCAATGGCCGGCAGATGGAGCAGGGCGTTGGTGGAGCCTCCTATGGCGCTGTGAATTACAATGGCATTACGAAAGGCGGCAGGTGTAAGGATTTGGGACGGACGGATATTTTTTGCCGCAAGCTCCATAATTTTACGCCCGGCTTTCCTCGCCATGGCCAGAATATCCCGCATGGTCGCAGGCGCCAGCGCGCTTCCCGGAAGGGCGAGTCCCAGCGCTTCCGCCATACACTGCATGGTGCTCGCTGTTCCCATAAAGGTGCATGCTCCCTGGGACGGGCAGCCTGTCAGTTTATAATCACGGATTTCATCCGGCATAATTTCGTTGTTTCTTTTTTGTCTCAGGGATATGTCACCCGCCACCAGAGAGGTGGTCTGTCCCGGCCCAGGCCTCATGCTGCCGCCGGGAATAAAGATAGCCGGAATATCCACTCTGGCCGCGGCCTTCAAATGAGCCGGTATGGACTTATCACAGGAGGCGGAAAGAATCATTCCGTCCCACGGCACAAAACCGGCATGCATTTCTATCATATCACAGATGACTTCCCTGGATGCCAGCACCAGATTCATCCCGTCATGTCCCTGTGCGCATCCGTCACAAATATCCGTCACATGAAACCTGGCGGGATGCCCTCCTTTTTCATATATGCCGTATACCGCCTGCTCTCCCAGCTGGTTCAGGTGGATGCTCCCCGGATGGCTGTCGCCATAGGCATCCTCTACCAAAATCTGCGGTTTGCCGATGTCCTCTTCATCCCATCCGCTCCCCAATTGCAGGGCATCAAACTGTGCCCATGTACAGCGTTCCTTTTCACTGCGTATTCCCATCTCATACCTCCGCGCATTCATCTGTATACCTGTATTACAGGTATGTATATAATTAACGTAAACCCGATGAAACCATATGTCAAGAAAAACAGGAAAAACAGAATTATTTCTTGTCAGAAGAGGGAAAATCGAGTACCATTGTTTAGAAAGAAACCTTTTATTTTTATGAAATGGGAGAAAAATTATGGAAGATATAATAATTGTTGATAATAATCTGAAGCCGGAGGATTTCATCCGTTTACGGCTGGAAGCCGGCTTTATGGAAACGCCGATGGAACAGGCTAAAAAAGCTCTGGCCAACGGCCTTTTTACCGCATCTGCATTGTGCGGGGACAAAATTGTGGGGATGGGACGGCTTATAGGCGACGGCGCTATGTATTGGTATATCCAAGATGTGGCTGTCATGCCTGAGTATCAGGGCCGGGGAATCGGCAAAGCCATCGTGACAAGGCTTATCAGCTATGCCGAAGCAAACAGTCTGCCCGGCAGCAAGGCCTCAATCGGGCTGATTGCCGCCAAAGGGAAAGAACCCTTTTATGAAAAAATGGGATTTACAAAGCATCCTCACGATATAAGCGGAGCCGGAATGACAAGGAAATTTATTGCCCCGGGCAACGAGCCAAAGCCAAACGGGCTTGGCCTTGGCAACGGCCGCTAGTGCTCCATCCAGCCAGAAACGAAACTGACAGTACTGCCTATTTTGCCATCTGCCGCGTTGTCGTCGGTCAACGATGCCACCGCATCGCCTCCCTCCTCCGCCTTGCAGACTGACAAAATATTCAGCACTGTCAGTTTCGTTTCTGGCTGGATGGAGCACTAGGGTCTGTCCTATTTATTTTAATTCTATTTCTGCAAGGCCATAGGGCAGATCCTTTTCCGGATCAATAAATACCCCGCTGTTTGTCACCGCAGAAGGGTCTTTTATTTCCATGGAATGAAGCAGTCCCTTATAACCTCCCAGCAAAATAATATGATCGTTTTCCAAATAAGGGGATAAGTTCTCAATAATTGTATGTAATTTCTTCGTCAGTTCTTCCTTATATTCCCTTTTTGCAAGTTTGCTGAGATATTCCAACATTTGTCCTATTTTGATTTTGGCTGACTTATTGGCAGCGGTTATAAGTGCATTCGCCGAATCCCTGTCAGGAAGAATCAATTGACCCTGCAGCGGACTGTCCGCCCTGACCATTTCTACTCCGACATTGTCAAAAAACGGCGCGAAGCATGCCTGGGTGTTTTCCTCAAGATACTGAACCTTGTAAATATTCCGTAAAACAATATAGTTGCCGGGAATCACAATATCATCTGACATCAGTCCGCCTTCCACAGAAGTTCCGCGGCACAGCGCACCTTTTACCGAAGAACCCGGCAGATAATACGCCGCACCTTCAGGATTGTAAGCAGTGTATATCCCATACTGGTAAAAAGGATAGATTACTTTTAATCTGCTTTTCGCTAAATATTCAGAATCCTCCACCTTTTCCAAAGAGAATTCATCTAAATCCCTGTAAAAGGCCAAAGCAGATCGCGGTGATACAATTAAACCGGAACAGGTCGTTAATTGATAAGCTATTGTTTCCATAATGAATTATACCTGCCTCTCACTCAAATAGATTGGATACAGAAATGCATTTCCAAAAACGATATCCCTGTTTTGGCGGAAGGGAGATTCGATTGATTTTCCCGCATGCCCCACTCCTTCACGGACCACTATTATACTGCCCTGCTCAATAAAGCTTATGTAATATTTAGGCGCATTCTCCCTCCAGCCCCCCGTCATCTCAAAAGGCCGTCTTTGCGATGTGAATAATTTGATGGAAGAAGCCTTAAAATCTATGCTGTCAGGCAGCAGCATTCCCGTATTCAGGTAAAATGCCGCTTCTGCCCCTGAGCCTTTCTGTTCTGCTATTTCCATGAATTGAAAAAGATTTAATCCCTGCGAAGCTCTTTTTCCTAGTATTATCATCTTTTGATCCGCCGCCGCGTCCTCTGTCATTCCCAGAAAATCAGAGCACAAACTGCTGTCATCCACTTGAAGGAAATAACAATAGGTATCTACAGGGCGATAATGCTCTCTGCCTTTTTTGTCCTGACTAACCTCCGAAAGTACCACTGTAGGCACGGAATAAAGGCGTGTATCCAATTCCGGGATATCATAGCAGACACTGTCAATTGATGCACGCAGCTGCTGCAGATCCAGCTGGGTCACATAAGGGAAAAGAAACTCACTGCTCTCCGGCTCAGCCAGAACATGTTCTAACTCCTGGCTCTTAATATAGCTCCTTATTTTTATAGCAGCATGCTTTTTTTTCAATGCTTCAGCCCGATTGTTCTTTTTGGAAATATGATCCATCAAGTAATCCTTAGGTGCAGGCAGATAACCTTCCGGCATAATATTGGACAAAGCCAGGTGTATTTCCTTATTTCTTACAGCGCTGGCCAAATCAGCTGCTCTCTCATCTCCATACTTTTCTGCAAACATATACATCAATGCACCAAACAGCTTTTGGGAATCCGGCACCTGTGTTATGGGGCCGGTC
>OLQH01002349.1_pt1 | contig 11114 bp, 13 predicted proteins | sample 1672671 | NCBI WGS metagenome assembly OLQH01 (sample SAMEA3136712, study PRJEB25190) | human gut metagenome
CTGGAAGGAGAAAAGGAGGAGTTTTGTAGAATGAAAGACAGAAGATGGTGGAAAACCGCAGTCGTGTATCAGATTTATCCCCGCAGTTTTCAGGACAGCAATGGTGACGGGATTGGAGATTTGCAGGGAATTGTAAGCAGGCTGGACTATTTAAAGGAACTGGGAATTGATGCGATATGGCTTTCTCCGGTATGCCGCTCTCCGCAAGATGATAATGGATATGATATTTCGGATTATCAGGACATCGATCCGATGTTCGGAACGCTGAAGGATATGGATGAGCTGATTGCTGAGGCGAAAAAGCGGGGAATCCGGATCATTCTGGATCTGGTGCTGAATCATTCTTCTGATGAGCACCGGTGGTTTCAGGAAGCAAAGAAGAGCCGGGATAATCCTTATCATGATTATTATGTGTGGCGGGATGGAGAAGAGGGAACGCCGCCTAATGACATGCGGGCAGCCTTCGGCGGTTCGGCCTGGCAGTGGGTGCCGGAAGTGGGGCAGTACTATTTCCACCAGTTTTCCGTAAAGCAGCCGGATTTGAACTGGGAGAATCCTAAAGTCCGCCGGGAAATTTATGATATGATCCTCTGGTGGATGGCGCGGGGCGTAGGCGGATTCCGCTTGGATGTTATTGACCAGATTGCCAAAGAGCCGGATAAGAAGATTACGGGAAACGGGCCGAGGCTTCATGAGTTTATCCGGGAATTAAGCCGGGAAACATTCCAGAAGGGAGATCTGCTTACGGTAGGCGAGGCCTGGGGGGCAGATACGGAACGGGCGAAGCTTTACAGCAATCCGGACGGCTCCGAATTCTCTATGGTGTTCCAGTTTGAGCATATGGTTCTGGATCAGGAGGAAGGCAAAGAAAAGTGGGATCTGGCGCCTCTTCCCTTTGTAAAATTAAAAAAGACTCTGGCAAAATGGCAGAACCAACTGGAGGGATGCGGCTGGAACAGCCTTTTCTGGGAAAACCATGACCTGCCCCGTATCGTATCCCGGTGGGGGAATGACGGAGAATACCGGGAACTGTCAGCCAAGATGCTGGCGGTGGTTCTCCACGGTATGCAGGGAACTCCTTTCGTTTATCAGGGGGAGGAGCTGGGCATGACCAACGTGCGCTTCCCGGATATTACCTGGTACCAGGATATTGAAAGTATTAATCTGTATCGGGAACGGACGGCAGCCGGATATACCAGCGAGGAAGTGATGGAATCCATCTACGCAAAAGGACGGGACAATGCCAGAACGCCCATGCAGTGGGATGCCAGCGAGAATGCCGGATTTACGGAAGCGAAACCCTGGATCCCGGTAAATCCCAACTACAGGGAGATCAATGCAGCTTCTCAGATAAAGGATCCTTCTTCTGTATTTTCCTTTTATCAGAATCTGATTTCCCTGCGCAAGACCTGGCCGGTATTTGTGGACGGCGATTTTTCTCTGCTGTTTCCGGAGGATCCTCAGATCTTTGCCTATACCCGTGATGACGGAGACACACGGCTTCTGGTTTGTGCTAATTTTACCGGGGAGAAAGCAGCATTCCATCTTCCCGCCGGCTGGGAGGGGGCCGGCCGGCTGATCCGCAATTATGAGGATGCGCCGGAGGAAGGTGTTCTGCGTCCTTACGAGGCTTTTATCCTGGCGATTCCGTCCCATGCAGGTGAATTGGAGCAAAATCAGTAAATTTCAGGAATTTTCTGCGATTTTTCGGCTGAAGCTTGTAAATGATCCGGAAATTTGGTACAATAAAATGCAGAAATTGGAATAATGGGCGAGGGGAGAAAGCATGTATCAGAGTGAAAATGCGAATCGGACAGAGGGGCTGCGGACATACAGCGCAGAACAGATGCGCCAGGTGGTGAATGATCTGCTTCCGTTCTTTGATTTTGTGCGGCTGGTGGATCCGGAGATTTGCCAGGTTGTTCATCTGCCTCAGGAGAACAGGGATCCGGAACCATGCTATGCTTTGTGGAACCGAAGCCGCAAGTGCAGGAACTGTACCAGCAGGATGGCACTGGAGCAGGGAAAACGGCTGGCGAAGTTTGAGATGATGAACCGGAAGATTTATTATGTGATCTCTGCACCGGTTCTGGTGGAGTGCCCGGATGGAAAGACAAAACGCTGGGTCATAGAACTGGTAATTGAAAATTCAGGACGTTTTTCAAACAGCGTTCTGGAGGAAGGCGCTCTGATTGAAAACATCATAGCCAGTGAACATGAGTTATATGAGGATTCTCTGACCAAGGCATATAACCGGAGGTATTTTGATGAACGGCTTTTCTGCGTCCAGGACGGAAAAGTGCGGGAGATGGTATTTATTGCCGCAGACTTAAAGGACTTTAAAAAGATTAATGACACCTACGGTCACTCCACAGGAGATTACGTTCTGGCACAGGCTGTGCGCCTGATGAAAAAGACGGTTCGGGCCGGAGATTCCATTATACGTATGGGTGGAGATGAGTTTTTGATCGTCCTGAACAACTGCAATCAGGATGCTGCAAAGCGGATTATTGATAATATCCGGAAAGCCTTTAAAGATGATCTGGTATATGACCGGGAAAAAGGCCTTTATGCCACTGTTAACTTTGGGATTTCTTATAGGGAACATTTTAACGGAGAGGAAGCCCTTATCCGTTCCATGTATGAGGAATCAGACCGGAATATGTATCTGGATAAAAAGAACTCCGATCTGTAATTTTTACTTCTGATGAAAAAGCCCGGCTGGCTGTATCCTGAAACTGCAGGATCCTGCCAGCCGGGTTTCTTTTATATGGGAATTACAGGCGCTTTGCAACAGCCTTGATGAAGTCTTCGCTGTTTAATACTGTGGGATTTTCAATGGTGGTAATCAGCGCCAGATCTTTCGTCATCTCGCCGCTTTCGATGGTATCGATGGTAGCTTTCTCCAGGCGGTCAGCAAAGGCAGAAAGCTCTGCATTGCCGTCCAACTCGCCTCTCTTTCTCAGGGCGCCGGTCCAGGCAAAGATGGTGGCTACGGAGTTGGTGGAGGTCTCTTCGCCCTTTAAGTGCTTGTAGTAATGACGCTGTACGGTTCCGTGCGCAGCTTCATACTCAAAATATCCCTGAGGAGATACCAGCACGGAAGTCATCATTGCCAGAGAACCAAAAGCGGAGGATACCATATCGCTCATTACATCTCCGTCATAATTCTTGCAGGCCCAGATAAATCCGCCTTCCGCCTTCATTACGCGGGCTACCGCATCATCAATCAGCGTGTAAAAATAGGTGAGGCCTTCTTTTTCAAACTTCTCCCGGAACTCTTTTTCATAAATCTCCTGGAAAATATCCTTGAAAGTATGGTCATACTTTTTGGAAATCGTATCCTTGGTGGCAAACCACAGATCCTGATGCGTGTCAAGCGCATACGTAAAACAGCTTCTTGCAAAACTTTCAATAGAAGCATCCAGATTGTGCATTCCCTGCACCACACCGCTCCCCTCAAACTGATGAACCAGCTCTCTGGTCTCACTTCCATCCTGTGCCGTGTAAACCAGTTCTACTTTTCCCGGTCCTGGGATAACCATCTCTGCATTTTTATAGACATCTCCGTAGGCATGGCGGGCCAGTGTGATGGGCTTTTTCCAGTTTCGCACGCAGGGCTCAATCCCCTTGACGATAATAGGCGCGCGGAAAACAGTTCCATCCAGCATGGCACGGATCGTTCCATTGGGACTCTTCCACATTTCCTTCAGGTTGTATTCGCTCATTCTCGCCCCGTTGGGAGTGATCGTGGCACATTTTACCGCTACACCGTACTTTTTTGTGGCATTGGCTGCATCTGCGGTCACCTGATCATCTGTCTCATTTCTGTGTTCCAGGCCGAGATCATAATATTCTGTCTTCAAATCTACAAAAGGAAGCAAAAGTTCTTCCTTGATCATGCTCCAGAGAATCCGGGTCATCTCATCCCCGTCCATCTCAACCAGCGGTGTGGTCATACCAATTTTTGCCATACCATTTCCTCCTTACTGTCCTTAGATTCTCCCATTGTACTCCGTAACAGGTTTTCTTGTCAATGAAATTCAAAGCGACAGAAACTTTTCCCGGTCAAAAGCCCCCCATCCCTGCTGGTTTTTTCCATAGCCCAGATCCCGGGCTGACTCCCGCAGCAGCATTTTGATCTCCCGGTTGGTAAGCCTGGGATCCTTTTCCAGCATGCATGCCGCAGCTCCCGCAATCCGCGGGGTAGACATGGAAGTTCCGCTCTTGACTGCATATTTATCCCTTCCCGAAGCCGAGCAGGATGTAATCCCGCTTCCCCAGGTGACAAGATCCGGTTTTACCACACATTCTCGGGTGGGACCAATTCCGGAAATGGAATCCTGCCCGGACAGAAGATCGCTGGATCCTACCGTAATCACCTTCCGGCTGCATCCCGGGGCCGTAATACTGCCAGGCGCAGGCCCCATATTTCCCGCCGCTGTGACTACCACCAGCCCCGCATCCCATACCTCTTCCACCGCCCGGATCAGCGCACTGTGATTCCTGTTTTTTTCCGTCGTTCCCACTGAAATATTCACCACCCGGATCCCGTATATCTCCCGGTTCTCCAAAACCCAGCGGAGTGCCCGCACCACATCCTGCTTCTGTCCATTTCCCCTCTGATCCAGAACCTTCAGAACTGCCAGATGAGCCCCCGGCGCCATTCCGCAGTACTTTCCTCCGGAAGCCGCTCCGCTCCCCGCAAGGATCCCGGCCACATGGGTTCCGTGTCCGTTATCGTCATAACAGCTCCTTCTTCCACTGATAAAATCTTTAAAAACGGCAATTCTGCCGTCAAAATCCATATGAGGAAAAATCCCGGTATCCAGCACAGCCACGCCAATTCCTTTTCCCGTCCATTTTTTCCTTTCTTTCTGCTCTGCCATGTTCTTCCCGCCTTCTTTTGCTCCCTATATCATATTCCGCATCTCCCCTTTTTGCATATAATGAACCAAAAGAACTACAGGATGACTTATGGCTATTTCCAGTGAAATGATTCTCTCTAATGACTATGCAGATTTTATTGTTCCGGCATACGCTCTGAGCCAGGAAGATTTTGCTTCCCGCTTCCGCCTGATGAACGGCCAGCTGATCAATCAGCTTTATGGCATGGTACAGGTGCAGCGCACCGCCCAGTCAGATTCCTTTTTAAACAGCGTACCCTACAGCAGCATTCCCAACCTTTTTACCACTTTGGACACCACCAGTCTGGAAGTCTCAGGTATTATCAAAACTCAGCTTCAGCCCGCTTTAAATCTCACTGGACAGGGCGTACTTCTGGGATTTCTCGACACTGGAATCAATTATACTCATCCGGCTTTCCGAAATCCGGACGGAACGACCAGAATCCTGAAGATCTGGGATCAGACAATCGAAGGAAGTTCCCCGGATCCGGAACACTTTTCTTACGGTTCTGTATACACCGCCGCCCAGATTGATCAGGCTCTCACTCTCGAAGATCCCTACTCTCTGGTTCCCTCCAGCGATACGGATGGCCATGGAACTTCGCTGGCCGGAGCCGCTGCCGGAAGCATTGCCCCGGCAGGAGAATTCTCAGGAGCCGCTCCCAAAGCCGGTATTCTTATGGTTAAGTTAAAGCCAGCCAAAGAATATCTGCGCCGGTTTTATTTTGCGGACAGCGCTGCCCCGATTTTCCAGGAAACCGATCTGATGACTGCCATCCAGTTTCTCACCCGCACCGCCCGGGAAATGAAAATGCCGCTTATCCTCTGTATTGGCCTTGGAAGCAATCAGGGAGATCACTCCGGCTCTACTCCCCTTGAAATCTCTTTAAACCGTCTGGAAAATCTCTATGGCCTGGCTTCCTTTTGCGCTGCCGGAAATGAAGCCGGACGGGCACATCATTTTCTGGGAAATATACCGGAAGAAGAAGAATATCAGACGGTAGAACTGGTTGTTCCGGAAGGCTCTCCAGGATTTACGCTGGAACTTTGGGGGCAGTCACCCGAATTATATTCCGTTGGCTTTTTATCACCCGGCGGAGAAAACATCCCCCGTATCCCCACCCGCCTCTGGCTTCTGGAAGAAATTCCCTTTATCCTGGACCGCACCAAAATCACATTACGCTATGAACTAGTCCAGGACACTTCCGGCGGTCAGCTGATTTTTCTGCGCTTTCAGGATCCCAGTCCCGGAATCTGGACAATTCGGGTCTACTCTTCCGGTGCATCCGCCGGTATCTACCATATATGGCTTCCTATCACCGGCTTTTCCAATCCGGATATCACCTTTCTGGAACCGGATCCCTACACCACGGTCACTGCTCCCTGTACGGCACGCTCTTCCATTGCGGCCGGAGCCTACAGCGCCTACAATAACAGTCTTTATCTTCACTCCAGCCGTGGATTTGCCCGGGACGGCAATATCAAACCAGAACTCACCGCACCGGGCGTCCAGATCACCGTTCCCGGCCTCCGCACCGGTTATACCCAGCAGACGGGCACCAGTCTCTCCGCCGCTCTTACAGCCGGTGCCGGCGCTCTTTTAATGGAATGGGGCATGCGCCAGATTCCACCCCGGTATTACACCGCTTCGGAATTGAAAGGTCTTCTGATCCGCGGAGCAGACCGGGAACCGGAACTGTCCTCCCCCAGCCGGGAATGGGGATACGGCAGACTGAATCTTTATCAGGTCTTTCTGTCCATCACAACTTCCTGAAAATAAATCTTTTTTGTAACACTTTTCATTCTCTGCCATATGATGAAGTGTAAGCAAATTTATTTGGAGGCCAGATATGAGCGACATTAGTGCAACAAACTGTGGATGCGGATGTGATCAGGAGGTTACCAGAAATTTTGGATGCTTCGGCGGAGGAAATAACTGCTGTTCCATCATCTGGATTCTGCTTCTGTTAAACTGCTTCTGCGGCGACAACTGGAACGGCGGCGGATGCGGATGTGGCAGCGGAAATGACAACAGCTGTATGTGGATCATTCTTCTTCTGCTGTTCTGTGGCGGCGGATGCGGCGGTGGATGCGGCTGCTGATTTTTTCAGAAGGAAACCGGGGTGTCTCTCCCCGGTTTCCTTTTTATCGTTTCCTGCCTTTTTTTCTGTCTCTTCTTTCCTGTTCCTCCTCCTTTCTCTTTCTTTTCTTCTGGCAGTTCAAATCTATCTCATAAATCGTATTATCCTCAATTACAAGCCTGGTGTCCGTCGTCTTCACGATCCTGCTTTCCCCTTTTTTCTTTATCATATGCTTCTTTCCTCTTTCGGGCATAGAAAAGATATTTTCAACATATGTTTTTAGAAAAACAGAAAGTATAGTCCTATGGAAGAAGATCAGAAAATAATGACACCGCTGGACCAGATGGTAACTCCGGACAGCCTGCAGATGATAAAAGCGCTTATTCCCTTTCTTCCCCCGGGCGGACAGCGTTTCCTGTCTGCCTATGCAAAATGCTCGGAACTTCGCAATACGATTCGGCTTTTTGAATCCCCCGGACCGGAAATGCACGTCATGTCTGCCCCAGCCCCAAATCCCTCTTTCTCCGAACTTCTGCAGGCGTTAAAGCCCTATGCTTCCGGAGAACTCCGGGATTCCCTCGATAATCTTCTGCAGACTTTCTCTGCTCTTTCCATGTTTCAGGCCTTCTCCGAAATGCAGGAGGAGGTGCCATCCAAGGAGGTAAATGATGAATCAGAACTCTGACTGGACAAAAAATCCTCTTCTCTCCCGGATTGATCCGGCCAAACTGCAGCTTTTACAGTCTCTTGCAGCAGAAGGAAGCCAGAAGGGACGCAATGACATTGCTTCTTTTCTCACCGCTGCTGCCGCCACTTCAAAAGAAAAAGGCATGCAGTTTTCCCAGGATGAAATGGCTGCGGTCATAGAAGTGATGAAGATTGGAAAATCTCCGGCAGAAGCTGCCCGGATCGATCAGATGATCGCCATGATACGCATGCTGAAAAAATCATAATCACAGGCCAGCGTCTCAAAGCGCTGGCTTTTTCCAAATGAAAATGCTATAATTTTAGCGGAGGTGCTGAAATGACATTTTATGAACAGATGATCCCCGTACTTACTACATTGCTGGAGAATGGCGAGACCTTGCATGCGCCAGTTTATGGTACGCTGCTGCAAAAACGAGCCTACACTTTCGGCTATTTAGGGTTGACTGAAAATGCACTACTAGTATCCCTTCTTCAGGGCGATTCACAGAACCCAAAAGGCGGCAGCCGCATCCCTTTCAGCAGTATCCGGCAAATAAAAGTGCGAAAGAGTCTGTTTCCACTGCAATATATTCTCCGAATCTATCTGAAGGATGGAGACCGGATAAAGTTCCGAATATCTAAAAAAGTTTATGGTTTTGCTACGCAGGAAGAAAATCTGGACACTTTCCTGGATAAACTGAAAACTTACAGTTGAAGGAGCTTTCAGAAAATCTTCAATCGTGAAAAAAGGAAGGCCAGCCTCATCAGCCAGCCTTCCTTTTCGTTCTGCAATATAAATTCTAACTGTATATCTTCTGAACAGTCTCACCAAGGAGGCGCAGGGCGGCTTCCGCCGCCTGCCTCCTCACCTCATTTCTGCCGCCCGCAAAGAGGAAACGGCGCACTGTCACATGATCCCCTGCACAGCAGCCAATATAAACAAGTCCTGCCGGCTGATCTTTTCCGCCCCCGTCTGGTCCCGCAAATCCTGTGACCGACACGCACACATCTGTTCCCGTCTCCCGGCAGCCCCCTTTGGCCATCTCCCGGGCAGTTTCTTTGCTGACAGCGGTATATTTCCTAAGCGTAGACTTCTTTACACCCAGATACTTCCGCTTCATCTTATTTGTGTATGTAATCAGTCCTGCTTTCAGCACCTCCGAGGATCCCGGTACATTCACGATCCGCGCCGCCACCAGCCCGCCGGTACAGGACTCAGCGGTGGAAAGCGTAAGCCCTTTCTCTCTGAGCAGATGAAAAACACGCTCCTCCAGCGGCTGCGCTTCCGTATCAGAACCTTTCTTTTCACAGATTTCCTCTTCCATGGTGTATACCTCCCATCCTGGTGATCAGTCCTGCATGGAAATAACCTGACGATTTTTCCACAGATAATCAATCAGCGATACGACCGTCAGAACCAGTGCAAGATAAATGAATATCTGCTCTGCAGCTGCAAATCCGCCGCCCAGATCTGCAATCAGAAGAATGATCATAACCATCTGGGAAACCGTCTTAAATTTTCCCCAGTAACTGGCTGCGATCACAATCCCGTTGTCTGAGGCGATCAGTCGGAAACCGCTTATAATAAACTCCCGCCCAATGATGATAATGACGATCCAGGCCGGAAGACGATCCATCTCCACCAGACAGATCATGGCAGAACAGACCAGCAGCTTATCTGCCAGAGGATCCATAAACTTTCCAAAGTTTGTAACCAGATTGTCTCTTCGGGCGAGATAGCCGTCCAGCGTATCTGTCAGACTGGCTATCACAAAAATTCCCAGCGCGATCCATTTTCCTGCAGTTCCTCCCAGAGGGGTCAGCATAAATACTACAAAGAAAGGTATGAGAATCACACGCAGAAGCGTTAATTTATTCGGTGTATTCATCCTCTAATTCTCCTATCAAATCGTATTCCAGAGCACCGGTCACCCGCACCCGGGCAAAGTCGCCCGAAATCAGTTCCCGCTCTGTATTGATAAAAATATAGCCGTCGATCTGGGGCGCATCCGCGTAGGTACGCCCTACATACGCCTCTTCATCCGCTACCTTCCCCTCTATCATCACAAGAAGAGTCTGCCCTACCCTCTTCTCCCCGTTTTCCAGAGAGATCTCCTGCTGAAGTTCCATCAGCTCGTCTTTTCGGGTAAGCTTTACCTCTTCCTCAATCTGATCCGGCATCCGTTCCGCCGGCGTATCCTCTTCCGGAGAATACGTAAACACGCCGAGGCGGTCAAACTCCATCTCATTGACAAATTCCAGAAGTTCTTCGTGATCCTCCCGGGTCTCTCCCGGAAATCCGGTAATCAGTGTAGTCCGAAGCACAATGTCGGGAATCTCCCGGCGCAGTTTTGCCACTGTTTTCTCCAGTTCCCGCCGGCTGGTTCTTCTTCCCATCCGCTTCAGGATCCGGTCGCTGGCATGCTGGATCGGCATATCAAGATAATGACAGATCTTCTTCTCCCGCTTCATCACCTGAATCAGTTCATCGTAGATTTCTTCCGGATAGCAGTATAAGATCCGGATCCATACAAAGCCCGGTATACGGCAGAGTCTTTCCAGAAGTTCATGGAGTTTCTTCTCCCCGTAAAGATCCACACCATAAATCGTAGTCTCCTGCGCTACCAGGATCAGTTCCTTTACCCCCTGCTCTGCCAGATCTTCCGCCTGCCGGATCAGATCCTCCATGGGAACGCTCCGGTAAGGGCCGCGTATCTTCGGAATAATACAGTAGGTACAGTTTTTGTCACATCCCTCCGCAATTTTCAGATGAGCGTGATGTCCCCCCTCAGTCAGCATCCGGCGGCTGTGAAAGCGGGGAAGGTAAGTCAGCTCCCGGTAAACCTGACAGCTTCCCTTCTCCCTGACCTGTGCGATCCCCTCCAGGATCGCATCCGTGCTTGCAGTACCAAGAACCAGATCCACCTCCGGAATCTCCTGCATGATTTCTTTCTGATAACGCTGAGCCAGACATCCGGTAACCGCCAGAATACGGCAGCGTCCGGATTCTTTCCACTGAGCCATCTCCAGGATAGTCTGGATACTCTCTTCTTTTGCGTCATGGATAAAACAGCAGGTATTGATGATGATAATATCCGCCTCATCCTCCCTGTCCGTCAGCACATACCCATTTTCTGTGAGAAGGCCCAGCATTTCCTCGGAATCCGCCAGATTTTTATCACAGCCCAGAGAGATAAACAGAATTTTCTCTGATACCCTGTCCGCCATGCTTTACTCCTCTTCTTCCTTCTCTTCTTCCGGCAGAATGGTTACTTTTCCCTTATACAGCTCTTCCACGGCAACAGAGAGGGGCTTCTTCCCTTTGGAAGGCACTTTGGTATCTGCTCCGCCGATAATCTGGCGGGCCCGTTTGCTGGTCGCCAGTACAACCGAATATCTGCTGTTTACAACCGGTGCATCGTCCTCCTCATGATTCTCA
>OLQH01002350.1_pt1 | contig 11104 bp, 11 predicted proteins | sample 1672671 | NCBI WGS metagenome assembly OLQH01 (sample SAMEA3136712, study PRJEB25190) | human gut metagenome
GCAGGGGGCGGGCGTTATGAAGGGGCCGGAAAGGATGCCTTCGCCTGGCCGCTGCTAAAGGACAGGGGAAGATGTATCCGTGAATGGACGCTGTGTGCATCTGGAAAAAGCGGGCCTGTTTGAGCTGTTGTTTTTAAAGTGGAAAGATGGCGCGAATGGGCAAAATTAACTGTATATAAAGAATTGAATTGTATAAAACATATAAAAAATAGCAATTAAAACTGGATAAAAAGACAAAAATATCTGAGTCCGGAAAAAGGGATTGCATTTTCTAATTGAAAGGTTTATACTAAACTTATCGCTGATATGATTAGAGGTAATAACTATAATGAGTGGCATAATATGAGGAATAATTATGAAAGAAGAATACTACCTTACGCTCCTTGCGCAGGAGTTAACGCCTGCCCTGGGCTGTACGGAGCCGGTTGCAATCGCCTATGCGGCGGCAAAGGCCCGGGCGGTGCTCGGCAGAATGCCTGACCGGGCACAGGTGAATGTGAGCAGGAATATCCTGAAGAACGCCCTGGGAGTGGGAATTCCGGGAACAGATGCGGTGGGCCTGGAAATGGCGGCAGCCATGGGGATCGTGGGCGGAGATGAGGAAGCCATCCTGGAGGTGCTTTCGGGCATCACAGAGGAAGAAGTCGCCCGGGCAGAGGTGTTTGCATCAGAGAAGGTGCAGGTAACCCTGAAGGACACGCCGAAGAAGCTGTACATAGAAGTGCTTCTGTATACGGAGGATGATTCTTCCGCAGTGGTGATTGAAGATGCGCATACCAATATCACGAAGATTGTGCACGGGCGCACCACGGTTTATGACAGAAGTGGCTGCGAAGAGCTTCCGAAAGGGGAGAGCGACAAGAGCGGCCTGAATGTGGAAGGCATCGTCCATTTTGTGCGTTCCGTAGATGTGAAGAAGCTGGAATTTCTGGATGCGTGCATCCGTATGAACTGGGCGGTGGCCGAGAAGGGAATTGAAGGAACGTACGGCCTGAATGTGGGACGCAGCATTCTGGAAGGCATGGGAGAGGATGTAGCCAATTATGCGATAGCAATGACGGCCGCAGCTGCGGATGCGAGAATGTCGGGCTGCCTGCTTCCGGTGATGACGGTCTGCGGCAGCGGGAATCAGGGAATCGCTGCAACCCTTCCTGTGATCGCTGCGGCAAAAGCGAGGGGAGAGAATCAGGAAACGCTGTATCGCTGCCTGGCCCTGAGCTGTCTGATCACGATCCATGTAAAGCAATATATCGGCAAGCTTTCCCCGCTGTGCGGCTGCGGGATGGGCTCATCAATCGGGGCCTGCTGTGCTTTCGTCTATATGCAGGGCGGCGGACTGGAGCAGATTAAGAGCGCCATCCGGAACATGATCGCGGACGTATCCGGCATCATCTGTGACGGAGCGAAAGCGGGCTGTGCGCTGAAGATCGCCACGGTGATCGCGAGCGCCTTCCAATGTGCAATGCTGGCGCTGAAGAATTACAGCGCCGGAGAACTGGACGGCATCGTATCCGATGACGTGGAAAACGCCATCCGGAACCTGGGAGAACTGGGAAACCGGGGAATGGCGGATACGGATCGGGTCATTCTGGATATGATGGTGAGCAACTGAAAGAAGACAGAGAGAACAGCATCATAAGATGAGAATCAGATAGAAGCATGAGGACAACAGAGCGGAGTGTTTTGCCTGTTATCTGTGTTCGCCGCAGAATGCGGCAGAAAGGGAGAAAAGAATGGACAAGAGAACAAGAGTGCTGAATGCGATGAACAAAAAGGAAGTGGATCATGTCCCGGTTGGATTCTGGTTCCACTTCGCCGGGGATGAGGCTGTGGGGGAAGGCTGTATCCAGGCACATCTGAAATATTACCGCGAAACGGATCTGGATTTTGTGAAGATCATGTGCGACGGTTATTTTCCGTATCCGCTGCCGAAGATCGAGAAGGCGGAGGATTTTAAAACCTTAAAGCCGCTTTCTGCAGATCATCCTTTCATCCGGGAACAGGTGGAACGGGCCGCAGCGATCGTGAAAGAGATCGGACAGGAACGCTGTGTGTTCTATAATGTGTTCGCGCCGTTTTCATCTCTGCGTTTCGGAGCAGAAGCGGTAGGTTTGAGCGATGATGATGTAATGGCATACATTAAAGAAGATAAGAATGCGGTCATGCAGGCGTTGGATGTGATCGCGCAGACCAACGCGCTGCTGGCAGAGCTGCTGATTACGGAAGCGGGATGCGACGGCGTATATTACTGCGTACAGGGCGGCGAATACGGACGCTTTACTCCGGAAGAATACAAGTCTGTCATCCGTCCCAGCGATCTGTATGTGCTGGAGCATGCCAATCGTTTCTCCGACAACAATATCCTGCACATGTGCGGATGGGCCGGCAACCGGAATCAGCTTGCGATCTGGCAGGATTATCCGGCCAAGGTGGTGAACTGGGCGGTCCATGTGGAAGGCCTGAGCCTGGAGGACGGCCGTTATTTCGTGAATGGCAGAACCTCCCTGGGAGGATTTGAAACCCATTGGGATGAACATACCCAGCAGGGAATCATTTACACTGGCACCAAAGAGGAACTGCAGCAGTATACGAAGGACCTGATTCTCAATCATGGTAAGACGGGACTGATGCTGGGCGGAGACTGCACGATCGACGCCAAGCTGGATTGGGAAAGGATCCGCTGGGTGGTGGAGGCTGCCAGAAGCATCTGATGCTCCGGAATGGAGATGGAATGAACAGAAATTGATCTGCCGGCCGGCACATGCGTGAAAAAACGCGGCCGGCAGAAAAGAACCGGGTATAACAAAAGATATGGAAGGACGGGAGGTTCCTTTTATATAACAAAGCAAATGTAACAATCCGGGGCCATCCGGGGCGTTACGGCTAAATCTCAATAGAAAGGAAAAGGAATTATGAAGAAGTGGAAAAAATTCATGGCACTGGGGTTAACTCTTTCCATGGCGCTTGGCATGAGCGCGTGCGGCTCTTCCTCCGATACGCAGGAAGCGGCCTCCGCTCAGCCGGCATCATCTGAGGCGGCACAGGAAGCGGCCGCGTCGGAGACGACCGGGGGGGGTACGACGGAAGAGGCAAAAACATATGAGCCTACTACGCTGACCTTCTGGAACGGCTTTACCAGTACGGATGGTGAAGTGCTGCAGGATATTGTGGATGAGTTCAACGAAACGAATGAGTACAACATCACCATCGAAATGGATGTGATGCCCTGGGACACCTTTAATGAAAAGCTGCCTGCGGCGATCGCAGCCGGTAATGCGCCGGACTTTGTCCTGTGCTCATCCGGTTATTATCCTCCTTATGTGGAGGCCGGAAGCTTTCAGGATGTGAGCGACTTTTATGATCTGCCAGAAGTGGATGCGGACGACTTTGACCAGAACGTGGTCGATCTGCTTTACTATGACGACCTGTGCGTGGGCATTCCCATGCAGATGGTTTCCCATTATTTCTATTGGGACAAAGACCTCTATGAAGCGGCGGGGCTTGACCCGGAATCCCCTCCGGAGACGTTTGAAGAAATCGTTGAGAACGCACAGATTCTCACGGATAAGAGCAAGAATCAGTACGGCTTCTGTCTGCCTACGGATAACAACGTAACCGCACAGTATACGCTGTATGCATATGGCGGCGGCTATGTAAATGAAGACGAGACGCAGGCAATGTTTAATACAGACGCCAATGTGCAGGCGTTTGAAACCATGAAAACTTTATATGAGTGCTCCCCTAAGGACACGGACGACAATACCTATATCAGCGGACAGCTGGCACAGTTTATCAACGGGCCCTGGATCATCAACGGCCTGCGCGAGAACGAGATTAACTTCGGTGTGAAGGCGGTTCCCGCATGTGTGGGCATCGAACAGGATGCGGCGGTAATCCCGGTTGGGTTCTCCATCCCCAAGACCACATCTGAAGAACATAAAGAACTGGTATATAAGTTCGTGGACTACTGGAACTCTGAAGAAATCTGTACCAGATGGACGCAGGAATGCGGAACGCCCGCTTATCTGATCTCCGCACAGGAGAACTTCGCGGATGATCCGCTGACGCTGGCCCTTTCCGAGCCTCTTTCCTATGGCCACATTGAATGTAAGATGAAAGGTGTGAACAGCATTTCTGCGGATGCGCTGTATCCCGCTATGGAAGAGATCTTTGCAGGTGCGGACGTGAAGACCACGCTGGATAAGTACAACGAGGTCATTCAGGGAATTCTGGATAACTAAGCGAATTGCGAAGGGATGCGGCCGCTAAGGCGGCATCCCTTGCGCACACTTTTTATGTTATGATCAGAAGGGAGCCTGCAGATGGAGAAGAGAAGTCCGCTGAAACAGTTTGTTGCGAAATGGACGGGAAAGGATAGGGTTGGATATTTGTTCATCTTTCCCGGAGTCTTTATTCTATTTTTGTTTACGGTTGTCCCGCTGGTGGTCTCCTTTTTCATCAGCCTTACCAACCTGGATATCTTTTTGGCCTGGCCGGATATGGTCGGCCTGGAGAATTTTAAAAGGACATTGGAGGACGAACGGGTATGGAATGCATTTAAGAATACTTTCGTATATGTGGTGATATCCGTTCCGATTCAGCTGGTGGTGGCACTGATCCTGGCGTATTGGCTGTATAAGCCGACGCGGTTCAACAAGCTGTGCCGCTCCATTTTCTATGTGCCGGTGCTGTGTTCCTTTACGGCCATAGGCATTTTATTCAATCTGATACTGAATTCTACAGTGGGATACATTCCCTATCTGATCAGCCTGGTATGCGGAGAGCCGATCGCCCTGCTCGCTGAAGAAAAGTATGCGATGCCGATCATCATTTTTATCTCCGTGTGGAAGGCGTTTGGAAAGACGCTGATCATTCTGGTGGCTGGAATCAACGACATCCCCAGCACCTATTTTGAGGCTTCTGAGATTGATGGAGCCACAAAAACCCAGCAGTTTTTCCATATCACCCTGCCGAACCTTCTGCCTACGATTAATTTTACGCTGCTGACGACGATTATCGGGGCCTTCCAGGTATTCGACGTGGTCTATGTGACTACGGGAGGCGGGCCGCTGTTCAAGACGGAGACGATGGTACAGTACATCTATTACAGAGGCTTCTCCGTTCCTTATGAACTGGGATACGCTTCGGCCATGTGTATCGAGCTGTTCTTTGTTATCGCTGTGATCATACTGATCTTCAAGGGATATATGGAACGCAGGATAGCGAAAAACATGTAGAAGGACGTGTGGAGGATTGAAATTATGCTGAAAAAAATCAAACCCTACCAGGTCATTAAAGTTGTGGTGTGCCTGATCGTGCTCTTCCTGATCCTGTTTCCGTTTGCGTGGATGATCTTAAGCACCTTTAAGGTACAGAAAGATATCATCAAATGGCCACCCACATTCTGGCCGAAGGCCTGGACGATTAAGAACTACATTGAGGTGTGGGATCGGATCCCGCTGGCCACCTATATTAAAAATACGGTCATCTTTGCCGGACTGGTGTCCGTATGCTCCGCCTTGCTGGATTCATTGGCAGGCTATGCGTTCGCGCGGCTGCAGTTTAAGGGGAAGGAACTGATCTTCAACATCGTCCTTTTGACCATGCTGATCCCCTTTCAGATCATCATGATCCCGCTTTATCTGGAACTGCATGTGTTCGGGATCCTGAACACCTATGTGGGCCTGATCCTGCCGCGTGCGGCCTCGGCCTACGGCATGTTCTTCATGCGTTCTTTCTACATGGGACTGCCGAAGAGCCTGGAGGAAGCTGCCAGAATCGACGGAATGAACGAGTTCGGAATTTTCACAAAAATCATGTTCCCTCTGTGCAAGCCAGCCTTTGTGACCTTCTTTATTTTCTGTCTGACATCGAACTGGAATGACCTGATCTATCCGCTGATGATGACCAATTCCACGAAGATGAGGACGTTGTCCGCAGGGCTTGCCATGTTCGTAGGAGAAGGTGTGAGGGAGACGGGCCCCGCCCTTGCCGGAGCGCTGATCTCCATCCTGCCGCTGCTGCTCCTGTACTGTTTTGCACAAGAATTCTTTGTAGAGGGAATCGCTGTATCCGGAATGAAGGAATAAGTGTGAAAAGGAGAAAAACCATGCACGAATCGGTGAAAGGAACAGAACAATTTGAAGGGATCGGGAACCGCCTGGCGAAGATGGTGCGGATCCCGACCGTAAGCGGAGCGGGGAATGAGGAATTCTATCAGATCGGAGCCTATCGCGCTCTGCTGGAAAAGGAGTTTTCCTATCTTTTTCAGGCGGCGAAGAAACATCCGGTGGGAGAAGCCCTGCTGCTGGAACTGGCGGCAGAAGACACAGGAAAACCGCCCGTCCTGTTCACCGGCCATATGGATGTGGTGCCGGCCAAAGATTCGGATGCATGGCAATATCCTCCTTTCTCGGGCCATATGGAGAACGGCTGTATCTGGGGCAGGGGCGCTCAGGATATGAAAGGGCCGCAGTGTGCGCTGCTGTCCGCCTTTGATCTGCTTTTGCAGAAGGGATGGAAACCAGGACGGCACATCTGGCTGTATTTGTCCTGTGATGAGGAAGTGGGAGGACAGACCACGCAGAAAGCTGCCGACTGGCTGGCACAGCAGGGCATTCATTTTGAGACGGTTTTTGACGAAGGGGGAACCGTCTGCGAAGACTATATGGGACTGGTGAAGGGAAAGGCCGCTCTCTTTGGAATTGCGGAGAAAGGCTCTCTGGAATACCGCTTCACAGCTCTGGATGCAGGAGGACATGCGGCCAATCCGCCGGAGCGCTCCGCCATTGTGCGCCTGGCGGAAGTGGTGCTGGAGACGCAGAAGGAGGGCGTGTTTGTCCGGGGGCTGACCGAAGGAAGCCGCGCCATGCTGCGGGCGGCGGCACAGCATTGCCCGCAAGAGTTACGGGAAGAAGTGCTGCGGGCAGCTAAAGAAGAGGGGACTTACGAGACACTCTATAAGATTTGTCCGGATGCGAAAACGCTGCTGGGCGCTACGATCGCCTTCACCATGGCAGCGGGAGGAACCGCTTTCAATGTGCTGCCCAAACGGGTGGAGCTGACCGCAAATGTGCGCGTATCCGCCGTGGAGACGCAGGAAGAGGTGACGCGCAAGTTGCAGCAGATTGCCGAGAAGCATGGCGTGATCTGTACCCTGGAAGGGGGGAATGATGCTTCCCCGGAAAGTTCTGAAGAGGCGCCGGGCTATCAGGCCATGAAGGCCAGCGTACAGGAGGCCTATCCGGGCATGCCGGTGATTCCCTTTGTTCTGGGCGGCGGGACGGATTCCAAACATTTCCTCCCTCTGACGGATGAGGTGCTTCGGTTTTCTCCCATGTATGCGCAGCCTTGGCAGGGAAAAGGCGTACATGGGGACAATGAGGCGGCAGATGAGAAAGCGGTAGCGGATGCCGCTGTGTGTTATTCCATCCTTCTGGAAAAATATCTGTAGGGCTGTGCACTTTTGTTATGGGTGCAAGGGATTGCGTGTGGAAAGGAAAGAGACAGAAATGAACGGATTTGAATTTCAATGTGGGACGAAGATGATCTTCGGAAAAGGAACGGAGAAGAAGGTGGGAGAGGAACTGAAGGCCCAGGGGGCGACGAGGGTGCTTCTGGTGTATGGCGGTTCCTCCATTAAAAGAAGCGGGCTGTATGATGTGGTAATCGAAGCGGTGAAAGAAGCGGGGCTTTTTCTCGAGGAACTGCCGGGAGTGGTGCCCAATCCCCGGGTGTCTTTGGTGCGGAAGGGGATCGAGATCTGTCGCAGGGACGGCATCGACTTCCTTTTGGCCGTAGGAGGCGGCAGCGTGATCGATACCTGTAAGGCGATTTCCTTCGGCGTTTATTATGAAGGGGATGTGTGGGATCTGATTTCGGGCAAAAGCAAACCGGGAAAGGAACGGATTCCTGTGGGAGATATCCTGACGCTCCCGGCGGCGGGAAGCGAAGAAAGTGACAGCTGTGTCATATCTGATGAAACGATCAGCGTGAAGACAGGATTTGGCTCTCCTCTGATGCGGCCGGTTTTCTCCATCATGAATCCGGAACTGACCTTTACGCTGCCTCCTTATCAGACGGCCTGCGGGAGTATGGATATCATGGCGCATGCCATGGAGCGGTATTTTTCCAGGACCCCGAATGTGGAGATGACAGATCGGGTGACAGAAGGGATCCTGGCGACCATGATCCACAATCTTCCCATTGTGCTGGAGCGTCCGCAAGACTATGCGGCCAGGGCGGAAATCATGCTCTGCGGCACCTGGGCGCAGAATGATATGACAGGATGCGGCAGGCAGCAGGATTGGTTCAACCATGGCCTGGAACATCAGATCAGCGGATACTATGATATCGCCCATGGAGCCGGACTGGCTATTTCCTTCCCGGCCTGGATGGAATATCTGTGCGACAAGGAGGAATGCGTGCCCAAGCTGGCCCAATATGCGGTGCGCGTCTGGAATGTACCGATGAATTTTGAAAACCAGCAGGAGACAGCCAGAGAAGGCGTAAAAAGGCTCCGCGCGTTGATCCGGGAAGCCGGGCTGCCCCTCAGCCTTCATGAGGCGGGAATCGGAACGGAGAAGTTTGAAGAAATTGCTGACAACATGACGGATGGCGGAAGCCATACCTGCGGCGCTTTCTATGAGATGGGAAGAGAGGATATCCTAAAGCTGCTTGAAAAGATGGCGTAAGTGTAATGGCTAAGGGGCCCTGCCGGGAACTGGGAAGCGCTGTGTGCGCTTCCTGATTCCAGGCAGGGCTCCTGTGTTTTTCTGCAGAGGAGATCGCGAGAACCGTTGACAGAGAACGGTTCTACCGGATCATAAGCACCACGATATGCGCATAGCATTTCCTTTTAATCGGTTTTATCAGCTTTATTTAGATAATCGGCAACGAATGTCTCTATATCGCAATAGCGTTTTTCCTGTATTCCCACCTTTCTGTACTCTTTCAGATACGCGTCCATAATATCAGAATATGACTTTGCCGTCTGCTTTAAGTCCAGAGGATTATATCCGGCAAACGCATCATAATTATCGATATCCACGCGTTCATAAATTTCAGAAAACATATAATTGGCGCTAAAAAGACTCATGAATGCGAGGTGCGCATTGTTTGTTTCGGCCGCCAGATACATTTTATTCCGCCAATTTGAATACATCTCTTCATATGTGCCGGTCAGTTCGGCCGCGGTGACTGGCTTTTTTGGCGGGATGATTGTTTTTTTCATATCGTTAAATACTGCGACGGTTTCCTTTATAAGTGCGGATAAATGTTCTTTTACAGCCTGAACAGAAGCTGCACAAATGACAGCATCTATCAGTTCGCAAAGCCTTTTGGGCCTGTTCTTCATTGCGTTTAACTCTTCATAAGTACGTTTGACCCCATATCGAAAGTACTGCTTATTTAGCATCGTTACAGCATTTTCTATATAGTAAATAACGCCGCCGGCCCAATCCAATACCTCTGGTTTGTTTTCTGAAATCATAGCCATGGCGTAGCAGTGCTCTGCCTCTTTTAACAGATTCTCCGCTTTCTCGTAATCTTCCCTGTCAAATGGCGCTGATAATGTATCCTTCACCTGCTTACGCAGCCTTTCCAGCTCTCGTTTATATTTTTCATCCGCACAATAAACGATTTTGGCGTCCATCAGTATGGATATATTCGGATGTTCATATCGCGCATCGTTCTGCAATTTTTCCCAGCTGGTACAATAAATATCGTGCCCAACCTGCAGATCATCTTGTATGAACGTGCTTCCAAGCTGCCATCCTCTATCATCATTGATCAAAATAAGTAAATCCAAATCGGACTTTTTGCAGGAATCCCCGGTCATAAAGGAACCGTAGATTCCGATTAAGGCAAGAGAACCGGGGCATATAATATTTGCTTTTTCAATGATGGCATCTATGATTTTCTGATTTCTTTCTTCTAAAGAATTCATATCCGTTTTCTCCCCACTCACTTTTTTGTTGCAACGATAGAGCATTGTGATTATCTGCAATCTCTTGTTTGCTATTATAATGAAAATAAAGCAAAGATACCAGCCTCCAGAACAGTTACTTCAGAACCAGCTGATAATTGGCATCATAATACAGGCCCAGCTCACGGCAGAGCCGGTCGTTCAGACGCATCAGCGCTTCATGATAAGCGCGGTATTTCGGAGAGAGCGCAATCATGTTCGGAATGAAAAGATCATAATACCCTTTATTTTTCAGTTCCTTCATGAGCCGTCTTTGCTCAATGCCGGCAATACTGTACTTATACAGGATATTCTGTTTCATTCGAGCGCCCGCCAGGACGCGCTTTTTTAATCGGGCATATTCTTCTTCCGTGGGGGAAAGAACTGTGCGCAGCGTCTCGTCCAGATGGTCAGCCATGGACTGCAGGGATGGCTTTGGGAAAAAACGGTACATGATCCAACCCCAGAATTTCTAAAATCCGTCCGTCCTTTCCTTCCAGAAAGGTGCGCAAAGCTTCCGTCTGTGCCCGATCCTCCTCCAGTGCCCGCTCTTTTTCTTTCAAAATGCGCTTCAGCGTATCCTCTTCCTGCCCAGACTGCAGGGCGCGGATATCCGCCAGCCCGACGCCAAGTTTGCGGTAAGCGCTGATTTCCTTCAGCTGTTCCACATTTTCCTGTGAATATATACGATAGCCGTTTTCTCCTCGCTTTACCTGAATCAGCCCCTGTTCTTCATAGAATTTAACAGCCCGTTTGCTCAGTCCGGACAGTTTGGCGGCTTCATTGATTTTCATAGACGTCCCCTCCTTCTCTCTCTAATACAATAATGCTATCCGTAACGTACAGGTCAAGCTCTTTTGTATGAAATATTTGTTTTTTTACGTTTATGCTTTCTGTATACGTTCACAAAATGCAAGAATTCATGCAATCATGCATTAAAATATGCAAGAATAAGGAAGAAATTATCCATATTTTCATATTTAACGTTTTTGCGGATCGAAACAGGATATAAAGCGATTCGATACAGAAAACAGGCTTTCATACCCTTGCACCTCCCCATCGCTTTCTATTCATCCTTTTTAAATCATGGTATAATGTCGTTAGACATTATACCGGCCCGTAGCGAAGCGGAGTGGCCAT
>OLQH01002355.1_pt1 | contig 11084 bp, 5 predicted proteins | sample 1672671 | NCBI WGS metagenome assembly OLQH01 (sample SAMEA3136712, study PRJEB25190) | human gut metagenome
TCATCCTTTTCGCCGAGAAGAAACTGATATCAAATCCCTTTGCGCCCATCATATCCGTCTCTTCCCTGGTGGTAAGCAGAACTTCTATAGGCGGATGGGATATATCTCTTGAAGAAAATATCTCCATGATGTGTGCCACACCGATCCCACAGTCGGCCCCCAGGCTCGTATGATCGGCTGACAAGATCCAATCACCGTCAATCCTCCATTTGATCGGATCCGTTTTGAAATCATGAGAAGAATCCGATTCCTTTTCACATACCATATCCAGATGAGCCTGGAACAAAATAGGCTCTTCACCCTCTCTGCCCGCTGTACCCGGTTTTTTGATGTAAACATTTAAGAATTCATCCTGCTTTACTTCAAGCCCCAGACTAACTGCCCAGTCGACTATAAAGTCACTGACCGCCTTCTCGTTATGGCTCTCCCTGGGGATTTGGCACAGTCTGCTGAAATAATTTAATGTACGATTCTGCATCAATTCTTCTGTTTTATCCATACGTCCTCTTCTCCTTAAAATGGTCCCAGATTTATAAACTGCGCAAACATAACGGCTGCAACAGCTATCAGAATCATAATTCCAAATATTTTAATGATAAACTTTGTCCACTGCAGATAGTTTATATTGGCTATTCCGAGTCCGATCATCAGAGTGCCGCAAGTAACCCATGCCATATTGGAAAGTCCGTCGCCTAACTGGAAGGCCAACACTGCCACCTGCTGATTCACACCCAGTATCTGTGCCAGCGGAGACATAATGGGCATAGTCACAGCCGCCTGCGTTGAACCCGAGTTAATGAAGAAGTTGATCAGTGTCTGAACGATCACCATTCCTCCCGCAGACACCATAGGCGGCAGATGGGTTAAAGGAACCGACAGATAATATACGATACTGTCCAGTACAGAAGACGTATCCAGAATCTGATTGATCGCCAGGGCAAAACCGATGATGAGGCACGGTACTGCCATATCTTTTGCACCCTTGCTGAACTCTTTGAAAATCCGGTTAAGTCCATACCCGTTTACCAGCCCTGCCAGCAGCCCTATCACAAGAAAGATAGTCGCACATTCTGAAAGGTAAAATCCCTGAGTAATGGTTCCCCATATGAGAAAAATAAGACCAAGGAAAAAGACCACCCAAACCCTTATCTGTCCCCCTGTCATTTTCACTTCTGTCTGCACCTCTGTCTTAAACTCCTCCGGGACTACAGGGCTGTAGCTTAACTCCGGTGATTTATGTACACGCTTTGCGTAGCGGAGCAGATACACAAGTGCCGCAACATACAAGATCAGACTGAGGACAATACGATATCCCATTCCTGACGGGTAGGGAAGTCCTGCGATTCCCTGAGCCACCGCCAGGTTAAAGGGATTCAAAAAACCGGAACCGTACCCAATGGCATATCCCAGGATCATGGACCCTATGGCTGTGATCGTGTCAAATCCAAGGGATACCATAAGTACAATGATAAAGGGTGCAAAAGCCATCATCTCCTGTCCCATTCCAAATGTGGAGGAACAAAACAGGAAGAAAAACATAACCCCTCCGATGATAATACCCCGGCTCCTGTCACTCCTAAACTTTTTTACCAGTTGTCCTAATGCGGACTCAATAGCCCCCGTTGATGCGATGATCCCCAGTGCGCCCCCTATAAGCAGCAAAAAAGAGATGATAGGTGCTGCTTTCTGTATCCCCTTGTCAAAGGAGAGTAAAATTGTTATTGGCGTTGCCGGGTTCTGTTCTACCCTGTGAAAAGTTCCCGGTACCACAATTGTCTTGCCCGACGCTTCATCATTAACCCTGTCATAAGTACCTGCCGGTATAAAAAATGTCAAAACTGCCACAACGATCACAAGCACAAATAATAGGGTTAATGGGTGAAGATTTGAGAAAAATTTTGTTATCCTGCCCTCTTTTTTTTCTTCCATCATTAGAAACCTCCTTTTCTGACGAAATACCTTCTTTTCTTTTTCCTTTTTTAATATATTTTGACATTTTTTCAATATAAATGTATTATAGCATTAGGCATATTATATGTAAAATATCTAGTTCATATGAAATACATATGCAAAATGTATAGGAGGGTGTGGGCGTATAATGGATTTAAAACAGTTAGAGTATTTTATCGCGATAGCGGAGGAGAAAAATATAACCGCCGCTGCCAAACGGCTGCATATCTGCCAGCCTCCCCTGAGCCAGCAGCTAAAGAAACTGGAGGCAGAACTGGGAGTTGTCCTATTTAACCGCAATTCACGGCAGATACAGCTCACAGAGATAGGTAAAATATTTCTGGAAAGGGCGAGACAGATTGTGGATCTGAGCAGCTCCATCCAACAAGAAGTACAGGATTATGCTGCCGGATATCAGGGGACCATCATGATTGGCATAACCCCCACTTCGATTCCAATGGTAATGAATCACAAACTGGGGGAATTCCATAAAAAATACCCCAAGATCAACTACAAATTTTTTGAGGGCAGCACACAGTATGTCATGGATATTTTACAGAAGGAACTGGTGGATATCGGCATTGTCCGTTCTCCAATAGACACTAGCGGTTACTGCGTATTGGAAAAGCCTCCGGAACCTATGATTGCTGCCATGAATGAGGAAAACAACTGGTCAGATGATGATTTCTGTACAATTGAAGAGCTGGAATCCAAGAATCTTATCGTTTACCGAAGATATGAGGCTCTCCTAAATGACGTATTTGCCGTCCATAAGGTATCACCCAGAATCATCAGTGTCAGTGAGCGCTCTTTTACTGCCCTGCTCCTCTCTGAGATCGGTCTTGGCGTTTCTATTCTCCCTGCCAGTGCTATTAAAATGTCGAACCAGAAAGTCATCTACAAGACCATCCATGAACCGGTACTCACCACCAATGCCGTTGCCCTCTGGCTTCCCAACCATCACCTGAACAAATCGGCTAAAGCTTTTCTTGAATATTTCAGAAGTCTGCAGTAAAAGGACAAAAAAACTGCGTCCCGGAAAATTTACCGGGACGCAGCGACACCTACACAGTTTAACAGAAAAAGATCTATGCAGGTCTATTATTCAATTGTAACCTTATCCAGATGCCAAATCTCATCCACATACTGCTGAATGGTCCTGTCAGATGTGAACTTACCAGAGCATGCTGTGTTCAGCAGTGCCTTCTTAGCCCATCCCGCTTCATCCTTATAAGCCTCTTCCACACGCTTCTGTGCTTCCGCATAAGCCTTAAAGTCAGCCAGAATAAAGTAAGTATCTGCTCTGTCGCTGCTCTTGGTGTTGAGCAGGGAATCATAGATATCACGGAACAGCTCAAAATCTCCGTTGGAGTAGGTTCCGTTGATGAGCTGCATGAGTACATTGCGGATATCCGGGTCATTGTTAAAATACTGCATGGGGTTATATCCGCCGTTATTCTCATAATTGATAACTTCGTCGGAAGACAGACCGAAGATAAACGCATTTTCCTGGCCCACTTCTTCCACGATCTCCACATTGGCGCCGTCCATGGTGCCGATGGTAACTGCACCGTTCAGCATGAACTTCATGTTTCCAGTTCCTGATGCCTCTTTGCTGGCGGTGGAAATCTGCTCGGAAACATCGGCGGCAGCAAAAATCATCTCTGCATTGGATACACGGTAATTCTCAATAAATACAACTTTCAGCTTTCCGTTGATGGATCTGTCGTTGTTCACCACGTCCGCAACTGCGTTGATGAGCTTAATGGTCAGCTTCGCGCGCACATATCCTGCTGCGGCTTTTGCACCGAAAATAAAGGTTCTCGGATAGAAGTCCATTTCCGGATGTTCTTTGATCTGGTTATACAGATACATAACATGCAGAATGTTCATGAGCTGACGTTTGTACTCGTGCAGACGCTTAACCTGTACATCGAAGATAGAACGCGGGTCTACCTCAATGCCGTTGTGCTCCAGAATGTATTTTGCAAGGCGCACCTTGTTCTGATATTTGATATTCATGAACTCCTGCTGTGCCTTCTTGTCATCCGCATAAACCTTCAGCTTGGAGAGCTGTGCCAGGTCTGTCACCCATCCGTCTCCGATATGGTCTGTCACCCAGTCTGCCAGCAGCGGATTGCCGTGCAGAAGGAACCTTCTCTGGGTGATGCCGTTGGTCTTATTGTTGAATTTCTCGGGCATCATCTCATAGAAATCTTTCAGTTCCTGTTTTTTCAAAATCTCCGTGTGAAGCCGTGCCACGCCGTTCACGGAATATCCAGCTACGATGGCAAGATGCGCCATCTTCACCTGGCCGTCATAAATGATGGCCATCTTGGCGATCTTCTGCTGGTTGCCCGGATACTGCCTCGCCACCTGCTCCAGGAAACGGCGGTTAATCTCTTCCACGATCTGATAGATACGGGGAAGGAGTCTGGAAAACAGCTCAATGGGCCACTTCTCCAGCGCTTCCGCCATGATGGTGTGATTGGTATAGGCGCAGGTCTTGGTGGTCACTTCCCACGCTTCCTCCCAGGAAAGATAATAGTCATCCATCAGAATGCGCATCAGTTCCGCGACCGCCACCGTAGGATGGGTATCGTTCAGCTGGAAGGTCACCTTCTCATGGAACTTCCTGATGTCGTCATGCTTTCTCATATATTTGGCCACAGCAGCCTGCACGGAAGCGGAAATGAAGAAATACTGCTGCTTCAGGCGCAGTTCTTTCCCCGCATAATGATTGTCATTGGGATAGAGCACCTCAACGATATTTCTTGCCAGGTTTTCCTGTTCCACCGCTTTCTGATAATCGCCCTTATCAAATGAATCCAGCTTGAAGCATTCCACCGCTTCCGCATCCCAGATGCGCAGCGTATTGACGATCCCGTTGCCATAGCCTACGATCGGAAGGTCATAAGGAACCGCGCGCACGGACTGATATCCCTCCTGTTTGAAGCAGTTGCGCCCGTTTTCATCCACATATACATTCACATAACCGCCGAACTTCACTTCCTTGGCATATTCCGGGCGGCGCAGTTCAAATGGATTACCGTCGGCCAGCCAGTTATCCGGCACTTCTATCTGATATCCATCCCGGATCTGCTGTTTGAACATGCCATAGCGGTAACGGATGCCGCATCCGTAAGCAGAATACCCCAGAGTTGCCAGAGAATCCAAAAAGCAGGCAGCGAGACGGCCCAGGCCGCCATTTCCCAGCGCAGCATCCGGCTCCTGGTCTTCCACCACATTGATGTCTACGCCCAGTTCTTCCAGCGCCTCTGCCACTTCATCATAGGCTTTCAGGTTAATCAAGTTATTTCCCAGAGCCCGTCCCATCAGAAATTCCATAGAAAGATAATAGACTGTCTTGGGATCTTTCTTCTCATATTCTTTCTGGGTTGCCATCCAATTATCCACAATCACATCCTTAACAGAATAGGCAACGGCCTGAAATATCTGTTGGTCGCTGGCTTCCTCCAGGGTTTTGCGGTAAAGCGTCTTCACATTGTTTATAACACTCCTCTTGAAGAGCTCCTTATCAAAATTGATATTGGCCGGTTTCTTCAGCATTGGCTTCCTCCTTATATATCGATCAACGTTTTTTTTCATCTGACAGTACCAGTTTACAATAGATCCATTCAAATGAAAACATATATTATGTAAAAACGTGTAACAGTCCCGCCTGTACCGTTTTCCACACGTTCTTACAAGTTCATCCGTACGCATGAAAGAGCCGCCACTTCTTTGTCGCCGTTTTCGCAACGGCATTTCGTGACGGCCCATTCACCTGTACTTTTCTGCCTTATTCGACTTTTTCCACGCTAATCGTCACTTTTTCCCCGTTCACGTTCCATTCTTTGGAAACGCCGAAGCATTCTCCTTCTGTGCAGGAAACCGCCAGTACTTTTCCTGCAATCAGTTCCTGATTCCGTTCAGCGATTCTCGCGATCCTCTCGTTTCCATCAAATGCTACCCGGATATGATCCATCACCTCAAATCCAGCGTCCTTTCTCATCGTCTGGATCTTGCTGATGATCTCATACACGAACCCTTCTTCAATCAATTCCTCAGAAAGGTTCGTATCCAGCACCACGGTCAGGCGGTTATCCGCTTCAGATACATACCCTTCCTTTTGGGTCATCTCAATCAGAAGGTCTTCCTCTGTAAGGCTCACCTGTACGCCGTTCACCTCAAAGCTGATCGCGCCCTTCTCCTTCAGTTCATCCATAGCCGCGTTTCCGTCCAGTCCGGCAAGCGTCTTTTGGATGCCGCCGAGCTGCTTGCCGTATTTCGGTCCCACCGTGCGCAGCTGCGGTTTAAAGGTATAGGTGGTAAAGTCTCTCACATCTTCCGTAAATACCACCTTTTTCACATTCAGTTCCTCTTCCACGATTTCCTTATAATAATCGCCAAGCGCGTGATCCGCTTTAACGAACATGGTTCCGATGGGCTGACGGTTCTTGATATTAGCCGTGTTCCGGCAGGCGCGTCCCATCACCACGATGTCCAGAACCTCTTCCATATCCGCTTCCAGCTGTTTGTCCACATATGCGCCATCCGCCACAGGGAAATCGCACAGATGCACGCTCTCAGGAGCCGTCTTATCCAGTCTGGCAACCAGATTCAGGTAGATCTGCTCCGCCATGAACGGGATCATGGGTGCGGACAGCTTCGCCAGGGTAACCAGAGCGGTATAGAGCGTCATATAAGCGTTGATCTTATCCTGCTCCATTCCTTTGGCCCAGAAGCGTTCGCGGCTCCTTCTCACATACCAGTTGCTGCATTCATCCACAAAATCCTGCAAAGCCCTTGCCGCTTCCGGGATCTGGTAAGCATCCAGCCTGGTATCCACTTCCGTAATCAGGGTATTCAGGCGGCTCAAAAGCCACTTATCCATCACGGAAAGCTTATCGTATTCCAATTTATATTTCGTAGCATCGAATTCATCGATATTCGCATACAGGACGAAAAACGCGTAGGTATTCCACAACGTTCCCATGAACTTCCTCTGGCCTTCGATTACCGCCTTGCCATGGAAGCGGCTGGGAAGCCAGGGCGCGCTGCTGGAATAGAAATACCAGCGGATCGCATCCGCACCGTATTCCTCCAGCGCTTCAAAGGGATCCACCGCATTGCCCTTGGATTTGCTCATCTTCTGTCCGTTCTCATCCTGTACCAGCCCCAGCACGATCACGTTTTCAAAAGAGGTCTGATCGAACAGCAGCGTGGACTCCGCCAGAAGGGAATAGAACCAGCCGCGGGTCTGATCCACCGCCTCAGAGATAAACTGAGCGGGGAACTGCTTTTCAAAGATTTCCTTATTTTCAAACGGATAATGATGCTGCGCAAAAGGCATGGCCCCCGAATCGAACCAGCAGTCAATCACTTCCGGCACACGCTTCATCATCTTGCCGCAGTCCGGACAAGGGATTGTGATGGCGTCGATATACGGGCGGTGCAGTTCCACAGTCTTCGCTTCCGGGTTGCCGCTTAAGCTTTCCAGTTCCTGTCTGCTTCCGACGGACAGCATTTTCCCGCATTCACACTGCCAGATATTCAGGGGCGTGCCCCAATAACGGTTCCTGGACAGTCCCCAGTCCTGGATATTCTCCAGCCAGTCTCCGAAACGGCCCTTCCCGATGGACTCCGGGATCCAGTTGATCGTGTTGTTATTGGCGATCAGGTGTTCCTTCACCGCAGTCATCTTGATGAACCAGGACTCTCTGGCGTAATAGATCAGAGGCGTATCGCATCTCCAGCAGAACGGATAGCTATGCTCAAATTTGGGTGCGGAGAACAGCAGGTTCTTTTCCGCAAGCGCCTTTAACACCTCCGGATCCGCATCCTTCACGAACATGCCCTCCCAGGGCGTCTCCTTCGTCATATCACCCTTGGCATCCACCAGCTGCACAAAAGGCAGATCATATTTACGGCCCACATTCGCGTCGTCCTCACCGAACGCAGGAGCGATATGAACCACGCCAGTACCGTCAGTCAGCGTGACATAGTTGTCGCACGTCACATAGAAGGCCTTCTTATGCTGCCGCTCGCAGGTATCAACCGCGCAGTCAAAAAGCGGCTCATATTCCTTATATTCCAGGTCTTTTCCCTGATACCTCTCCAACACCTCGTAAGCGGGCGTTCCCGCTTCCTTGTCAGCCAAGCTCCCCAGCACGGTATCCAGAAGGGCTTCCGCCATATAATAGGTAAAGCCGTCCGCAGCCTTCACCTTCACATAGGATTCATCCGGGTTCACGCACAATGCCACATTGGAAGGCAGCGTCCAGGGCGTCGTGGTCCATGCCAGGATATAAGCATCCTCCCCTTTTACCTTAAAGCGGGCGATGGCGGAGCGTTCCTTCACATCCTTATAGCCCTGCGCCACCTCATGGGAAGAAAGCGGCGTCCCGCAGCGCGGGCAGTAGGGCACAATCTTAAAGCCCTTATACAGAAGGCCCTTGTCCCAGATCTTCTTTAACGCCCACCATTCGGACTCGATATAATCATCATGATAGGTCACATAAGGGTCATCCATGTCGGCCCAGAAGCCCACCTTTTTGGAGAAATCCTCCCACATGCCCTTATACTTCCAAACGCTTTCCTTACATTTCTCGATGAAAGGGGCGATTCCGTATTCTTCGATCTGCTCCTTGCCGTCCAGCCCAAGAAGCTTCTCCACTTCCAGTTCCACCGGAAGGCCATGGGTATCCCATCCTGCTTTTCTGGGAACCATATATCCCTTCATGGTACGATATCTGGGGATCATATCCTTAATAGCACGCGTCTCCACATGGCCGATATGCGGCTTTCCGTTCGCGGTCGGAGGGCCGTCATAGAAGGTATAAGTAGGGCAGCCTTCCCGGATCTTCATGCTCTTCTCAAAGATATGGTTTTCTTCCCAGAATTTCTCAATGTCTTTTTCCCGCTCCACAAAATTGAGGTCGGTGTTCACTTTTTCGTAAAGCGCCATTTTCTCCATCCTTTCCGTTTTCTTTCCGTCATCTTCCCCGCAATGCCCTCCTGGCGGAACATTCTTATCCGACGGAAAACGAATTTTCCTATCGAATAAAAAAACCCCGTCCCTTCTGTAAAGGGACGAGGATTTCTCTCGCTGTACCACCCGTTACATCATACGCCCGGCCTGCCGTTTCCCGGCAGCCAAAGGAAATATGGTTTCCCATAACGGAGGAACTCCGGCTCAGCCTACTCGGAACGCCTTCCGCGCACCTTTGGGCCTGCGGCTTGGAAGTGATCTTCTCCATTCCCTACTCGTACCGGCTTTCCACCACCGCCGGCTCTCTGCACCTTTGGGCGAATGAATACTGTCTTCGTCACAGCCTTTCTGGTCTTGTATCTTTGGGTATTATAAAGCCCAAAACGCAGCATTGTCAAGGGATTGCGAAAAAAAACAGCCTGTGTTATGATGCGGGAGTAAACGTTCAGATAAGCCTGAACCATTACGAAGGAGGAGTGGGAGAATGGAACTCATTAAGCATTCTGTAAAAAGTACCTTATATAATATGCGTCAGTATCTGAAATGGCTGTTTTTCGGCGCTTTAACCGGATTGGTGACCGGCCTGGTGGCGGCGGCCTTCTCTTATTGCCTGGAGTGGGCTACAAATATGCGCACTGCACATCCCTTTCAGTTCCTGCTTCTGCCCCTGGGCGGCCTTGTCATCGTCTTCCTTTATAAAGCGCTCCATTATGAGAACAGTCACGGAACGGATTCCATCATCGAAAGCATTCACAGTCGGATCACCATTCCTTTGCGCATGGCGTTTCTGATCTTCGTCTCCACCGTCATCACCATTTTCTGCGGCGGTTCCGTCGGCCGGGAAAGCGCCGCTCTGCAGATCGGGGCCAGCTTCGGCAAATCTCTCGGCGATCTCTTCCATTTTGATGAACGGGATAAAAAAATCATTCTCATGAGCGGCATGGCTGCGGCCTTTTCCGCCCTGTTCGGCACACCCATGACCGCGTCCTTCTTCGCCATGGAAGTGTCCAGCGTGGGCATCATGTATTATGCGGCCCTGGTCCCCTGCATCTGCGCGGCCCTGGTGGCCCGGCAGACCGCCCTCTTTCTGGGCGTACAGACAGACGTTTTCCGCGCTCCCGCCAGCCTTCCTCTTTCCCTTCCTTCCGGACTGCGTGTGGTGTTTCTGGCCGCCTGCTGCGCAGGAGTCAGCATTCTGTTCTGCCTGATGCTCCAGCTGGCCCATGAACTGATGGCGCACTTCTTCCGGAACCTCTATCTGCGCATCGTCTGCGGAGGCGTTCTTCTCATCCTGCTCACCCTGCTCGTGGGCAGCCAGAACTATCTTGGCACCGGCATGAACATCATCGAAGAAGCGCTGACCGGGCAGGCTCTTCCATGGGCCTTTTTCCTGAAAATGCTCTTCACCTCCATCACCATTGCCGCCGGATTCAAGGGCGGAGAGATCGTTCCCTCCCTCTTCATCGGCGCCACCTTCGGCTGCTTCCTGGCTCCGCTCATCGGCCTGCCCGCCTCCCTGGGCGCGGCCATCGGCATGGTGTCCCTCTTCTGCGGCGTCACCAACTGCCCCATGACCTCCCTGCTGCTCTCCCTGGAGCTGTTCGCCGGGGACAGCCTGGGCATGTTCACCGGCCAGAGCCTGGGACTGTTCGCCGTGTGCATCGCCGTGTCCTACATGCTCTCCGGCTATTACGGCCTCTACAGCGAGCAGAAGATCATCTACAGCAAGCTCCGGCCGGAGTACATCGACAAGAAGGCCAATGACGATGAGTAGGGGGCAGGAGCGTCAGCCTTTTGCAGACAGGCGGCCCAACTCAATTCCCAGAGCCAGGGCATAATAGAAGCAGCCCTCCCGATCCAGGGCCTTTTTCCGGACGCTCATGACTTGCCCGCCATCGCGGATGAGCTGGAGAGCCCGCTTGACTATCTGGCAGGCCGAACCGGTGAGCTGTAGGGCGCGGCATCCCTGACGCGCCGCTCTTTCCCGGTGGCCCCGATCTGGTCTCCTCTGCCCGCGCCGACACCCTTCAGCCCTCTTTGCCCTCTCGCGCCAAGCGCAGCTCCTCCGCCTGCTCGCGGTACAACTCCGCGCGGGCCTCCTCGACCTCGTCGCCACACGCTCCAGATCCCTCGCCGCGCC
>OLQH01002356.1_pt1 | contig 11079 bp, 4 predicted proteins | sample 1672671 | NCBI WGS metagenome assembly OLQH01 (sample SAMEA3136712, study PRJEB25190) | human gut metagenome
TGAACCTCCTCAATTATATTATTGGGCGTGGATGCCCCTGCTGTAATACCTACTGCTTCCACGGACTTTAACTTTAATTGATTCATATTCAAATCGTCAAGAGTCTGTATGTAGTACGTATTTTCACATGCCTTCTTACATATTTCAAACAATTTCTGGGTATTGGAACTGTGTTTATCACCGATCACAATCATTGCGTCCACTTCGTTTGCAATATGCTCAGCCTCTGTTTGACGCTCTTTTGTGGCATTGCAGATTGTATTTAAAACACTTATATCATACCTCGTTTTCAAAAGAATTTCAACTAAATATTTGAATTTATTGTAATTAAATGTCGTCTGCGAGACAATACAGATTTTATTATCTGACTCATCATCTAATTCTGTATTCCCCAGGCAAAATTCCCTTGCATCTTTCTCATTTTCGATCACACAAGCCCGCTTTCCGGCCCATCCACGGATGCCGATCACCTCCGGATGATTCGGATCCCCGATGATAATAATGTACTTTCCTGCCTCGCTCTCCCGCTTTACAATGTTATGTATTTTCTTCACAAACGGGCAGGTCATATCGATATTTTCCAAACCCTTTTCCCGGATCGTCTCGTAGATGTGTTCTCCGACTCCATGAGAACGGATAATCACAATACCGTCTTCCAGGGTTTTCAGTTCCTCCTCTGTCCTGAGTACTTTCACTCCTCTTTTTTTCAGGTCCTTCACCACTTCTTCATTGTGAATGACCGGACCAAATGTATAAATATCCGGCACCTGCTCTTCCCCGGCGTCCAGGCGTTCCTCTCTCTTTTGTGCCTGCTCGTAAACCATATCTACGGCACGCTTCACCCCAAAACAGAATCCCGCGCTTTTTGCAAGCTTGATTTCCATTTTTGTTTCCTCATTTCTGATGTTTTTGTTCCCTATTTCTACCTATAATAATAGCTGCAAGCGCTGAGGCAAACAGAATCCCCGTCAGCGCTCCCGCTGAATCAATCATTACGTCAGTCACCATGCATGCACGCCCTGGTACAAACAACTGATGAATCTCATCTGTTGCCGCATACATTGTACTGATCCCCCAGGCCGTCAAAATCATACGCTTTCTATTCCATTTTTTCTGATACTTGCATCTTACCAGAACCAGGATTCCGAGGACCGCATATTCTGTCGCATGTGCCGCTTTCCGAACCGGATAATTGATGGTCTCCGCAAACGCCTCCTGTTCCTCCTTTGTCCACTCGCCAAAATCTTTCATAAAAATCTGACCGATCATCCGGCCCACAAAAAGACTTTCCTTAGAAGATTCATCCGCAGGCTTTGCTGAAAACATAAAGATCACGACCATCCAGATCAGCACCATCGCTGTCCAAATTCTCTTTTTCTTCTCCACAGCCTCTTCCCCTTTATACGTTTCTCCGTGTATTATAACGGAAAAAGCAAGAGCACGTCAAGAGACTCTCAAAAAAGCCAGTGATCTGGACTTCAGAAAAATTCTCCATCAGTTCCGCAAACAGAAAGTGGTCCAACAGGATCATTTGTGTTTTTACTAACTGTCTTTGATAACCACTTCCTTGTGTGTTGATTCACTGTATGTTCATACTTGGAATAATTCCCCGAATGGGGTGATCTTTCGGCGGACATCGCGGATCATGTCCGATAATGGATTGTAAGTATACGTCTGTCTTTTGCATATGTCAATAAAGAATGATAAAAGAAAGTTTTAAAAGCTCTGATAGTCTCAAAAAGAAATGTCCGAACTATTTGTCAAACTTTTTATAGATGAAGCGTGTTCCTATTGGAACACGCCCCACCCCTAAAATAAACTATTGATTTGCGTTTTCAGCCGCTGCTTTCTGCGCCATCTTGTCTGAGAGTTCGTCTTCAAACTCGTTTTCACGTCTTTTCTGTCTGATGACGTGTACTACAAAGACTGCGATGATTGCAATCAGTACAATCAGTGCGGGAATATCCCAGAAGCAGAAGCCTAACTTTGTGTGAACAAATTCATACATACTGTTTGCCTCCTTTTTGCAAGTACCTGTTTCCCTACACAGTTTCATCGAAATCTGCCAATTCTCTTCTCAGTTCAAAAATTCTTTCCTGACGTTTTTTCCGATCATGGGTGTAAATCAGTTCCACGATCAGCGCCAATAAGAGAAGAATGAAATGGAGGATACAGCACTTATGGTCATCGTCTTTTTCGAGATCCATGTTTCCAAGCGGTGTGCTGTCTTCATCGATGGTTTCTGTTCCAGCATCACGTTCTACTTCATTTAAGTCGTAATCGTCTGTTGCCGTCTGTGGATCATCAACAACAACACCATCTGCGTAAACCCGCGCGGCCGGTGCAGCCGTCTGTGGCGTCACTGGAAGCGTCGGCGTCACAGTGGTTCCCGGATTTGCAGGTGTGACAGGAAGTGTCGGCGTTGTCGGTGTTGATGGTCTTGCAGGTGTCGTTGGAGTCGTTGGATTTGTTGGTTCAACTGGCTCTTCGCCACCATCCCCCGGAATAACCGGAATTGCAGAAAAGCTTGCTGTAAACGTCATGTCTCCAGTGACTTTATATTCTGCTGTCGGCGTTCCTGGACTCCATGTCAGAGAATTCTGCGCATAACCGACATTTGCTCTTGCCGTCGCGATCTGATCTTCTGTCAGGTAACCGATTCCATCTTCTGCAGGCTGTCCGTTTCTCATAAGAGTAACAACTGCCGCGCTTCTGTCAACCGTACCATTCACTGCTTCAAATGTTACAACTGCCTGATATCTATCCGGTACATTGTCCGGTGTATCCGGGTTTTCAGGATCTGTTCCGATCTCATCTGTGTAGTATACGAAAGTGATCGTTACATCACTGTCTTCTATTGTCACTTCCTGAGATGCCGGAGATACTGCATAACCTTCTACCGTCTCTGCAGTGATTTCTCTTTCTGTTCCAACCGGCTGATTTTCAATCGTATAGTCATCTGGCAATTCTGCCTCTCCTTCTTCACCATCCGCGAACTGATGCACTACGTTGATATCATAGACATCTGCTACTTCTGCCGGTACATCCGGTGTAACAGGGTCTTCGCCATCGCCTTTTCCTTCATCATCCGCAATTGCAGCATTGGTAATCGTGCTGCCACGGTCCTCTTTGAGAACCGTATACTCACAATGAATGGTCGCGCTTTCGCCCGGTGCAAGAGAATCCAATGTCACAATTGCCCCATCGATTTCCCCATCTGCGCCTTCTACTCCTGTGATCACAATGTCTCCGGCTGCCTGAAGCAGATCCGTTACACGAACATCATTCTGTGTTACGTTACCATTGTTAGCAACTGTGATTTCGTATTCGATGACGTCACCGATCTCATACTCGTCTTTTTCCTCAACAATGCTCTTGTCGACTGTAAGACTTGGGTTTTCCGGATTGGTTTCATCTTCTGTTTCACCTGGAGTAATGACAGGCTCTTCCGGGCCTTCGGCTGTTGCGGTTGCCTCGTTGACAACGCTGCCGTTATGGATATCTTCTTCTGTCACGACATACTCTGCTTCAAATGTTTCGCTTGCGCCTGGTGCAAGTGTTTCAATGATCCACTCATCACCTGTCAGCTCATCTGTTACAACGACGTTGTTCAAAGTTACATTTCCATCGTTGGCTGCAATGATCTCATACGTAATGGTATCACCAAGATCATAAGCACCGTCGTCTCCCGGATCGCTTGTTGTAGCCTTATGGATGGTCAGATGCGAATCTGCCGAATCCGTTGGAACGGTCTCTTCACCTTCCTGATCAACCGGATCTTCATCTGGGTCAGTTCCCTCTGCTGTCGCTACGTTTGTAATAGATCCTGCCAGAATATCTTCTTCCGTTACAGTATAAGTAGCATGATATTCCTCACTCTCACCCGGAGTAAGACTGTCTAACTGCCACTCATCGCCTGTCAGTTCATCCTTCACAGTAATATCATTCACCGTAACATTTCCGTTGTTTGTAACCTTAATGACGTAATGAATTTCGTCACCAAGATTGTAAACGCCGTCTTCATCCGGCTGTGCCGTCTTTTCTACGAACAGACTTGGTTTTTCTGTCTCGGTAGGCTCTTCTTCTTCACCTGGATTTACCGGTACATCCGGTTTATCCGGATCCGGACTTGTTCCCTCTGCTGTCGCAGTGTTCACAACGCTTCCTGCAAGAATATCCGCTTCGGTTACTGTGTAAGAAGTATCAAATTCTTCGGATGCGCCTGGTGCAAGAGAAGCGATCTCCCACTCATCACCTGTCAGTTCATCCACTACTTTGACATTCGTCAAGGTCAGATTACCGTCATTTGTTGCAGTAATTTTATAGGTAATTGTCTCACCTAACGCATAGCTGCTTCCATTTGCCGGTTCACTTGTCGTTACTTTGTCGATGGTCAGGTGGCCTTTCGGTTCCTCGATCTCATCTACCTGATCGTCATCCTCAAATGGTGTATCTTCCTCACCACTGAAGGATGCAGTTACAGTATTAACAAATTCGCCTGCAAGAACGTCAGCTTCTGTGATGGTATAAGTTGCAGTTGTTTCAACGGTTTCACCCGGCTGTACATCAGCAAATACTGTGTCTTTCAGGGTAACACCCGCAATTTCGTTTAGAGTAATGGTCTTCACTTCATCGTAGATGTTCGTTGCTGTCACCGTAAACGTAACAACATCGCCAGCTTTGTAGACGCCGCCTTCCGGTGTACCATGTGTCTTCTTCACAACCTCCTCCGGATTAATCGGCTCTTCTTCGGAACCATCAGTAACGGTAAGTGTACCAACACGTTCTGTCACTGTGTAGTTATCTGACTTAGCAGAATACTCGTTGCCTTCTCCTGCCCAGGTCATAACATAGGAGTTCTCAGAAGTTCCAACTAATGTCTGGGAACCTGTTATTTCAAATCCATAGGTTTCGCCTTCTACGATTCCCTCTACCTCACCAGGTGCAGTAAGTGCAGAAGCATCATAGGTCTTTGATGCAGATTCTGTTGTGATAGTAACTGGTTTCTGTGTAACTGTTGCCTGCACGGTTGTTGTGATCGGGTCGTAGTTCGCTACGGTTACACGGATCTGTACCGCTGTACTGTCCGCTACGTCCGTTACCTGCGGCATCTTGCCCCAGTCAGCCTCATCACTGAGCCGGTACTCTACCGTCATGTCTTCTGCCGCGATCTCTTCCCCATTCACTCCTGTGACTTTCACGCTGGTTACCGCATCGTGCGCTGCTCCGTCATACACTCCATTGTAACCTGTTGTCTCTGCTTCCGCAAACTTCAGGTCTTCTGCGTTCGTCTTGATCTCAAAATCACCTGCGACATATGCTACTTTATAGTTACCCTGGATCTCGTCCCCGGTTGCTACCAGTGCGTCTTCATATGTGCCTACCGCTTCGTCTTTTCCAACTCCCGGACGGCTCACTTCGTACTGGATCTTATCCTGATTCAGCGTTCCTGTTACGGTAGCACTGAATGTCGGATCCTCATGTCCAAACAGCTTCTCCGCATTGTTGGCTGTTACTGTTACATCCTTCGGTTTAATTTTGATGTAGGACTCTATAGCCTTACTTTCTACATTTCCATTAACCACTTTAACCCATACATTATATTTACCGTCATTGTCTGTTCTCACATTTGTATAGGAGATTTCATCTTCCAAAAACTGGATGCCGTCTGTTGAATACAGTATCTTATCTTCATCACTAATTGTATTCTTTACCGTAACTGAATGCGGCTTTCCATCGTAAGTATCCTCATATGGCTCTACAGCAATATTTGAAAAATCACGTTTAAACTTCGCCTTATAAGTATGGTCTGAAAGTATCGTCGTCGGAAAATGTTCTACCCGTTCTCCATTTTCATACCATCCATCAAATTGATAACCACTGTTTGCTACCGTTTGCGGTACTTGAATTGCGGTCTCCCAGGATGTCCCTGTCAAAATGTCACTGTAACTTGTCTGATCATCCAATAAACCACCAGAACCATCTACTTCAAATGTAACAGTAAACCACTGTGTCTCATCTTTTTCATAGTAGATCGTAATAATCGTCGAACCATCTTGCTTTACAACCGCACTTCTTGAAAGTTCGGAAGAAGATTTTTTCGCCAGTTTATATCCAGTAATTTCTTGTGCTTCTTCTACGCTAACGTATTCTCCAACTCTAGCCTCTTTTCTTTCCGACTCAAAAATAGTTTTTCCTTTTTCATCCTGATATTGAATCGTGTAGCTCGTTTTAGGAATTGGCTTATAGTAGAATGTAATTACAACTGGCTGAGAATCATTTTCCGGTCTTTCAGCACTTTTGAAAATTCCCTTGTTTGCCTCATAGTCTGGTACAAACCCTTCAATATTCGGCGCATACTCGACCACACGGCTAGAACTTGTTGTTTTTTCTACTTTTTTCCGGATTTCCTGTTCAGACTCACTGTTACTTTCCATATATTTAATGGTATACTTCCACGTTTCCGCTTGTTTGTATTCCATTTGAATAATCAGTCCATCTTTTGTCAAAGTAACATTTTTAGAAGAAACAACCGGATACCATCCATCTAAATCTTTGGCGTTAATGGTGACAGTACTGCCTTTTTCGCCTTCCAGTGTCTCCGATTCCACTCCTGGGATCTGATTTCCTTCTGAATCAACATACTGTACTGTATACCGATAGGTCTCATTTTCTTTCACCCATTTTGCATACAAAGTAGTGTCCTCTAAAATTTGAAATCCTTCCGTAAATGGTTTCGTAAAATTCTCATCTAAAAACCATCCCAAAAATGTATATCCATCTTTTGTAGGATTTTGTTCTGGTACTTCGATTACATCATATTTGTCTAATACTTTTGGTTCGATATTCCCTGCTCCATTTGTTTCAAATGAAAGCGTATACTGTGCCGGTATCCACTTTGCATATACTCTCACATTATGAGCTGGCATTGTATCCGAATTCCATTTTACTTCAGTACCAGATTCACAAGCTGGTGAATAATACCAGCCTCCAAACGTAGAATCCGAATCAATTCCTTCTGGCGGCTTCACCATGTTATCCATTGGTTTAGCAGAAGATAGTGTGGCCTCATACTTCACATTTTTGTCGTTCATTCCACTTGCATTTTCAAATGAAATCGAATATGAGTTACGGGTATAATAGAGCCATAGTTCGTTGTCCCACCGTCCCATCGTCTCTTTTTTCCAATCCTCAAATTGGAATCCTTCGATTGGCTGTTTATCTTCATCTGTTAAATAAACACCGTTCGAAGCCTGAAACTTACTATATAGTTTTCGTTGTCCATTTAGGCCTTCTACATAATAACTGATAGTAGTTCCTGTGCCGCTCTCCTTTTGATACATCTCGAGATTCTCAGCAGGCATATTGGCAAATAAAGTATATTGGGTGTTCCCCGACTTCTCAGGTCCCCATCCGTCATTTTCACATGCTTTTTGCCATTCTTCAGAAATATCTTCACCGTACTTGGCTGTAATGCGTAATTCTTGGTTCTCTACCCACTCATATTGAGGTCTTATCACACCACCTACTCGTTTGTATTCATTGAATTTAATTGTGAAAGTTTTTCTATTGTAGAGAACATTTACTACAGTACTTCCATCGGCCTTAATTTTGATGTTTTGAGTCTGACTATTCAACTCTACTCCATCAGGATCGATATTAGCATCCTCCCATTCACTTCTAGTAAGCTTTTCATAGGAAGTCATATCATCCACCTGACCCGTCTTGGTCTTAGCAGTAATATAATCATACCCATCTAATCCATTCTTACCTGTAAAGTTCTCCAGCCAATACACCACTGTGTAGGAAGCCGTTTTAGCATCATTCCAAAGGGCATTGACGGTCAAATCCTGTGCCGGCATCGTTGGATATTGAAATTGTTCTTTCCATCCGGCAAATTCATATCCTACTCGTTTCATTGTATCATAACCAGGATATGAAATCTTCGCACCATATTTTAATGTCACAGGGCCAACATAGGTTCCACCATGTGAATTATAAGTCAGTACATAAGAATTTCTCGTATACTTTACATAAATAATAGTTTCTCCGTCATTTTGCAACGTGACATTTTCAATCGGCTGAGCAGTAAATCCATCATAATCCTTGGCAACCGCATTGGTTTTTAGTCCAATCGTACCTTGTAAAGTTTCTTTATACTGATCCGTATATCCATCATCATCTAAATTTTGTAATTGATGAATGACTGTATATTCTTTTGGAGCCCCAGTGTACTTTACAGTTTCAACATAATCTTGTTCCTGCCCCTCACTGAGATTAATGTTTACCTCTGTTTTATCTGGCGTAAATCCTGGTATCTTGGGAGAATTGACTACATTCTGATAGCTCTCCCCAAAATCAACTTCCGCTACATATGGTTGATCGGCCTGCCCGATTGTTTTACCAGATTGATCTACATACACATATTCAATCCGTACTTCATATTTCTGGTTCGTTTTGAATACTGCTTTGTATGTAATATCTTGTTTGACTTCCCTTTCACAAATTTCAGCACTTGTGTAAATTTCCTCATCTAGACTGCTCTTCCAACCGACAAAATGTTTTCCGGACTCTGTAACATTTTCCCAACTCAAAATTGGTGCTGTTGTAAATGTTCCGTCTAAAACATATTGTGGTTCCCATATAAGCCCTTCATTTTCATCAACAAACCTAACCTCATAGTAAATCTCGCCTGTCGCAGTATTATCCTCTATTGAATAAGGACTTACTTCGTTACTTGGAGCCGCTGAAAACCAGTTTGCAATCGGTGATTTTTCTTCTTTAACATCATTCTGTGAAAAATCTTCTTTTGCATTACTGGTTGCTTTTTCAGTTTCGTTTTTTTGCTGATCAACGTTCTGTTCATTTCCCTTAGATTCAGAAGTATCAGCCTCCCCCTTCACATCCTCCGCTTTCTGGCTGTCATCCTCTCCAGCGTCCTCGCTGTCATTTTTTGCAGGAATCTTCTGGTATACAACTTTGACAGTGGTATTCTTTTCTACCTGCATTTCGTAGTAGCTGTCTTTCACCAGCTTGAGCGGTGTCTGTTCGTCAGGCATCTGATATACAGCCTGTACCTGATATCCGGCATCTGGTTTAACTTTAAACTTCGCTTTACCATTTTCGTCAGTTTTCAAAGTCTTGCCGTCAGCCACTTCTTTACCATCCAAATCGGTCACTCTACCGTGCTTTTCCGGCGTATCAAAGGTGATATCATAGAGGACCTTTTCTTGTTCTTTTGAAGGTTCCTGTGTATCTTCAGACTTATCTGCATCCACATTCTGAGTTTCACTCTTCTGGCTATCAGCTTCCGTACTCGGCTTCTGCGTTTCTTTTGAATCTTCATCCTTCTTCTGATCCTGATTCTGAGAAACGGCGTCTGACTTGGAGTCCGTCTGCTTCTGGTCACCTGGGTCAGTACTCTGCGAGCTTTCATTCTGTTTCACCTGCTCTTTGCTCTGTGAAGCTGAGGTGCTGGTGTTGCCCTTCGTGTCAGATGCCTGGTCCTTTACGCCTCCCGATGCATCGCTTTGGGAATTAAGAGATTCGGCACCCTGTTGTGTGGTCGTAGTGTTCGTATCCGGTGCCGCATATGCGACATTAGATAACACCATCGCAGCCGCTACTGCTAATGCTGTAATCCTTTTTGCTCGTCTCATCTCTTTTCCCCTCCTTTCCTTTTAGATTTTTTCACCACTGATGCCTCACGGCATAATGGTACGCAGGGCACAAATTTCGCCCTACATTATATAAAGACGTAACGCAATACTAAAAAGGTTCACATTTTCTTAATTTTTTTTACATATTTTTTTCTTATTTACAAAAGGCCTGTATTTCCAATGTGGCTTTGTACTGCAGTTTCATAAAACTGGAAATATTTTCCTTTATTTGTGGCGAATCCGCACATCTATATACTTTTTTCACTTTTTTTCGGATTTTGTGAACCTTTTTACATGTTTCCTGCGTCTAAATATTATATAAGGGCAAATTTTGATGGTTTTCCTGCATTTTAAGTTCCATTCCTCATCCAGAACTTCCTAAGCAGGGATTTGACAGATCGTTTTGTTTTATTTATCATGAAACCTATCAAGAATACCGATTGTGTACATGATGACCCGATACCGGTTTTTCCGGATACCTTAGACCATCTTTTGGAAAGGAAACGTAAAACTATGAGACACGAAGAGAACAACCGTAACAACCAAACATCTGAAACATCTGATTTTCTTCACGATAAAATGAATACAGGCCAGCTTTTTGAGTGTATTATGACTGACCTGGATCTGGATCCTTCCTGTTCCCCGCATTCCGGCATGAAATACAGAGCACGGTTTATCCGGCGCTGTCTAATCAAGGGTATGCTCGCCGCCGCGGCCGTCGGGCTTTTCGTCTTTAGTGGGACAGGTATCGTTCAGAAGCCTTCGATCTCCAGTGTCAAAGCCGCTCCATCATCGGACGCTTCCAGCGCAAAGGTCACCTTCCATGTGGACGCGCTCTTCCCTGTCAGCCAAGTCAATGCTTCTCTGAATGAGAAAGATATCGACGTAGATGTACTTGGCAATCAGGACTACTCCCTCGAAGTAGAGGAAAACGGATATCTCCTTCTGGACGTCGTTTCGATCTCAGGAATTCACGCTACCCAAGAGATATCGATTGATTCCATTGATGACCAGGCTCCCGTCATACTCTCCCACTCCCATGAAGGGGACAATATTGAGATTCACGTGAAGGATATCGGCGATTCCGGCATCGACTATAACGGAATCTATGCCAGAACAGATTCTTCGGACATGATCCGCCCGACCTGTTGTAAACCATCGGAGGGACTTGTGGTATTCCCTTATCCTTCCGAGGATATGTACATTGTGATTCCGGATCTCAACCAGAATCGGCTTGTCTCTGTTTTGCATCCGGGAATTGGGACAGGTGCGGAAGAATAAAAAAGAAAACATACAAGATGCAAGGCGGGAAAAGAGAACCGATTTTTCCTGCCTTGTTTTCTGTTACTTAAGATGATATACTAAAATAACATCTTATGGTTTTGACAGAATTTTACTTTAGAATGTCAAGAGGTTTAAC
>OLQH01002360.1_pt1 | contig 11075 bp, 9 predicted proteins | sample 1672671 | NCBI WGS metagenome assembly OLQH01 (sample SAMEA3136712, study PRJEB25190) | human gut metagenome
TGCGCGCATGTTCGATGTCGCCGCGATGACGCCGCACGTGGGCGTCGATGCGCAGCAGCAGCTCATCGGCGATGAAGGGCTTGGTCACGTAGTCGTCGGCACCGGCCTTGAAGCCCGTGCTCTTGTCTACGATGTCGTTTTTCGCCGTGAGAAAGATAACGGGAATGCGACGTCCCTCCTCGCGCATTTGCTGGCAAACGTCGAAGCCATTCATGCCGGGCATCATCACGTCGAGAAGCAACAGATCAGGGTGCTCGTCATCCAACAGTCGAAGCCCCTCTCGGCCGCCAAGAGCTCCGCAGAACTCGTAGCCCGCTTCTTCCACAACGGCTCGAAGGCTTTCGTGGATGCCCGGATCGTCGTCGATGAGCATTACCTTGATGGGTCGATTCATGATTGTTCTCCCTTCGGGAGGCCTTCGCCGCTAGGCTCGCTATCAGATTTGTCGTCCTTTTCTGCCGCTTCTCGCGAAACCGGTCCGGATACAGGGATGCGCACAACAAAAGAGGCTCCTTGGCCCAGCTCGCTTTCCACGCTCACAGAGCCTCCGTGCATCTCGGCGTACTCACGCACGATGGCGAGTCCCAATCCCGTACCGTTGTAGCGTCGAGTGGACGACGAATCCACCTGCACAAACTTCTCGAAAATGCGCTCCTGATCTGCGGAATCTATGCCGATGCCGCTATCAGCCACCGTAAGCCACACCTCATCGGGAATGCCTTTCGAACTGGCAGGATGGAAAGCGGCTTTAAGATGCACTGCGCCTCCGTCAGGCGTAAATTTCACCGCATTGCCGCACAGATTCTGCAGCACGTGGACGAGCTTGTCGAAATCGCCTCGCACGAGCGGCACGTCCGGAGCAACCTCACTTGTGAACTCCAAATGCTCCTTAGCCGCCAGGGGCCCTACCGTGGCGCGCACGATACCCACCACATCGCCGATGTCTACCACCTCAAGGCTCAGCTTCACGCGGCCGGCATCAAGACGGCTCATTTCCAAAATGTCGTTGATCATCAGCATGAGCGCTTGGGAGTTGGCCTCGATGCCCGCCAAGGCCTTAGCCTCGTTCTCGTCGGCTCCTGCGCGATGCTTGCTCAGCAGATCGGCAAAGGCCACGATGGAAGTGAGCGGTGTGCGCAACTCATGGCTCACCATAGAGAGGAAGTCACTCTTGTACTGGTTCTCATCCACCAGCTGAGCGTTGACCGCTTCCAGCTGGCGACGCTGCTGCTCGAGCACCTCGTTAGCCTGCTGCAGCTGAGCCGTCCGATCAGCCACCTCGTCTTCAAGCCCTGCGTAAACATCAGCAAGTTCGTGGGCCATGTCGTTGAAGGCCGTCGTGAGCGAACTCATCTCCTGGGACGATTCGCTATAGCTGAGACGCACGTCAAGATTGCCCTCGGACACTTCGTCCACGCCAGCGCGAATCTTACCCAAAGGCCGTGTTACCAAATAGGTCAGCGCCACATACACCGCCACCAGACACACCGCCAGCATGATGGCGAAGAATAAAACGTCTTGGGCGACGGACTCTCGCTCGTTGGCCTGGTACACGTCAAGCGGCATGATGATGCTGATGGCACCGCCCACGTCCCCCATCTTCCAGCCTTCCTTGGGAGCGCCAGTGACGTCCAGCTCGCCGGCTGGTTCGCCGTGACACTGCAGGCAGGCCTCTTCTATGGTCATGGGAGCCACATAGCGAAAGACCTGGCGTCCCTCGTAGTCGGCGAAGCCGTAGTAGTCGGCGCGACTTGCATCGTCGTGGAACGCGGAGAGCGCGGCCGCCTCATAGTCATCGGGCTCGCCAGCCTTATTGCGTGGGTTGAAATTCACGAACCGCGTCGTGTAATCGGAATGCATCGTGAAAGACTGACCGATAATGCGACCAGCAATGGCGCAGTGAAGCCCCTGGTACACGCCATCTTCCGTGAAGGCCACTTGGGCCAGGCGATCTTGATTGGCCACCATGAACTCCCAGACGGCATCCATTTGCTGAGCGAGGGCGCGCGCCTGCTCCCGCAGTTCGTTTTCCATTTGGCTATGCTTGTTTGCGGAAGTCCAAACCAAGTTCGCGCCGAGCGACACCGCCAGCAGCACGGCGATCAGGCAGAGAAATTTGGTTTTCAGCTTCATCGGCGCGCCCCCTTCCACCTTCGACCAGTGTAGCGCGGAAAGCCGGGCCGTGCGACGGGAGGGGGTCGCACGGCCCGGCTCAGCGGGAAGATGGCTACAGAACGAGCTGCTTCGGCTCGCCGGAAAGAGCCGATTGACGGGCATCGATAACCACCGAGGGATCGGTGGTGGGCTCGGGCAGCACCGAGATCACATTCACGCCATCGGGATGAGCGGCCCGCAGCTCTTCAATGGGCCCAAAATCCAAAGCACGCATGGGACAAGCTGCCACGCAAGCCGGCTTCTCCCCTGCCGCACGGAGATCGATGCATCCATCACAACGATGCACCACGTTGAGCTCCTCAATAAGCACCGGGTGGCCGTAGGGACAAGCCTTCACGCAGTAGCCGCAGCCGATGCACGCCTCGTCATCGTGCTGCACCGTGCCGTCTTCCTCATTGATATAGGTAGCACCGGCAGGGCACACTTCCACGCAGGCCGGGGTATGGCAGTGGTTGCAGGCACCGGAGTAGTGAAAAGTGGCGGGCTTGGGAAATTCTCCCACTTCGAAGCTTTCCACTCGGCGGAACAGATAGCCTACCTCGAGATCATTCTTGTCTTTGCAGGCCACCTGGCACGTACGGCAGCCGATGCAAGCCTGCTGGTTGAAATAGAAGCCCTGCGGGTTCTTGTTCTCTTTCACGTCAGCCATAGGTTACTCACCATCCTTGCAGACAATGCGAAGCGGCTGCTCGGCATCGGGAGCCAAAGCCTCGCCCGTGTACTTCTCAATCTTGCAGAGCGCGGAATTGTAGCCCGACACGCCCTGACCGTTGGGGGCGGGGCCCGTCAGGTAGTTGTCGGCGCCGGCCGCATCGATACCAGTCTCTTCGTCCACGGCCACCCACGCGCCGTGAGGCAGGGCCACCACGCCGGGCATGAGGCCCGCATACACGCAGGCGTTGCGCACGCACTGGCCGTAGGGGCTCGAGACGAGCACCGTGTCGCCGTCGGACACCCCGGCCGCCTCGGCGTCGGCAGTGCTGATGAACACCGGGTTCGTCCACGCCTCGCGCAGCCAGCCGATATTGTCGAACACCGAGTGAGCACGACGCAGATAGTGGGGGTTCATCACCTGCAGGGGATACTCAGCCCCGGACGCGGAGGCGTCCTCGTAGCCGTTGGTCACCTTCACATAGGTGGGAATGGGGGTCACCGTGTCCCAACCCATGGCCGAGAACGTGTCCGCAAGCGTCTGGCTGTATATCTCCAGCTTACCGGAGGGCGTTTCCAGCGGATTAGCCTCGGGGTCTTCCACGAAGTCCTTGAAAGCAATATAGCCGTAGTTGTCGTCGGGAGTGCGCTTGACCTGATACACACCGAGCTGCTTGAGCTCCTGATAGGCCAGCTTGCCCTCCTGGGGCTCGCCTTCCACGCCCAGCTCGTCGATGTCTTCCTGGGTGATGCCCACGGCCGGCACATAGGTTTTGCCGTCCTCGTCGCACACCTCCATGGAAGCCAGCTGATTGAAATACTGCTGCTTCACATCGAAGGGGTACACATCAGCGCGCGCGATGCCCAGCTTCTCGGCTAGCTCGCAGGCAATGTCCTGGTCGGACTTTGCCTCGTACAAGGGGTCGATGATCTGCTGATAGGCCACCATCATCTCGCGGTTCGACTTATGGCCGAGCGTGCCGCCGAACAGGCCGTCGAAGCGCTCCCACTCGGTGGTGAGGGGCAGGATGATGTCGGCGTAGCGGGCAGCCGAGGTAAAGAACTGGGCATGGGCCACCACCATGTCCACCTTGCGATGGGCCTCGATGGCGCGAGCCATACCCACGTTGGTCTGCAGCTTGTTGCCGCTGGAGTGGTAGATGACGTGGATGTCGATGTCGCGCTTCTCGGCCGGGTCGTAGTGCTTCGTGCCCGTGAAAGTATAAGTGCCATCGATGACAGCATCCCACACCTCGTTGCCATTGATGTGGTCATCCACGGGGTTCTTGATCTCGGGCAGGCCGTCCTTGCCGGCCTTAATGAGAGCCGGCCCGCCATTACCCGAAGTCACATGCATGGTGGAACCCGTCATGTGGCCCGACTTGCCCATGTGGCCGCCCATGGCGCCCACGGTCATGACGAGCTGGGGCAGGTTGTCGGTGTTGTTGATGCGGGCCGAGGCAGCCGACACGAGGAAGCCCACCTTGTGATCCTTGCCCATAGCGCGGGCCAGATTGCGGATGGCCTCGGGCGAGGCACCGCAGATTTCGCTGGCCCATTCCGGCGTTTTCGGCGTGTTGTCGTAGGCGCCCTGCACGTAGTCCTTGAAGTTCGCCTGCTGTTTAGCATCGGACGGCATATGCTCGGCATCGAAGCCCACGGTGCAGCGGTTCAGGAAGTCCCAGTCAATGAGGCCCTCAGCCTCGTCGGCCTCCAGCATGGCGTAGGCCACGCCGAGCAGGAAGGCCATGTCGGTGGCCGGGCGAATGGGAATCCACTCCGCATCCAAGGTGGCCGCCGTCTCGCTGTACATGGGATCAACGACGATGAACTTCGCGCCGGCGGCCTTGGCCTGCCAGTAGTTCCACATTTGGCTGCCCGCAGCGCTCCAGGCCGGGTTCATAGCCATCATGACGATGGTCTCGCAGTTGCGCAGGTCGTAACGGTCGTTGATAGTCTGGTCCTGCATGTTGTCGTGATGGAACCCGATGACGAACGGAGTCTTCGACCAGGAGCCATAGGAGTTGGTGTCCCAGAAGTTCGTGAAGCCGCCGAAGGCGCCCATGGTGCGGGTCATCTCGGGATTCCAACCCTTCAGGAGCAGGATGGAGCGGTTGCCATACTGCTCCTTGGCGCGAGTCAGGCCCTGAGCCACCAGATCGAGCGCCTCGTCCCAGCTCACACGCTCCCACTCGTCCTTGCCGCGCAACTCGCCATTGGGAGCGTCCAGGCTCCAGCCGGCGCGCTTGAGCGGATACTTGATGCGATCCTCGGCGAACACCTGCTTGCGCTGGCTGCGGCCGCGCAAGCACCCGCGCTGCTGCGGATAGTCCGGACTGTCCTCGTGGGTGTCGTCGGTCTTCTGGCGCACGACAACGCCGTCTTGCACAAGCACCTTGTTCAGGCAGCGGCCGCCGCAGTTATGCCAGCAAGCCGCCGTCTTCCACTCACCTGACACGATATCGCGACCGACCGGATGGGCAGCTTCAGCATCTTCACCCGTAGCGGCCAAATCGCTCGTAGCCGGAGCGCAAGCAGTCAGCGAGCTAGCCGCGGCCAAAGCCGTAGCAGCCGTAGTGGCTTTGATAAAGCTGCGGCGAGTAAGATGCGCAGTGCCTCGAATCGTCGCACGCGAATCGGCTTGGAGCGTCTCTTCATTGCGAGCCATAGGTCCTCCTCTTCTCCCTTACTCAGAAGCACGTTCTCCTCAACGTGCCTACAAGAGTACGAGAACCAGACCCCAATAGCCATTACCGCCATCCGCAATCTTTCTTTCCGAATTATTAATTGCCCCGAAGCCAAGCGTTCTTAGAGCGATTGCAGATAATCCTCTCTGCTTGAAAAATCTCCGCTACGGGAGATTGTTCCACGAATTTTTCTCCCAAATCAGAATTACCCGTACTCCTCCCCTCCGTAGTTCTAATAGGTCTTTGCAGGGAACCCCTTGCAAACTTAGAGGAACTTAGAAGCTATCATGGAAGAGAATTCTTTCACTCCAAGCGGTAAATCCCGCTTGGAGTCCTTTAATACTCGACCAGGCTGTAGGTGTCGATGGATTGGCGCTGGTGCATGATGCGGTACACCGTATCAGTCTGCCAGCGCCCTGAGGGGCACGACGTAAATGCGCTCTTCCACTTCTCTAGCATACGAGCCAATGCCGGTTATCACACAGAGGAACTCTGGAGGACGCCCCTGCACTCGTGGGTTTTCTGCAACTTTCTTCCGCAGCCGCCTGAGAGATTTCACCGCATCGGGAACCTTCTCTTCGCTGAGCTTGAACTCGAAGGCGGCCCATCTACCATCCAGGGTCTCTATGACAGCATCGGCCTCTAACCCCGAATCGTCCCGATAGTAGTAAACAGCCGCCGGCATCGAAGGATCCATCGCCTGGGCGTATACCTTGAGATCGCGAATGCAAAGATTCTCGAAAACAAGACCGAAGGTCTGCCCATCCGCGAGGAGGGAATCCGGCGAAAGCAATAGCAGGGCGGCGGCCAACGACGGATCGGCGAAGTAGCGCTTCGGCTTCGTCGCTAGGCGCTTTTTTGAGCGCTTTGGCGGCACCCAGCCCGGCACCTCCTCGACAAGGTAGACCGAGCGAAGAAACTCCAGATACGAGGCGAGCGTCTGCTCGGTTACGAGGGATGATGGATTGTCCTCTCCGCCGTACATATCGCTGATGATGGTCTTGTAGGTTGGAGACTGTCCCAAATTGCGGGCAATCGACAAGCACAACCGACGGGTCACCTCTCCACTCTTGCCATGTTTAGGAGCACTCTTTTCGAAAACAAGACGCAGATATTCTCTTGCAACGAGCTGACCGTTTTCAGCGGAAAGATCGAGGGCTTCGGGCCATCCCCCACGGCAGATCAACTCAGCTAGCTGACGCGTATCGTTTTCAACTTTCGCTGGCTGAAACCGGTGAGCGAATAGACCGCGGAGCGAGACAGAACGTTCAGACTCCCCAGACTCGGCCAAGCTGAAGGGATACATCCTCACAGAGCCAATCCGACCCGCACCACTATGCCTGCTCTGGCCCTCTTGGTCATCGGACGAGATCGGGGTGGACGACCCAGTCAGCAGCCACGCTCCCCTTAACCCCCGCTCGTCATCTATGGCATGACGAACTGCATTCCAAATCGCAGGCGCAAGCTGCCATTCGTCTATAACGTGGGGGCGATCGCCTATGAGCATGAGTTTTGGGTCGGCACGAGCCATGTCCAACTCTTCATCCACATAGCTGACGCTTTGCGCGTGGGCCAAAGCCGTCCACGTCTTTCCGCACCACTTCGTACCAGCCACCTCTACGGCCCCGAAGACCTCGAGATAGCGCTCTATTTGCTCGTCCACAAGACGCGGCAGATATCCATTCTTTACAAGCGTTTTCCGAGGCATGGCCCACGCAACCTTTTCTCTACGAGCGGCTTCTTTGCATCGACCCTATACTATCAAACTATTCATGGTTTTCCGAGTTTTTGATTCATGGTTTTCCGAGTTTTTGATTCATGTTTTTCCGAATTTGATCGGTTGAGGGTTGATTGAGGTCAACTGTTTTCGGATTGTACCTTGGCAACCTATACTGATTCTGGATTGAGTGTTAATACTCAATCAGGCTGCAGGTGTCGATGGATTGGCGCTGGTGCATGATGCGGTACACCGTAAGCGTGGTGGCGTTGTAGCGGTAGTAGATGATGTAGGGGCCCACAAGCGTCGTGCGGTACTCGTGCTCGAGATGGTCGTCGGTAAAGTGGCCGCCGGCGTCCGGAAAGGTTCGCACGGTTTCCAAAGCCGCATCGATACCCTTTATCGCATCGAGGGCCGCCTGGGGCATTCCCCGCTCGAGGCCGAGGTAAATGGCGATGGACTCCCGATCGAGCTGCGCCCGCGGACGCCATGCAAGATCAAGCATAGTCGAGCCCCCATACCTTGAAGATTTCGGCCATGCGCGCGTCGGATTCCTCCGCTGTGAGCGCCTCCGGGCGGTAGCGCTCTTCAATTTCCGCCTCACGCAAGGCGAGGAACATGCGGTTGCGCTGAGCGGCGGCCTCATAAGCGGCGCAGTCTTCCAGCACATAGGCCGGCACACCGTTTTTCGTGAGGATGATGGGTTCCTGGCTCTCCGTCGCCTGAGCGCACACGTCATTGAACTGCGTGCGCAAATCAGTGATAGGTCGAATAAGCGGAAGCGCTGCCACAGCGGCTGTCATAAGGCACCTACTTTCATTACCATAATTATGGTATGAATTATAGATGCTTTAATTGACAAATCAAGCAACACGTCTATGAGAACTCTTGCATGTTATTCAACTAGAGCAAATTATCCGAGGCCCTCTGTTATCCGAAGTTGGCGACGGCGGTGTCAATGGCGGCGAGGTTCATGGCGACGAACTGGGGCTTCACGCAGGCGCGCACCGCATCTTTCAGCTCGTCGACGGTGAGCGGCACACGGCCCTGGGCCACGGCCACGGCGAGCAGCATCATGTTGAGGGACTTGCGGGAGCCCGCACCGGCCTCGCGCACGAGGGCCTCGTCGTCCACGGGGATGAACAGGGGCACCGGGTAGCCTTCCACACCATCGGCGCTGGCGTCCTGGTCAGCAGTCACGGCGTTCGGCGCAACGATCGTTTCGGCTGCTTGCTCGCGGGACGCCTCCGCCTGCAGGGAGTTCGCCAAAGCTGCCACCACGTCGCCGGCACGATAAGGCTGGCTCGCCAAGGCCGCCGTCACCGGCTGGATGGCCGTCGTGGCCGTCACCAGCACACCACCTGGCGCCAGATAGGGCAGCGCGCGGGCCGCCTCGCCCGGCTCCAGAGCGATGACCATGTCGGCCGTACCCGGCGTGATGAGCGGAGAGTACACCGCCTCTCCGTTCGACCCCATGCGCACGTGGCTCGTTACATTGCCGCCGCGCTGGGCCATGCCGATAGTCTCGGCCGTGCGCACCTGCCAGCCCTTGCTCTGCGCCGCCTGGGCCAGCACCTTCGCGGCCAGTACCGTACCCTGGCCACCCACGCCTGCAAGCAAAATATCGATCATCGCACGCCTCCTTCCTCCGACAGCGGCAATCCCGCCAAGGGGCCAGTCGGCCCTTCGGAATGCACGATGCGTTCTGCCACTGGCACCCCTTCGGCTGCCCCCAACACCTCACCAGGCGTCTCGTTCGGCTCGCCTGCTATCCCCGTTTCCTGGAAGTCATTCACCTCATCAGTCAGTACACGAGGGATCGGCCCCGTTTGGAACGGGTCGGGGTTCGGAGCGTAGATGGCCGGCTCGGCCGGAACCGCACCGCCAAAACCCACGGCACCCTGGATGGCGTTAAAGGAGCACACCTGAGTACACAGGCCGCAGCCGTCGCACAGGCTCGTGTCCACGAACGCCTGGCCGCGTCCGCCGGATTTCGGGCCGCGCAGCCCTTCGTCGAAGCCGATGCCGGGGCACCCGATGGAGGTGATGCACTTCTTGCAGCCCGTGCACGTATCGGCGTCGATAGTCACCGGCGCATCGGGCTTCTTCAGCTGGATGCACGGGGCGCGGAAGATGATCGCCGACGGGCCTTCGAAGTCGATGGCCGCGCGGGCCGCCGCCACGGAGCTTTCCAGGCTGTGCGGATTCGCGAACCCGATGTGCTGGATGCCGAGGCCGTGCAGCACTTCCTCAATCACAATGGGACGCCGCCGCTCGCCCATGAGCGTGACGCCCGTGCCGGGGTGCGGCTGGCTGCCGGTCATGGCCGTGGTGGCGTTGTCCAGAATGGCGAAGGTGACGTCGTGGCCGTTGTACACGGCATTGGCGATGCCGGTCATGGCGCTGGCGAAGAACGTGGAGTCGCCCACGAAGGCCACCTGCTTCTTGTGCGGCTCGGCCACCGCGAAGCCCTGAGCCATGGTGATGCCCGCGCCCATGCACAGGCAGGTGCCCACGGCATCAAGTGGCTGGGCGTTGCCGAGCGTGTAGCAGCCGATATCGCCGCACAGCACCGCCTCGCGTCCGCGGAGCGCCTGCTTCACGGCATAGAAGCTGCCGCGATGGGGACAACCCGCGCACAGCACCGGCGGACGGACCGGCAAGGGGCCGTCGTAGCCGAGGTTGTTGGCGCCGATGATGGACGCCACCAGGGCGGCAAGGGAACCAGCCTGTCCGCACCCGGCGTCGGGGGAGGCCCCGTGCTCAGTCTCGGAAGAGCAGCGCGAGGGCGGCGGTACCTCCTCGCTCGCAGGTTGCGCAGCGAACGGAACAGCCCAGTGGGCTGTTCCGCCGAGCGAGCCATTGCTTGAGCACGTGGAGGTGCCGCCGCCCTCGCGCGGAGAGTCAGCAGACGCGCTCGTGCGGTCGAAGAACCTGCCCAGACGACCGGCGATGTTCTCGGTCGTGTTCTCGCCGCGATCGTTAGCCTCGCCGGTCAGCTTGCCGTGCACCCGCAGCGGCAGATGGCGCGCGCCGGTCAGCTTCAGCATTTCCTCTTCCAGCACGGAATCGAGTTCTTCGAAGACGATCACATCGGTCAGCTCCTCGGCGAAGGCCGCCGCCGTACCGACCTGCTGCGCTGGAACAAGTTCGTGGAAGCCGACTGGTGGGATCACAAGGCCACCAATAATCCCTATTTCAAGGTCTTCCCGATTCCCAACGACGCGATCAGCGGCAACCCGCTTATCGAGCCGAATCCCGGTTACGGACAGTAACGGTTGAAAAGAAGAGGTGCCGGAAGAATCACCGGCACCTCTTTTAAAAAGCATGCGACCCGACAACTGCGGGATTTTTATTCCTGTATGAGGGCGTTGCCCTGCGTCAGATGCCGGTAATCGGCGGGCGTCACTCCGTTCTTCTTTTTGAAGGCCGTGAAGAAGTATTCGTGGTTTTCGAATCCCATCAGATAGGCGATCTCCTTGATGGGCATGGAGCTGTTTGTGAGTAGTTCTTTGGCTTTGGAGAGCTTCATCTCCTGAATGTACTGCGCCGGGGCGAATCCGGTGTACTCCTTGAAAATCTTCCGGAAGTTCGAATAGCTCATGTTCAGCTCTTCGGCGATCTGCTTGGATGGTTTTGAACTGATCAGCGATCAGGATCTTTGCACGGCCGATCTGGTCGATCACTTCGGAAGTTTCGAAGACGTAGTTCTTGTCGTAGGAATAGGCCAGCCCCAAGAGGTAATTGACGATGCCTGAGAGTACCTGCTGGAATCCCGACTTCTGTTCGATGGCGACGCGGATGGCCTGCTGGTAGTGCTGGACGATTTCGTTGTGGATGCCTAC
>OLQH01002361.1_pt1 | contig 11070 bp, 8 predicted proteins | sample 1672671 | NCBI WGS metagenome assembly OLQH01 (sample SAMEA3136712, study PRJEB25190) | human gut metagenome
CTGCCGATTATTGTACAAAAGCATTATAGGCAATGAAAATATCATCATCCATTGATAATCCCCCAGATACACATTGTGCGGTACAATCGGTGCCATCTGATATTCTGCTCCATAAAAGAAATAGAATATTGCATTTGCAATTGTGGATATGATTCCACCTATATGAAATTCCAGAAAATATAGTATTCTCGGAAATACAGCCAATGCTACACATACCTGTCTGAACACACACACACCTGTATACCCTATGATGAGCTTTTTATTGTCATTTTTACAATAGTATATAATCACTCCGAGAATGAGCCAGAACCATCCTCCCTCTGAATATGTAACTATTCCTAATGAATGCATAATAAGACATATAGTCTCATATTCAGCATTAGCAATTATATCCTGCATAACTACAAATACCAATATCCATGCAGCTGCCTGCCATGCCAGAATAATACATATTTTAGATATTTTAGAAAGTGTTTTATTCTCTAAAATCATTACAACAGCTATCACTATGAAAAAAATGGAAAAAACATTGTTATATGTATCTGTATGAATTCCCCCAATACTTAAAAGTATCCATATAATATCCATTATAACCGACGCTGCATACACTCTTGCCAGAAATCTGACTCGATTTCTCGTATAATCTATACTCCAGCATAAAATATATAAAAATAATGGTGCTGATAGTCTTCCTATATACCCTAATAGATCACATTGTGGGAACAAAAATTCCCCAATGTGATCTATTGTCATCAGTATAAGTGCAATTAATTTTATTTGAAATGAATTCATATCTTACTCCTCTTACTATAAATGCGTATTATTTTACATATCCATAAAATTGCTATTTTGTCATGTATCTATACATTTCACCATATGTTACAAGCGATACATTCCCCATTTTTTCGGCTTCATCTATACAGCCCTGCGTAAATCCTTTTTTCGCAAATAAATACAGATGAGCATGCTCATATCTGAATAATCTGCTCCTGTTTTTGAGCTTTTCAAGCACTTTTACATCCACATTTTCGTTTACCCATTTACATTCACCAAACAATACCGTGTTCTTATCCTGCTCCCCCATTATATCTATCTCTGTCTGTATCTTTTCCTTCGGATCAGTTCCCCACCAGCGTCCTAAATCCATAAATTCTATTGGAGACTCACCATTAAGCAACAATTTCCAGAGATACTGCATAGATATTTCTTCAAAGATTTTTCCCATATAGTCTGAAAGAGCCGACTCTATTCTTTTATAAGCAAGGTCTGCTGCCCCACGGCTTATTATAGAATTATTATCCGGCACAAACCGATACCAGAATCTGAACATATTATCAGCTATTGCATATTCCGATCTTCTTGATTCTTTCTCCCCATATGGAGTTTCTTTTAATATTATCCCCAAGCCGATGAGATTTTTTATATATTGCGCACATACACTTGTGGTTTCCCCAATCTTAGTTGCGACCTCGGATATGCGCGAACTTCCCGCTGCCACCGCTGTTATTATCGCATTATATACCGCAGGCTCACGTACTTCCTGCTTTAAGAGATTTTCGGGTTCTTCAAAAATAGATGATGACGGATTTAAAAATACATTTTTTATGTTATCCTCGATACTTATATGGTCATCCATCTGTAAAAGATACTGCGGTGTACCTCCCACCAGACCATATACCATCGCCATATCTTCCGGCGAAAACCGGTTAAAATATTTACAGGCATCTCCAAAATCAAATGGAAGTATCTTCATCTGCGCAGTCCTTCTTCCATATAAAGGAGCTTTATATGCCAGAACATTATCCTCCATATAAGACATTGACGATCCACATAATATGAGCATTAGTTTAGAATTATCTTTATTTTTGTCAATGAGCATCTGTAAAGTCGACGCAAGGCTCTTTGAGGATTTTGCTACATACGGATACTCATCTATGACCAGCACCAGCCTTTCGCTTTCACTTATTTTAAATACATATTCTAAGGCTGCCTGAAAAGACATGAAGGAAGATCCTATCATTCCTCCTGTATTACATTCAAATACAGCCTGACTAAAGTTCTCAAGATTCTGCTTTTCATTACTCTCTACACCCATAAAATATATAGCTTTTTTGTCCTGTATAAAATGACTTATGAGCGCTGTTTTCCCAACTCTGCGTCTGCCATAAATGACAGCAAATTCAAATTTATCAGAATTGTATAAATTATCCAGAATTGCAAGTTCTTTTTCTCTCCCTATAAACATAGCTGTTCTCCTTTCACTTCATACTTTAACATTACTACTTAGACACAATTTAGTCAATCGTAATTAACTTAATCGTATCTAACTAAATCATTCCTAATTAAATCATTCCTAATTAAAAAAGACGGCATCCCCGTTCCCACGGTTCTGCCGCCTGTCTAAACTGTCTTAACCTTTACTGCTGTGCAAGTATTTCCTGCACCTCTGCCTCTGTTGTACATGCCATAACTTTTTCTGCGAGTGCCTTACAGTCTGCAATATTGCTATCTGCAATGGTCTTTCTCGTCTTTAACACACTTGTTGCGCTTACGGAGAACTCATCAAGTCCGAACGCAAGTAAAAGTGGGATAAGTTTTGGATTGGCTGCTGCCTCTCCACACATACCTACCATGATGCCCTCTTTCTTTCCGCACTCAATTATACGCTTGATTGCACGGAGTACTGCCGGATTGAAAGCTGAGTAAAGATATGCGACCTTTGAGTTTCCACGGTCTACTGCCATAGTGTAGCCTGTCAGATCGTTTGTTCCGATACTGAAGAAAGCTGCCTCTTTTGCGAGCACATCTGCCATCATGCAGGCTGCCGGTGTCTCCATCATAATACCGATCTCAAGGTTTTTATTGTATGCAACACCCTCTGAATCAAGCTCTTTCATGATGTCTGCTACCATAGCTTTTACACTGCGAAGCTCATCCACGCCTGTCACAAGCGGAACCATGATCTTGATCTTTCCGAATGCACTGGCTCTTACGAGTGCACGAAGCTGTGTATTGTAGATATCTGTTCTCTGGAGACAGAATCTGATAGCTCTGTATCCAAGGAATGGATTCTCCTCTTTCTCAAGTCCGAGGTATGGGATTTCCTTATCTCCTCCGATATCAAGTGTACGGATTATGACAGGTTTTCCGTTCATTGTCTCTGCTACGGATTTGTATGCCTCAAACTGTTCTTCCTCTGTCGGAAGTGTGTCTCTGTCCATGAAAAGGAATTCTGTACGGAAAAGTCCGATTCCCTCTCCGTCGCACTCTACTGCCTTTTTAGCATCCTCCGGCTTTCCGATATTGCATACAAGCTCAACCTTTGTGCCGTCCGCTGTTACTGTAGGAACTCCTGCAAATTTCTTTAAGAGCGCTTTTTCCTTTTTGTATTCCTCGAGCATCTGCTCAAATTTCTTCTCTGTATCGGCATCAGGATTTACAATAGCCTCTCCGCTTGTTCCGTCAAGCACTACCCTGTCTCCATTTTTAACTGCCGAGCAGATTCCATCGATACTTAAAACTGCCGGAATCTCCATTGCCCTTGCAAGGATCGCTGAGTGGGAAGTCCTTCCACCAACCTCTGTGAGGATTCCTGCGATATTTTCTGCAACGATACCTGCTGTCATGGATGGTGTCAGGTCATGCGCTACAAGCACTGTTCCTGCCGGAGCGCTTGAGATATCGTAATCCTCGATTCCAAGAAGGATCTTTAAAATTCTGGTCTTGATATCACGGAAATCCGTTGCTCTCTGCTGTAAAAGCTCATCCGGTATCTGTGCAAATATCTCTGCTGTCTGCTCAAGTACCTGGTCAAGTGCCTTTTCTGCTGTGATCTTTGAACTTATGATAAGAGCTGTGATCTGCTCCTCGATTGTAGGATCCTGCAAAAGCTGTATGTGTCCACGAAGAATATCCGCATCTTTTGCGCCTACTGTTTTTTCCATTCTGTCTGCCATCTCATTTGTGTCATTCACAAATTTCTCGATAGCACTCTGAAGACGGGCGATCTCAGCGTCTGCATCTGTAATCGTCTTATTCTCTATCACTATCTGATGTTCCTCGATAATGGCAACATTTCCGATTCCGATTCCTTCTGATCCTGCAATTCCTTTGTACATATCACACCTCCGACTTTATTTATATCTGATTAATCTCCGAAGTTCTCTGCCTCAAGTTCTACCATCTTTGCAAGTGCAGCTTCCTCGTCAGCTCCCTCACACTCGAAAGTGATCTCTGCGTCTTTCTTGATGCAGGCTGCGATGATGTTTACAAGGCTCTTTGCGTTGATTCTCTTGTCTCCAAATACGATTGTTACATCTGAATCAAATTTTCCTGCCTCTCTTGCGATGACTCCTGCCGGTCTCATGTGAAGTCCTTCTGCTGCTTTTACTACCATTGATTTGCTTACCATAGTTTTTTCCTCCTGTTTTGTAAATTATATGATTGATTTTATTATGCCCACACATACGATTCATATTTGCGCATCTGCATTTTTGTATCTCATATGTCTGCTGCTTTCTATGGTTTTATTGTAATGTGCCGCAAAACAATTTTCAATATTCCCCAAAATACAAAATTGCACCATAGCTGGTGCAATTTTGTATTAATGTAAAGCTATGTCCCAAACCCTTAACATATGCCTATTTCTATATTATTACATAAATAGATTTCTATACTGTTCTTCTATTGTCACTCCCTTTCCAGCAACAATATGCCCATTCTTCAAAAATATAATTTCATCTTTAACCCTTTCCACAAAATCCAATACATGGCTCGAAACAATAATTATGCAATCATGCATTTTGGCATTTTCTATATGTTTTTTAATACAATAAGACCTGTTGTATCTACCCCATTCGTCGGTTCATCCAAAAGAATAAGCTTTGGATATCCTATAAAAGATGCGATTATCCCAACTTTCTTCTTCATCCCTAGAGAGCATGCTGATAATCTCGTATTCTTATCATTTTCCAATTCAAAATCTCTTAGAAAAGAGTTTATGTCTTCTTTATATTTTCCCCCAAACTTAATATCACACACCATATTCAAGAATTGCAAAATTGTCTGTTTTGTTTTATTATCTGATAGTTCAAGTGCATATCCTATCCGTGATTTGCATTTTCTTGATAAGGTATTTTGACCATCAAGTTTTACTTCCCCTTCTATTGGCTCACTTATGCCCGCAATCATCTGAATTAAAGTTGTCTTTCCAGCTCCGTTTGGTCCTACTAATGCGTAAATCCTTCCATCTTCAAAACTATAGTTTAATTCAAATATTCCCTTATTTCTATCATATTTTTTTGTTAAATTAGTAATCTCTAACATATTTATTCCACCTTAAAGTCCCACATACATACCAGTACAGAGTTAGTATTATGTTAAGCACAGGCATTGCCGCCACAATCATTATCACATATAATTTTATCATCTCAAATGTCATATAATTTCTTTGCATATTTACATAATATGATGAGAAATATGTCACCCAGCAAATGCCACATGAAACAGTATAAATCATTATCATACAGACTATACTTATATCATATCTATTAATTAATGCACAAATTAAATATGTAATAACAATAACAGATTGAATTTGAATTTCCTCCATCATCTTTTTACGCAAAAAACAACTATATTTTTCTCCCAATAGTTTATACCATTGTTTATTACATACATCCTCATGAAAAGAATCGTCTATTGTTCCGCTTAATATTATAATAAATACACCTGTTATTACTGAAAAAACATTTTGATTATATGAAATGTTTATTCCCAGAAAAATATATCCTGAATATAAAACCAAAAGCATGGCTATGTTTTTAGTCAAATTAATGTGTCTTTTAATTCTTATTTTCGAATAGTTTGAACACACTCTGTCATTATATTGTGGCAATGTTAAAAATAAATATGCAAATACTATAATGTTTACTAAAACAATAAACACTGGCGGCTGTTTCACCATTCCTACTACGTTTCTTATACATAACGAATTTATTATATGTACAACAATCTCATATGCACTTCCGCCTTCTATAATTTGCTGAATAAATGTATAAAATATCCATACAAAATATGCATACATTCCTGCCATAAATAATTTTCCTGATAAATTTCCATGATATTTTTTTCTGAATATCAGCATTATTATATTATTTATTAGCAATATAAAATTAAAAATACCTAACAACCATATCAAAACATTATGTGACACAGTTATTACTGCATAAAAAATCAGTGCTAACCCTTGCACTATTATATTTTCCTTTTGAAACTCTATTAATATCCTTTTTTCTGATTTTCCCAGTAGTTTTTTCCATTCATATTTACTGCCCTGATACTCTGCAATCCTATTATTTGTATATATGCACCACATGCAGATTGAGGCAAGTATTAACAAATTTAAAATATATTCCCTATTCATAAAATTACTTTTTCATTCTCCCAAAAACATATCAGTTCCACCCAAGTTCACTCCGTATGACCTGACTTAGCTCATGTGGCGTCTTCGCCTCCCGAATTCTCTCTCTTACCACATTCTCATTAAGAAGCTTTGTAAAATCATGAAAAAAAGCCTTGGTTGTATTCACACTCTCAAAATTTATCGCAAGCATAAATATCATATCCACCTGACGTTTTCCCCATTCTATCGGATTTTCAAGTCTTATCACCGCAATTTTCGGTTCCAGTACATGCTCTGGTTTTCCATGTGGAATTGCTATCCTGCAGCCAACCTCAGTAGACTCTACTTTTTCTCTTTCCATGACATCCTTTATAAATTCGGCCTGGACACATCCGTTATCTATAAGCAGTTGGCCGGCTTTCTTTATTATGTCTTTTCTGTTACGTACTTTTTTCTCAAACAGTATCATTTTATCCTCTATCATGTTTGAAAAGACACTTAATTCCGCGCTTTGCCCCGTCATTAGGGAAAAACATTTTTCTCTTATACGTTTTTCATCCCCAAAACTTACAAGTGGTGATATCTGCATGAACCTGATATCATCACACTCGAATGCTATCGTGCTCAATATAAGATCGCAGTCATGCTCGAACGCCTCATTAATCTTATCTGAAGATAGTATTCTCATGATATGGACATCCGGTATCTTGTTTTCTATCTTTCCCGCTATTATATTTCCGGTTGCAAATCCCGCCGAACATACTAAAAGTGCTCTCACCGTCATGGGATTTCTGTGGAGCGCACCCCCGACCTGAAGTGCTATAAATGCTATTTCATCTTCGCTTGGCATAGACCTGGCATATTTCTCGTAAAATTTTGACACTGCAAAACATACTGTATACAGACTTCCGTAAGACTGTGTTATATCCTCCAGAAACGGATTATCTATCTCTATTCCATATTTTGTCCTGAAAAGTGATCCGGGCATAAAACTTCTCATGCTATCGCTCAACAGGTCGTTGTCGATAAGATTTGCCGCAAGCAGATTTGAAAGATAGACTATTATATCATCAAAAATGGACTCCGTATCGCTGTTTTGTGTTATAACACAGTTTTGTGCCTCTGCACACATAAATAAAATCGCAATATAATTTATCTCTGGAACCGGCAATTTAAGCCCATTTGACGCTTCAAAATATTCCGCAGCCTTTTGTGCCATGCGGCGGTACTCATCCGGTATGTCTTCTGACGCAAATCTCTCATCCAAAAGTTCCTTTCCAACGTCATATCTGAACAATCCTATGGAAATATATTCGACCAGCATTTGAAATGTATAGTCAGTAAATACTATATTTGTATCTGATTCAACATGATGTACTGCCCCCGCTGCCATCCTTAGATTTACACTACGAAAATTGTTCGCTATTATTTCCGCCGCATCGTGACATAAGCGGTAATCCACATCATTTATCACCTGTTTATCACTTATAGGTATCCTGCAGAAATGCCTAAGCGCCTTTCTGACATCAAATTCTTCACCTTTTGCATATATGCCATATCCTGCCATCTTATGTATTTCTATACCGAAGGTTTCCATTTCAGAACTCAGATCATTTATGTCATCCACGATCACATTTTTACTCACATTCAGTTCGTCTGAAAAAAGCGCATATGTGTATGTATCCCATCCACTGAGCAGAATATAGGCAATATAATTTTGTCTTTCCTTTTGTGTCAGAATGTGATGGTCTTTCCCGATCATCTCCTGCACCGCACAGATCTGTTCCTCAGAAAATTCCGGTTTTATTCCTTTTCCGGGTTTTCTGTCGAGTTTCATGCCCTGTTCTTCACAAAAATCAGCCACTTCCTTAAGGTATGTCTTTACGCTTCGTTCTGACATACCTGTAGAAGTGGCCAATGTTTTAGCTGTAACCGCATCATGATTATATGCAATTAGTTTTTCAAGTATTAATATTCCTTTTTCAGAAAGCATACACTAATCTCCTATAAGAATCAGCCCATCCCTGATTTACCCCCGGATCATCCGAGATAGTCTAATAATTGCATAGGCTCATCTATCAGATCAGATGCTCCATGCTCAAGTAAAAATTCTTCATCACGGAATCCCCATTTTACAGAAATACATCTAAGACCTGCATTTTTTGCAGTAGCTATATCCACATCCGAATCTCCCACATAAAGTGCCTCATCCGGCTGCACTCCGAGTTCCTTCATGGCTTTAATCGCAGTATCCGGAGCAGGTTTTCTTCTGACTCCTTCCATCTCGCCGATAGCAGCCATCATATAATTTTTGAAGTAAAGTTTATCAAGCTCTTTCACTGCAGAATCGATTTTATTTGAGACGATTGCCATTTTTATATTCTTCTTCTCCAGTGTCTCAAGTAAATCCATAATTCCCGGGTATGGTGATGTATTGTCATTACAGTGTTTGCCATAATATTCTTTAAATATATCAAATGTCTTATCAAACTCAGGGTTGGAAAGCCCATCCGGAACTGCTCTCTCCATGAGCTTTCCGACTCCGTTTCCGACAAACCTTCTGACCTCATCCAATGTGCGGATTGGCATATTCTGCTGCTCTAAAGCGTAGTTTACAGCATTTTTTAAATCCTCAAGTGTGTACAATAATGTTCCGTCTAAGTCAAATATAACTGCTTTAATCTTATTACTCATTTATTCCTCCGTATTTTCTGCTTTTGTAACAGATATTATTTTATGTAAGGGAAAAATAGTAAACTTTTATTTTTCTCATCAAACATAGAATTATATTGCAAAATATTATAATTCTTTATCCACTCTGCCTCTTCCCCTGATGCCTCATCGATATGTAAAAATCCACCCGCAGTTTTTGAATAATATCCGCGCGAATTTATCGCCGGAACGACTTCCATCATATCAGCCAGAAACTGATTATATGCCGGAAGATCTATGTTTGCCCTCTCGAGAGTCATTGTTGACAGATAATTAAGACTTGTTATATCAACTGTCTTTGCCTCTGTCTCATAGTTAGTCCAGATATAGAACGGAACGGTATATAACTTTTCTATTTCATCTTCAGAAAGTCCTGACGTTCCTTTTCCATTGATAAGTTTTATAAATTCACTGTATAATCCGGGCTGGTGGTCACCAAAGAATACTATTTCAACCGGATCATCCACATTCTGGAAATATGTTATCAGATTCTTAAACGCTTTATCGCTCTCATGGATAAGAGAAAGATACTGGTTTCCGTCTGTATATGAATCCCCTAATTTGTATACTTCCTGATCAAAATTATCATAACGTGTTCCATATCCACCATGGTTCTGCATGGTTATACCCATTATATATAATTTTTCATTATTTTTTCTATTCTCATAGCGGTCAATTATTCCATCGTAAAGTTCCTGATCCGTTATGTATTCACGCAGGATGTTTGTCTCGTCAAAATCATCCATGAAATGTGTTTCATCAAATCCAAGCTTCGGATAAACCTTATTACGGCTCCAGCCGGTTGAATAGTAAGGATGCATTGCAACGCACGTGTATCCGTTATTCTTAAGCGTTGAAACTATGGATGTCGGCTGGTCATCTATATACTGCTGATATACAACAGATCCCTCCGGTAAAAATGCCATTGAATTTCCTGTCATATATTCCCATTCCGAGTTCGGCGTCTTCGCACCGTACACTGATGAAAGTGCATATCCCTTTATGGTGTTCTTATAGAGAGAATCCATAAATGGTGTGACCGGCTGATTTGTCTCAAGATTACCAAGAACAGACAAATCTGAAAAGGACTCATTCATTATTACTATTATAGTCGGATTTTTCACATCAGACTCTGCTTTTGATGAATCTGCCTCTGTATAGTTTTTTTCAAGTTTTTTTACCGCATCCACGCTGTAATCATCCGGTTCGGAAATGAAACTGTCCCGGATTCCAAGCACAAAGTTTAAAAGATATCCATTCCTGTATGTTCCCTTTTTCTCCCATGTCTCCGTATTTAAATCTACAGAATTAAGGGCAGCAAATAATCCACATATTACAGCCAGCATAACCGATATTATTCTGGTTCCGATGGTTGATTCTATGTCTATCTTTATACGTCTTGCAAGAAGCACATATAATATCAGTGCCATGACCACATAGACATTCTTCTGGCTTATCGAGAAGCTATACTTCGTAACAACCGAAAGTCCTGTCCCGGCAGATTTTAAATCTGCATATGTAAACTCGTTTCCTCTGAATTCGTAAACAAAATAATCTACATGTGCAAATGCCACCAAAAATATAGACGCTATGGTACATGTCAGTGATACATTATTACATACCGCATGTATTATAAGAAATACTGCCAGCGCCAGCACAAAATTTATTATATAAATGAAATCAGTAGTTTTCGGAAAATCTTCTGCATCGAGCAGCAGATACTGTATCGAAAATACAGATAGCGCCGCACCACTTATATACAAGACAACCGTCCATAATAAATCAAGTTTTTCCGGAAGCTTAAGCTTTAACATAATAAGCGGATACAGCACCAGACCAAACAGCAGAACCACCCACCACTTTGCTCCTGCAAAATATGAGGCAGCGATCATGATCAGATAAATAACTGCAAAAATTATATTTTTCTTTTTTTCAATTTCTAAAGATACTTTCAT
>OLQH01002368.1_pt1 | contig 11046 bp, 8 predicted proteins | sample 1672671 | NCBI WGS metagenome assembly OLQH01 (sample SAMEA3136712, study PRJEB25190) | human gut metagenome
AATGAGCGGGGCGGGGTTACTGCAAACCGGAAAGGTGCCGGGTTTTCCTGAAGAATTCCTCCACGGAGATGCCGAGATGTTCGGCGGCCTTTTCCGGCGTGAGCAGGCCTTCTGCTACCAGGGAGGATAAGGTCTGCAGGGCCCCCTGTTTCATTCCCTGTGCTTTGCCCTGCCGGATGCCCAATTCCCTTCCCTGCTTTTTACCCTGTTTTCTGCCTTCCCTTAGGCCCATTTCCAGAATCGCTTCACCTATATTTCCCATCTGTTCAAGCTCCTTTCTGAGGGGTTCTGTCATCTCCAGTGCATATTCCCGGCTCAGAATCCGTTCCTTTTCCTGATAATCCAGCTGCGGAGAAAAGAGTACGTTTAGCAGCCGGTACAGGCTCCCGGGAGGGCCGTATTCTTCTCTGGAATCCAGAAAAATCTGGACGATTGTCAGTTTGTCATAGTGCCGGTGTTCTTCCGGAACATGCCCCACCCGTTCCTGCTTGGTGAGCCGATATATCGTCATAGCGTTGCCGATCCGCTTTGGCGCGTTCATACAGATCCAGATGCTGTATACCTTGTGCAGCTTGTCGTAATCAGAATCTGCAAATTCGCTCCCCAGCTGGTCGGACAGCATGCGCGCGCCATAGAAGACGCCCCGGGCGGGGCCCAATGAGCATGCGTGCCTGGCTCCTTCCAAGGTGGTCTGAACTGGTGCAGGCGTTCTCAGCAAACATCCCCGAGGCGGCATTGCAAATCAGAATCCGCCGCGTTATAATATTTTTTTAGGGCTATATTTCAATCGGATATCGTTTATAGAAGGAAAACGGAGGAATTCATCGTGGAAGACAAACAGAAAATTATGCTATTTGAACAGCTGCCGATTCCGAAGGCGGTCGTCAAGCTGGCGGTGCCTACGATTTTAAGTTCACTGGTGACAGTGCTCTATAACCTGGCGGATACCTATTTTGTGGGAATGCTGAACAATTCGGTTCAAAATGCTGCTGTTACACTGGCAGCGCCGCTGATTCTGGCATTTAATGCGGTTAATAATCTGTTCGGTGTCGGTTCGTCCAGCATGATGAGCCGGGCGCTTGGGAGCAGGGATTATGAAACGGTACACCGCAGCAGCGCATTTGGCTTCTATTGCTCTGTCTTTTTCGGGCTGATGTTTTCTCTGCTGTATCTTGTATTCCAGGGGCCTATCCTTACGCTGCTCGGAGCGGATGCCACGACGGCGGAGGCTACTGCGGCGTATCTGAGATGGACGGTCGCCTGCGGAGCGGCTCCCACGATTCTGAATGTGGTAATGGCTTATCTGGTCAGGGCGGAAGGGGCGGCCCTGCATGCAAGCATCGGCACCATGAGCGGCTGCATCCTGAATATCATTCTGGATCCCATTTTCATTCTTCCTTGGGGCTTGAATATGGGGGCGGAAGGGGCAGGGCTTGCGACCTTCCTTTCCAACTGTGTAGCCTGTATGTATTTCTTTGTGCTGCTGTATGTGAAGAGAAAAAGCACCCATGTATGCATCAAGCCGTCCATGTTCAGCCTGAACGGAAAGATCGTGCGCGGTGTCTGTGGTGTGGGGATCCCGGCGGCCATACAGAATTTGCTGAATGTGACGGGCATGACCGTTCTGAACAATTTTACCTCTTCCTATGGTTCAGAAGCGGTGGCGGCCATGGGGATTACCCAGAAGATCAATATGGTGCCCATGTATGTGGCTATGGGGCTTTCGCAGGGAATTATGCCGTTAATCAGCTATAATTATGCCAGCGGAAACATTCCGCGGATGAAAAAAACGCTTACTTTTTCTGCCAAGATTTCTGTGACATTTCTGGCGATCGTGGCTGCCGGATATTATATGGGAGCGGGCTTCTTGACAAGCATGTTCATGAAGAACGAAGCGATCGTAGCCTATGGAACCCAGTTCCTTCGGGGATTCTGTTTGGGGCTTCCGTTTCTGTGCATAGACTTCCTGGCAGTGGGTGTGTTCCAGGCGGTTGGCTTGGGGAAAAATGCGTTTATCTTTGCCGTGCTTCGGAAGATCGTGCTGGAGATTCCAGCTCTATTCATCTTAAACTGGCTCTTCCCGCTGTATGGCCTCGCGTACGCGCAGTTTGCTGCTGAGATCATCCTCGCTGTGGCGGCAGTGGTGGTTCTGGTGCGGCTGTTTAAAAGGCTGGAGAAGGGAAAGAGCGCTGAGAAGGAATTGGATATGGACTGATGTGACAAATTGGTACATAAATATAGCATAAAACAACGGATGCCCTGCAATGTGGGGCATCCGTTGCGTATAAAGGCATTTTAATTGATTCAACCAAATACAGTCTGTTTTCCGGTATTAACCGAACAGGGAGAAAGCGGCAAACAGAGAGGACAGCAGGGAAGAAACCAAAGATACCACGGTGATTTGGGTATTGATGGAAGGCCCTGCCGTATCTTTGAACGGATCACCCACGGTGTCGCCTGTTACAGCTGCCTTATGAGCGGGAGACCCCTTTCCGCCTTCGTTTCCGGCTTCCACATATTTCTTGGAGTTGTCCCAAAGGCCTCCGGCATTGGACATGAACAGCGCCAGCAGAAGGCCGCTGGTGATGTTCCCGAGCAGAAAACCGCCAATGGCCAGCGGGCCGCCGATAAAGCCGACGAGGACGGTGGCGATGATCGCGAGAAGACCGGCGGGAATCAGCTCTTTCAGGGCGCCGCTGGTTGCGATATCGATACAGGTATCATAATCAGCCTTCACGCCTTTTTTGCCTTCTTTCAGCCCTTTGATTTCTCTGAACTGACGGCGGATCTCAGTGACCATCCGCTGCGCGTTCTTATCCACGCCCAGGATGAGCATGGCGGAGAAAACGGCGGGAATGGAAGCGCCTACCAGGATTCCAAAGAATACGGTGGGATCCATGATATCAAAACCGGTCAGAAGTTCTTTGCCCATTGCGGCAAGGGATTCATTCACTTCGGACATATAGGCGCCCAGAAGGGAGATGACCGTCAGGCCAGCTGCGCCGATGGCGAAGCCTTTCGTAACCGCCTTTACCGTGTTGCCCGCGCTGTCCAGCTCATCGGCAATGCGGATGGTTTCTTCTCCGAGACCGCCCATTTCAGCCAGGCCGCGCGCATTGTCAACGATCGGGCCATAAGCGTCGTTGCTGATGATCATGCCTACGATGGAAAGCATGCCTACAGCGGCCATGGCGATCCCAAAGAGCGCATATCCCTCTCCCAGCGATTCGCAGAGCTTGTATGCGGTGAGCGCGGAGACCGCAATCCCCACCATGGCGGGAAGGGCAGAAATGAAACCATAGGAAACGCCGGACAGAATGGTGAACGCCGAGCCGGACTGAGAGGCATGCGCCACCTTCTGCACGATCGGCTTGGTATCATCTGTGAAATAGTCGGTGGTGATACCGATAATGACGCCAACAATCAGGCCCACCGCAGAAGCGCCCCAGATACGCCACTGGAACCCGTCAAGGAGTGCGGTGGCGATGGCAGTCAGGACAAGGAAAACTGCGGTCGTGGTATAAGTTGACGCATTCAGCGCATTGGTGGGATTCCCGTTTTTGCCGACCCTGGCACAGGCAATGCCGATGATGGATGCGATCAGCCCCAGCGCTGCATAGCAGAATACCATGGCTGTATTGGCGCCTGAACCTCCATCCAGGGCCTGAGACATAACGAGAGCGGAAGCCATGGCGGCCACATTGGAGTCGAACAGATCCGCGCCCATGCCTGCCACATCGCCCACATTGTCCCCCACATTGTCGGCGATAACCGCAGGGTTGCGCGGATCGTCTTCAGGAATACCGAGTTCCACCTTCCCTGTAAGATCCGCGGCCACGTCAGCTGTTTTAGTGAAAATACCGCCGCCCGCTTTGGCAAAGAGGGCGAGAGAACTGGCACCGAAGGAGAAGCCCAAGAGCACAGTCGCATCAGCGGTGATCATCAGGACAGCCATAACCCCCAACAGGCTGAATCCTACCACCGCAAGGCCCATCACAGAGCCGCCCCGGAAACCGATCAAAAAAGCGGAGCGAATTCCTTTCTGAGCCGCTTCAGCCGTCCTTGAATTGGAAGAAGTTGCCACGAGGATGCCGATTTTGCCCGCAATCGCAGACAGGATCGTACCTGCAAGATAAGAAACTGCCATGGCGATATGTGTAGGAATATTTCCGTTCCAGATAGGTTCCGGAAGGAAAAGAAAAATGAGAATGGAGGCCACACCGGCGAATTTGGCAAGAACGCCGTATTCCCTTCTAATGAAAGTGTTGGCACCCGCTTGGATGAGTGAGGACACCTCCAAGATTTTTTTATTCTCCGCAGGCTGCCTTTTTACCCAGAGATGCAGATAGACTGCAAAGGCAAAAGCGATCACAACAGCGAAGAATGACAGAAGATAAACAAGTTGCATAAGTGTTTCCATAAACCCACCCCTTTCTTGAATTATGTTGTTGAAATACCTTATGCAGTTTCCCCAAAGGATGTGTAAAAATACCCCAAAACATCCCTTTGCCACCCATTTTAATACATTAAAATGTAGAATGGAATAGCTTTTTGGAGAAATTAGCAAAGTTTTGACAGGCCGGGAAATATGGCTTGGAGGGGCTTCCTTTGGCGATTCATCCCATCTGGTCCTTGCGGATTGGAATGTTTTTAAGCGCCCTAAAACGCGGTACATAACGAGCCGCTTCTGGCGCATTATATACCGCTGAATAAACGATTTTTAAAAATACTTTTGTGTGATAAAAAGTTTTTGCCCGAGAATAGAAATGTGCGAAAAGTTTGGTACAGGGGAGATGGTTCATCAGCTGTCCTTGATCTGCCGTCCTTCCGCATTCATGTGATAGCCTTCCCTATAGATCAGCTCTGACACAGGAACGATCTGGTATCCCTGGCCTTTCAGGTTGGTAATCATGCTGTCCAGCGCTTCCGCTGTGAATTTGGCTCCATTGTGACAGAGGATGATGCTGCCGGATCCCAGGTGTTTGTGATTGCAGACCGTGTTGATGATGGAGTCGGTTCCATAGTCTTTCCAGTCCAGGGAATCAACATCCCATTGGATCGAATAGTAGCCGCATTCAGTGGCGGTCTGTATCACGTCATTATCATAATCTCCATACGGAGGCCGGAAAAGGAACATTTCATATCCGGTCAGTTCCTTGACCTTTTCATGGACCGACATGAGTTCTTCTTTTTTCTCTTCATTGGAAAGCTGACTCATGTTTTTGTGATTTTCGCTGTGATTGCCCAGATCGTGACCTGCCGCGAGGATGGCTTTCACATCATCAGGATAGCTTTCTACCCAGCCGCCTGTCATGAAAAAGGTAACGTGTACGTTGTGTTTGGCCAGAATATCAAGGATCTGCTGCGTATCTTCGTTGCCCCAGGCGGCGTCAAAGGAAAGAGCAATCTTTTTTTCGTCTGTTTCCACACAGTAGATGGGAAGCTGCCTGCCGTTAATGGTACTGGAAACCAGGATGGCTTCCGGCATAAAGGTAGTGATGCATTTGACAAAGGCGATCACGCCCAGGAGAAACAAAGCGTATTTAATGACCTGATTGCGCAGCGTGGCCTTAAAATTCTCCGCTTCCCGCATTCTCTTTATCTTGCATTGTATGAGGTGGACGAAATCTTTTAACATAAATACACCCGGAATGTCTATTGTTACAGTATATGCCGGGATATCGGGGTTATGTCGGGGGAAAGGAAGGGGATTGTTCAGCTGATATCCTGCAGATGGCCGGAACGAAGCTTTTGGGCGGCCTGTCGGATCCCCTCCGGCATCTGTTCGCAAGGGATTTCCGCGACGGCAGCTTCTGAGCCGAGATCGACGGCGGTGTCATAATACCAGCACTTATACAACAGGGTTTCCCGGATTTTCCGGAGATTCTCAAGCTGTTCTTCCACAACCTTCAGCCGTTCATGAAAAAGGTTTTTCCTCTGGCCCAGCGTCGCATCCCCGCCGTCGCGCCAGTTGATAAACTGTTTGATGTCCTTGATGGACATTCCTGTGGCTTTCAGGCATTCGATGATTTTCAGAAGTCCTACTTCCCGGTCGGTGAAAATACGCGCGCCGCTTTGCTCTCTGTTCAGATCCGGGAAAAATCCTTCTTTATCATAATAGCGTAAGGTGGAAGGGCTGATTCCCGTTAAGGCTGCAAGTTCTCCGATGGAATACTGCATATCCGGTCTCCTCCTTCATTCTGTGTCAAATGTGTTGTCGGTTCTCTCTTCGTTTGCTGCTCCCATCATACAGGATAAACGGGGAAAAAGCAAACCCGTAAACCGCTTTGTCCTGCGCAGGCAGGCCTGGGCTGTTATCATCCCCTTCCTTCCCCCTTGCCTCCTCCGGCAGACCGGTTAGGAGCGATAGCCACCTTTCGCTTTGCGGGACGCCGCAGGGCTTTGACGGATTTTTTTTCCCGTAAACCTGTGAAAAAATTGTGCTGTTTCTTAGCGTTTACGCATGGGAGGTTCCCCGCACGTCCTGGCGGCGTTGTCCGACGCCGCCAGGGCAAAGTTCAGCCGCCATGCGGGGAACCTCCCATGCGTAAACGCTTGGAAACAGCCAATTTTTGAAGTGGTTTGCGTGAAAAGAAATCCGGCGGGGCACAGAGGGCCCTTTTGCGTGGGAGGCAGCACGGACAGAGCCGGGAACGGGAAAACGGGCGGCGGGAAGGGCGGAAAACACTGCCCAGGGCTGCATGCCGGGCGGGAACGGCCGTTTTCTCATTGTTTTTCCATATCTTTATTGAAAAATCCGAACTTTTGTGTATAATGGTAAAGGCAGCTGTAAATCCATTAATTTAGGAAGCAAGAGGTTTTATAGAATGATTCAGGCAAGCAATATTACGCTCAGGTTGGGCAAGAAGGCCCTGTTTGAAGACGTCAATATCAAATTCACCGAAGGCAACTGCTATGGACTGATCGGAGCCAACGGTGCAGGAAAGTCCACCTTCCTTAAGATCCTTTCCGGACAGCTGGAATCCACCAAGGGAGATGTGATTATCACGCCGGGACAGCGTCTGTCCGTGCTGGAGCAGGATCATTTTAAATATGACGATTACCCGGTTCTGGATACCGTTATCATGGGGAATGCCCGTCTGTATGAAATCATGAAGGAAAAAGAGGCGATCTATGCCAAAGAAGATTTCTCCGATGAAGACGGGATCCGCGCCAGCGAACTGGAAGCGGAATTCGCTGAGATGGACGGCTGGGAAGCGGAATCCAACGCCGCAAGCCTTTTGAACGGGCTTGGCGTGGAGACGGAATATCATTATAGTCTCATGCGTGATCTCAACGGCAGTCAGAAGGTCAAGGTCCTTCTGGCGAAGGCCCTGTTCGGCAATCCTGATATCCTTCTTCTGGATGAGCCTACGAACCATCTGGATCTGGATGCCATTGCCTGGCTGGAAGATTTCCTGATTGATTTCGACAATACGGTGATCGTGGTCTCCCACGACCGCTATTTTCTGAATAAAGTCTGCACACATATTGCGGACATTGATTACGGCAAAATCCAGCTCTATGCCGGCAACTATGATTTCTGGTATGAATCCAGTCAGCTGCTCATCAAGCAGATGAAGGAAGCGAATAAGAAAAAAGAAGAAAAGATCAAGGAACTGCAGGAGTTCATCTCCCGTTTCTCCGCCAACGCTTCCAAATCAAAGCAGGCTACCTCCAGAAAACGTGCCCTCGAGAAGATCCAGCTGGATGAAATCCGGCCGAGCAGCAGGAAATATCCTTATATCGATTTCCGTCCCGACCGTGAGATCGGCAATGAAGTGCTCACTGTGGAGGGCATTTCCAAAACGATCGGCGGCGTGAAGGTGTTAAACAACGTTTCCTTCATCATGGGACATAATGACAAGATCGCCTTTGTGGGAAGCAACGAACTGGCTAAGACCACGCTTTTCCAGATCCTGATGGGAGAAATGGAGCCGGATGAAGGCAGCTATAAGTGGGGCGTTACCACGTCCCAGGCCTATTTCCCGAAGGACAGCTCCAAAGAATTTGATAACGATTACACCATCGCGGACTGGCTGATGAGCTATTCTCCTGTGGATGATATCACCTATGTGCGCGGCTTCCTGGGCAGGATGCTCTTTGCGGGAGAAGACGGGGTGAAAAAAGTGAGAGTCCTCTCCGGAGGTGAGAAGGTGCGCTGCCTTCTGTCCAAAATGATGATCTCCGGAGCGAATTGCCTGATCCTGGATGAACCCACCAACCATCTGGATATGGAATCCATTACGGCCCTGAACAACGGTCTGATTAAGTTCCCGGGCGTGGCGCTTTTCGCCTGCAGGGACCATCAGTTTGTGGAAACCACGGCCAACCGCATCATTGAATTCATGCCGGACGGAACCATTATCGATAAGGTTACCACTTATGATGAATATCTGGCCAGCGATGCCATGGCGAGAAAGCGTACCGTATATACCGCAAACCGTGAAGAGGATGATAATTAATGAGAAGGGGCTTGTGCTGGGCGGCCTTTGACGCCCTGTGCCTGGCCAGCCTTTGGTGTCTGCGTGCTGGCAGGACATTTTTCCACGGAGCCGTCAGGCGCCTTGTTTCCATACACACAACGCTTCTAAGCGGAGGGAAAGGAAAGCGCTTTCTCCTCCCGGGCTTTATATACGCGCCAAAACGCGCAGATAGGAGCATTCATGAAAACTGTAGATTTACATGTTCATTCCACCCGTTCAGACGGAAGCCTGTCCCCTTCCGCGCTGGTGGATCTCGCCCTGCAAAAGGGGCTTTCTGCTTTTGCCCTTACGGATCACGATACCATAGACGGACTGGATGAAGCCATCCGCTATGCCTCCGATAAGGAAGTGGAAGTCATTCCAGGCATCGAGTTTTCCACGGAATACTATGGAAGAGATATCCATATCGTTGGGCTGGCCATAGATTACAAGGCTCCCGCCTTTTCCAGTCGGCTTCATGAATTCGTTGATTCCCGCATACGGAGGAATCAGAAAATGTGTGCCAATCTCTCTTCAGCGGGCATTGATATTTCCTATGAAAAACTCCTGCAGGCTTTTCCAGAAGCCGTCATCACACGAGCCCACTATGCGCGTTATCTTTTGGAGCATGGTTATGTGAAAAGTCTGCCGGAAGCATTTGAACGGTATGTGGGGGATCATTCTCCCTATTTTGTGCCCCGAGAAAAGGTAACTCCCTGTCAGGCGGTTCAGCTCATCCTGGAAGCGAAAGGCCTTCCCATCCTGGCCCATCCTCTGCTGTATCATCTGGGAAAGGATGCATTGGAAAAACTGGTTTTGTCGCTGAAAGATGCGGGGCTTGTGGGAATTGAAGCCATCTATTCCACGCATTCCGCCGGGGAGGAACGAGAAATGCGTCAGCTTGCCGCCCGCTGCGGCCTTCTGATCAGCGGCGGTTCCGACTTCCACGGTGCAAACAAACCGGGGCTGGAATTGGGCACAGGTTACCACGGAAAGCTTTTCATTCCCTATGACGTATGGGAAAAATTAGAGGACAAGCGAAAGGAGCTTACTCATGAACGCTAAAATTCTTTTCACGGATATGGACGGCACCCTTCTTCGCAATGACAGCACCGTATCCTGCGGGATGAAGGCAGCACTGGATTCCCTCATTCTGGCCGGGCACAAGCTGGTCCTTACCTCCGGCCGTCCGCTGGATTCCATTCTGGAAGTGATGCAGGCAGCAGATCTGTTCTATCCGGATACGCTGGTGATCGCTTATAACGGCAGCCTGATCTATGACTGCAGTTCCCGCTCTCCCCTGGCAGAACACAGGGTCCCCATGCATGCTGCCGCATCCATCATCCAGTGTGCCAAAAGACACGGCCTCCATGTCCAGACCTATACGGATCATGAGATCGTCTGTGCCGCAGAAGATGAAGAGGTTCGTTATTATCGCAGACGCATTCATCTTCCTCTTCTTCTCTCTTCCGATCTTCTCTCCGCGCTGGACAAGCCGCCCTATAAGGTTCATGTCATCCACTTGACGGATAAGAGGAAGCTGGAAGCGTTCAAGCATGAAATCGATGCCTCTTTAGGAGATCTGATCACGGTCCAGTTCTCCAATGACCAATACCTGGAATTCTACAGCCGCGAGGCTGGGAAGGGAAATGCCATTTTAGAAGCCTGCCGCCATTTCGGCATCCAGCCGGAAAACTGTGTTGCCGCCGGCGATGCGCCCAATGATCTTTCCATGCTCGCCGCTGCCGGCTGCGGTGTCGCCATGGCCAACGCCGCAGAGGACGTGAAAAAGGCCGCCTCTTTCATCACCCAAAAGGATAATGAACATGACGGCCTCATTGAAGCGATCGAAGCCCTTTTCCCGGGCGTATAATCCAGCGGCAGCAACCGTTCAGCCTTCCTCCAGGCCGCGCAGCAGACCGGCTTTTATTCGGTCACAGGCTTCCTTCCCTGCCACAGGCAGCCCGACCATCGCTGCCATGTAGACTGCGGTTTTTACCGGCCCCATTTCCCGTGCAAAGGGCAGTCTCGGCAGCAGGCAATCCAGAATCAACATGTGATAGAGGAAGATATACAGCGTCCGCCTTCCCAGCCAGGAGGCGGCCGCCAGAAGCCGGTTCAGCCACCTGTTTTGCATGAGGCAGGCAAGGCTGCAGGCTGAAAATACCAGGAACAGGACGGCCAAAGCGTACAGGATCAGCGTGGGGCCGGGAGGATTCACGCGAAGAACCCAGCCGAATACGGATTCATCCCATGCAAACTGATCCTTTAACATCCATGCCATCGAAATGCAGTACAGCACGGCAGCAAGCAGTAAGGCTCCCGCCGCCTGCTTGCTGCGCGTAAACGCGATTCTCATATCCGCCGCAATCATCCCCATGACGAACAGGAAAAAATAGGTCCCTCCCAGCAGATAGTTTCCGCCTCCATAGGTTTCCAGCGCAAATGTATGATGAATGCAAAACAGCGAACATTCCCAGGCAGCCACTAGGAAAATCCCTCTCGTCAGGAAACGGGGCTTCCCCCTTCTGCATGCGGCCACTACCAAATACAGTATTGGAGCCGCCAGGATGAACTGAAG
>OLQH01002373.1_pt1 | contig 11032 bp, 8 predicted proteins | sample 1672671 | NCBI WGS metagenome assembly OLQH01 (sample SAMEA3136712, study PRJEB25190) | human gut metagenome
AGACAGGACCGGAGGCTGTGCAGGATGAACTGCCGGAGGGTGTTGCAGCAGCGGAGGCGCTCATGGAAGCAGAGGGGCCAGTTGCTCTGGACGATGAAGAGGGTTCCCTGCCGTTAGCGGAGCATTCTGAAGAGACAGTTAATCTGTTCAGCGGGGAGAGCCCGGATGATAATCTGGAGGAAATGGATTACCGTTCGGGAACAACACGTGTAGAGAATCTTATTTCACCAAACGACAACAATACAGAGAGAGAAAGTTCCATAGATAACAACCGTGCAGAGAGAGGCAGTCAAGCGAATGACAGCTATGCGGAGAGAGGAAGTTCCATGGGAGGCAGTTATGTGGGGAGAGAAAATTCCATGGACGGCGGCCGCACAGAGAGAGAAAGTTCCGTGAATGACAGCTATATGGAGAGCGGAAATTCCATGAACGACAGCTATGTGGAGAGAGAAGATTCCATGGAGGACAGCCGCACAGAGAGAGGAAGTTCCAGAGGCGGCAGTTATGCAGAGAGGGAAGATTCCATGGAGGACAGCCGCGCAGAGAGAGGAAGTTCTATGGGAGGCAGCTATGCGGATAGAAGAAGTCCAATGAACGACGGCTATGCAGAAAGAGGTGGTTCAGTGGAGGGAGGCCGTGGAGAGATAGCTGACCAGCCGGATACAAGCCGTGAGGAGAGTGACTATCCTTCAGGCGAGGGCAGCCGGAGAAGATTTAATCCACCCAATGCAGAGCCGGAAGAAAGGCGCAGTCCGTCCAATAATAACAGTTGGGATTGGGGATACCCTCCCATTATAGACCGGGATACTCGAATTGGTACACCGGGCAGGCCCATGGAGGGCAATCGTTTTCAGGAATCCCCGGCCGCAGATGGTGAGGAGAGAACAATGCCCTCCGGGACCCAGGGTGATCCTTATGTGCCTTCACGTATCAATGAGAGGGGAAGATACTTTCCCCAGCATTATGAGGAAGATATACCTGCTCCCGGACAGCAGGAGGAACAGAGAAGGGAGCCGGCAGTATCCCCTGAAACAGAGAATTTGATGCGGCAAACACCATCTGTTCAGCCTGTAGAGGAACCATCCGGACTGGATAGGGAACTGAAGCTGGATACCACAGTGCCGGAAACTGACATTCCCCCTTATACAGAGGAGGAGCTGTACCGTGAAACCATCAATCATGAAGTCTTTGGAGGGGACCAGTATCCGGACAGTGAAATGAGGATCGAAGATTCCGGGGATACCGATGCAGCCGAACAGTCAACATGGAACCCTGAGGGAGACAGAGAAGGGGATGAGATCAATCTTCTGGAAGAACTGGATCAGGATGAGGATGCCATCCGGAATATGAGACAGATGGAAAAAGAAGTGTCGGAAAAGAAGATGCAGAAGCCGGCGGAGGGAGAGCTTCATGAACAGTCTGCACAGGCCGCAAGACAGCCTGCTGTGTTTGATCCGTTTTCAGATGGGGAAATTGTGGAATGCAGGCAGATCACACCGGCAGAGCTGCGGATACTGTCAAGAAGAGACCGGGGACTTATGAACAATAATTTCCTGAGACATGGATATTACCGCTATCATTATCTGCTCCTGGGCAGAAGAAGAGATGACGGCCGGTACATACTCGGTGTTCCGGGCGTTTATGACCGGCAGGAATGTCTCATGGCAGGTATGTTCGGCTTCCCCAACTTCAAGGCAGCCAAAACGCAGGGCAAAGCTGCCATGCCGCGCTTTGGCTACTGGTTCCGTCTAATCGATACCCCTGATATAAACCGCAGGAATCGTTCTTGACAGAATAAGACAAAAATAATCCAAATCTCTTTTAGAGTAGCTGCTGAATCCAGGCCTTATGACTTCAGGGGAGTCTTTATAGGCCTGGAGGTAGTATGCACTGCATCCGGCAAGCCAGTTTCCGATAGAACGGAAATCTTCCTGGGTATGCAGTTCCCTTACTACGGTGGTTCTGAACTCATAGGGGATACTGCCGGACATAAGGAAATCCACTGACTCACAGATTGGCTTTAAGTCCAGATTTTTACTGCCGGCAACCCTGGAATAGGATTCTTTGGATGATTTGATATCCATGGCGACCATGTCGATCATTTTATTGTTGATCAACTTTTTCAGGATCCAGGGATGGGAGCCATTGGTATCCAGTTTGACCGGGTAGCCAAGTTCCTTTATTTTATCAACAAGGCAGAAAATATCTTTGTCGAGAGTGGGTTCGCCTCCGGTGATACAGACGCCTTCCAGAATACCCTGGCGTTTTTTCAGAACTTTAAGCACGTCCTCCATGGGAATCACCGGCTGCTCGCCAGGCGAGAGGACAAGTCCGCTGTTGTGGCAGAAGGGACATCGGAAATTGCAGCTCCCCAGAAAAATGGTGGCAGCTATTTTGCCGGGATAGTCCAGAAGCGTTGTTTTGTTAAAACCATTGATTGGCATAAAAATCCCCCTTTAGGTATCGTTTGGGCAGGACCATAAGTCCTTTGCTGTTGCTTTATATTTTACTATACACAATGAGCTTTTACCAGGGAAAAGTCACATTTATACTTGACCGGAATGCAGCCTGGCTTTATAATGGACAGGTATGGAGACGTATCGAAGCGGCCATAACGAGCTTGACTCGAAATCAAGTTGCCGGGTAACCGGCACGTGGGTTCGAATCCCACCGTCTCCGCTGCTGAAAATGCTGTTAAACAGTTGGCTTATTTACTGTTTAGCAGTATTTTTTATTTGCCCAAGTTATCATAACGTGTTAGAATGTATGATATATTTTTAGTGAATATAAAGGAAGATTTATGACAGAACAGGAAAAGTTTATGAAAGAGGCGATACGCCAGGCAAAAAAGGCGTATGCTCTCTGGGAAGTTCCTATCGGATGCGTGATTGTTTCTGAGGGGCGGATTATTGCCAGAGGATATAACAGAAGGAATACGGACAAGAATACGCTGTCCCATGCAGAGCTGAATGCTATAAGAAAGGCGAGCAGAAAGCTGGGGGACTGGAGGCTGGAGGGTTGTACCATGTATGTTACTTTGGAACCCTGCCAGATGTGCGCAGGAGCGATTGTCCAGGCCAGAATTGACAAGGTAGTGATCGGAAGTATGAATCCTAAGGCCGGATGTGCCGGTTCTGTCCTGAATCTGCTGGAGATGGACGGATTTAACCATAAGGTAGAAGTTGAGAGAGGCATTCTGGAAGAGGAGTGCAGCGGGATGCTCAGCGGATTTTTTAAGGAACTTCGGGAAGCAAAGAAAAGAAAGGAACAGGTGACGGATGACAAAAAGGGAATGGAATGATTTAATAGCCTGCAGACCTGTGATTCTAGATGGGGCCACTGGCTCTAACCTGATCCAGGCGGGGATGCCCAGAGGAGTATGTACAGAAGAGTGGATAGTCCAAAATCCTCAGCCTTTGACAGAATTGCAGAGGGGATATGCAGATGCAGGTTCACAGATTGTATATGCGCCTACCTTTGCAGCCAATGCCGTGAGTCTTAAGGGGCATGGACTGGAAGATAAAGTAGAGGAACTGAACAGAGAGCTGGTGGCAGTGACACGCCGGGCAGTTGGCACAAGGTGTCTGGTTGCAGGCGATATAACAACGACCGGAAAGATGGACATGCCCTACGAAGAATTGTATGAGGTATATGCGCAGCAGATCAGAAGTCTTTGTACAGCAGGGGTAGATCTTTTGGTGGCGGAGACTATGATAGGGATTCAGGAGACCATGGCCATTCTGGATGCCGCCCATGAAATCTGCGATCTCCCGGTTATGTGTTCTATGACCGTAGAAGCGGACGGCAGCCTCTTTTTTGGCGGACATATTCTTGAGGCAGCGGTCAGCCTGGAAGAGATGGGGGCAGATGCGGTAGGGATTAACTGCTCTGTGGGACCAGATCAGCTGGAAGCAGTGGTAACAACGATCAAGAAAAATGTTAAAATACCGGTTCTGGTAAAACCCAATGCCGGAATGCCTGTGATAGATGAAGAGGGGAATGCGGTATATCAGATGGGAGCTGAGGAATTTGCCGGACACATGGAGCGTTTGGTAAAAGCCGGGGCGGATCTCATCGGTGGATGCTGCGGAACATCACCGGAATATATAAGAGAAGTCAGAAAGAGAGTCTTTTAAAGGCTCTCTTTTGGCGTTATAATCCGGCCGCCCGAATTTCTTATGTAAAATCAAATGGCAGCCTTTTGGAAGAATTTACTTAAATTTTACCTAAAGTTTTACATAGATTTAACATACAACCAATATACTTGGACCGTAAACAAGAGATAAGAAAAGATAGTTAACGGAGAAAAAGTATATGAATGAGACGATGCGGACAGTGTTTGGGTTGTTAGGAGGATTAGCTGTATTCATCTATGGAATGAATATGATGAGTGAAGGCCTGCAGAAGGTTGCAGGGGAGAAAATGAAATATGTACTGGGGATTCTCACAAAGAATCCTATTGTAGGCGTACTGGCCGGAGCGCTGACGACTGCGGTCCTGCAGAGCAGCAGTGCCACTACAGTAATGGTGATTGGATTTGTCAGTGCAGGCTTAATGAAGCTGCCTCAGGCGATTTCTGTCATTTTGGGCGCAAACATCGGAACAACCATGACCGCACAGATTATTGCTTTTAAGATTACGGATTATATATGGCCTATTATTTTCATTGGATTTGTAATTTTCTTTTTCTGTAAGAAGGAAAAAGCTAAGAATATAGGGCAGACCATATTTGCTTTTGGAATTTTATTTCTGGGAATTACCACCATGGGGGATGTCATGAAGCCTTTGGCAGCCAGCCCTGTATTTACCGATATGATAGCAAAAGTTTCTCACATTCCGGTTCTGGGTGTCCTGCTTGGCACGGTTATGACCCTGGTGGTGCAGAGCAGCAGTGCCACAATTGCAGTCCTGCAGAACTTTGCCAGCCAGGCGGGACCTGACGGGATATCCAGTGTCATAGGACTTACAGGAGCTATTCCAATTCTTCTGGGAGACAACATCGGGACAACAATTACTGCATTGCTGGCCTCTGTAGGCCAGTCTAAAAATGCAAAGCGGACAGCAGTGGCCCACAGTGTATTTAATATTACAGGAAGCTTCCTCTTTATCTGGATCATCCCATGGTTTGCAAAGTTTGTAGAGTTTATCTCTCCCAAGGGAAATGAGATTGATGTGATTTCCAGACAGATAGCAAATGCTCATACAGCGTTCAATGTGGCAAATACGCTTCTGTGGATTCCCTTTATCTGGCTGATGGTCAAGATTGTCACTAAGATTGTGCCGGGAGAGGATGTGGTGGACACAGAAAGCCAGCCCCAGTTTCTGGACGATAAGATGGCAGGCCAGCCAGTATTCGCGCTGCATCTTGCCAATGAGGAGATTGTGCGCTGCGCACACATGGTGCAGGAAATGATAAGTGAGGCGAGAAAAGCAATGGATCAAAAAGCGGCCGCTGTATGGGAAAATGTCTGCCAGAGGAGGGACGTTGTTGAGCATCTGTATGGCCAGATAGAAAAATTTATCTCCAATCTTTTTGCCAGCGGTACACTCACAGAGGTGCAGTCCATGCGGGCGGCCAGCCTGATGTATATAGCCTGCGATGTGGACAGAATCAGCCAAAGGTGCCAGGAAGTGGCCAAGGTCCGCAGAGAGCGCCTGGAGGATAACCGAGAGGGCAAAGAATATGCGTTCTCTAAGGAGGCAGAGAAGGAAATGGAAAGTATGCTGGAAAAAATAGAGGGAATGCTTCTCTCGGCCATGGATGCAGTGCAGAACGATAACCGGGCGGCAGCCTTTAAGGTGATTCAGCAAAGGGACGAACTGCAGATACAGGAAAATAAACTTAGAAAAAATCATGTACAGAGACTGAAAAAAGGAAAATGCAGTCCAGAGCTTACGGGAGCCTTTACAACCATATTGTATAGTATGGAGCGGATGGGCAGCCTTTGTGTAAATATCGCCGAGGCTTACATCGGACAGCCCAGCCTGGAAGGGGAACGGGAAGAACAGGAGGCCGTGGGACAGTAGAATCCAGCAATATAAGAACAGCCATTCTCAGCAGTCGGCAATAACTGGAGAATGGCTGTTTCTATGTGGGTACTATAGATTTTCTGTGGCTGCGATGCCCATCTCTTTGCTTTCCCCTTCCCACATCGTTGTGTATTCTTTGGCAATATTCAAAGCATGATCGCCAATTCTTTCGAAATCCGTAAGCATCTCAGAATAAAGAATACTGGTTTCTGCCAGGCAGGTTCCGTTTTGCATCCGTATGATTTGATTTTGACGGTACTGGGCATTGATATCATCGATCTGCTGTTCATATTTGGCCACCTGTTCCAGAATATGGAGGGGGGAGACCGACTTCTGGGGGGCAAGCTGATCCAGCGTAGTCAGACATACTGCTTTCATAGACTGAATTTCCTGGATAGCTGTGGAAGAAAATTTAAGATCTTTATCGCAAAGCATTTCTGCATATTCTGCGATATTCATAGCGTGATCTCCCACCCTCTCGATGTTCCCTACTATTTTAAAATAGCCATTGATAATTTTACTGTCTTTGTGAGACATCTCCTGTGCCATGAGGGTAGAGATGTATCTGGATATCTCCATATTCAGATAATCCAGGTATTCCTCATTGGACAGAACCTGAGCCATTTTTTTTGTAGAGCGGTGCTCCACAGACTCAAAGCTGAGAAGCACATTTTCTCTGGCAAATTGGAACATACGGTATACTTCCTGCTGGAGCTGGGAAACAGCCAGAGCAGCCCAGCCTATTTTGTAATCTCCGGCGTGGGGAAGGGTGTGCAGATACATCAGGGAATGGCCGCCTTCTTCCGCCTCTCCTTTATCCGGAAGCAGTTTTTCTGACAGAGCAGCCAGATAATTGCCAAAGGGAAGAAGAAGCAGCGTGGTGACTATGTTAAACAAAGTATGTACATTTGCAATCTGCGCCGCGGGGTTGTCTGGTGTCAGTGACTGCATGAAAGACGTAAATGGGGTCATCATACAGACGCAGACGAAGATACCGGTGCCAATGGTATTAAACAGCAGATGAATAATGGTGGTTCTTTTCGCATTGCGGTTGGTGCCGATGGAGGCCAGCACGGCTGTGATGCAGGTACCGATATTCTGTCCGAACAGAACATATACGGAACTGGAAAGGCCGATCAGTCCGCTGGAGGCCAGTGCCTGAAGAATTCCCACTGAGGCTGAAGAAGACTGTATCACGGCAGTAAAAAGAGCTCCGGCCAGAATTCCCAAAAGCGGATTTGAAAACTGGGTCATCAGATGGATGAACCCCTGGGAATCCCGGAGGGGCATCATAGCGTCGCTCATCATCCCCATTCCGATAAAAAGTACTCCGAGACCGGCAATAATAGCCCCGAAATGATGATTTTTCTCTCCCTTCAGAAACACTACCATGGAGACCCCGATAAAAGCTATGAGAGGCGCAATTGCGCTGATGTCAAGGGCGATAAGCTGGCCTGTGATTGTTGTCCCTATATTGGCTCCCATAATAATCCAGACAGCCTGTCGGAGCGTCATGAGACGGGAGTTGACAAAACCAACTACCATAACAGTAGTCGCTGAGGAAGACTGTATGACGGCTGTTATGCCTGCACCCACTGCAATGCCAAGAAAGCGGTTGGCAGTAAGCTTTTCTAAGATGCGTTTCATTCGGTTGCCGGCTGCCGCCTCCAACCCGTCGCTCATCATATGCATGCCATATAGAAAAAGGGCAAGCCCTCCCAGGAGGATGAGTATGTCACTTGTTTTCATGTGTTTATTTCCTTTCCATATTTTCTCCAAAAATTCTACGCAAATCCAATATAACATGATAAAATAAGTACTTCCGTAAAGAAAGCGTTAAAAATGGAAAATTACCTGCTTACAAGCAGAAAAAATTGCGGTATACTGTTTAATACCAAAGGAATAATTCATGCCCTTCGGGCCGGCATAAGTATTGTGCCATATAAAATATGAGGAGGAAAACGGCCGTAAATGAAAAGACTTAAGGATTTTATAGTAACAATGGCGCTGCTTCTGCTGGCCACAGTGCTGGCCTACTGGTTTTACCATACCACAGAGAGTATGACGAATATGGCAATTGTGTATATGATGGCAACTGTTCTTATATCCAGATATACGTCAGGGTATTTTTGGGGGATAATATCCTGTTTTATCGGCGTTCTGGGGGTTAATTTCTTTTTTACCTATCCATTCTGGCAGATTGATTTTACCAGAGATGGTTATCCGGCTACATTTATTGGGATGCTGGTGATTTCATTTATTACCAGCGCCACCACGACCAGTATGAAAGAGCAGACAAGATTGGCAGAAGAGAGAGATGAGATGAATAAAAAGCTCTATGAATCACAGAAAAAACTGGAGGTGGAGACAGAGAAGGAAAAGATGCGGGCCAATCTTCTGCGTGCGGTTTCCCATGATCTCCGTACCCCTCTTACGAGCATGATAGGTTCCAGCGATTTGTATCTGGAAGCAAAGGATACGTTAAAAGAGGAGGAAAAAGAGGAGCTGATTCATCATATCAGAGAAGATGCTACCTGGCTGCTGCATATGGTGGAGAACCTGCTGTCGGTTACAAGGATCCGGGAGGGGAATACAAAGGTGAATAAATCTCCGGAGCCTCTGGAGGAAGTGGTATCTGAGGGCGTGATAAGGCTGAAAAAGAGATATCCGGGGGCAGAGATACGCACTACAGTCCCGGAAGATTTCCTGATGGTGCCTATGGACGCCACACTGGTGGAACAGGTAATAATCAATCTTCTGGAAAATGCGCTGCTTCATTCCGGGAGTACAAGGCCAATTGAGTTTACTGTTACAAAAGAAAAGGACACGGTGCTGTTTCAGGTGAGAGATCACGGAATCGGAATTGCAGAGGATAAACTGCCGGATCTTTTTGACGGCATCAGCAGCGAAAGAGGAAGAGGGAGCGATTCCTCGAAAGGGATGGGGATCGGCCTGTCCATATGTAAAAGTATTATAACAGCACATGGGGGAGTCATTGAGGCCAGAAACCATTCAGATGGGGCCGAATTTATTTTTACTCTTCCGTTGGAAGGAGAAGCAAGATGAAGGATCACAGAGAGTTAATTTTGATTATCGAGGATGAGAAAAACATCGCTGATTTTGTAGAAACTGTATTAAATTCCCGAAACTACAAGGTGATTAAAGCTTACACGGGAAAAGAGGCCTTAAGCGCTATCACTTCCCATTGCCCGGATGTAATCCTTCTGGATCTGGGTCTGCCGGATATGGATGGACTGGACATTATAAAGCAGGTACGGGAATGGGCGGAAACTCCTATTGTTGTAATATCTGCCAGAACCCAGGAAAAGGAGAAAGTAGCGGCATTGGATCTGGGGGCAGATGACTACATAACGAAGCCCTTCGGTACGGATGAGCTTATGGCCAGGATCAGGACAGCGCTGCGTCACCACGACAAAGTGAAAGCTGGAAACTCCTCCGAAAAATATCAGGTAGAAGGGCTGGAGATTGATTTTGGAAAACGGCTTGTCATGCTGGAGGGCCAGAGCATTCATCTGACCCAGATAGAATATAAGCTGATTACCCTGCTCGCCAAGAATGCGGGAAAGGTTCTGACCTATGACCATATTATGAAAGAAATATGGGGACCTTATGCCGGGGATGACAACCAGATCCTCCGGGTAAATATGGCTAATATACGGAGAAAGCTGGAGAAAAACCCTGCAGAGCCAAAGTATATCTTTACAGAAGTAGGGGTGGGATACCGGATGCAGGAGGACAGATAGGGAGATACTTTAATCATGAACGAAGAACAATACAAAGAACGAATCCTTCAGCTGGCGAAACGAAAGGATGCGGATGATGATTTTTTGGGGAGGCTGATTACCTGCAGGGACGAATGGGTTACCAGCTTTCTCTACGAGACGGCTGCTGGCGTAAGGCAGAAATTGTATGGCAGAGACGTCTACATACGCGGGCTGATAGAGATATCCAATTTTTGCAGAAATGACTGTTACTACTGCGGAATACGCAAAAGCAATAAAGATTTGACAAGATACCGTGTTGGGGAAGATGAGATTCTGGAGTGCTGCAAAGAAGGGTATGCCCTGGGCTTTAGAACCTTTGTCCTTCAGGGCGGAGAGGATGGATATTATACGGACGACCGGCTTTGCGGCATCCTTACCGGGATCAAAAAGGAATACCCGGACTGCGCGGTTACTCTGTCTCTGGGGGAGAGAAGCAGGGAGAGCTATAAGAAACTGCATGATGCCGGTGCGGATCGCTATCTGTTAAGGCATGAGACAGCAGATGAGACACATTACAGACAGCTGCACCCTGCTTCTCTCAGCCTGGAGAACAGAAAGCAATGCCTTTTTCATTTAAAGGAAACAGGATATCAAGTGGGATCAGGCTTTATGGTGGGTTCCCCCGGGCAGATTCCCGAGTATCTGATTGAGGATCTGAGGTTTCTCCAGGAACTGCAGCCGGCAATGATTGGCATAGGTCCGTTTCTCCCCCATAAAGATACCCCCTTTCGGGAAGAAAAAAAGGGGGATTTGACAATGTGCCTGAATCTCACAGCTATCTTAAGGCTGCTCTTCCCACATGCGCTGATCCCTGCGACTACGGCCCTGGGCACTTTGCATTCAGAAGGAAGAGAGCTGGGGATTCTGGCCGGAGCCAATGTGGTAATGCCTAATCTTTCGCCGTTGTCGGTGAGAAAGCTGTACAGCCTTTACAACAATAAGGCCTGTACCGGGCTCGAGGCGGCTGAACATAAAGCATTGCTGGAAAAGCGGATGGAACGGATCGGCTACCGAATCGTAACGAGCCGCGGGGATGTAGTGAAATAGGGACGTGTTCAGTCTGAACCGTCCCTCTCTTTATTTTTTCTTTCTTTTCCGGTAGACAATAAATAGGCCCAATAAAAGACCGCCCACTGTGACAGCCACAGCTACATCGGAGTAAGTATTCATATAGAGGACCACCCGCTGCCAGGAAGCCCCGGCCATAGCTCCCAGAG
>OLQH01002376.1_pt1 | contig 10991 bp, 9 predicted proteins | sample 1672671 | NCBI WGS metagenome assembly OLQH01 (sample SAMEA3136712, study PRJEB25190) | human gut metagenome
GTTTACTTGTAGTATGCAGGGGGATATAATTGGTGTGGGGAGGACGGATGGGGAGCGGTTTGATTTGAGAGGAGAATAGGAAAGTTGTCTAAAATAGTATTATTGGTTGGGTGTGGTGCTGGTTAATGATGTAATCATATGCTGTTTTTCTTTACAAAAGAAAAGATAATAGTATAATGGAATTAGTGAAAAATCGGAATATGTAGCACTCTTAAAGCAGGCAAATACAGATAGTTCAAAGATGGTAGAGGGGTTATTGGAGTGTCAGAGGCATAGCTTCGGTTTGTGACCAATACAACATCAGGTATGGGATTTATCAAGTGCGGTTCTGCGGTAATTCCGTTTGATAATCAGATTAGTAAAGATACGGATCTTTACAGGCTGTACAACACCAATATCCATGAGAAGATTGCGGAATAGAAGAAGCGAGAAGCTTTCATTGGCTAGAATGTTTATTGTAAAGAAAAACCTGACTTGGTATAATTAAAGCAGGTTTTTCTTTAGGAGGACTTATAATGATTGATTATGACAAATGGGATGAATATTATGCTGGTGGTTTTGCAACTGATGAACCCATAAATAGTTTTTGGGAAGAATATGATTCAACATCAGAATATGAGGAATTTGATTATGGTGGACAAAAGATTAATGTGACAGTCAAACAAATTATGCAAGATATGGGAGTAAAAGCAATAACTGATAAATTCTTATATAGAGATGGAGTAGTAGTAGTTTTACTTGATTATTCCAAAGGCATTTTCGATAGATGGAAAAATGGGGCGGTATTGTATTGTAATGGAGAACAGACATATTCAACAGAACGAGATGTGAATGACTTATCTATAATTGACAGGATGCTTTTTAATGCGGATTCTATTGAAAAGACTAAGGTTCGTGTGTTTTGGAAAGATGGGGATAAGAATTATAGGTTTATCAATGGATTGTTTGTGTTAAGCAAGAAACCATATCAAATTGAAGAAGAAGGAAAATATAGATGGGTATTTCCTTTATCGCTAATATCAGAATATATTTTTCGTATGCCTGAGGAGTATTCATTTTATGTGGATACTAGGAGAGTAAAAAGGTCAAGAATAAGCGTTGCGAATAAAGATGACGAGATAAGTTTGGTGGAGTTTAATGAATTTGCTAGTTTTGATTCTGCCAAAAGTGGTATCTGTTATAAGCGAACTCCTCAAAAAAAGAATATTTATAGTAGTACACAGGAAAAAGTTGAGAGAAATAGAAAAACAGCAGAAAATGCACTGATTCTTGCAGAATTTAAATGTGAGATAGATAACGAGCATTTTACTTTTATCAGAAAAAATCAAAATGTGCCATATACGGAAGCACATCATTTGGTTCCATTGGCATACGCAGACTTGTTTAGTTGTTCTTTAGATGTAGAAGAAAATATAGTTTCATTATGTAGTACATGTCATAACCAAATCCATTATGGAAAAGGTGCCGAGTTACTCATAAGAAAATTGTATGCAAATAGAAAAGAGCTATTGAGAGAAGCGGGGATCGTACTGTCAGAGCAGGAATTATTAGAAATGTATGGGATGTAATATCATGGAAAATATTGCAAAAAGATATAGCCATTATTGCAAACTAAAAAATTCCAATTTAACGCTATATCATTTTATAATATAATTTCGATATTGGAGGAGGTGACAAAAATGCAGATGTGCCCTTTTTGCGACAAAGTATATGATGAATCTGAGTATAGCTATTGCCCATATTGCTCTGGCGAATTAGAAGATGATACGAGTGAAAGATATTTTAAGAATTGCCCTAACTGTGATGGTATTATGTATTGGGATGGTTGTTGGGAATGTTTAAATTGTGGACATGAAATTTATTCAGATGAGGATGATAACGATGGCATAATAGAAGGCTAAACAGTAACCGCGGTGTTCGTGACTCAATATTTGATTCTAAGTCCGTTGGTTTTTCAGGCGGGCTTTATCCTTTTGACATTTTTCAGCTTTTTTGCTCATTTAACAATCACCTATCCAATAAATGATGAAAGAATCAGTTACTGTAGAAATAAATATTGGGGTAAACACCTTAACCAATTAAATAGAAAAGCAAATTGTAATTTTATCTGTGTAAAGAGTTCAAGAATTCCAGTTTGTTAATTAAGAGATGGCAAATAAGAATTGATAACATTTGATTGATAACAAATTGATAACACTAGTTCAAATAGACCATAGGAACGGGGCAGTTTAAATAAAATAAAGTCAAACAGAACCAAAATACCCATACAAAATTGTATAGAATCAACTTTGGCTTTGCGAGTTTGAATAATAAAGAGGTAAAGGAGAACAATTATCTGACTCTGGTACGGGCAGATCAGGAAACGGAAAGTGACTGGTACGGCACACCTGTGAGCTATAGGATCAATTTGCCAGAAAATGTAAAGGATGCAGGATTTGCCTCTTTCAGATTCACCACGGACAATGGCACCACCTGGAGCGAAGAGAACGTATGGGAGCAGGGGAAAGAAAACCTGGTCGAGATTGCCCAAGAAGGTATCTATGACAATGGAATTGCGGTCCGTCTGTTTAGAGAGGACGGAAGTTATTTGGAGAGTAATCCCATATCTGTAAATATTGATATGACACCGCCTGTTATTACGGGGATCACTTATGAAAAATTAGATGAAGAAGGTAATGTAATACCGGGCGAAGAAGCAGACGGCAACTGGAAAGGAAACTTAAGGATTCTGGTACATACAACGGATGCTCTTTCAGGAATCGGAAAAGTAAATGCTGTCATGGAATCAGAGCCGGGGACAGGGTATACGGCCGAGGCGGGAGAGGAAGGAATCTATACTTTTGAAGTATCACCATCCTACAGAGGCAACATCCTGATCACATCCGAAGACAAGGTGGGCAAGTCTGTACGAAATTCCATTCGTGTCAATGTGGATGATAAAGTACCGGCAGGCATGCTTTTTGAAACACAGGTAAGTAAGACAGATCCTACGGCAGAACCGGTTACTGTTTCTATAAAGACCATTCATCCGGATATGGTATCTGACAGTATCGAATATTCTGTAGGAGATGAAGAACACTGGCAGCAATACAGTGAGCCATTTGCCGTGGAAGAAAACACGATAATCTACTACAGGGCACAGGATACCTCAGGAAATATGACAGAGGTTCAGACGCTGACAATTTCCAATATTGATAAGAATCCACCAATACTGAAGCTGAACCTCACAGGAGATGCAGAGGGGTGGAATGCAGGAGATGTAGGCGTGACAGTGGCCAATGAAGGTAAAATACTGGGCGAACCGGCATTCTATTACTGTGAAAAAGGGAAAGAGGATCAGGAGAGCAAATGGAGAAAGATAGATGCAGATGAGGATGGAAAATACGGGGTTGTCTTTACCGAAGAAGGTGAGCACACCTGGATTTTCAAGGCTGTTTCCCCTGCAGGAACAGAAAGCAAGTATGTGGAGTCCGTGATCAGGATTGACCGTACGCTGCCCACAGGAAGTCTGAAGATTGGCACGGAAAGCTGGGACAGCCTTCAGAGCAGGAGTAGTAAGACCATAAAGAGAGGAAGCGATCCCTCCATGAGAATCACCTCTGATGATGAACCCTCAGGTGTCAGAAGTGTGGAATATGCTGTAAGCACACAGAGGATCACAGAAATCTCAAAAATGGGAGAAGAGGAATTAACCTGGAAAACATACCGTTCTGCTGTAAAAGTACCGTTGAATAAAAAGGGTGTAACTATCGTATATGCAAGAATAACAGATATGGCAGGAAATACAACGTATCTGTCCTCCGATGATTATAAATATGAGGAGCCCAAAACGATTATTTCCAAAATAAAGGATATGCTTACCGGAAGTGTGGCAACCGGAGATAATACACCTATTATGCTGTTTGTTATTTTGCTGTTGGCAGCCGCAGCAGTTCTCCTGACTTTGTCTGTGAAACGGCAAAAGAGAGGAAAAAAGTAGAATAGCAGTATCAGAATTATAATTGAAATTTTCAAAAACAGGAGGAGCGCCGGGAGTGTGCTCCTTCTGTTAAGGTTTTTCATTATATTGCAGCAGTATCAATAGAAAACCATACATACTAGAATACACCCTGTCATATTAATGGCAGGGTGTTTAAAAATATCTGATATTTTTATGTATAGGCTGGATTATATATTGTTAGTTAATATTTTCAGAAGCAGCTAGCATTTGACGGAACATTTCATTTTCAACTTTATCGTAATTGTTTGACCATATCGAGCTGTTTTTTCCAGCGTCTTGAGGATTGTTTCGTGAGCTATCAAATGTATTTTTAACTAAATCAGCACCAATTTTATCCCATAGACTAAAAGGAGAGATCCTCCATGAGAGTGTCTCTTTGTTAATTAATACGCGGAAGGCACCGAATACAGGAAGTATATACCCGGAAGCTACTTTATAGTCTGTGTCCTTTTCAAGAAAGAGAGTTTTAAAAGGCTCTTTTCCATCTTTCTTTTTTTCAATGCCACGAACTGCTCCAAACTTTCCAGATGGATTATATTCTAAATATTTGTTTCTGAAATCTAGCTCAATTCGATCATATAAACGAACCAGCTCTGGTAATAACTTGGCTAAATTGTGATAATACCCGGTACCATTGTCTAAGTCTGCTTTAATATCCTTGAAGACATATGCCTTTCCAGAGTATGCTTGGGTTGGAGAATCTTTAGAATCTGAAAATCTATATATATTGTAGGTAAAAAGTAATTTTAGTAATTCGACTATTTGCAATCTTTCCTTTGAATTATCTTTGATGGCAATGTCATTAGCATATGGCTCGTCTTTTACGGCCTCTTTAACAAAATCAAATTTATTGTCAAGTTCATATAAGGCTATATCTGAAACAGATGCAGAGGTATTTCTGGCATCAGCAATACGTGAAACTGTAAGATTATCACCTACAATGATTTCTAATTTGACAAATTTATCAATGTCTTCGGAAAGATCATCTCGATTTTCTATAATTGCAGTATATGTATGTCCGCCATCAAGGATACCATAGTTTTCAGGATCATTGTCCAGATCAAGAGTTATCGCATTATTAGTAGTGTTAAAGTTAAAACTTTTCGCAACTATCACAATACCTCTATTATTGATATCAAAGTCTGTATCAGGAGATTTTACTGCGTTAATTAAAGCCTTTGCGACAGCAGTATTCATTTTAGGCTTGCGAGGGTTTACTTCAAGAGGGATATCACTTGGAAGTTCTTTGAAGTTGACATATGCAAAATAAGTAGTGACCCCTTTTTGGGAGGGTGAATTAATTGTGCGAACAGAATACGCTTTAAAATGTACTTTGGAAGTCATATTGACGTCCTCCTTTGTATTTTTTATTTGGCTTGATGGATTACCATAAGCTATGATTAAAATATAACATAATCAAATTAAATTTGTAAGGAACCTTGGTTCCAAATGTGATATAATAACGACATGACTAGACGTAAAAAAAATAATCAAAATATTGAAGTGGGAAATTTAATATATGAATATCGTAAAAAATTAACAGATATACCTAAGTCGAGACAAGGTTTTATTGATGATAGGAGCGCAAAATTTTTTAACAATGAAGAATGGATTAGTGAGAAGACTTTGGGTAATTATGAGACAGGGCAAAATATACCGTCGTTGGAGAATTTAAAGAAATTATCAGTTGCCTTAGAAGTTGATACACTGGAACTCATAGCAGAGATCTTAAAACTAATATAAATAGTGCGATTGTAATATTGTTTAAATAAAAGAAGTTCAATAAAATTTATAAGGATATTACTGTCTGGCTTATTTTTTTTATTCTCATGCTGCGGGAGAAACCCATATGATCACCAGCATAGAGCCATCATAATTGGGGTATGTCATTCAGAAGCGGGTATAACTCTGGGAGCGGGAGAGTGTTTATCCCACATTTACATTGCCGCCATGTCATGCCCCTGTCTATGGGGAAATGGGCAAAGACTATATGCTGTATTACTTGGAAGGCAATGCCTCTATGATAACGATGGAAGCTGTGAAAACTTTTCGTATAATCCTGTGTGATTTTCATCTACTATTAAAATCCCTTTCGATTTTCTCATATAATTAAAAAATAGTGTTACCGGTATGCTGCGTCCCGGCATTCCTCTACAAAGCCATGCTAATTATTACAAAAATATTAAAAAATCTTGACAAATACATTCTACTACAATAGAATAATAATATATTCTATTGCAATAGAACAAATGAAAAAGGAAAGGGACATTTAGATAATGAAAAAAAGAATTGTCTGCATTTTATTGGCTTTGGCATTATGTCATTACGGGGAGCTGCCTGTATCAGCAGCCAGGGAAGAAGAGCTTCAGGCGGAAAAAGAAGAAAATACCAGGAAACTTACCGATATAAATGAAAAGGTCAATGATTTGGAGTATCAGAAACAACAAATGCTGTCTGACATTGATACGCTGGACCAGAAACTTGTAAGCGTCCTGGCACAGATTGAGTTGCTGGATGAGCAGATAACAGGTAAAAAGAATGAGATCACAGAGACAGACGCCAAGCTGGGTGAAGCGGAAACGGCGAAAGAAAAACAGTATGAGGCTATGAAGAAGAGGATTCAATACATATATGAGAACGGAGGCTCAGCAGTATGGGCACTGTCTCTTCTGGAAGCAGAGGATCTGTCTGACTTTCTGAACAAGGCAGAATATACAGAGAAGCTATATGATTATGACAGAAAAAGTCTGGAAGAATATGCAGAGACCATCAGTCAGGTCCGGGAATTATCAGAAAATCTCACAGCAGAAAAGGCAGAGCTGGAAGAGATGAAGAATGAACAGGAACTGCAGAGGGCATCCATGGAGGCTTCTATGGAAGAGAAAAAGGAAGCCGCATATGATTATGAAAAACAGATTGAAGAAGTACAGGCACAGGCGGCTCAGTATAAAGCGCTGATAGAGGAGCAGAATCAGGAGCTGAAAGAGCTTGAGGAGGCAAGGAAAAAAGAAGAGGAAAAGCAGGCAAAAGAGGCAGCAAAGAAGCAGAATGAGAAAAATTCGGAAGATGAGACCCGAAATGACCAGAGTAAGGATAACTCTGACAGAAAGACGGAGGATTCCTCCGCAGCAAGCGGCAGCAGTACAGGCGGTACGGATGACGGTACGGAGGCTGATGGGGATTCAACAGGCAATGAAGATAACGCAGGCAGGATTGACACAGGGATGTCCGATTCCAGCACTACCCCTGATACAGATGATTCTTCTGAGACCGAAGGAAGTACACAGGCCGGAGGAAATACACAAGTCGGAGGAAGCACACAGAACGGAGGTGTCAGCGGGCAGGATGTGGTCAACTACGCGCTGCAGTTTGTCGGCAACAAATACGTATGGGGTGGAGAGAGCCTCACCAATGGGGTGGACTGTTCTGGCTTTACCATGAAGGTTTATGAGCATTTCGGATTCAGCCTGCCACACTATACGGGGGATCAGGAACAGTGCGGAAGAGGTGTATCTTATTCTGAAGCCCAGCCAGGGGATCTGATCCTCTACTCAGGGCATGTGGCTATTTATATGGGAGGCGGCCAGATTGTACACGCTGCCAACAGCTCGCCTTATCCAAAAGGAGGAATCAAGGTAAGTGATAATGCTGCTTATATGCCGATAGTTGCAGTTAGACGCCTGATAGGTTAAAATAATATTAAACATATCAGGAAAGGTGTTTTGCCATGACAGTAAAGTTATTTGATTCGGAGCTAAAGGTAATGGATTTGCTATGGAAGAAGGGCGATATCAGCGCGAAAGAAATTGCGGCGGAACTGAAAGAACAGATTGGATGGAGCAAGACCACAACTTATACAGTGATAAAGAAATGTATAGATAAGGGAGCCATAGAAAGAATAGAGCCTAACTTTCTCTGCCATCCCCTGGTGACTATTGAGGAGACCAGAGAGTTTGAGACGAATGAGCTGATAGATAAAATGTATGACGGTTCCCCGGATTTGCTGGTTGCTTCTATTTTAGGCAATAAAAAGCTGAAACATGAAGAAATCGTCCGGCTGAAAAAGTTGGTAGAAGACTTGAAGTGAGGTGTGTGATGCGTATTTGGATAATGGGTACACAGGCATCCCTTCTGATATTGACGGCAGTTTTTTTCAGAATGTTTCTACTTTACCGCCTACCGAAACGTACCTTTGTGTTTTTATGGTGGGCTGCAGCCTTCAGGCTTCTTATTCCCTATTCAGTGGAGACCAGATGGAATTTGTATACGGTTCTGGAAAAAAGCAGCCGATCTTTCGAGATAAGCAGTGCCATTACGGCGCAGGGACTTCAGGAGACAGGAAAAGGTGGGATAGGACGGATCACACGTGCAGCACCGGCAGTTACAAAAGCAGGTGCGGAGGGGATACAGATTCCAATATGCCTTTGGCTGGCAGGAATCCTGGTTATCGGCTGTGTTTTTCTAGCCATACATATCCGTTTCCTGCTCCATGCCAGAACTTCCCTGCCGGCAGAAAATATAGGCGTAAAGCACTGGCAGGCAAAGCACAGATGTATCAGGAATGTTCGGATAAGGACTTTAGATACCATATCCTCCCCAATGACGTATGGTATCCTGCGGCCTGTGATCCTTTTGCCATCCTGCATGGATATGTCCGATCTGGAAGCGCTGACTTATGTACTGGAGCATGAGTGGATACACATCAAAAGAATGGATGTGGGGCTGAAGTATCTGCTGGCAGCCGCGCTTTGTATACATTGGTTAAATCCTGTTGTGTGGATACTTTTTTTTCTGGCACAGCGTGATATAGAGTTGGCTTGTGATGAGAAGGTGGTAAAAACACTTCACCCCCAAAGCAGGGAGCAGTATGCCATGACTCTTATCAGAATGGAAGAAAACCGGGGGATGGGGAGTGCTTCAAATGTATGCTTTTCAGAAAAACAGTTAGCAGGCAGGCTTAAGGCGATCATGAAAATGAAAAGCTGGACACGCAGTAATGTATTAGGTGCGCTGATGCTTGTGATACTGCCAACGGTACTGTTTTTTACGAGTCCGGGGGTCAAGGGAGAGAGTCTGGTCTTACCTTCCGAAATGGAAAGAGGAGATACACTGGGAGAGCAGATCGCGCTTCTTTCCAGGACACTTGTGGGAAAACCTTATATATACAGTGGAAAAAATCTTTTGGGCGGAACCGACAGTGCGGGATTCGTGAGGGCAGTTTATCAGGAGGCTGGGATACTGCTTCCTGAAGATATGGCTGAGGTGGCAGAAAAAGGCCGGGATATTCCTCCAGAGGAGGCAGTGCCGGGCAGTATTGTTTTTTACGCAAGGGATCATGTGCCCGATCATGTGGCCATTAGCCTGGGCGATGGAAATGTAATACATGCCAGCAATAGCAGGGATGGCGTAAAGATTTCTGCAATAAGTTATAGAGAAATCTGGAAAGTGGTAGACATTCCGGACGATAGGAAATAGATAGATCATGCATATGGAAATGCCCACCGGTTCGGCTTGTAAAAAGGTCAAATATGCTTTATACTGATAGAAATATGAATCTATGAGACAGTAGGGGAAGTACCACAGGTGCTTCTCCTATTTTAGCTAGTAGTCCATAAAGTTTGAAACCTTCATAATGACTGGCCTGCTAGAGCATTGTAAGAAATCTGTAAGGAATCTGTCAGTTGTTTTGTAAGACAGAGGGGGTATTATAAATACAAGCTTTAAGGAGGAGGAAACATGAGCGAATGTATTCTTGTGGCAGATGATGACAGAGAGATAGTCAAGGCCATAGCTATTTTACTGGAGAGAGAGGGCTACAAAGTCCTGCGGGCCTATGACGGATTGGAGGCGTTGGATCTTCTGGCGCAGAACCAGGTTCAGTTGATATTGATGGATGTCATGATGCCCCGTATGGACGGCCTGTCCGCTATTATGAAGATCAGGGAGAGAAGAAATATACCCATCATTGTTCTCAGCGCAAAAAGCGAGGACACAGACAAGGTGTTGGGACTTTCCATGGGAGCGGACGATTATGTGACGAAGCCTTACAATTCACAGGAATTGGTTGCCAGGGTAAAAAGTCATCTCAGACGATATACCAGATTAGGGGATATTAATGCGGCAAGTGCCGCCAAGGAGTTTAAGAGCGGCCGTCTCTGTTATCACGCTGAGGAGCGTGTGCTGTATGCTGATGGGGAGTCCGTGCGGCTCACTGCCACAGAGACAAAAATTGTGGATCTGTTTATGCGCAATTTAGGCCGTGTATTTTCAGCGGAGGAAATCTACCGCCGTGTCTGGGAAGAAGATGCATTTGCCCCGGAAAATACGGTCATGGTGCATATCAGGCGCATTCGCGAAAAAATTGAACTGAATCCAAAGGAGCCAGAATACTTAAAGGTGGTGTGGGGAATTGGATATAAAATCGAAAAAATGTAAAGTGATAACAGCCTGGGCGGCTTTTTTCCTGAGTATCTGCCTGCTTATGGAGAGCGGATTGACTGGCCTGAACCTGCTGGCAGGGAATAACTTACGGGGAGTGAGTGTTAAGGATGCGTTTACCTCAGATTTTGAAGAGACAGAGGAGTTTCGCAGCTTTGTGTCAGATTATCTGGATATCTTTCTTTCCATGGCCGCAGGAGGCCCGGTGAATTGGTATGGCAGATATGGGGATGTAGTCACCGGAGATTCTGAGGACATCTTTTGGGGGAGTGGCACAACGGAAAGTACCATGGCCAGTGTGGCTGAGGAAAGTGCGGAAGCCATCTGGGACGGGAATGATATCTCGGATGAGTGGGACTATAAAACATCGGCTAAGCAGGTACATGAGACCATAAAAAATGATAAGAACCTGCTCTACGATATCCGGTATAACGGCAAGTCTGTATATACAAATGATGCGGATGGGGTTTTGAAGGACGGAGAAAAAAATCTGCCTTCTGATTACAATTTTTACTTGTCCTTTGCAGAGGGAAAGGCTTCCGTATTCAAAGAC
>OLQH01002381.1_pt1 | contig 10962 bp, 10 predicted proteins | sample 1672671 | NCBI WGS metagenome assembly OLQH01 (sample SAMEA3136712, study PRJEB25190) | human gut metagenome
AAAGAAAGTCGTTTGAAAATGGAATTTGGTTATGCCAGTCTTGTTCTAAATTGATAGATACAGATATTACTCGTTATCCCAAAGAACTGCTACAAAGTTGGAAGCAGCTTGCAGAACAGACAGCAATTTTAGAAGTTGAAACTACTTCTGTCACACCTACTTTTGAAAAAGATAAAGAGCTTATCTTATTTTATTTGGAGTGTTTTGATCGTCCGGCCTTTCAAGATGACATTTGTCAGGAAGGTCGAATGGAAGATTTTGATAAAGCGATTGAAGATACGTTAATTGCCCTGAATACAGGAGTATTAAGAACTCGTGATGGTTCTATGTTAAAACGAGCTGAAGGAAAATCTGCTATCCAAAACTCTATATGGCGAAAAAAACTCGATACTATTGATGACATGCTAACAGCAATTCGCAGACGATTGAAAACAGCTAAAGAGCACGAAACCTATTCGACATATGGCACAGGCGCAGAAGTCACTTATTGGTTCGATGATCGTGAACTTGCGGAATGGTTTAATTCTACCCGAGAAGAAATACTAAAAATTCTATCGTCTATTTGTAAAGAGGCTGGACTCCGAGAATTACGTTTTCGGAAACGTAGATATAGATGGTAAAAAAGAATACGGCGGCAGGTTCAAATTTTGCAATCTGCCGTCTTTGGCTTACTTTGCCAGCAGTTCGGAAGCTTCCGTAGCACCTTTGACACCTCGCCCCATAGTTTTTCATAGTCACGCTTCAATCGCAAGCGATAATTTCTCAGTAGATAAATTTTCACGCCACTTTTCTGATAGGAAGTGAGATTTTTTATAACTAGAAGTTTGATTATGAGTGATAAACGTACCCCGAGACGTTTCATGAAAGAATGGATGGATTTGGTAACTGAATTCTGACAGAGTGGTTTGAATGATCCCGCATGGTGTCACGAATATGGGATTTCCCTCAACTGTTTTTATAATGCGATTATCCGTAAGAAAAAGGGCGCGCTAGATATCTGACACTGTAGGAAAAGTAAGTTGGAAGTATTTCGATTGGCTATAGTATTTGACAAATCATAACTTTTAGGGTATGATAATTATAAGCATTTTATATTTCTATTTTTTTCGGCATTCAGCTGTATCTATTTTATTCAAACCGTGTTCTCGGATTTAGAAATTCCCAATGCAAAATTAAATAAGAAGAGAGCGGAGGAGGATTCTGAGGAAGCGAAGCAGAGGATTCTTCTCTCGATAGACAGGAGAATTTTATGGGTAAGGTAAAGGTAGCAGATGATTATAAAGAGCCAGTGAACTACAGGCGGTGACACTTGAGAATGCGATCTATTTATCAATGAAAAATGTAAGCCAATGAGGGATTATATGATCTTTGTGGACAAAGTAAGAAAGTATTCGCAGAAGCAGACATTGGAAGATGCCGTGGAACAGATGATTCGGGGGTGCATGGAAGAAGATGCGATGGCTGATTTTCTGAAGAGAAACAGGGTGGAGGTTGTAAAAATGTGTCTTTATGAATATGACGAAGAAAAACAGCACGAGTTCGACAGGGAAGAAGGCAGAGAAGAGGGTAGGATGGAACTGCTTGAAGAATTAGTCAGGAAAAAATTAAAAAAGGGATATTCGAAAGAAGCGATTGCGGATTCTCTCGAGATTGATTCTGATACTGTTGAAACGATTATCTCTGCAATAATCAAATCAAAATAACATTGAATTTTCACCAAAATTGAATTTGTAATTGAATTTGAAAATAGAAAAAGATATAATAAAATGTAGCTATATTAAGGAGGTTCGGTATTGGAAAGTTTTGGACTCTGGTATAAATTAGTTGAAGATAAAGATAAAGATGAAGAGATTCCTGAGTTTGATTTACATGTGAATTTTTGGTTTTTAGGAGATATATTAAAGGGAAAAGTCAAAACTCCGTATCTTGATATTGGAATTAAGATCAAAAATTACAAAAACTTATCTAATCTTGTATTTAGCTTTCCGTTTCAGGTGCCGCAAAAGAGTCTTGTAGATCTGGCATCTAAGATGAGTGTGAAAAATAATGCATCAATCGTATTTAATGAAGAATGTGAAATTGAAACGCAGAAGGAATATACGCTTATTAGGATTCCGGAGAAGGGGAAAACGGATGGTAAAAAGCTTTTGATTTTTCCGTTAGAGCAGGCGGTTGAAAATATTTATGAACTTACAGACTATAAAGAAAAAAGCTACATAACGATTAAATTTGATGAATTCAGAACATATTTAAAAAATAGTGGCAGTGATCTGGAACAGTATTCTGACATATATATACGATTTAGAATTCAGGATATTGACTTACAGAATATCTTATATTTTGATAGTGAGCCATTTAATAAATCACTTGACAGTGCGTTTTCCGGAACACGTGTTCTGGATTTTAAAATTAATGAAAAAAGAAATATTGATAAAAATATTACTGCAAGAATGGAACAGAAAGAAGAATTGCTTGTAGAATTTGGACAGATACATTTTCTCGTAATGGAACCATCTTCTTATGATATGGTTTCATATACACAGAATCAAATGTCATGCAGAGAACTGGAAAAAGATCTTTGGAATGAATACTTGACAGTTGATTTGGAAGATAAATTTGGACATGTCTTGGCATATCATTGGAAAAAGAAAGCCAGTGAGCAATCTAAAATCAGTGATTTTTCCTGCTTCGCAAAAATCAATTATCAGAAAATGCAGATGAAGACGGTTTTGGCTTATGTTTTGGTTGTGTTAGGTCTTGGAGTTGCTGGAAGTGCGATAGTTTCTGCTACACCATTGATGAATATAATTTTCTCATGGACACCTGATAAATACGAAATCTGTAATTTTGTTTTGGATTTAATACTAGCCGGTCTGATGATATTTGTTGGAGGAATGTTGGGAAGGTCAAAAAAATAATTCTCAAAATACAACTAGTGGTTGTATTTTGGAATATTTGGCAGTATAATAAAATGTCAAAAAGTTTGTGAAAGGGGGATGAAATGATGGAATTTATTAATAACAAATTATATATTAATTACTCTGAATTATCTCCCGAGCAGAAGAGATTATATCATATGCAAATTAAAAGTTTCTTGAAAAAATTAGTATATGAATATAATAATTTTGAAGAGTGGTTCTCACAATTATTTATTTCCGATAATCTATTGAAAAATAACAGAGAAATTATTATTTGTGAATGTGATTATCAGTTAGCGGGTGTCGCTATTTTAAAAAACGATAATATTGAAAAAAAGATTTGTACATTACGAGTTGCCAAAAGATTTCAAAGACAGGGGATTGGCCAACATCTGATGGAACTTAGCTTTGAATGGCTAAATGATGATAAACCATTAATAACCATACATAATTCGAAAAAACACGAATTTAACAAATTATTTAAACGTTATAATTTTGAATTGGAAGAGAAAAAGTGGGGGTATTATCGTTTGTTTCGCACGGAGCTGGTTTATAATGGCTCTTTGCCAGAGAAGAATTTCTTCTTAAATAGTATGGAAATGATTGATTTGGAAAAAGAAATCAGACAGTTTTTGCTTTCTGGCAGGAATGATTTTAAATTGTTTATTGATGAATGGTTATATCATCAATGGATGTATAGCCAAAAGGAGATTAAGATAATTACAGGATATTAAAGAATAAAACAGGAGCTATCCCATTGGATGGCTCTTGTTTGCACTATAAGGAGGAAATACGATGATTCTTGTTTGTGGTATTCATGGTTCGGGAAAAGATCAATATAGTAATAATCTGAAATTGAAAAAAAATATAAACGTTTATACCGCCAGTCAGTTAATTAATCAAACGCTTCCGTTGAGACAATACAAAACGAAAAAAATAGATCAAATAGATAATCGACAGCATATTCTTTTAAAATCAATGAAAGAAATTTTATCACGTGAAGAAAATTTTATTTTAAACGCTCATTTATGTTTGATAAATGAAAAAGGAGAAATTGAGAGAATTTCCCTTGATATATTTAAAAATATGCCAATTACGGAAATTCATCTGGTAGAATGTTCTGCAAAAGAAATAGAACAAAGAATATATAAACGTGATGAAATTTCATGGGATATAAGATTCATACAATCTTTTTTAGAAGAAGAGAAGAGATATGCGCTTGAATTATCCCAATTACTGAATATACCTCTTTCTGTTGTTAATACAAGTTCCGACAATAAAAAAAATATTATTTTACCGATAGCGCCACAATATATTGAAAAAATATTGTCAGGAGAAAAAAAATATGAATACCGGAAAAGATTATGTAAAAATAACATATCCCGTATATATTTATATGCAACGGCTCCTGTTAAAGGAATTGTTGGAGAAGTAGAAGTTATTGGAAAACTGGAGAAAAATACAGATGATTTATGGGATTTGACGTTTCAGGATTCTGGTATTGATGTTTGTTTTTTTAATAAGTATTTTAAAGGATGTTCGAATGCCAGTGCATATAAATTGGGAAGAGTAAAGAAATATGCAAATAAAATTCCTTTGCATAGTATTGGTATTGACTATACAATTCAATCTTTTAAGTATATAAGTGATATATAATGAGGGAACAGTTTAGACAAGGGTAAACGTCAAACCATGCGCCTATGAATAAACGAACGCCGCTTCATCAGCGGCGTGGTTTTCTACATTCCTCTGGAAGGTCTGTCGCCCATGGCATCAGATGATCCAGATCCGCAGGATCCAGATTCCCCTGTTCATCACAAAGCTTTGGCAGTTCCGTAAGGATGTACCGGAAATAGTAATACGGGCGTAGCCCGTTCAGCTTTGCTGTTTCTGATATGCTGTAGATCAGGGCACTTGCCCCGGCTCCATTCGCTGTGTTATGGAACATCCAGTTCTTCTTTCCGATACAGAACGTACGGATCGCACGCTCGGAGGCAGAGTTATCAATCGGGACATTCCCATCCGTCAGGAAGACTTTCAAATACGGCTCCTGATGGATTAGATACTGCAGTTCCTGTCCGGTCTTTGACTTGGGCGGGACGACACAGCGGGCAGCCTGTTCTTTTACCCACGCAAAGAATTCCTCAACCAGCGGCCGGATCTTCTCCTGCCGTTTTTGAAGACGTTCTTCACACGCGAGTTCTTTGAGCTCTGTGTCTGCGTTATAGAATTCCGCGATCTTCTGCAATGCCTGATAGGCAATGGACTCCCGGACCAGCGATGGATCCTTTTTATCCATTGCTTTTACCGCATCCGCAAAATCGCGTCTGGCATGGGCCCAGCAGTTTGCGTTTGTTACATCCGGCAGCTTTTTCGCCACCAGATGGTACTGTTGCAGTCCGTCCGTTACAAGGATCCCTTTGTAATCCCGGTAGAAGTCCAGCGGTTTCTGGTGGGCACGGCCTTTCTGGTATTCATATACCACGATCGGACGCTCTTTATGAAACTCACCGGAACGGTGTACCCACATATAGCACTTGCTGTTTGGGTGGTCACTGTCGCGGATCACCTGGGTCGGGGTTTCATCCATCTGGGTGACGGGAAGGCTGAAAAGTTCCTGTTTCATCCGCTCTACAAACGGTGCGAAATACCGGTCAGCACATTTGATGATCCAGTTCGACATGGTCTGTCTGGAAATGTTTACGCCATTCCGCTGGAACTCCTGCTCTACACGGTGGAGTGCAGAAGAATTCACATACTTCACGTTCAAAATGGAAGCAAGCAGGGACGGGGTCACAATGCTGTTGCGCAGCAGGTCTTTCGGGCGGTTCCCTCTTACAAACTCATCCTGATGGTCACGATCTGTCCCTACATACACCTCAACGGTATGGACTTCTACTGTCCAGGATTCCGGCTCATGCCGCAGCCTTTTATAGACTTCATCCGGCATCCTGCGCCAGCAGCCTTTCCCATAAAAGGCATCCAGCTGTTCCATGGACACGGAATGGACCGGTACAGCTTCTTCCGATGTGTGGGGCCAGGATAAGGAGCCGGATTCCAGGCGTTTATAGAGAAGCAGGAATCCATCCCCCATCCAGAGAAGCCCCTTGATCCGGTCCGACCGTCTGCAGCAGAATAAAAACAGGGTGCCTTTTTCAAACGGATTCTGTCTGTACCTGTCACCGATGATCATAGACAGTCCGTCAATGCCTTTGCGCAGATCCACATATCCGCACGCGATCACAACTTTCCGAATAGCGGCAGCATCTTCAAGCATGGGTCACCTCCCGGATGATCCTTGAAAGCAGGGTATCAGAGATCTCATTGGTAACAGCAATGGTAAGATCCTTATACTTAAAAACCGCAGTTGGCTGGACGGCAGATATGGAATCTGTTGCTGCAGCTTCGGAAGGAGCATCCTTGGATGCAAATGGGATCTCTGCGAATGTAACAGGTGCAGAGTCTGTGGCAGCCGGAACAGGAACCTGTCCGGCTGCTTCCTGACGAAACTTCCGCTGCCAATAGTAATAGGATTTTTCTGAGATACCGTTATCCAGGCACCATTGCTTTATTGTGGTATGCGCAGGTCTTTGCTGGCTCCGGTTTAAAATTTCCAGCCAGTTGGAACGACGGACATCGTGAGTGATACGATCCATAGATTAAGCCTCCTCTAAAAAATTAATAGTTTTTTGCATTTTTTTAGAGTATCTCACAAAAGTGGCTTTTAGACTAGGCGAGTGGTTTGACGTTTACTGATGTAAGCGTTTAATTGGCGTTTACAGTAGAGGGCAGTGTTGGTTCAAAATTGGAAGTGTAGAGAAGGATGGAAATGCATATAAGTCCCGGAATTATTTTCCGGGACTTATAATATATTGAGCAAGATCAGTTTCGGCTCTGGTGATTTTATCATTGTATGGCATAGAAGAATATTGTAATAACAGAGATAACATTTTTGCATAATTCTCATTAGATACAGATTGTCGGAGCGAATCTATAGGAATGCTGTAAAAAGTGTCTGGTTTAGCCAGAATCCGTTCAATATTTCGTTTGAATTTTAGATCAAGTTTTGGATTGCTCATGAATGCTTTCAATTGCAGGGTGGAAATAGTAATTTCATCTCGATATAATCGAAGCAATCCACAGACATAGAATTGTTGATCTTCTGTAAGTTCAGAAAAACTAAGGAAAACTTTATGTAATGTAGGAACACGCATTCCTCCGGAAGAAGAAGTGATACCGCCTCCGATAGCACCCATAAAAGAGCCAAAATTAAGCTGCAGGTGATTGAATATAAGCGTGGCAATATCTCCACATTCATAGGAAATTAAATTACAATAAATACATCCGATACGGGAAATGCTCATATCGCCAGTGTACGATTTAATGTGTGTTTTGTGCGTATTCGGATCCATATCACCGGTATCCAATTCTAAATTTGCTTTACATGGATCTAGGGCACTGCTTTCCTTAAATTCCAGAATACCATGGACAAGTTGTCCTATATTTTTTTCGTTTGTACTTAAAAAGTAAATATGATACGGTTTTAAGTAACCTCTGTAAGAAGGATCAGAAGTATCATAAATCATTAGATTGTCTGAAGCTTCAGAGCCTTCCTGAGAAAGGTCAATATTTTTTATAAAAGAAGCAAAATTAATATCAAGCCCATCGCAAATATTGATTACAGTAGAGAGTTTCACAGATAGTGGTTTGGAAAAGGCATTGGAAATAGTACCTTGGGATAGGGGGATTTTCTTTTCCTTACATAAGGTTTCCAGTTTTTTTTGTGATATATTATTTTGCCACATATAGATTTGGATCGAAGCCATAAGTCTCTTAAAATATTCTTGATTTGTCATCTTGAATCCTCCTGTTTTAATCAGACTAAAATCTTATTGAATTGTATGTTTGTATTATAGGATTAATACATTGCACTGTCAATTAGTAAATTAGTCGCATATTAATTGGTTAATTGATCACTAAGAAAAAATGAAAAAAATAAGAAAAGTGAACAAAATTTTACGTGATCTTAATAAAAAAATTAAGCAATATTGACATTTTGAATATAGAGGAGTATAATACAAAAAGAGACTCACCCATAGCGAAGGGAAAGCCTCTACATGATTAGTTGGATCAATAAAGTTGTGGCCACAACTGTTTTGATTTACGAGATTGTGGTAAAATCTCGGTTAGCCATAGAAAGCATTTGCATGTTATTATATTAGTAGAAAACAATATAATAACACCAAAATTATGACAGGTTAATTATATATCGAAAAGTATTGGATGTCAAGCACTTTATTGTGAAAAAGTATACATTTTTACAAGGAGGTGTAAATATAGGATTAATGAAAACTTTACGAAACAAAGGGTACTAATAAAAGTAAAGAGAAAGGGCACTATTTTTGAGTGTAATTGGGTGGACAAGATATGGGAAACGAAAATGTATTAAGAACGAGAGATTGCAATGTGCGAGTAGGGGATAAGAGTTGGGTAGATGGTGTACCTGCTGTTTTGGTGAAAGCAGGAGGTAAAAAAAAGGATAGGTATACGGTGAAAGAATTACTTACCGATTTCTATGGAGAAAAATGGAAATATATTATCGTTCAACATAGTGGCGGAGTAATTGTAATTGAATAAACTTAAAATGTGCTCGGTAAAGAGCTGTCCGCAATGTCGAGATAAGCCGGAGCAAAATGGTAGTAATGTGCCATTTTGCTCCGGCTTTTTTGTAAATAGATATTGTGTTGATATGTGTAATGAAAAGAAAAGGATGCGTATGAGAAGCGTACATAAAAACAAATGGAAACTTGAAATGATGATAGATAAGATAAGAAACGGAGGAATAAGAATGTATACATTAATAATTATTGCTTATGCGACATTAAGTATAATATGGAGAAAAGATAATTCATCAAAAAAAGAAAAACTCATGGAAGTTTTTAAGTTGTTGATAGTTACAATTGGAATTGACTATATTGAGAAGGGGGTGCTGTTTACAGATAAATTAGTTTGGAAAATGGTAAAAAAGTTTCTTGAATTATTTCCAAAGTTAAAAGAAATATTCAAGATGAATTCTTCCCATGACATTTTCAAGGGTATGGCAAATTTTTTCTTTAAATTTACTGACCTTATAAATCCAAATATTGAAAAATATATGATAGTGATAGCAGATAATTTGTATGTAAAACATCTTTTTGCAACTTGTGTAATCATTATGATCTGTTTGGAAGTCCTGCTTATGAATTGTCTGTGGGTAGATTGGCGTCGTATGTTGACAGAAAAAAAATCATTGGTTACTTTTATTTTATTAAATGTACATGTGATAAGTACCATTAGTTATGAAATAGAAGTTGGTTATGATACCTTAAGAAAATCTGTAAATGGTGTGTTTAGTTTATGCGCTGTTTGTATTTGGATGTTCTGGGGATGGAAAAGGGGGTATTTATTTAAAAAAGAACAAAATAGCATTGCTATGCAAAAAACAAGTCAGATCCTGGAAGACATATTATTGATTTTTGCGATTTTAGCATTTCCCTTAATGCGATGAGTAGAAATATATCTGAGATAATTTTGGGTGAAAGTGTGTTGCAGATAAAATTTAAGATGGAGTGTCACACTGAGTTAGTGTGATGCTCTTTTTTATAAGAAGAATAATGGAATCGCTTTTATAGAGATGATGAAAAAAATATCAGGATAGTGAAATTGAATAGCATTCTTTTTATACAAGATATGTATGAAACGGCTGTAGAGACTCTACAGATGCCGAAATGAAACAGCCTCATGGACCGTCTGTATGATAAAGAAGCTGGAATGTTAGGAAATATCGCAGCTGTCGATGAGGTTTATATCGTAACTGGAAGAACAGATATGCGAAAATTCATAGACGGACTGTGTGTTATTGTAGAGGATCAGCTCCATATGGATTCCAGGCGGAGCGCCCTGTATCTTTTCAGTGGAAAACGCTGTGACTCAAAGCCCCGCTCTGAGAATTGTACGAATTTGTGTTGCTGTATAAATACATGAAAGTAAAACGAGAATGATCTGATAGCAATTCGACTGGTTTATGTGAGCGTTGTGAGATCGAACAGTCAGCCTATCGAATGATTCTGAGAGAATCCGGTGCGCACAGACAAAATGAAAGCTGTTCTCCCACATTGTCTCATACCAGCATTTCTTTATGGATTCTAGCATATAAGCTGAATATATATTTGAAAAAAATATAAAACATGATACAATATATGTATATAATTTACTCTTTGAGAAAAAGAAGGTGCAATATGGGATGGATAAAAGATAATATAGATGAAATGCATTTGTATATTGATAAAACTGAGATGTTGATAAAAGATATCATATGGGCAATATCCTGGGTTGGTGGAATTTATGCGATTAATAAAACGACAGATAAACAGGCATTTTAGTTCTGAAAATTTTAGAACATGTATAAGAAAAATACAAAACAGGGATCAAAGGCGTCAGGTACTCTTAAGATTTTCTTACGATTAAGAACTAAAAATGTCAGGAATCATTAAGATAACAAGTGAAATGTTATAGAAAGTCAGGAGATAACTATAAATAAGCAAATTAGAAAAATGCACAAAACTACGCTACAGATTGAGAACGTTTCAAGTTTTGTGTAAACAGAAAGAACCGATGTAAGATATGTCATGAGTGTGTGAAAGTTTTTCTGTAAATTCAGATCTTCTATGATAATTGATGTGGCTTAACAGCAGATTTCTGTGTTAGACCGTTGTTTATTTAATAGCAAAAATAAGCTGGTATGTCAAGAGCGCTGATTATTCCGGGGCTCTCTGAGCCAGCCACCTGTCCGGACTTTGAGAGCCAACATTCCGGTAATTCAGAGCTACCTTATTTGGGCTCTATTACATATATTTCCTTTATACTGTAAGTACACACCTTTGGTGTGAATACAGATAAAGGAGGTCGTAAATTATGACCAAATATCGTGAAATCCTACGTCTGAAAAGTTTAGGATTCAGTGAGAGGAACATCGCACAGAGTTGCGGTGTATCCAGAAACACAG
>OLQH01002387.1_pt1 | contig 10935 bp, 8 predicted proteins | sample 1672671 | NCBI WGS metagenome assembly OLQH01 (sample SAMEA3136712, study PRJEB25190) | human gut metagenome
TTCTCCTTTAGTTTTGTTTTACGAGTGGAAGGTCACGAACACTCGATTCATTTTCACGCGGCTTTTGAGTCAGACAGACATGGATACATGGATATCTGGCGAATGCCGCGGAGGCATATACTGAAAGTATATGACCTACGCCGGAAATCGGCGGTCAGCCCTGTAAGACCTTATTTTTGTGGGCTTTGCAACAGGTCAGAATATAGCATATCAGACAATAAAAATCAAGAGAATTTAAAAAGAAAAGCACAAATACAACTTGTAAAGTTGTGCATACAAGTTGTAAGATAAGGGTACAGGAAACCGAACTTCAGACAGGCAGGAGGTGTGTATTACGGAGAAAGGAAAAAAATATGTGTCCCTGATGGAAGAACTGAAAAATAAGATCCTTTCCGGCGAAATTCGATCCGGTGAGAAGCTGCCGTCGGAGAATGAACTGGCACAGGAATATGGGATCAGCCGTCATACGGTCCGGAAAGCACTGGCGATTCTGGCAAATGACGGGTATATCACGACGGAACATGGCAAAGGAACCTTCTGCTCTGACCGGATGGCACACCGGAAAAATTCAAAAAATATCGCAGTGATCACAACCTATATTTCCGATTATATTTTTCCACGTCTGATCCAGGGCATGGACCGGGTGCTGACGGAGCAGGGGTACAGTATCATACTGAAAAATACTGGAAACAGCCGGCAGAAAGAAGCCCAGTGTCTCGAAGATATCTTGAACAAAGATGTGGACGGACTGATCATCGAGCCGAGCAAAAGTCAGATTTTGTGCAGAAATATGCCCCTGTACGAACAACTTGACCGGATGGGTATTCCGTATGTCTTTATTCAGGGAAGTTACCCGCAGATGAAAAACAAACCGACGATCCTTCTCGATGATGCGAAAGGTGCGTATCTGCTGACAAAATATCTGATCGATACGGGACATCGACAGATTGCCGGTGTTTTCAAGGCAGATGACAGCCAGGGTGCAGAACGCCATAAAGGATATGTAAAAGCCTTACAGGAAGCAGGAATGCCGTATCAGCCGGAACTGGTGGTGTGGTTTCACACCGAGGATCGGAAAGTAAAACCGGCGGTGATGGTACAGATGATGCTGGAGGCAGAACTTCCGATTGACGCAGTAGTCTGCTATAATGACCAGATCGCGGTGGAAGTGATCCGGATGCTGGAGCGGATCGGGGAAAAAGTGCCGGAAGATCTGTCTGTGACCGGATACGACGATTCGATGATCGCAAGAACCGGTCCGGTGGAACTGACCACGGTTTCCCATCCACAGGAAAAACTCGGGGAGATGGCAGCAGAATTATTGCTGGAACTGCTTCACGGCATTCCACCGGAAGAGTCAAAAGTCCGCCGCCTGATCGAACCGGAGTTAGTGATCCGGAAGTCGTGTATGGCTCGAAAATGACAGAAAAATAAGAAAATCAGCAGACGGAGAAGAATCTTCTGTCTGGTGGATATAGAAAAACAAGAAGACAGGAACAACATAAAAGAATAAGGAGAAATTTCTTACATGAAAACAACAAAAAATTACAAGTTCTGGTTTGCAACCGGTTCACAGGATCTGTACGGAGATGAGTGTTTGCAGAAAGTAGCAGAACATTCCCAAATTATCGTAAACGAACTGAATAAATCCGGGATCCTGCCATACAAAGTGGTATGGAAACCAACCCTGATCACAAACGAAGTCATCCGTAAAACCTTTAATGAGGCAAATGCAGACGAAGAATGTGCCGGCGTGATCACCTGGATGCATACCTTCTCCCCGGCAAAATCCTGGATCCTGGGACTGCAGGAATACCGGAAACCGCTGCTGCATCTGCATACCCAGTTCAACGAAGAGATTCCATACGATACCATCGACATGGATTTTATGAACGAGAACCAGTCTGCACACGGCGACCGTGAATTTGGACATATCGTATCCCACATGGGTATGGTCCGCAAAGTGGTAGTCGGACACTGGGCAACGAAAGAAGTACAGGAAAAGATCGCTTCCTGGATGCGCACCGCAGTCGGTGTTATGGAAAGCAGCCATATCCGCGTCATGCGTATCGCAGATAACATGAGAAACGTAGCTGTTACTGAAGGTGATAAAGTAGAAGCACAGATCAAATTTGGATGGGAAGTAGATGCCTATCCGGTCAACGAGATCGCAGAAGCCGTACAGTCAGTAGGAAAAGGCGATGTCGATGCACTGGTAGAAGAATATTACAGCAAATACCAGATCCTGTTAGAGGGACGTGATCCGGAAGAATTCAAAAAACATGTAGCCGTACAGGCACAGATCGAGATCGGTTTCGAGAGATTCTTGGAAGAGAAGAATTATCAGGCGATCGTTACGCATTTCGGTGATCTTGGTGCCCTGCAGCAGCTGCCGGGACTGGCAATCCAGAGACTGATGGAAAAAGGTTACGGATTCGGCGGAGAAGGTGACTGGAAGACCGCAGCCATGGTTCGTCTGATGAAGATCATGACCGCCGGAAAGAAAGATGCAAAAGGAACTTCCTTCATGGAAGATTATACCTACAACCTGATCCCCGGAAAAGAAGGCGTTCTGGAAGCGCATATGCTGGAAGTTTGCCCGACCATTGCGGACGGTCCGATCTCCATCAAAGTAAATCCGCTGTCCATGGGTGACAGAGAAGATCCGGCAAGACTGGTATTTACCTCAAAAACAGGTCCGGCAATCGCGACCTCACTGGTAGATCTCGGCAATCGTTTCCGCCTGATCATCAACGATGTGGACTGCAAGAAGACAGAAAAAGAGATGCCGAAACTTCCGGTAGCAACCGCATTCTGGACTCCACAGCCGGATCTGGCAACCGGAGCAGAGGCATGGATCCTCGCAGGCGGCGCACACCATACCGCATTCTCCTATGATATCACCGCAGAACAGATGGGTGACTGGGCAGAAGCAATGGGCATCGAGGCTGTATATATCGATAAAGATACAAAAATCAGACAGTTCAAGAGCGAACTGAAATGGAATTCCATGTATTATATGTTAAATCGCTAGAGGTAGAAAAATGACAGAGAAAAATCAGATCATTAAAGAGATCCAGGCGGGGGAAACCAGCCTGGGAATAGAATTTGGCTCCACAAGAATCAAAGCGGTACTGATCGGAAAAAATCACGCACCGATCGCTTCCGGAAGCTATGAGTGGGAAAATCAGCTGGCAGACGGTATCTGGACCTACAGTCTGGAAGATATCTGGAAAGGACTGCAGACCAGTTATCAGGAACTGGCAAAAGATGTCAAAGAACAGTACGGAGAAACACTGACCAGGATCGGTTCCATGGGATTCAGTGCGATGATGCACGGCTACATGCCATTTGGCAAAGAGGATAATCTTCTGGTTCCGTTCCGTACCTGGAGAAACAATATCACAGAGAAAGCAACGGATGTGCTGACCCCGTTATTCGGACAGCAGATTCCGCAGCGCTGGAGCATCGCGCATCTGTATCAGGCAATTTTAAACGGCGAAGAACATGTGAAAGATATCACATTTTTTACTACATTGGCAGGCTACATCCACTGGAAACTGACCGGGAAGAAAGTGCTCGGTGTGGGCGATGCCTCCGGTATGTTCCCGATAGATTCTGAGACAATAGATTACAACCGGAAAATGGTAGAACAGTTCGATGAACTGATAAAAGAAAAAGGATATCCGTGGAAACTGCGGGAGATCCTGCCACAGGTGCTGGCGGCAGGAGAGGATGCCGGAACATTGACTGAAGAGGGAGCAAAACTTCTGGATGTAAGCGGCAATCTGCAGCCGGGCAGTCCGGTATGCCCGCCGGAAGGAGATGCCGGAACCGGTATGGCGGCGACAAACAGTGTGGCAGTACGCACCGGTAACGTATCCGCAGGTACTTCTGTATTTGCCATGATCGTTCTGGAAAAATCACTATCAAAGGTATACGGAGAAATTGATATGGTGACAACACCGGACGGTATGCCGGTAGCTATGGTACATTCTCAGAACTGTACCTCGGATCTGAACGCATGGGTGAACCTGTTCCGGGAAAATCTGGAAAGTTTCGGCGTGAAAGTAGATACTAATACATTGTACGGTACTTTATATAACAAAGCATTAGAGGGAGATGCGGACTGCGGCGGACTGCTTCCATACTGCTATTTTTCCGGAGAACATATTACACACTTTGAAGAGGGACGTCCGTTATTCGTCCGCACACCGGACAGCAGATTTACCCTGGCGAACTTTATGCGAAGCCACCTGTTTACAAGTGTGGGTGCACTGAAACTGGGTATGGATATCCTGTTAAAAGAAGAAGGTGTGGTTGTGGATAAGATTCTTGGTCACGGTGGTTTCTTCAAGACAAAAGGTGTGGGACAGAAAGTGATGGCGGCAGCGGTCAATGCGCCGGTATCCGTGATGGAAACAGCAGGAGAAGGCGGTGCCTGGGGAATTGCTCTTCTGGCTGCTTACCGTAAAAATAAGGCTGAAGGCGAGAGCCTTGCTTCTTATCTGGAAGAACAGGTATTTGCAAAAGAAGAAAGTGTACAGATTGCACCGGATCCGAAAGATGTGGAAGGATTTGAAGCGTTTATGGACAGATATAAAGAGGGACTGGAGATTGAGCGTGCAGCAGTAGCACATCTGCACTAGGCAGGAGGAAACTTATGTTAGAAGAATTAAAAAAAGCGGTATACGAAGCAAATATGCTGCTTCCAAAATACAATTTGGTAACTTTTACTTGGGGAAATGTCAGCCAGATTGACCGGGAAACCGGATATTTTGCCATCAAACCGAGCGGTGTTGACTATGACAAACTGACACCGGATGATATGGTGATCATGGATCTTGAGGGAAACAAGATTGAGGGAAGATACAATCCATCCTCTGATACGCCGACTCATCTGGAATTGTACCGTGCATTTCCAAAGATTGGCGGTGTGGTACATACGCACTCCCCATGGGCAACCAGCTGGGCACAGGCAGGAAGAGGAATCCCGTGTTACGGAACCACTCATGCGGATTACATGTACGGAGAAATCCCGTGTGTACGCTGCCTGACAAAAGAAGAGATTGATATGGCATATGAGAAAAATACAGGGCTTCTGATCGCAGATTATTTTAAAGATAAAGATTATGAAGCGGTACCGGCAGTCCTGTGTAAAAATCACGGACCGTTCACCTGGGGAAAAGACGGACACGAAGCGGTTCATAATGCTGTGGTACTCGAAGAGGTTGCCAAGATGGCTGCCCGCTGTGAGATGATCAATCCGCAGGTAAAACCGGCACCACAGGAGTTACAGGACAAGCACTATTACCGGAAACACGGAGTAAATGCGTATTACGGACAGAAATAAGATAATATAAGAGAAGCGGCAGGAAAGTCTGATCTTGCCGCTTCTTGTGTCTTTGTTACAGAAATAACAGATATCGACACTGATTGACAAAAAATAGGGTAAATGGTATCATTTACGCGGATAACTAAATTAAAAAAAAGGAGGCTGTCAAGCGTGTCAGCAGACGATAAAGAGCAGGAAGAAACGACGCAGAAAAAGAAGCCGAAGATGTCGAAAAAAAAGAAAGCGGCGATCGTTGTCGGGATTCTTCTGGTGCTGATTGCAATCATTGCGGGCGTGGTATATTACGTTGGTCACCGATACTACACAAAAACCAACTATATGTCGGACGAAGAAGTTCAGGAGATGATTGAAAAACAGAAAGAAGAACAGCAGCAGGAAGAAGCGGCAGAAGAAGAAACAGAGGAAGAAATCGATCCGGAACTGCTGGAAGCACAGCAGAACATGGCACAGTATGCATCCACAGAGCCGATCACAACAGATGGTAATGTATACAATATTATGCTGGTCGGTCTGGATACCACAGATAAGGGATGGATCGGAAACTCGGATTCGATGATCCTGATTTCCATTAACTACCGGCTGGAGCAGATTTCCATGATTTCCCTGATGCGTGATACCCATGTAATGATTCCGGGAATCGGCTACCGTAAGTTAAATGCAACCTATCCGAATGGTGGTGGACCGTTACTGACGCAGACGGTGGAGGAAAACTATAAGATCGATGTTGACCGTTATGTGACGGTAGACTTTGGTTCCATGATCGATATTATTGATGAGATCGGCAGCATCGAACTGACATTTACGCCGAAAGAAGCGGAAAATGCCAATAAGAGCATCAAACAGCAGTGCAGGATTCTGGGATTAAAGTCCAAGAAATACCTGATTCCGGGAGAGGGAACTTACCAGTGCAACGGTATGCAGGCGGTAGCCTATGCGCGTATCCGAAAGGTAGGAAATTCCGATTACCAGCGTACCGAGCGTCAGAGAGAGGTTCTGTTAAAACTTCTCGACAAGGTAAAAGAGATGAGTTTTGAGGACATGGATCGTCTGGCGACCCGTCTGCTTCCACTGCTGACGCATAACGTACCGGAAAGCGAATTCTGGGGATTGCTGGCAAAGGCACCGACACTGATCAATTATAAAATTGTTTCAGACCGGATCCCTTATGATGGCATGTACCACGGCTATAACGGAGACCTTGTTCCGGACTGGGAGTCAACCGTACGGAAACTGAAAGAGACGATCTACGGTGCGGATGTGCTGGATGATGAGGGCAATGTAGTGGCGCCGACACCGACGCAGGAAGCGGAAACCACAGACGCTGCAAACGGTCAGGAAAATGATACACAGAATACGGAAGCTGCAACGGATGATGGAGATCAGATTACGATGGAGGCGGAGATCGGAACGGGAGATCCTTCCTCACAGATCGTGCGTGGAAACGATGCAGACGGACAGGTGGGAGACAGCCTGCAAAACAACAGCCAGAAAAAAGTGGCTGTGGTGGCAGACAATACAGGAAATACCTCTGGTGTGCTGAACGGAAAACGATTGCTCAATCCGTACATCGATCCGGTCTTTGTCCTGAGAGTTCCACAGGCGCCGGAAGCACAAAATGACAATCTGGTAGACGGAGATTACCAGTGGCAGAAACCGAAAGTAAGCAAAGGTATTGAAAATTAGAAAAAGAGCAGAAAATTTTATGGATTTTATAAAGTTTTCTGCTCTCTTTTTACGCGGGTAACGAGTCAAAGTAAGCGTATTTTATCTTGTTATGGTTGAAAATCAGACAACAATCTGTCATACTGAGGGAAGCAAAGAAATGTATTTTTCTAAAATTGAACAGACAACAATTTTAGAAGTACAGGAAAGAAGGGGTAATTATGAAGGTATTTGCACATCGAGGATTCAGCGGAAAATATCCAGAAAATACGATGCTGGCGTTTAAAAAGGCAGCAGAAGTGGGCTGCTATGGGATTGAGCTGGACGTCCAGCTGACGAAAGATGACGAGATCGTGATCATGCACGACGAAACCATTGACCGGACAACCAGCGGAACAGGATATATACGTGATTATATGTATCGGGAGCTGTGTCTGGTGGACTGCTATGGAAAATTCGAAGGGGAATATGAGTTTCAGCGGATCCCAACCCTGCGGGAATATCTGACCTGGGTAAAAGACACAGGACTTGTTACAAATATTGAGCTGAAAAACAGTGTATACTATTATGAACACCTGGAAGAAAAGGTGATTGATATGGTGCGGGAATTCGGAATGGCAGACCGCGTGATCTTTTCTTCTTTTAATCTGGTATCCATCAACAAATGCAAGAAGTTGCTGCCGGAGGTTCCGATGGGCTATCTGATGGAAGCACGGATGGACAATATGGGATTTTTCACGAAAGAAAACGGCGTAGAATATTACCATCCGGACAAGAATTTCCTTACCGAAGAGATGGTGCAGGACTGCCATGCGCATGGAATCGGTGTCAATGTGTGGACAGTCAACAAAAAGGATCTGATGAAACAGTTAAACAGCTGGAAAGTAGACGGCATTTTCACGAATTTCCCGGATCGCGCAAAAGAACTGGGACTGGAAAAATAAAAAAATTCTTACCGTACTGTTCTGAACAGGCATAAAAGTTTCATATTTTTTTAAGAAATGGATTCTTGCGGTGGGAAGTATTCGTCTGTATAATAGTGATAACCGTTACTCTCTACAGAAAACAGAAAAAAAGCGATAAAAAAAGCAGAGTAATAGAAAAAAGAATCAGAAAATATGAAAAAGAAAACACGTAGCTGTGAAGAAATCTGACAGTTACGAATAAAAGGACAGGAGGAAAGGGAATGGCAGGATTTAAATTAAAAGTGACACCGGAGATGGAAAGTTTAACACAGGTGTGTGTGGAAAACAGTAAGATGGATCCATCTCTGTATGGAAAATACGATGTAAAACGTGGGCTGCGTGATGTCAACGGAAAAGGTGTGCTGGCAGGTCTGACACAGATTTCGTCCATTTGTTCCACAGATGTGGTGGATGGGAAAACAGTTCCCTGTGAAGGAAGATTATACTATCGCGGGTATGATATCCATGAACTGACGCAGGGATTTTTAAGAGAACAGCGTTTTGGATTTGAAGAAGTTACTTATCTGCTGTTATTCGGAAAGCTGCCCGATGAGAAAGAGCTGGCTGATTTTAAAGTCCTGCTGGCGGGACAGCGCTCCCTGCCGAAAAACTTTGTCCGCGATGTTATCATGAAAGCGCCGACCAAGGATATGATGAATACGTTATCCAGAAGTGTGCTGACGTTATATGCCTATGATCATAATGCGGATGATACTTCTCTGCCGAATGTCCTCCGTCAGTGTCTGAATCTTATCAGTGTTTTTCCGATGCTGTCGGTCTACAGTTATCAGGCATATAATCATTATATTAAAGGAAAAAGTCTGTATATCCATAATCCGAATCCGAAACTTTCTGTTGCAGAAAATATTTTGCTGATGCTTCGTCCGGATATGCAGTATACGCAGTTAGAGGCAACGATTCTGGATCTTGCACTGGTGCTGCATATGGAGCATGGTGGTGGTAATAACTCAACATTTACCACTCACGTGGTGACTTCTTCAGGAACAGACACGTATTCGGCAGTAGCAGCCGCCCTGGGTTCCCTGAAAGGACCGAAGCACGGTGGTGCCAATATCAAAGTAGTTCAGATGTTCAAAGACATGAAAAAACAGGTGAAAGACTGGACGGATGAGGAAGAAGTAGGAGCTTACCTTCGCGCGCTGCTTCATAAAGAAGCTTTTGATAAAAAAGGCCTGATCTATGGAATGGGGCACGCTGTATATTCCATTTCCGATCCGAGAGCAGAAATCTTCAAAGGGTTCGTACAGAAACTGGCCCATGAAAAGGGCAAAGACAAAGACTTTGCACTTTACAGTATGGTAGAACAGCTGGCACCGAAGATTATTGGAGAAGAGCGTCATATTTATAAGGGAGTAAGTGCCAATGTGGACTTCTACAGCGGATTTGTGTACAGCATGCTGGATCTTCCGACCGAGCTGTTCACACCAATGTTTGCCATTGCACGTATCGTCGGCTGGAGTGCACACCGGATGGAAGAACTGATCAATATGGATAAGATTATCCGTCCGGCTTATAAGACGGTGAAGGCGGAAGAGGTGTATCTGCCGCTTGAAGATCGATAACAATTAACAAGAAAGGAAGCGTTACAAACATGAAACGAGCAGGTCTGGTACTGGAAGGTGGAGCAAACAGGGGGGTTTTTACCAGCGGAGCACTGGACTATCTGATGGAACAGGATTTTTATATTCCGTATGTGGTGGGAACTTCCGCAGGTGCGTGCAATGCGGTGGATTATGTGTCAAGGCAGCCACTGCGTACAAAGAACTGTACCATTATTACGGATAAGAAGAAGCGTTATGTAACAATAAAAAATACACTGAAGACGGGAACATTGCTGGATATGGATCTGATTTTTGAAAAATATCCGAATGAAATCTTTCCGTTTGATTTTGATACTTTCCTGAATTCGGACATGCAGTGCGAGATGGTGGTGACCAACTGCATTACAGGAAAAGCGGAATATCTGAGCGAACACTCCAGTGCAAAACGGATGATGGATATCTGCAGAGCGTCGTGCAGTATGCCGCTGGCGACGAAAACAGTATTTGTGGACGGCATTCCGTATGTGGATGGTGGAGTGGCCGATTCCATCCCCATCATCCATTCCCTGAAGACAGGACATCAGAGAAATGTAATCATTCTGACCAGAAATAAAGGCTATCGAAAACATTCCAGCGGAAAACAGGACCGTCTGTTTGAACTCGCTTACGGAAAGAAATATCCAAAACTGGTCGAAGTACTCGAACAGCGTGCAAAAGTCTATAACAAGACGTTGTATTATATTGACAAATGGGAAAAAGAAGGAAAAGTATTTGTTCTCAGACCGAAGATTGAGCCGGTAGCCCGTCTGGAGAGGGATACACAGAAGCTGGAGAACTTTTATCAGCATGGTTATGATCTGATGGAAGAGAAATTTGAGGAAATGAAATGGTTTTTAAACCGTTGATGAGAGGGAGAACAAAAGATGCTGTTTGAAACATTTTATCCGGATGCGTGGATGGATTCCACCTACCAGATTGATTTTGATGAACTGTATAAGAAAGGATACCGGGGGCTGATCTTTGATATCGACAACACTCTGGTACCTCACGGAGAACCGGCAGATGAGCGGGCGAAAGCACTGTTCGCTCATCTGAAAGAACTTGGTTTTTCCTGCTGTCTGTTATCGAACAATCAGCTGGAGCGTGTGCAGATGTTTAATAAAGATGTACAGGTGTATTTTATAGAGGATGCACATAAGCCTTCCCGTAAGAATTATCGGAAAGCGATGGAACTGATGCATACAGATCTGTCCAATACGATGTTTATCGGGGATCAGCTGTTTACCGATGTGTACGGAGCAAAACGCACGGGAATGGCGAACATCCTGGTAAAACCGATCCATCCGAAAGAAGAGATTCAGATTGTCTTGAAACGGTATCTGGAGAAAAT
>OLQH01002395.1_pt1 | contig 10897 bp, 10 predicted proteins | sample 1672671 | NCBI WGS metagenome assembly OLQH01 (sample SAMEA3136712, study PRJEB25190) | human gut metagenome
TCGGTGTGGGGCCTTATCTTCCCCACAGCCAGACTCCTTTTGCTGGTGAGACTGCAGGTTCGCTGGATCGGACCCTCCGTATTCTGGCCCTTCTCAGACTTTTCTTTCCGCGGGCTTTGCTGCCATCCACTACAGCGCTGGCCACGATTCATCCCCGGGGAAGGCTGATGGGAATTCTGGCCGGGGCGAACGTAGTCATGCCGAATCTTTCACCGGTTAAGAACAGAAAACAATATACCCTCTACGACGGGAAAGCCGCAGGCGGTGCCGAGGCCATGGAGGGACTGGAATTATTGCGCAGGGAACTGGCGGAGATCGGATATGTTCCCTCCATGGAAAGGGGCGATTACCATGTATGATGTGAAATCAAAGAGGGCGGAAGAGTTTATCAGTGATGAGGAAATTCTGGATACGCTCGCTTACGCAGAGGCGCACAAAAAGGACAGAAAACTGATCCGCAGCCTTCTCAAACGGGCGGAGGACTGTAAGGGATTAAGCCATCGGGAAGCGGCGGTTCTTCTGGAGTGCGAGGAGGAAGATCTGCAGGAAGAGATGTTCCGTCTGGCCAGGAAGATCAAGGAAAAATTTTACGGGAACAGGATCGTTATGTTTGCTCCCCTGTATCTGTCCAATTACTGTATCAATGGCTGTGTTTACTGTCCGTATCATGCGAAGAACAGACATATTGCCAGAAAGAAACTGACCCAGGAGGAAATCCGCCGGGAAGTGACGGCTCTGCAGGATATGGGGCACAAGCGCCTGGCGCTGGAGACGGGGGAGGATCCGAAAAACAATCCCATAGAATATGTGCTGGAAAGCATTGAGACAATTTACGGGATTCATCACCGGAACGGGGCAATCCGACGGGTTAATGTAAATATTGCGGCTACTACGGTGGAGAATTATCGGAAGCTTAAGGAAGCGGGAATCGGTACGTATATCCTTTTTCAGGAAACTTACCATAAAAAGAATTATGAGGCGCTTCACCCTGCCGGGCCGAAGAGTGATTATGCGTACCACACAGAGGCCATGGATCGGGCAATGGAGGGCGGAATTGACGATGTGGGGATCGGTGTGCTCTTCGGACTGAACACATATCGGTATGATTTTGTGGGGCTTCTGATGCATGCAGAGCATCTGGAAGCGGCCCAGGGGGTAGGACCGCATACCATCAGTGTACCACGGATCTGCGATGCAGATGACATTGAGAAGAGCAGTTTTTCCAATGCGGTCTCCGATGAGATCTTTAAAAGGATCGTGGCAGTAATCCGGATTGCCGTGCCCTATACAGGAATGATTATTTCCACCCGGGAATCTCCCCGCTGCCGGGAACAGGTGCTGGAACTGGGGATTTCCCAGATCAGCGGCGGATCCCGCACCAGCGTGGGCGGTTATGTGGAGGAAGAGGAAGAAAATTCTGCCCAGTTCGATGTGAGTGATACCCGTTCGCTGGACGAGGTAGTGCGCTGGCTTTTGGGTCTGGGATATGTTCCCAGTTTCTGTACGGCCTGCTACCGGGAAGGCAGAACGGGCGACCGCTTTATGAGCCTGGTAAAATCCGGTCAGATTGCCAACTGCTGTCAGCCCAACGCCCTGATGACCTTGAAAGAATATTTGGAGGATTATGCTTCGCCGGAGACGAAAGCCCTGGGAGAGCAGGTGATCGAGAAAGAGCTGGCTCATATCGGGAGCGATAAAGTGCGGGAAATCGTGGTGCGGAATTTAAAAGAGATCGAAGAGGGAAAGCGGGATTTCCGCTTCTGAGGAAAGTTACGGGAGTTTCGTTTTTCCTGTCGGCCGGTATCAATGGCAGAGAGGGCATCGCTCAATCATCTGATTTGATGGTTTTGCGACGCCCTCTCTTTTGAGTTATTATTTGCCCAATTTGTATTTTTTATGTCAGACATATGTTCTGCTGCAAGCGAACTGATATGCTTGCGATTTTGCTTGTTTTTCCTAATGCTTCTACTCTTTCACAATTTCTAAATATCGGTCAAGGCGTTCGGTTACATAATCTGCGACAAGTAACACCATATCGTCTGCGTTGCCGTCACGATAAAATGCATCAAAAGCATCATAATAGCGTTTACGGTCAGTAAACTTCACATTGATTGCAGGATATCCGTTACGGATAAGCTCAAGATTTAAAATTAATCGACCTGTTCTGCCGTTACCGTCTATAAAGGGGTGTATTCCTTCAAATTCGAGATGAAAGCGGGCAATGCGTTCAATCGGATGCATTGTCTTTTTACGCTCTTCATTTTCGGCAAGTAACTCCGTCAATTTCGGCTCAATGAGAAATTTTATTGTGGTGGAGATAGGATGGATCTGTTATAATATGGATAAGAAGAATCGGAAAAATTATGAATTGCAATTCTATAATTTTTGGCTTAGCATGGAGGTGACAGAAAATGAAGAGTTGTCTTTTGGTCTGGGAGATTCCTGTAATAGAGGGACAACATTATAATCCCATCATGTATGGTATTTATGTGCAAAAAGCTAAGAAGTTTGCGGAGGCTTTAAATAAATATTTTCAAAAAAGCAATATGGATTGGAAGTGTAATTTAGATCATTCAGCATGCACGTATGACGAAGTTTTTTCTTCACAAAATCAGGCCGTTATTTTTGTTCCGGGAGCAAAAACAAGACAGTGGCTATATAAAAAAGAAGTTCAGGCTTCATGTATAAAAAAGTATTATTTGGATTTTGCAGAATACAATACAGGAAAAGTAGATAAAATCGTTGATTTTTTAAGATAGTTTTCCGGAAAGTTGGAAACAGGCGATAAAAAGGAGGATGAATAAATGTTCGGATGGAAAAAGAAAGAAGAAAAACCTTTATGGATCAGGGGATCCGATCTGATGGAACTCATCTGTTCTGAGTATGAGTCCGATCAGTCTTTTGCGCTTACAGAATTTCAGTATGAGGGGAGAAAGTTTCTTCTGGGATCTCTGGTGGTGCCGCCGGATGCGGAGGAATGTAAAGAAAATATTTCTTTTGTATTTCAGGAAGCGGTTTATCAGGATCCCGTAGAATTCCAAGAGAGAGCCTGTATTGACGGTGTCCGGATCCTGGAGTTGACTGAACCGGTTCAAATACTGCGGGCAGGGATTATCGGAAGAGATACGCTGCTGAAGACGCCATGGGGAGATAACCGGCTGGCAAAGAAGGCACTGGAACTTTAGCCGGAAAGGGGAGTGCTATGAAAACTGTTTTTCAAAAAAGCGAGATAGAAGAACCGGCTCTTTTTACGCCCTGTGATACAACGGAGAAAATAGAAAACTTTCCGGAGATTTGTGTCTCTACTTTTTCAGAAAAGATTATCGGAAAATTTGCCGCGCTAAAAAGTGCAGAAAAGATAGCGGAACTTTATACGGCAAATGGGGCGGTGCCGGTTTATAAAATCTGTTATAAGGGCCGTGAGATCGCGTTTTATTTATCCAGAGTGGGAGCACCGGCGTGTGTGGCAGGATTTGAGGAAATTGTGGCGATGGGAGCAAAAAAGTTTGTGCTGTTTGGTTCCTGTGGGGTTCTGGATGATGAGAAGGTGAAAGATCATATCATCATTCCGGTTTCCGCAGTTCGCGATGAGGGGACGAGCTACCATTATGCAGCGCCGTCAGAGGAGATCGAAGCATCAAAAGACGCGATTCTGGTATTGCAGAAGGTACTGGAGACCTGCGGATATTCTTATGTAAAGGGGAAGACATGGACGTCGGATGGGATTTACAGGGAGACACTGTCTGCACTTAAAGAACGAAGAGAAGAAGGATGCCTTGCTGTTGAGATGGAATGTGCCGCCATGCTGGCAGTTTCACAGTACAGAAAAATTCCGTTTCTCCAGTTTTTGTACGGTGCAGATAATCTCAGCTCAGAGAAGTGGGAAATCCGGGATTTGACTGCGTACGGACTGTCCTGTGCAGAAAAATATATGCTGCTGGCATTTGAGTGCGGGCTTGCTTTGTAAATAAGGAGGTTTTTGTCATGTGGCTGCTTTATGCAATAGGTTCTGCCGTATTTGCGGCGCTGACTTCCATACTTGCCAAAATCGGAATTGATGGTGTGAATTCCAATCTGGCAACGGCAATCAGAACCGGAGTCGTGCTGATTCTGGCCTGGGGGATTGTGTTTTTTACAGGAGGGCAGGGAGGCCTATCGGCAATAAGCAAAAAGAGCTGGGCTTTTCTGATCTTGTCGGGACTTGCAACGGGAGCCTCCTGGCTGTGTTACTATCGGGCGATTCAGATCGGGGAAGTCTCAAAGGTAGTTCCTGTTGACAAATTAAGTGTTGTGATCACACTGGTTCTCGCGTTTTTGTTTCTGCATGAGCAGTTTACCTGGAAATCGGGAATAGGGACTTTGCTGATTGCGGTGGGAACACTGATTATGGTCTGGCCGTGATTTTGTTATACTGATTCTGGTAAAGGCAAAATAGTATCATAACCATATTCAAAAGCATTGTAACTGTGAATGCTTGTCGTTAGAAATGAATGATGTTAAAGAGGGCCGTGGAATTGGCGATGACGAAATATAAGGATTTTTACGAGCTTTCATATAGCGTAGATATTAGGTATTACAGTTCCTCTATGGAGTTGCCAATGTATAAAACGAAGGCGCCGCAAATCATCCGGCCAGATGATTTGCGGCGCCTTCCCGTGTTTAAGAAGCGGTAAATCCGATGATCAGGTAAGCCACAACTGCCAGTGTTCCGCAGAGAAGGGAGTAAGGCAGCTGGGTCTTTACATGGTCGATATGATCCGAAGCAGACCCGGTGGAAGAAAGCACCGTGGTGTCGGACAGGGGAGAACAGTGGTCTCCAAATACACCGCCGCCTGCTACAGCGGCAAAGCTGGCAATTACGATCGTGGTCAGTTCTCCGCCGGAGAATTCAAAAGCCAGAGGCAGTGCGATGGGCATGCAGATGGCGAAGGTTCCCCAGGAAGAGCCGGTGGCGAAAGCCATAATGGAGGCGATGATAAAGATAATCGCCGGAAGCAGTGCGGGAGATAAAAATCCTTCACTGATGGAAATAATATAGTTGGCTGTTCCCATGGTTTTGCTCAGAGCATTGATGGAGTAGGCGAGCGCCAGCAGCATAACTGCGGGGATTGCACCTTTTACTCCGTTGGTCAGCGTATCCATTACCTCCCGGAAGGGAATCTTCTGGAGCAGCATGCTGATCGTCATGAAAATGATGACGAAGAGGAAGGCTTCCATCGTTTTGGCAGAGTTCATGGTGATGTAGGTGCCAAGGGCGATGGTCACGATCATCAGCACAGGAAGGATGAAATTCAGGAATACCCGCGGCTTGATACCGGGGTAAGGCTTCATGTCGGTGAGCTCTTTTCCGATCAGGGGAACGGCACCGTCCCGAAGCACCTTGCCTTCCTCCATCGCTCTTTTTTCTGCTTTTTTCATAGGCCCGAAGTCCTTGACGATCCCGGAAGCGATAAGACCCACCAGAATGACAGCGAAAATAGGATAGAAGTTAAAGGGGATGGCTTTGAGGAACAGGCTGGAAGCATCTTCCTGCGTGGCGATGCAGCCGATTCCCACAGCCAGTCCCATCAGGTAGGCGGCCCATCCGGTGATCGGCATAAGGACGCTTACGGGAGCGGAAGTGGAGTCGGCGATATAAGCCAGTTTCTCCCGGGATACTTTTGCCTTGTCCGTGATGCTTCTCATAACGGAGCCCACAAAAAGCGGGCTGAAGGAATCGCTGAAATAGATAAAGATTCCTAGTACCCAGGCCATAAGCTGGGCGCCTTTTCGGCTTAAGTTGCGGTTGTGGATGGTCTGGGAGAAACTCTGGATCGCTCCGGTTTTCTGAAAATAGGCGACAAGGATGCCGATGAAGGTATTCAAAAGCATAACCCAGGCAAAGTCAGGTGTTCCCAGACTGGATTTTAAAAGGTTGGGAAAGCCCAGCAGGCCTTCCCCGGCCAGCAGTGTTCCGGTGATGCAGGCGATCACCAGAGATACGATGGTATTTTTTGTCACGAAAGACAAAACGATAGCTATGACGGCCGGTAATACGGAAATAAATCCCATATTTGCTAAGTCACTCATAGTTCTTCCTCCTCTTTAGCTGCGGGGATATCCGGACAGCTGTTTTGAATTTTAAAGGGTAATGAAATTGTCAGACCGGGTCACGGTAGCCGGAGGCGCCGGATCCAGATGGCGGTCTTCGATGTTCAGGATCGTCTCGGGACGGATCCAGGGACGGTTCTGCAGAGCGCTGGTCTCTTCGTGGGTCAGATACCCTTTATAAGTGGTAAGGCTGCGGCGCAGGAAGCCGTCGCGGGCGCAGGCCTCTGCCACGCCGTTGTTTAAAATGCTGCGGAAGTGGGGAAGCACGGAGGCTGCATAAGCCACGGAAGTGGAGTTTGCAATTGCCCCGGGGATGTTGCTCACACAGAAGTGAACGATACCCTCCTCCACGTACCGCGGATTCTCATGGGTGGTTTCATGGAAAGATTCGATTGCTCCCTGATCATCGTTGCTGATATCCACGATAACGGAACCTTTCTCCATCAGTTTTAACATGTCCCGGTCGATCAGGTAGTCGGTGCGTCCTTTGGGCCATTTCACACAGTTTAATACCATATCCATCTGGGGAAGGATCTTTTTGATGTTCTCTTTGGTGGAAATCATGGTATTTACCTGTTCGTTGTACTGACGGCTTAAGGAGCGCAGAGTTCCGATGTTGATATCCATCACGGTACACCAGGCGCCCAGAGCGTGAAGAACGGACAGAGCAGCCTGACCGACAACGCCGCCGCCCAGAATCAGCACATTCATGCCGGGGGCCCCGCCTAAACCGCTTACAAATTTTCCTTTTCCGCCGTTGATAGTGAGCATAGATTCCAGGCCGAAGAGAGCGCCCTGTTTTCCGGCAGCTTCACAGTTGGGAGAGCCGTATCGATGGGAGTCTTCGGCGGTGAAAGCGATTACCTTCTTATCCAGAAGAGCCTGTACTTCTTCCCGGTGTGCGGCCGGATGAATGCAGGTGAAAACAATCTGGCCTTCCCGGAGCATCTCATACTCGGAGGGCTCAAACTCTTTTACCTTTGCCACAAAGTCGCAGGTTTTATAGATTTCTTCTGCGGTGTCCACAAGGACAGCGCCTGCTTCCTCATAAGATTCGTCGGCAAATCCGGCGGAGGCTCCGGCCTGGCGCTGCACATAGACCTCGTGGCCGTCTGCCTTTAAGGTTGCAACTTCGGTAGGGGTGGCGATTACGCGGTATTCGCCCTGCTTGATGTCTTTTAAAATTCCAGCTTTCATTTCTTTTGTACCTTCTTCTTTACTAGATTTCCACATTAATGTGGTAAACTCTAATTATTATAAGCAATATCTGCGGCAACTTCAAGAAAAAAATAGGGTGCGTTCTATTTTTCCGGGGCTTCACATATATTGTAGCATTATAAAATAAGGGAGAAGAGACTATGGATGCATTTACTGTTTACAAAGATATACAAGCCCGCACAAAAGGACAGTTTCTGGTGGGGGTCGTTGGGCCGGTGCGGACAGGAAAATCCACTTTTATCCGGCGGTTCATGGAAGTACTGGCGCTGCCGGAAATGGAGGAAGAGAAAAAGGCGGAGATCCAGGATCAGCTGCCCCTGTCCGGTTCCGGAAAGCTGATCACCACGGTGGAGCCCAAGTTTATCCCGAAAGAAGCGGTGGAACTTTGTCTGGGCGGAGAAGTTCCGGTGAAACTAAGGCTGATTGACTGTGTGGGTTTTCTTGTGCCTGACGCCCTGGGAAATCTGGAGGCAGATAAGGAGCGGATGGTGAAGACCCCCTGGTTTGATGAGGCGATACCCTTTCATCGTGCGGCGGAAGTGGGAACCCAGAGAGTGATCTCCCAGCATTCTACGATCGGTCTTGTGGTGACCTGCGACGGTTCGTTCGGAGAAATTCCGAGGGAAAATTTTGTGGAGAGCGAGGAGCGGACGGTAGCGGAATTAAAGAAACAGGGGAAGCCTTTTCTGATCCTGGTAAATTCTCAGAAGCCATATCGGGAAGAAACGCAGAAGCTGGCGGCACAGCTGCAGGAAAAGTATGAGGCTGCAGTGATGAGTGTCAACTGTGAGCAGCTGCGCAGGGAAGATATTACGAAAATTCTGGAGAAAATCCTCTATGAATTCCCAATCCGCCAGCTGGAATTTTACATACCAAAATGGCTGGAACTTCTGCCCTGCGATCACGAAATCAAAAAAGAAATTCTGGGACAGATCCGGGATCGGATGGGGAATCTGCGCTATATCCGGGATATTACCCAAAAATCCGTTGAAATAGAAGCTCCCTGTGTGAAGCGGACGGTTTTAGAGCAGATTGATCTGGCAACGGGGCAGGTGAAGATCCGTCTGGAACTGGAAAATCAGTATTATTTTCAGATGCTCAGTCAGATGACCGGTGTGGAGATCCGGGGAGAGTATGACCTGATCACTACCCTTCAGGAGCTGGCCGCACAGAAGGAGGAGTATGTCCGGGTGCAGGCGGCCATGGAGTCGGTGCGGGGCTGTGGTTACGGCGTCGTGCTTCCGGAGCGGGAAGAAGTGCAGCTGCAGGAGCCGGTGATCATCAGGCAGGGAAGCAAGTACGGGGTGAAGATAAAGGCGGCCAGTCCTTCCATCCATATGATTAAGGCCAATATAGAGACGGAGATCGCTCCGGTAGTGGGGAATGAGCAGCAGGCAAAGGATCTTCTGGGTTACATTCAGGAAAATGCGGGTGAAGACGGCGGAATCTGGCAGACCACGATTTTCGGAAAGACAGTGGAACAGCTGGTGGAAGACGGAATCCGCAGCAAGATCACCCAGATCAGCGAAGAAAGCCAGGTGAAACTGCAGGATACCATGCAGAAGATTGTCAATGACAGCAAAGGCGGCCTGGTATGCATTATTATCTGACAGAAATCCGGCTGTGCAGAAGTGAGCCCTTATTGACAGGAGGGCTGAAAACGAATATAATCAATGAGAGATCATGAAGCGACATAAGTGTCAGGGAAGCAGGTGGAACTCCTGCGCAAGTCCGTTACTGTAAAAGCCAGATACCGGCTTATGTCGGAGAAGAATTTTCTGCGGCAACCGGAGATTCTGATTTTTCATTGAGGCTAACCGTTGTCCGCATTGGGCAGCGGTTTTTTCTTATTATAATTGACAGGGAGGCAGTATGGCGGAGAAAAGACTGCGTTGCGGTTATACAACAGGTTCCTGTGCGGCGGCAGCTTCCCATGCGGCGGTGGAGATGCTTCTCGGGGGGGATGATGTGGAAGAAGTTCTTCTTGAGACGCCAAAAGGGATCCGGCTGCGCCTGGCGATCGAACAGATCTGCCGTGAACCGGATTTTGTTTCTTGTGCAGTCCGAAAGGACGGAGGGGACGATCCGGATGTGACGACAGGCATGTTGATTTTTGCCCGGGCGGAGAGGAAAGATTCTTCCGGTGTGGAAATTGATGGCGGAAAAGGTGTTGGACGGGTGACGAAAAAAGGGCTGGAGCAGCCGGTGGGGGCAGCGGCCATCAACCGGGTTCCCCGGGAAATGATCACCCGGGAAGTAAAGAGCGTCTGCCGGGGAAAAAACTATAACGGCGGTATCCGGATCGAGATAAGTGCACCGGAAGGGGAGAAGATCGGGCAAAAGACATTTAACCCCAGGCTTGGCATCCAGGGAGGAATCTCAATCCTGGGCACCAGCGGCATTGTAGTTCCCATGAGTGAGGAAGCCCTGATCGCCAGTATCCGGGTGGAAATGAAGATGCTTCTGGCAAACGGAGGCCGGTATCTGGCAGTTACACCCGGAAATTACGGGGAGGCTTTTTCCAGAGAGCGGGGGGAGATCGATCCGGCCTGGTCCCTGAAATGCAGCAATTATGTGGGAGAGACTCTTGATATGGCCCGGGAACTGGGGGTGAAAGGACTCCTTTTTATTGCTCATATCGGAAAGTTTATTAAGGTTTCCGGAGGAATCATGAATACCCACTCCAGGAACAGCGACAGCCGGGCGGAACTTCTGGCGGCTCAGGCAGCCCGGGCCGGGGCGGGAGCAGAGACCATCCGCAGGATTCTGGATACCGTGACCACGGAGGAAGGGCTGGATATTCTGGAGGAAGCAGGGCTTTTGAAACCTGCGATGGAAGAAGTTGTTGCCCGGGCGGAATTTTATCTCAGGAAGCGGGCCGGGGACGGGCTTTCCGTAGGTCTGGTACTGTTTTCCAATGTGTACGGTCTGCTGGGCGAGAGTGAAAATGCAAAAGAACTGACAGAGAAAATAAAGGAACAGGAGAGAGAAGATGACAGGTAAATTATACGGTGTGGGTGTAGGTCCGGGAGATCCCGAACTTTTAACGATGAAGGCCCTTCGGCTGATCCGGGAGTGCCCGGTGGTGGCGGTTCCGGGAAAAGAGGTAAAGGAGACGGTAGCTTATAAAATTGTGAGTCAGGCTTATCCGGAACTGGAGAAAAAAGAACTGGCGGGGATCCATATGCCGATGACCAAGGATTCGGAGAAACTTCAGGAGAGTCATGATGCAGCGGCTGCCCGGATAGAGGAGTATCTGCGGGAAGGAAAAGATGTGGCTTTTCTGACACTGGGTGATCCCACGGTATATTCCACGTATCTGTATGTACATAAACGGGTGGAGGCAGACGGATTTCCTGTAGAAATCATAAGCGGCATTACTTCTTTCTGTGCGGCAGCTGCCAGGATGAACATGGGGCTTGTGGAAAAAGCGGAACCTCTTCATGTGATTCCGGCCTCCTATCCGGTGGAGGAAGCGCTCCGGCTTTCCGGTACAAAGGTGCTTATGAAGGCGGGAAAGAAGATGGGCAGGGTGAAGGAAGAACTGCTGAAGCTGGATGCGGAAGTAACCATGATCGAGAACTGCGGG
>OLQH01002398.1_pt1 | contig 10884 bp, 9 predicted proteins | sample 1672671 | NCBI WGS metagenome assembly OLQH01 (sample SAMEA3136712, study PRJEB25190) | human gut metagenome
GCGGGCGTACTCCTCCAGGTTCATGACGCGCTCCCGCCCCGGTGCTTGCCCAGGTAGTCGTCGCGCACCCTCTTGGCTACCGCGTCCGCGTCGATCTCGGCCCCGCACGAGGCGCAGGTCTTGGCCGAGGGGCCGTTCAGCGTGCCGCAGGCGGCGCAGTATCCGGGAACCCGATCCATCGACGCCGCGAACGCAGAGGTCTCGCCACGGCACCTACCGCAGTTCACACAGGCATAGCCGCACATGTCAGCTCCCCTTTCGCGTGCAGCTGCGGGCGACCCGGCATACGCCGACCCGCCCGCAGCCATCGTTCGATAAACGAAGTTGGTTTTACTTGTCCTTGCCCTTGGTGCGTGCCAGGTGGCCCGCACCGGCCACGACGCCCATCATGCAGAATATCACGAGCACGACGAAGTTGGTGATGACGCCCGTCCAGTCTCCCGCGAGCAGGCCCTGTATGGCCATGAACACCGCCTCGCCGAATCCGATGACCAAGATGCCCGTGCCCGCTCCCGCGAAGCCGCCGAGCGCTCCCATGATGCCGAGAGCCGCGGCAAGCGCTCCCGCGCCAATGCCGATGAGCAGGATCTTCGGCGGAATGGACTTGGTGTAGTCATTGATGACCTGGAAGAACGCACAGAACGCGCCGCCGATGAAAAACGCGGCGAAAACCGAGATGACCATTTCCATAGCTAACCCCCTTACGCCATGAAGAACGCGGCCACGGCGACGATGATCGCCAGCAGCGCGCCCGTCCCTACGACCCAGAAGAACAGGTCGAGCAGAGCCGCCACGCCCTTGCCGGCGCCGCCCTCCTTGGCACCGCTCTCGTACATGTCGGCCAGCGCGCAGGCGAAGCCGTTGAACACCAGGATAGAGCCCCAGCCGGTTTTCTCGGCGAGCTTCTGGTGGATGCCCGTGATGTAGAGCACCACGCCCACGACGCCCATGGAGAGCAGCGTGGCGGCCATGCTGAACGCGGGGCCCAGGATCGGGCTCCAGAACAGCAGGAACAGCTGGCCGATGGCGCAGTAGAAACCGCCCATCAGAAACGCCGAGATGTAGATTTTCGCATTGGGCATATCGCCCACCCCTCTCTTCAAGCCCAATTGCCGCTCCGTTCGCGGCACACAGGATTCAAACCCCTTGAAAAGGAGGGCCGGACGGCCGCGAGGGTCGCCCGGCCCGGTAACCATGCGGCCGTCAGGGCCGGCATGCACTTCCCTTCCGCTTTACAGCGCGCACAGAACCTTCTTGGGGCCCATCTTGGCTGCAAGCTCCTCGATGGTGCCGTACTCCATGCACTTCGCCTGGCAGTGCTGCACGCACGTGGGCTGCTTGCCCTCGGCCACGCGGGCGGCGCAGCCGGAGCACTGGGAGGTCAGGGCAGGCAGGTAGGACAGCTGCCACTTCCCGTCGCCGATCTCCCACGGGCCGATCTCCTGCACGATGATGCCGGTTTGCCCGACGGGCAGCCCGTTATGCATCTGGCAGGCCAGTTCGCACGTGTGGCAGCCCGTGCACCACTCGGTGTCGATAAGAAGTCCGTAAGCCATGGTTATTCCCCTTTCTCAACCTTGTAGAGCTTGCAAATCGAGGTCTTGTAGTTGGCGCCGAAGCCCGACTTGCCGCAAGCCATCGGAACAAGGTTATTGATGTTCACGTCGAACACGTCGTACAGGTTCTCGGGGCCCTTCTCGGGCAGCCACCAGCCGTGGTCGCAGGACACGACGCGCGGGTCGACGATCGGGGTGATCTTGACGGTACGCTTGGCGCGGCCCATCTGGTTCTCCACCCACACCCACTCGCCGTCCACGAAGCCGAGCTCCGCCGCCGTTTCGGGATGGATCTCGATATAGGGCCACGGGTCCATGCGGCGCAGGCGGTCGAGCTGGCGATGCTCGGAGTGGAAGGAGCTCCAGCGGCGGGCACCGGTCGTGAGCACGAACGGGTACTCTTCCATGAGCTCGGGCGTGGCGCCCGGACCGGGGTTGGGCTCGTCGAAGTACGGCATGGGATCGAGGCCGCACTGGTTGTAGAACGTGGACCACAGCTCGATGCGGCCGGTAGCCGTGTTGAAGCCGGGCTGGCCGTCGGCGCGGAGCTTGCCGGTCTCGTAGCGCTTGTACTCGAACGGCAGGTACAGCGGGGCCTGGTCGCGCAGCTCGGGGAAGGTCATGCCGGTGGAGGCGATCATCGAGGACAGCATATCCTCGATGTTGTCCCACGGCCATGCCTCGGGGTTGAGGCGCTTGCCCAGCATGAGGTTGATCTCGGCGTCGGACTTCGCCTCGCCGATCTGGCACACCTTGTTGATGACCTCGCCGCGCTGCAGGCCGTCGCCCATGCGCAGGCCGTCCTTCTCGGGGTAGGTGGCGGCAGGCAGCACCACGTCGGCGCAGGCCATGGCCGTGGGGGTCATGAACAGGTCAACCACGACGTTGAACTCCAGGCGCAGCAGCGCCTCGAGCACCATCTTCGGGTCGGCGCCCATGCAGGCGATGGCGTTGTTGGTCTGCAGCCAGATGCCGCGCATCTTGTAGGGCTTGTCGTTGAGCATGGTCTTCAGGAGCTCGTCGGTCTGGGCAACCTGGAAGCCGAGGGCCAGCAGCGGGTAGGTGTCAAGGCCGATGCGCTTGGCCTTCTGCTCCTCACTGATGAGCTCGCCGCCCCAGCCGCCGGAGTAGGCGATGAGCTCGACGGGGAAGATGTTGCCGCCGGGGATGTCCACGTTGCCGGTGATCTGGAACAGGCCCACGATGGCCTGGCCGGCCGGCAGGGCCTCCTTCACCATGTCGACCGCGAGACCCCACTGCATGGCGGCGGGCTTGGCGCTGGCCAGCATGCGGGCCGCACTCTTGATCTCCTCTTCGGGAACCCACGTGATCTCGGCGACCTTCGAGGGCGGGTACTCCTGCACGCGCTTGGCCAGCTCGTCGAAGCCGTAGGTCCACTTCTCGACGAATTCATGATCGTAGAGGTCCTCGTTGATGATGACGTTCATCATGCCCAGGGCCAGGGCGGCGTCGGTGCCGGGACGCAGGCGCAGATGCGCTTCGGCCTTCAGCGACAGCCAGGTGACGCGGGGGTCGACCATCATGATCTTCATACCGCGCTTCATGAGGTCGATCATCCAGTGGCCGTAGAAGCCGTCGGAGTTGGCGCGCAGCGGGTAGTTGCCCCACAGGACCATGAGCTCGGGGCAGCGCCAGTTCGGGTTGTCGTAGCGGTCCGGGAACTGCTGCGAGCAGTCGGCCACGGTGTAGCCGCCGCACGTGGCGGCCATGCCGGCGACGCGCGGCAGGTAGCAGGCCAGGCCCGACAGGGCGAAGCACGTGTAGTTCGGGGAACCATAGGACCAAGCCAGACGGGTGATCCAGGAAGAGATGTCGCGGCCGGTGCCCTGGCCGAAGATGACGGTCTCGGCACCGTACTTGTCGCGGATCTCGATGAGCTTGCCGGCAACGAGGTCGATCGCCTCGTCCCAGCTCATGCGCTCCCACTTGTCCTTGCCGCGGTCCTTCGGATCGCGCTTCATGGGATACATCAGACGATCCTTGTGGTTGGTGACTTCCGGAAGGGCCAGGCAACGCACGCACAGGCGACCGTCGTTGTACGGGTTCTCGGGGTCGCCTTCCACCTTGACCAGCTTGCCGTCGTCATCGGTGTACAGCAGCACGCCGCACCCGAGGTGGCAGCCAGGACCCGTCCACGCGCTTCCGCGAGTGACGGTCAGATCCCCCTCTTGGTACTTGTACGGCTTCTCATGCGGAACGGTCAAATACTCGTTTTCAGCCATGAACTCCACCTCTCCTCTCGTCTTGTCCTACCCGCCGCAAAGCGGATACAATGAACCCAGACGAACCGTTGCCCTCCCGCGACTCGCCATCAGGGAAAGGGTCTTGCCATGCGGCCCGTCCGGGCTTGCCCGCACCATAGCGCCCGCAATCCGGGGCACGCTATCAACCAAAATGGTGCTTTTGCTGGGAACCGTGGGAAAAAGTCTGATCGTCGAGGAGATGGCTGTATGGAAAACAGTATTAAACCGTCCTATGAACAGGGAGAACGCGGGAGCTCTGCCGTGCTTATGAGCATCTCTCTCGGCTTCTCCCTGTTCTGGATGCTGTTCTTCACCGCGCTCCTGTACGACCCCTTCGCCACGATCGGGCTGGCGGACAACGTGCTCGCGCTGCCCCTTTCCATCGCCATGTGCATCGGCTTCGCCGCCACCGATATCCTCGTTTTCAGGATGTGCGACTTCTTCGCAGGAGAGCGGGGGCACAAGGTGCTCTGGGCCGTGGTATCGTGCTACGCCATCATCCCGGCCATCGTGCTCTTCACGCAGACCATCTACGGCGCCATCGTGCCGGCACCGTTCTCCTTCATCGCCTGGCTTGCTATCGGCATAGGGCTGGGGTGCCTGCTGGCGCTTTGGTCGGAGCTGCTCGTGAGCTTCGTGAAGGGGTTCGCCTCGAAGGCCATCGCGTTCTCGGCCTGCATCGGCGCGCTGCTGTACTTCGTCATGAGCAGCCTGCCCACCCTGGTGGGCATCTGCTTTTTGTGCATCGCCTCGCCCCTTAGCCTGACGCTCCTGCGCCTGCTGGAGAAGGAGACGCCGGCGGCCCCCTTCGTCCCGCGCGCCGAATGCATCAAACGCCACATGCTGACCAAGCCCATCGACGCCCTGAACACGCTCTACGGCGCCGTTTTCGGCCTTGCCATCTTCATGCTGTCGCGCTCGGAGTCCTCCCTGCTGCTCTACGGGGGCATAGCCGCCGCCATTGCCGCGGGCGCGCTGTTCATGGTTCCGTTCTTCAGCAAGAACACCGACAAGATGATGCACGGCATGGTGCAGAAGATACTGTTCCCCATCTTGGTGGTGGGCCTCATGCCGTTGCCGTTCGTGGACGGCATGCTGCAGATTCTGTGCATGCTGGTTATCCTGATGGGCTACATCTGCTTGACGCTCGTGAACCTTGACTCGCTGTACTGCCTGGTGAAGAAGTACAAGGTGACCTCCTTCTACCTGGTTGGACGCGGCCACAGCCCCATTCTGGTCGGCGTGTCCCTCGGCTACCTCATAGGCTACATCGCCGCCTTCACGAATGCCGTGGGCGACATGTCGTTGGTCTTCGCCTCGCTGGCGCTCGTGGTGCTCATGTCGGTGTTCGTCACCACCATCGACTTCGACCCCGACCATCTGAAGGAGGAGCATGAGGAGGCCGAGCACCCGCACGCCGGCAAGGGCCGGTGGAAGACGAAGTGCGCCGTCATCGCCGAGGCCCACGACCTGTCCGCCCGCGAGATAGAGGTGTTCGACCTGCTGGCCAAGGGCCGCGGCACCGCCTACATCCAGGACAAGCTCTACATCTCGCCCCACACGGTGAAGTCGCACACCTACAAGATATACCGCAAGCTGGGCGTGAGCTCGCGCGAGGAGCTGCTCACCCTCGTGGAGAATGCCCCGATCGGCGACGACGGCGACGGGGCGGAGACGATCTGACGCCAGGCCTGCCTGCTGTCCCATTTCCCTCATCGCTCCCCCTTCGTGCCAACCCTACCCGCCACCCTCCCGGCAACCGGTGCCAAAGGCGAGCCGCATGCAAGGCAACGCCGCCCTTGGGGCGGATTGACCGTATGGCACACCGGGCATTCTCCCGCCTTTACCACAGGCCGCGCCTCGCCCTTGCACTTGCCGCAATTCACGCAGGCATAGCCACAGCTCACTTCTTCCCTCCTTACCGGGCTTTACCCCAAAAGGACATCGTTGGCATGCAAGTCGAGATACGCGTCTTGCCAGCTATCGCATGCAGAGGGGAGGCCGAGAGCTGTTTACACGGAACACCCTGCCTCCCCTTCTCTTCCCTTACGCGCGCTTCTTACTTCTCAACGAGCGTGAACAGCGTTTGGTACTCGTGGTCAGCCTTCTTGGCCATCTCATCGAGCGGGCCGAACTCCAGGCACTGGGCCTGGCAGTGTTGCACGCAAGTGGGCGGCTTGCCCAAGCTGCGGCGCTCGGCGCACGTGTCGCACATCTTCGTAGGGGCTGCCAAATAGCCGAACTGCCACGTGTCGCCCTCGATGGGCCAATGCCCCATATCGTGGATGAGAATGCCGCTCTGGCCCACAGGCATACCATGCTCCATCTGGCAGGCGATCTCGCAGCTGTGGCATCCAGTGCACCAGTCGTAGTTCACGAGCAGACCGTAGCTCGCCGCGGCCGGGTTGATCATATCGGCGGTAGACATAGCTCTTCGACCCTCCTTCTCTTAGTTCTTCTTCGTCTTCGCAATAGCCTCGCCCACGCGGTCGGTGAGCGCCTGGCCCACATAGCCGTCGCGCTGGAACGGGCCGTTCGTGTCGTCTTCAGGCGTCACCTTGTACAGCTTCACCAGCGTGGTCTTGTAGTTCGACCCGAAGCCGGACTTGCCGGGGATGCCGGGCAGCAGGTTGTTCACGTTGAGGTCATGGGAGTCGTAGAGCTTCTCCGGATCGCCCTCGGGATGCCACCACGCGTGGTCGCAGGCGATGACGCGCGGGTCCTGGTAGAGGTTCGTGATGTCCACCTGGGCCTTGCAGCGTCCGTACAGGTTCTCCACCCACACCCAGTCGCCCTGCGCCAGGCCGTACGCGTCGGCCGTCTGCTGGTTCAGGTACACGTTGCACTCCTTCTTCAGGTTGCGCATGCGCTGCACCTGGCGATGCTCGGAGTGGAACAGGCTCCACGGGCGAGCGCCGGTCGTCAGCACCAGCGGGTACTCGTCGAGCAGCTCGGGCGTGGAACCAGGACCGGGAACGGGCTCTTCGAAGTACGGCAGCGGGTCCATGCCAGCGTTGTTGTAGAACGTCGACCACAGCTCGATGCGGCCGGTAGGCGTATTGAAGCCCGGCTGGCCGTCGGCGCGCAAACGCCCGGTTTCGTAACGACGGTAGCTGAACGGCAGGTACACGGGATGCTTCTCGCGCAGCTCCTCGAACGTGAACGGCGTCTGGGCCGTGAGCATGGCGCTGAACATGTCGTCGACGTTGTCCCACGGCCACGCCTCGGGGTTGAAGCGCTTGCCTACCAAAAGGTTGATCTCCATGTCGGACTTGCACTCGCCCACCTGGCACACCTTGTTGATGACCTCGCCGCGCTGGCAGCCATCGCCCACGCGAATGCCGTCGCGCTCGGTGAACGTGGCGGCCGGCAGCACGAGGTCGGACGTCGCCATGATGGTGGGCGTCATGAACAGGTCGACGCTCACATTGAAGTCGCAGTTCATCAGGCCGATATACTGCTCGGTGGGATCGGCGCCCATGCACGAGAGCACGTTGTTCTGCTGCAGCCACGTCGCATGGATCCTGTAGGGCTTGCCCGTGGCCATGGCATGGCGCAGCTCGTCGGGCTGGGCGATCTGGAAGCCGAAGTTCAGCAGCGGGTACTTGTCCAGGCCGATGCGCTTCTTCCACGTCTCCTCCGGGCAGAGCTCGCGACCCCAGCCGCCGGCATAGTTGAGTATCTCCGGCGGAGCGATGATGCCGCCCGGCACGTCCACGTTGCCGGTGATCTGGAAGCAGGCGGCGATAGCCTGGGACGCCGGCAGGGCCTCCTTCGTCATATCCACGGCCACGCCCCACTGCATCGTGCAGGGCTTGCTCTCGGCCAGGATGTGGGCGGCGGCGCGAATCTTATCTTCGGGAATCCAGGTGATATCGGCAACCCGCTCGGGCGTGTACTCTTGCACGCGCTCGGCCAACTCGTCGAAGCCGTAGGTCCAGCGCTCCACGAAATCATGGTCGTAAATATTCTCGTTCACAATGATGTTCAGGAAGCCCAGCGCCAGCGCCGCGTCGGTGCCGGGACGAATAGCCAGGTGCAGTTTCGAGTGGGTGGACATCCAGGTAACCTTCGGGTCGATGACCACGAGTTCCATGCCACGCTTCATGAGATCGATAACCCAGTGGCCGTAGAAGCCGTCGGAGTTCGCGCGCAGCGGATAGTTGCCCCACACGAACATAGTCTCGGGCACCCGGTACTCGGGGTTGTCGTAGCGGTCGGCGAACTCCTGCGAGCAGTCGGCCACCCAGAACGAGCCGGCCGTGGCGGCGAAGCCGGCCACACGAGGAAGGTACAGCACGTAGTTCGGACTGCCGAACGACCAGCACAGGCGCGTGATGTAGGCGGCGATGTCGCGGCCGGTTCCCTGGCCGAACACCACGGACTCGGCGCCGTACTTCTCCTTGATGCCGTTGAACGTGTCGACGACGAGGTCGATGGCCTCCTCCCAGGAGATACGCTCCCACTTGTCCTTGCCGCGGTCCTTCGGGTCGCGCTTCATGGGATACTGGAGACGGTCCTCGTGGTACACCACCTCGGGCACGTCCAGGCACCGCACGCACAGGCGACCGCCGTTGTACGGGTTCTCCGGGTCGCCCTCGCACTTGACCAGCTTGCCGTCCTTGTCGGTGTACAGCAGCACGCCGCACCCGTCATGGCAACCGGGACCCGACCATGCGCTGCCTCGCGTGACGGTCAAGTCGCCCTCCTGGTACCTCCACGGTTTCTCGTGCTCGACGAACTGGTAGTCGCCAACGAGCTGCGTGGAAACGCCGCTGTTGTTGTACCCTTCAACGCCGTGATCTGCCATGTGTGTCGCTCCTCTCGCCAATCGTCTTCATCTTGCCGAGCCCGCCCAGCCGCTCGGGCCCGCTTGAAATGCCCTGTGCACTTCGCTGGGACGAAAAGTAAGCTCGCCGACCGAAAACGAACATCGGCCGGCGAGGTGAAAGGAGGTTGAAAGGGAAATTGTCGCAATCAGCCGGGGCGGCTGATAAGTTTACCTGGCATTATGCAGCACACGGTCGCCTGCCGCCCACCAAGGCGACCCCAAGACCACGCACAGACGCCTCAGCGGTGCTGGGCCCTTAGGCCGTCAACGCGCTCCTCCACCAGGCTGATGAGCTCTTGCTGGGAGTGGATGTCCATTTTTCCGTAGATGTGGTAGATATGACTCTTCACCGTGTGAGCCGAGATGTAGAGCGTGTTGCAGATATAGGCGGAATCACGCCCCTTGGCACAGAGAGCGAACACCTCGCGCTCGCGCGATGACAACCCGTACTCCTCGCACAGCTGCTCGCAACTGCGCCTCCAAGCACCGAGCGGGTCGGACGACGCCGGTGCCTGATTGGCCGCCGCCTCCACGGTCCGACCTCCGTAGGCGCACGCCATGATAAGGAGCACGAGCACGATGATGAGCGCAAGTGGCAAGACGCGAGCAATCAGCCCGCCACCTATCAGGGTACCCACCGCGAACACGACGTCCGCCAACAGCCATCCCACGAAAACACCGAGCGCGTTTGCGAAGCGCCCCAATGCGAAGTAGCGGAAAAACGGCGCGCGACGCGCCTCTATCATCGAGAGCAGCTGGGACAGGCTGAACATATCGTAGCTGGTGAATCCGAACATGAGCAATGCACAGGCCGCGTAACGGACGAAGACCGGAGCCTCGCCAGCCAAGGTGAAGGGAGCCAAGCACACTACGGTGACGCCAAGAAGGGCAAATTGGACGAAGTCGATGCCGATACGGGCGTTGAGCCACATACCGTACGCCATGACGAGCAGGCCCGCCAAGAAGACGCCGAACCATACGTACATCGCAGGCAGCCCGCCCCCGTCGATATTGAGGCCGACGAGCAGCGCAAACGAGAACACAACGCTGTAGAAGAAGAGCTGCACCCAATACACCACGAAGGCCCTGCGCGCCTCCTTCGCACCGAACGGACCGCCTACGGGAACATCCGCTCCGGCATCCGACAAAGCCGGGGCAGCCTCGGACGTATCTCCCAGACCAGCAGCCAGCTGCTCGCCGCGTGCAACGGGGACGAGCGCACAGGCAGCAAGGGGAAGGGCCAGCATCACGAGCGAGGAAGCGCAGCCTCCCGCCTGCAACGCCGATGTGAACACAGCAATGAGGCAGCTGATGAACAGCGACACGAACATGACGACAAGCGCGTTCTCCTTGCCAAGGGAGTCGAACGCATGCCCCATGCGCACGAGCACGAACGCTGCGCCGAAGCCCGCCGAGAACCAGAGCGCAACCACTGCCCAAAGAGGGAGGGACGCCAAGCAGGCAGCGAACGACCCGAGGCCTGCAAGCGGCGTCAGCGCATACGGGAGGATGCGACCCGTCAGCCCGCCGGCTAATCCTCTTCCGCCCTTGCGCAAAACAAGGTACCACGCGCCAAGCGCCACAGCCGATCCGAAAAACGCCGCCCCCTTCGCGAAGAACAGGGCGTCTCCGGGTCCGAGCAGCGCAGAACTCCAGTACAACAGGAATATCCACGCCCAGTACAGGGCGGAAGACAGCATCATCCGCAGCACCTGCGGCTTCACGATGGTACTCATGCTCTTCCCCGTTTCCACTCGGCCATGGCAGCTGTTTCCCAACCCTGCGCCGCGCCGCCACCATCGTTCCATGTTAGCATCGTCGCGCTGCAAGATGAGCGAACCTGCGGTAAAACCAGCATCGGCGGCCCGAGGGCCGCCGATGCGCAGTTCGCCGTTCTTTCGATGCTTCCCTACTTGAAGAAGCCGTCGTAGTTGTGCATCTTCAGCTGGCTCTCCACCTTGCTCATGGTGTCGAGGGCCACGCCGATCATGATGAGGATCGAGGTGCCGCCGAACGCCTGGATGAGCGTATTGCCGGTGAAGTAGAAGATGATCGTCGGCACCACCGCGATGGCGGCGATGAAGATGCCGCCGGGCAGCGTGACGCGATGCAGCACGTTCTTGATATAGGTCACCGTCGCCGTGCCCGGACGCACACCGGGAATGAAGCCGCCCTGCTTGCGCAGGTTGTCGGCCGTCTCCTCCGGATTGAACACCATGGAGGTGTAGAAGTA
>OLQH01002399.1_pt1 | contig 10883 bp, 7 predicted proteins | sample 1672671 | NCBI WGS metagenome assembly OLQH01 (sample SAMEA3136712, study PRJEB25190) | human gut metagenome
CCTTATCTGGCCGGTTCACAGCGATTGCCTTCTTGATTGCTTCAACCTTTCGCCTCAGTCCATCCGTACTAAGTCCGGCTCCCCGCCCGGTCATCTGCTCTGGCGAACATCCGGTAAGCACGCTGGCTATGGCGCTGCTGGTGGTGGTGTTGCCGATTCCCATCTCGCCGGTAGCAATGATCGTATAGCCTTTGTCTTTTAGTTCCTTTACCATTGCGATTCCGATCTCCAGACCGCGTATGGCCTCTTCCCTTGTCATAGCCGGCTCCACAGCCATGTTTTTAGTCCCATAGGCGATTTTTCTGTTTATGATATTGGTATCCACCGCAACTCCGATGTCTACCGGGAAAATATCGGCCCCGGCACTCTTGCACATAATAGCCGCAGAGGTTTCACAGGTCAAAAAGTTCTCTGCCACAATGGCAGTAACCTCCTGTCCTGTCTGCGTAACCCCCTCTGCCACAACCCCATTGTCCGCGCACATTGGCACAAGGGCTTTCTTTGAAAGATCAATTTCCTGGCTTCCTGTAATTCCGGCAATCTGCACCAGCAGAGATTCCAGCTTACCCAGGCTGTACAAAGGTTTTGCAATACTGTCCCAGCGCTTCCGGCTGACTTTCATAGCTTCCTCATTGAGAGGACCGATACATTTCAGCGTTTCCTCTAAATTCATTTTCTTTTCCTTCTTTCCCTTTTTTAGACGTTTGACTGGCTTTGGGGTGCATAGCGGCTGCACTCCTGCAAAAAAGCCTTTGCAATCTGAGGTTTCCCGTAATAGTACAGATGCGGAAAGCCTGCCAGCATATGTTCTCTGCCATACATGCAGTTCCAGCTCCTGCGTCCCACCGGCTTCCTTGCCAGAAATTCTCCCCCGCAGGCAGTGGAATCGAAGTAATGAAATTCATGGGCCGGGATTTGCTCCATGGGTTCCCCAAATACTGTTCCATCCCCGGAAGATAGGTAGATATACCCAAATCGGTTTAATTGCGGCGTATGGTATGCCTTCCCTGGAATGATGCCCGCCATACTGTGGGCACTCCCCTCCATATCCTCCATGGTTTCATGAAGGTACATAAATCCACCGCACTCCGCGATCACTGGAAGCCCCTTTCGGAACTCCCGGCGAATGCTCTCTATCATCCCTCTGTTGGATTCCAAAGCATCTGCATAGAGTTCCAGATAGCCTCCATATAAAAGAAGTCCCTGAATCCCCTCCGGGAGACTGCTGTCTTGCAGGGGGGAAAACTCCACAAGCTCAGCGCCCATCTTTCTCAAAAGGCGCAGATTATCCTCATAGATGAAGCAAAAGGCCTCATCTCTTGCAACACCAATTCTCACAGACTTGTCCAGCGTAAACCCATAGTCCGGGGAGAAGGTTTCCGGGCGTGAAGCAGAGATATCCTCCGCTGTTTCTGCCAGCGCAAGAAGCGCTTCCAGATCAATTGTTTTTTCCAGAATATCTGCCAGCTGCCCCAGCTTTTCCTGAAGCTGTTCCACCTCATCCGGCAAAACCAGTCCCAGGTGGCGGCTTTCAATGGAACATTCCTTTACATTTGGCACATAGCCCAGCACCTTCACCGGAAGCTCCTTCTCAATCAATTCCTTCACTCTGGGATACAGCATGGGGGACATCTGATTGAGAATGACTCCCCGGATACCGCTGTTCTCTTTAAATCCGAGAAATCCCTGGATATAAGGAAGTATGGATACGCTCATACCCTTACAGTTTACAACAAACACTACGGGGGTTTTGGTAACTGCGGCAAGTTCATAGGCACTGGCCTGTGATGTAGTGCCTCCGATTCCATCATAATACCCCATAACCCCTTCCATCACAGCAATATCCTGGTCGGTACAGTTTATTTCCAGGAGATGTCTGACAATCTCAGGAGGGGTAAAAAACGTATCCAGATTCCGGGATTTGGCCCGGATTACCTTGCTGTGAAACATAGGATCGATAAAATCAGGGCCGCACTTAAAAGATGCCACCTGCAGTCCCCGGTTTTTTAATGCCTTCAGAATCCCGCAGGTCAGAAGCGTTTTCCCGCTGCCGCTTGCTCCTGCTGCTATAAGAAATCTGGGGATTTTCATCCTTCCTCCACCTCTTTTCCTGTACAGGAGATAATAGTAATGGGGTTTTCTCCCATCATCATATGATATCGTCCCACAGTCTTGGATTTGCTGATGGATACAGATACAATATCTACATCTGTCACCGGCAGCTCCCTCATACAGTCTACTGCCTCCGCCACGGTTTCCAGAGCGATGCAGTTAATTACCATCCGGATTCCGGGATTCTTTTTCAGAAGGAGCTGCAGAATCACTTTCATATTGCCGGAAGATCCTCCGATAAATGCATGTGTAGGTGCTTCCAACTCCTCCAGGGCCTCCGGCGCCAGACCGGAGATTACCGTCAGATTATCCGCCCCGAATACTTTTTTATTCTCTTCCAGAAGTGCTGCCGCCTCCGGCTTCTTCTCCACGGCATAGACCCTGCCCTCCCGGGCCATAAGCGCCATTTCTATGGAGACAGACCCTGTCCCGGCGCCTACATCATAACAGACAGCGTCCTTTGTCAGCCGCAGCTTGGACAGTGAAATGCTGCGCACCTCTTCTTTTGTCATGGGAACCTTCCCCCGGACAAATGCCGCGTCCCTGATCCCATGTGTCACCGTAATCTCATTGGCTTCGGGGTTTTCGATGTATATTACGCTCAGCGGATTCCCCTGATATTCCAGAAAATCAGACGGCTTACCTTTTAATATCTTTTCCTCCGGATAGGACAGCATTTCTCCCAGATAGATGGTAACCTCTTCCATATGATATTCCATTAATGTTTCAGCCAGGCGTGATACCCCGTCTCCGGTGCCCAGAATGGCAAAAAAGCGGGGATTGCTTCGGATTCCCTGTATGAGGTTATACGCTCTGCCGTGGGCGCTTGCAATCTTCACATCCTCCCACGGCTTCCGGATTCTGGACATAAAGTATACCAGACTGGAGATTCCGCAGTACAGAGATACCTGGAATTCTTTCAGTTCTTCCAGAAGCCTTCTGCAGCCGCTGTAGAATCCCACATCCCCCGACAGGACAACCGCGGCGCGCTCATATTCCGGATGCTCTGTCAGATACTCCCGAATCCTCCTGGCGTCGTATTCGTAATAAACGTCCTGTCCAGGCTTTGCCGCTGCTTTTGCCATGCGCCCGGCTCCTATGATTATCTCTGCCCTCCTGCATGCCTCCCTGCCGCCCACCGTCATGGTATTCTCATCCCCCATGCCGATGCCTACCAGGGCAACCTCTGTCTTTCCTGACAGACCGAATTCACCTGCAAGATATCTTTTGCACTCCAGAAGGGACAGACCCTTTTCCTGCAGTGGCCTGCCGACGATTACCAGCTCACAGCCGCATGCTTTTGCCGCCTCGCACTTTTCTAAAAATCCTCCCGTGCTCCCGGATTCTTTGGTGACCAGATACCTGCAGTCCAGCTGCCGTATCATTGCTTCATTGAGTTCTCTGGAAAACGGTCCCTGCATGCAGATAAGATGTTTTCCCTCAAATCCCATCTCTGCACAAGCCGCAGTTACTTTTGGAAGAGAGAGGACCCTGGCATAGACCCTTTCTCTGTAATCCGCCAGACGGGTGAATTTACCGATTTCCTTGCTGCCTGTGGTGACCAGGATCCCTCCCTTAGTATGCTCCAGATAGGTTACAGCCGCCTCAATGGAATCCACATAAACTGCATGTTCCACAGCTGTGCCGTCTTCTGCTCCGGCACTCTCTCTGAGCAGGCGGACGCAGGGCACCCCAGCCTTATGGCAGGCGCTCTTAATATTGCGGGTCACCTCAGCGGCATAGGGGTGCGTGGCATCGATCACGACTCGGGGAGATTCCTTTTCCATAAGCCCGCACATCTCCTCTTCCTTCAGACGCTCATGGGAAACCCTGACATACTCATTTTGAGGCAGAAGACTCTCACCATACTCTGTGGCCACGCACACATACCCCGAGATATGGTGGCGGCTGATATATTCTGCGATTTTTCTTCCTTCTGTTGTCCCACCAAATATAAGAACGTCACACATTCCGGTATCCTCTGGGCGTTACCATTTTTCCGTTTATCACTTTTGTCTGGGAATTGCCGATGAAAACCGTTGTAAACATATCAACAGACGTGTCCCTCAGTTCTTTTAATGTCATAACCTTAAAAGATTCTCCGTCTCTTCCGATATTCCCCACAATGCCGCACACGGTATCCTCTGATTTATACTGCATCATAAGGTCACATGCCTTTGCCAGATAATCGCTGCGTTTTTTGCTGGAAGGATTGTACAGGCAGATCACAAAATCAGCTTTGGAAGCTCCCAGCAGTCTTCCCTCTATCTTTTCCCACGGGGTAAGGAGATCGCTTAAGCTAATCAGGCAAAAGTCGTGAATCAGAGGGGCACCCAGCACAGCGCCTCCTCCGGTGGCTGCCGTCACACCGGGAATCACGGAAAGCTCTACCTCCGGATAGCTGACTCCCACTTCATACATAAGGCCCGACATACCGTACACCCCGGCATCGCCGCTGCAGATCATGGAAACTGTCTTTCCTTTTTTTGCTTCCTCGAAGGCCATCACACAGCGGTCTACTTCTTTTTTCATTGGTGTTGTCATAAACTCTTTTCCGGGAAAATGTTCTTTAACCAGATCCACATATACGGTATATCCTATGATTACATCGCTTTCCTTCAGGGCATTGGCTGCCTTTATGGTCATCTGTTCATACTCGCCGGGCCCAATGCCAACTACATATAATTTATTCAAATTCCACACTCCATTTCTTCATGGCTAACGCAACCGTTACCCCATTTTCTGCATGTTTTCTTAAAATCAGTCTTCCGTCTTCACTGCCCTTCACCGCACTTCTCTCGCAGACATTGTCCAGTCCTGTAATGGATTCAACGAATTCAGATTTTGTAAATTTTCCTTCTACCTGAGCCAATTCCTCTTTTGTGTACGTGATAAAGGGAAGATTTCTCTCCCGGCAGTACTCTATGAGCCCAGGTTCGTCTTTTTTCAGGTCAATGCTGACCACCTGCTCCATGGCAACTGTTGGAATCAGCTGCTCATCACAGGCCTTTCTCACTGCATTTTGTATCTCCTCTTTTGCAGTGTCTTTTCTGCAGCCGATTCCCAGTGTGATGACCCTGGGAACCAGGTACAGGGTATGTACGAACGGATGCTCCAGGTAACTGCTGGTAATCGCAATCCCAAGCTCGGGCCGCTCCTCATCTTCATGAGCTATCTTAAGGCCTTCCGGCAGTTCACCAAGCCAGGGAAAATCACTGTAAAATCCAACTTCCTTTCCTGCCACCAGCGCTGCAGATACATCCTTGGCCAGCCCCATGTCAGAAATATAAAAACCATTCTTCTTTGCAAATACATCCACCGCAAACTTTTCATTGATATCAGTTGCTGTCGTGATTACAGGTTCTGCGCCTGTGATTCTGCTCACATCCAGAGTCAGGGCGTTGGCGCCGCCGATATGTCCTGACAGAAGAGAGATGACATAATTTCCCTGTTCGTCCACCACAACCACAGCGGGATCCTTTTTCTTATCCTTTACATAAGGGGCAATGGCCCTCACTGCTATCCCGCAGGCCCCGATAAAGATCAGGGCATCAGAATTCTGAAACCGCAGACTGGTCCATGCACCGATGGATTCATCCACTGGTTTGGCAAACTGCTTTACATTGCGTATTGTCTTCGCGTCAATATCCAGCTGGGATTCATCTAAAACCATCTTTGTATACTTGCTTTTCGTGTAGGTGGTTACTTCATGCCCCTCCTGTATAAGCCCTGCGTGGAGAGCTTCTCCCAGAGCATAACCGGACCGGCTGAAGCTGATAACTGCTATCTTCATATTTTCCTCCGCTTATTTGGTATCTGTACCCTGACGGAATTCTGTGGTGAATCCCGGATCATATAATTTAGAACGCTCATAGTGATTATGGGCTACCGCATCGCCGATAATCATTAAGGCCGTTTTCGTTATATGATTTTCTTTTGCTGTCTTATCCAGAGTCCCCACAGTACATACAAAGGCCTTTTCATCTTCCCAGGTGGCCTTGTACACAATAGCCGCAGGCGTATCCTCGGTATACCCGCCCTCAATCAGACGGGCACTCAGTTCTTTTAACATCCCGGTGCTTAGAAATACTACCATAGTTGCCTGGTGGGCAGCAAATGACTCAATGCTCTCCTTTGGGGGGACAGGCGTCCTTCCCGCCATACGGGTTATGATTACGCTCTGAGACACATCCGGCAGGGTATACTCCAGATTCAGAGCAGAAGCAGCCCCGCAGAAGGAACTCACACCCGGGCAGGAGTCATATGCGATGTTTTCCTCATCCAGCACATCCATCTGCTCCCTGATGGCGCCATAGAGACAGGGATCTCCCGTGTGGAGGCGCACAGTGGTTTTTCCTTCTTTCTCCCCGCTGCGCATCACATCCAGAACTTCTTCCAGTGTCATCCTGGCACTGTTGTATACCCTGCATCCTTCCTTGGCGTACTCCAGCAGCTGTGGATTTACCAGCGAACCTGCATAGATAATTACATCTGCTTCCTCTAAATATTTCTTTCCTCTTACCGTAATCAAATCCGGGGCACCAGAGCCCGCTCCAACAAAATGTATCATATCTTCTCCTTTGTGTGTTTATTCTTTAATAATAGTCAGGGAATAATATCCTGCATTCTCAGGAATCTCTTCAATGGTATGGTATATTTTTTCATTTTCCATCCCGCAGTTTTCAATCATCACTCCCTGTGCCCCCATGGACAGAAGCTGTTCTTTGACCTCTCCCAGCTTTTTCCCGGCCTTCATAAGGACCTTTGTGCCCGGCAGCTTCAGTGCCTCTTCAATCTGATAAGAGGCAGGTATCACATGGAGGGGTTCTGCCTTTTCCACCAGCCCCATATTCATTCTGGCAGCAACGGCGCAAAAGGAGGTGATTCCGCTGACGATCTCTACTTCATAGCCCCAGCTCTGAATTTTCTTGTGCACATAGAGATAGGTGGAATACACAGTAGGATCTCCCAGGGTCAGAAAGGCAACCTGCTTTCCTTTCTGCAGAATCGATTCAATGCTTCTGGCACCGTTTTCATGATTTTCCTCCAGCTGCCTGGGATCCTTTGTCATGGGCATAGGTACGGGAAGCAGTTCTTTTTGAGCAATCTCAGGCCAGGCTCCCTTCACAATCTGGTAGGCCACACTTTCCTCCGCCGCTGTACCTGGTACTGCTATTACATCACACTCTTTCACCAGCCGCAGCGCTTTTAAGGTCAAAAGCTCCGGGTCTCCCGGTCCCACCCCAATTCCATAAAGCTTTCCTTGCATCATAATATCTCCTTTGTCTATGTAATATTTTGTTGTTCTCTCAGTTTATCCAGCAAATCCGGCACACGGGAGGTCCTGCCCAGATACCCGTATGCGTTAGAAAATAGAATTGCCCCTGTCTCCAGCTGTCCGTAAGCTCTGTGATTTAAGTAGTATTCCACTCTCTCCAGAACCTCCTCCATGGTCTTCTCCACAAGGCCCTCCCTCTGCAGAATCTCAAGGGCTTCGTCCGTAGTTCCTGTCTGCAAAAGCTCTTTTGCTGTCTCAAGGGAAGCGCCCGCCCGTACCGCATTTGCCGCCATAATCTCGGCCCTTCCGTCCGCAGACCGGGAATGTGTATTCATTATGCCGGCTGCCACCTTAATAAATTTGCCGATATGAGAAATAAAAAGAATCCCTTTTGCTTCCATGCCAACAGCCATATCAATGGTTTCTCCCACATAATTGCTGCACTTGATGTTTTGGGAGAAATCCAGTTCAATGTGTTCCCTCAAGTAGGCGGCACCGTAATTGCCGGGAGTCACCAGAAGATATCTTCCCCCGTTTTCAACCCGCATACGCATCTCAATCTCTATACTTTTAATCAGCGCCGCCTCACTCATAGGTTCCACAATTCCTGAGGTACCTAAGATGGAGATCCCTCCCTGGATTCCAAGCCTTGGGTTAAACGTCCGTTTCCCGATCTTCTCTCCTTCCGGTGTCCAGATCGTCACCTTCAGGCCGCCCTCGTAGCCTTCTTCCTCTATCACCTGTTCCACTTCTCGGGCAATCATACGCCTGGGCACCCGGTTAATGGCGGCAGCTCCCACGGGCTGTTCCAGCCCTTTCCTGGTAACTCGCCCCACACCGACTCCCCCGTCAATGACAACCCCGGGTTCTCTGCGTTTTTCCACAGTTGCATAAATATGTATCCCGTCTGTGGCGTCGGGATCGTCCCCTGCATACTTCTGTACGCAACATTCTGCCTTATCTTTGTTCCAGCTGATTTCCAAAAGAAGCAGATGAAGAAGGATCCCCTTGGGCGTCATCAGGTCTGCTTCCTCCACCTGAGCCTGGGACAATAGCATCCTGGCAGCCCCTTTTGCCGCTGCCGCCGCACAGGACCCTGTCGTATACCCATACCGCATTTTCTTGTTATTCTTCACGATATAGAAATCTTCCAAACCATTTTTATGTTCCATACACAACTCCTTTTGAACGCAGCGGTCCATCCTGGAAAAGAAAAAAGAGTCCGCCGCAAAATGGCAACGAACTCCTACCTGTCCCACAAAAGCCCGGTTGCCGCAGACATTTTTTGTGTGTCAGGATAGCCTAGTATCTGGCTTTCACAGTAACGGACTTGCGCAGGACTTTCACCTGCTTCCTCTGCTATCCTGCATTCAGTTTTCTTATTTTTCTACCCATTTGTTAAAGAAAATATGCCCTTTGTATTTATCTGAAGATGGAGATAAATACAATACATCACATTTTTTCTCATCAAGCCCCAGATTTTCAAATGCCTTTGGGGTCATAAAATATAAATAGTCAAATTCTTTTTTTCCTGAGGGAAGTGTTACCCCGTTAATCAGGCGCTTGCCTTTCCCTTCTTTATACAGCTTGTACGTCGACATTGCGTTTCGCACGGCTGTTCTTGTATTTGAAAGATAAGGATTAGGAATAGAATTCAGATTCTTCAGATATTTTGTAAGAACCCCTGTTCTGGCAGGTTCGAACTGCTTTCTCTGATAGACAACCGTCCGCAGGTCATTAGGAAAAGCACTGCTGTTCATACGGTTTAAAATCACCATAACAACCGCCGACATTCCGGAGATTCCCTGGTCGCCAGCTTCCGCATATGCAATCGCTGTGAGGAAATCCTCGTCGGAGACCTGGGGATCTGTGGCATAGCTGGCCTCTACCTTATAAATCTTTCCGTTAGAATCTCTAATCTCAATATATCCGCCGGATTCCACTACTTTACTGCCGATTCCGGCAGCGTCAAAGCTGTATTTGACCCCTCCAATCGTGAGAATACAGTTTACCGCCATGGCTCCGTTTTCCCTCAGATAGTAATTGCCTACCCACCGTCCGGCGGCCATAGCTCCGCTTCCATCCATGTAGTACCAGATTCCGCCTATCTTCTGCCAGCCCGTAAGCATGGCCCCGTTTCCGTTAAAGAAATACCAATGACCGCCAATCTTATTCCAGCCGGAGACCATGGCTCCGCTCCCATTCATATAATACCAGGTTTTTCCAAGCTTTTGCCAGCCTGTAACCATGGCCCCGGAGCTGTTCATATAGTACCATCTGCCCCGTACATAGGTCCAGCCGGTCGCCATAGCTCCGCTGCTGTCCAGATAATACCAGGTGTTCCCAAGCTGCAGCCAGTCAGTGGCCATGGTGCCGTCTTCCCTGAGATAGTACCAGGTATTCCCCACCTTCTGCCAGCCTTTGACCAGAAATCCATTGTTGTCATAGTAGTACCAAGCACCGTTTTCCAGATACCACCCGGTAACCAGGGCGCCGCTGCCGCTCAGAATATACGTATGGTTCCCCTGTACCAGCTTTCCGGTCTGCATCACACCGTCCTCATTCAGATAGAACCACTGTTTCCCCACAAGGGTCCAGCCGACAGCCATGACTCCGGAGGAATGAAAATAATACCACCGGTTTCCTAGATTTTTCCATCCCGTGGCCATGGAACCGCTGCTGTTTAGATAATACCATTGACTTCCCAGCTTTTTCCAGCCTGTGGCCATGGTCCCATCCGGTTCCAGGTAATACCATACATTCCCCAGCTTCTGCCACCCTGTGAGCATGGCTCCTGAGGAATTAAAATAATACCATTTCTGTTCTATGTACACCCATCCGGTCATCATCCAGCCGTCTGTATCAAAATAATAGATATTTCCGTCTATTTCCTTAAAAACGGATTTGGGATAGCTGCCGTCATATTCCCTGAACCACCATTTGCCGGCCTTTAGGATCCACTTTCCCTTACCGTAATCGCGAATCCAGGCCCCGTTATCTCCTACATACCAGCTTCCAACCCACTGGTTCACGGCCATGGTTCCATCTTCCAGCAGATAATAATTTCCAACCCACTGGCTGACCGCCATCGCTCCGTCTGGCAAAAAGTAATACCACTTGTCCTCCAGGAGAACCCAGCCGTTTTTCATCCAGCCGTCTGCATCAAAATAATAGGTCTTTGTTCCGATTTCATAGATTCCATCTGCCGGATATGTGCCATCCGGATGCCGGTACCACCACTTTGTACCCTGTGCGGAAGTTTCCTGACTTACCCATCCACTGGCTGCCCGCGTGTCTGCAGTCTCTTTCTGCGCTTCTTCCATAGGCTTTTCTTCCAAAGGAATCTCTTCCCCGGACGGGTTCTTTTCTGCTTCTGCCTGTTCTGCGTTCTCCAGAATGTCCGCAATTTGTCCTTTTTCCAGCTGCTCCCCCCGGGCAGTGACAGGTGCGCACATACTGAAGGTCAGCAGATATAGTAAGGCCTGTACTTTCA
>OLQH01002402.1_pt1 | contig 10864 bp, 9 predicted proteins | sample 1672671 | NCBI WGS metagenome assembly OLQH01 (sample SAMEA3136712, study PRJEB25190) | human gut metagenome
TCCACCTTGGAGAGGTGGGAGATGGAATCCTCTGTCAGCACGGCAATTCCGTAAGAATTGATCAGTTCCGGAATTCCATGGTTGATCTCGGGGTCGATGTGGTACGGACGTCCGCAGAGTACAATTCCGGTACGTCCTGTCTCTGCCAGATAAGCGAGGACTTCCTCACCCTGGTTCTGAATGTCTTTTCTCACGCTGTCGAGTTCCTCAAAGGCCGCACGCACAGCGTCGTTGATCTCCGGCGCGTCAATATCGTATTTTTCACCCAGCTCTTCAAAAAGCCTTGGCTTTAAGGCTTCTTCATTGTCCAGGGCCAGGAATGGATTCATAAAGCTGATATTTTCTGTCCGCAGTTCTTCCATGTTATTTTTAATATTTTCCGCATAGGAAGTGACGATCGGACAGTTATAGTGGTTATTGGCCTCTTCGGTCTCATTCCGTTCATAAGGGATGCACGGGTAGAAAATATCCTTAATGCCCTGCTTAATGAGCCACATCACGTGCCCGTGGGCAAGCTTTGCCGGATAGCACTCGGATTCACTCGGAATGGATTCGATGCCCAGCTCATAAATCTCCCTGGAAGACTCAGGGGACAGAACCACAGAAAATCCAAGCTTTGTGAAGAAAGTGTGCCAGAACGGATAGTTTTCATAAATATTTAAAACCCTGGGGATGCCGATGACACCGCGTTTTGCTTCTCCGGCAGGAATGGATTCGTAGCCGAAGGTGCGTTTTAATTTATACTCATACAAGTTCGGAATATTGTCCTTATTAGCCTTGCCGCCTATGCCGCGCTCACAGCGGTTTCCAGTGATATAGCGGCCGCCGTTGGAGAACTTGTTGATGGTTAAAAGACAGTTGTTGGTACAGCCTTTGCACCGTGTCATAGAAGTATCCACAGAAAGAGCGAAGATCTCTTCCATCGGCAGCATCTGTGTCTTCGTGTGTTCTGTCTTAAAGCGTTCTTTCGCGATCAGAGCGGCTCCGAAGGCACCCATGATGCCGGCGATATCCGGACGGATGGCACTGCAGCCGGAGATCCGTTCAAAACTTCTTAATACAGCGTCGTTGTAAAAGGTTCCACCCTGAACAACGATGTGTTTTCCGAGTGACTTTGGATCTGTCAGTTTAATAACCTTTAAAAGAGCATTTTTGATGACAGAGTAAGCAAGACCCGCAGAAATATCACCAACGCTGGCCCCTTCCTTCTGGGCCTGCTTTACCTTGGAATTCATAAACACGGTGCATCTGGAACCTAAGTCGATCGGTGTCCTGGCTGTCAGAGCGACTTTTGCAAAGTCCTCTACAGAATAGTTTAACGACTTGGCAAAGGTTTCAATAAAAGAACCGCAGCCGGAAGAACAGGCTTCATTCAGAAGAACGTTGTCCACAACTCCGTTCTTGATTTTGATGCATTTCATATCCTGTCCGCCGATATCCAGAATACAGTCCACGCTCGGATCAAAGAATGCAGCCGCGTAATAATGTGCGATGGTCTCCACCTCTCCGTAATCCAGATTGAGGGCAGCTTTGATCAGGTGTTCCCCGTAGCCCGTGGAGCATGAAGATACGATGTGTGCCGTGTCCGGCATCTGTGCATGAATTTCCTTCAGCGCATCGATAGTCGCATTCAGGGGATTTCCGTTATTATTTGTATAATAGCTGTACAGCAGGTCGCCTCTGTCGCTGACCAGAGCTACTTTGGTAGTAGTAGAACCGGCATCGATCCCAAGATAGCAGCTGCCTTCATATGTAGAAAGCTCTCCGCGCTTTACGACGTGGCGGTTGTGCTCCTTAAGGAACATCTGGTATTCCTGGTCATCCTTGAACAAAGGTTCCAGGCGGTCTACCTCATGGCCCAGCTCGATTTTTCTTTTAAATTGATCCAGCAGATCCGTGAAATTGGTTGTCACTTCTTCCCTGGCATTCAGAGCGGCACCCACAGCGGCAAACAGATGGGAATGATTCGGGGCGATGATCGCCTCTCCTTCAAGGCCGAGTGTGCGGATAAAGGCTTCTTTTAATTCGGAGAGGAAGTGGAGCGGACCTCCCAGAAATGCAACGTTGCCGCGGATAGGTTTTCCGCAGGCCAGGCCGCTGATGGTCTGGTTTACCACTGCCTGAAAGATAGAAGCCGCAAGATTTTCTTTTGTTGCCCCCTCATTGATCAGAGGCTGAATATCTGATTTCGCGAATACACCGCACCGGGCTGCGATGGGGTAGATCGTATCGTAGTTCTTTGCATATTCATTGAGGCCTGACGCATCTGTCTGAAGCAGTGAGGCCATCTGGTCAATAAAAGAGCCGGTGCCTCCCGCACAGACGCCGTTCATCCTCTGGTCAATGCCGTTGGTAAAATAAATGATCTTAGCATCTTCGCCGCCGAGCTCAATGGCGACATCGGTCCTTGGGGCATAGTCCTGGAGAGCTGTGGAGACGCAGACAACTTCCTGGCAGAACGGGATTTCCAGATAAGAGGAAATAGAAAGCCCGCCGGAGCCTGTGACTGTTGGGGCAAAAGTGACGTCTCCGATCTGATCCTTTGCCTTTCTTAAAAGTGATGCCAGTGTTTCCTGTATATTTGCATAATGTCTCTCATAGTCTGAGAACAATATATTGTGCTGCTCATCGATCACCGCTACTTTGACGGTGGTAGAGCCGATATCAATTCCTAATCGTTTCATCTAACTGTAACCTACTTTCCTTTTCGATAGTAGTCTTATTATAAAATAAAGATTTTGAAATAACAAGATTCAAGTGTAGTCTTCTTACCTATTAAATAGGCGAAGAAAATGGAAATGAGAAAAAAATTCACTAAAATTAATCGGAAACAAATGAAAAACAAGGCATAGTCTATAATAAAAAGGCAAAGGAAAGTATAAGATATGGCAGAACGGGGAAACTGTAATGGAACAGTTTATGTAATTAAGGAAAAAGATACCTTATATCAAATCGCAAAACAATATAATGTGAGTGTAAGGGAGATCATGAGGAAAAACCCCTATGTGAACATTTATAATCTGCAGATTGGTGATGAATTATGTATTCCGTCAGCGGGACCGGTGATTTCGGGTGCTTTTGAGCCATATGTAGTGAAAAAAGGAGACACTCTTATGAATATTATGAAAAATAAGAATGTTTCCTTTGAAAAATTAGCAAAATCAAACAAAAGCGTCAGAGAGCTGACCCTTCCTGTCGGGACAGTGCTCTTAATTGACAAAGGGAAATAATATCTCTATAATGAAACGTGAACTCGTGGAAAACAGGCGGATGATCTCATCTGCCTGTGACCGCAGCGGAGTGGAAGGAGACTCAAATGATACAGATTTTTCGGACAATGGACGGCCGGATCAATGAAATATCTGAGCCCATAGAGGGCTGCTGGATTTCCGTGGTAGACCCAACGGCCACTGAGCTGGTGGAACTCTCCCAGAAGTACCAGATCGATCTGGATCATTTAAAAGCACCGCTGGATGAAGAAGAGCGCTCACGTATCGAAGTTGAGGACAACTATACGCTGATCATCGTGGACGTGCCGATCACAGAGGAGAGAAAAGAGAAGAACTATTTCGTGACGATTCCATGCGGGATCATATTGACGGAACTGTGCCTGATCACCATCTGTCTGATGGACACGCCGGTGCTCTCTAATTTTAAAGAGGGAAGGGTACGGAATTTCTGGACATATAAGAAGACCAGATTTATCCTGCAGATCCTGTTTCGGAATGCATCCCTTTATCTTCAGTACCTGCGGATCATCGATAAAAAAAGTGACGAAGTCGAAAAACAGCTCCATATATCTACGAAGAACCAGGAGCTCATCGAGCTTTTGGAACTGGAAAAGTCACTGGTTTATTTCTCAACATCACTGAGGGGAAATGAACTGGTATTAGAGCGCCTGTTAAAGATTGAAAAGATCAAACAGTATCCGGAAGATGAGGAACTGCTTGATGACGTTATCATTGAGAACAAGCAGGCGATCGAGATGTCGGATATTTACAGTAATATTTTAAGCGGTACGATGGACGCCTATGCGTCTGTTATCTCCAATAACCTGAACATCGTTATGAAGGTTCTGGCGGTTATCACGATCGTCATGTCCATACCGACCATGATCGCAAGCTTTTGGGGAATGAACGTGCCTGTGCCGTTTGCGGACAGCCCATTCGGATTTTTCGGACTGGTAGGGGTGTCTTTGTTGCTGACAGTGATCGGAAGTATTGTATTAGGAAAGAAAAAAACATTTTAGGAAAGGTTTCTTATGAATTGGTTAAATAAGCTGGAGAGGAAGTTTGGACGGTTTTCTATTCCGGGACTTCCAAAGTATATTATTCTTTTATATGTCGTAGGGATCATGGTACAGTTTGCCGCGCCGGAGCTGTACAGTCAGTTTACACTGAATCCATACCTTATACTGCACGGACAAGTCTGGAGGATTTTTACGTTCCTTCTGATCGCACCGTCTACCAATTTGTTCTTTATGATTTTTGTACTGCTGTTTTATTATTCTATCGCTTCATCGCTGGAACAGGTCTGGGGGAGTTTCCGATTTACCATGTACTATATGATCGGTGTGCTTGGGACCATTTCAGGAGCGTTTCTTACATACCTGATCCTTGTCTTATCAGGGGGAGAGTTTAATGCCATGTTTGTGCAGATGGACACCTTCTATCTGAATTTATCTCTGTTTTTGGCCTATGCCATGATGTTCCCGGACATGCAGGTATTGTTTTACATGATCATTCCAATGAAGGTAAAGTGGCTGGCATATCTTGACGCCGCATACCTGTTTTATACATTTTTTATTGCAACAGACTTTACAGTTACGGGAATTTCGATTAAAGTATCAATAGTAGTCGCTTTGCTGAATTTTGTTCTGTTCTTTTTCTCAACAAAGAAAATGAAGGCAAAGGGAGCGATGTTCGGCCAAAAGGTAAGACAGAGAAAGAGGAAAGCACAGTTTGGGGAACCTGCCGGACACGTGGAGCCGAAAAAGAACGGCGCCAGGCATGAATGCGCTGTCTGCCACCGTACAGAACTGGATGATCCCACATTGGAATTCCGCTACTGCTCTAAGTGTGAAGGCAATTATGAATACTGCCAGGATCATTTGTTTACACATGTCCATGTGAAGAAAGATAAATAAGGAAATAATTAATTTTTTATAGATTAATTTATTATACATTGTTATGAAAAGGAGATTAACTATGCTGACGAAAAAAACAAAAATTGTTTGCACAATGGGGCCTGCGACGGATGACGACGCGGTGCTCAAACAGCTGATGCTGGAAGGAATGGATATTGCGAGACTAAATTTCTCACATGGTGACCATGAAGAACAGCTTGGAAGGATTAAGAGGATTAAAAGATTCCGTGAAGAACTGAATATTCCGATTGCGATTTTATTGGATACAAAGGGACCGGAAATCCGTACCGGACTTTTGGATACAGACGGAGACGTAGAATTAAAAGAGGGACAGGAGTTTGTCCTTACCACAAGAGATATCAAAGGAAATGATTCTATCGTAGGAATTACATACGAAGAACTTCCTCAGGACGTAGCAGAAGGCAACACGATCCTGATCGATGACGGTCTGATCGAACTGAGAGTCAAAGAGATCAAAGACGGGACAGATATCGTATGTGATATTATCAACGGCGGATTCTTAGGAAGCCGCAAAGGTGTCAACGTGCCGAATGTGCGTGTGAATCTTCCTTCTATCACAGAAAAAGATAAGAGCGACATTGAATTCGGACTGGAAAACGGCATTGATTTTATCGCTGCCTCTTTCATCCGCAACGCTGACGCAGTCAATGAAATCAAAGAAATTGTAAAAGCTCACAACCTGGAAGTGGGTGTCATCTCCAAGATCGAAAATGTAGAAGGTGTAGAAAATATCGAGTCCATTATCCAGGCTTCCGACGGGATCATGGTAGCCCGAGGTGATTTAGGTGTGGAGATTCCTGCAGAGGAAGTTCCTTTCATGCAGAAAGCCATCATCAAAAAATGCAACAACGCATTTAAACCGGTTATCACGGCTACACAGATGCTGGATTCTATGATCCGCAACCCGCGTCCTACGAGAGCAGAAGTAACAGACGTTGCCAATGCTATCTATGACGGCACTGATGCGATCATGCTTTCCGGAGAGACCGCAAAAGGGAAATACCCTGTGGAAGCAGTCAAGATGATGAATCAGATCGCTATTTCTACGGAGCTTCATCTGGATACGAAGATCAAGGATTTCCGCTCTATCTATGTGAACCGGGGAATCTCAGCGGCAGTTGCCTATTCTGCAGTACAGACTGCGCATAACATCAATGCAAAATGTATTCTGGCTTCCAGCATGTCCGGATTTACGGCAAGGATCGTATCCAAGTTCAAACCGGATGCACAGATCATCGGATTATCTCCGGATGAGGCGGTTGTGCGTAAAATGCAGCTTTACTGGGGTGTGCGTCCATTCAAATCTCACAAAGCATCATCAACGAGGGAACTTTTGGATGAGGCTACGGAAATCGTAACGAGTGCAGATCTGGCACAGGAGAATGATATTCTCGTTCTGACCGGAGGCGGTCCGGCAGACCACCGCGGAAAAGGTGTGACCAACATGCTGAAAGTTGTAAAGATCGGCGAATAAAAAGGATCAGGGGGTGTGAAAACATCCCCTTTTTGGTAAGGTGAATATATGAAGGCTGCTGAAAAGTTTTACATATCGGAAATTTTAACGATAACGAAAGAAAAGTTAATAAAGCGGATTGTAAAAGGAAAGAGCATTCCTTCGCTGTATTGTATTACGCTTCCGCTTGGAAACGTAGGAGTGCTGGAGATTTACGAATACCGGGAACTGCTGAAAGATTATTATCGACAAAGGGATGTCACGGTTGTGGGATGTGCCGTGTCAAAACAGGATGCCTTCGTGGTACTCAGAAGGATTGTGGAAGACATCAGACAGCAGGATTCTATGTTTCGGATACCGGAATTTTTTGAAGAGGAGTGAGACGATGGCAGTTTTATGGATTATTATAAAAATCATAGGAATCCTTCTGCTCTGTATCCTCGTGTTCCTGTTTCTGATCTTGTTCGCACCGGCAGGCTATTGCGCCCGGGGAGTTTACAATGACTGCGGGAAATGGGCCAAAGGCCGGGTATCATGGCTTTTCTTCTTTCTCCGCATGAAGGTGTCATGGAAAGAGGGAGAAGAACCGGCAGTTTCTTTTAGAATTCTGGGATTTCCCGTCTATCACTCGAATGAAGAAAGATGGTCGCTGCTCAACAGGAAAGCGGCTGAAGATGTGGTAGAAATCAGGGAATCTGGGAAGGATATAAGAGACCGGACAGAAGTGCCCCGGGAAGAAACCGGACAATCGGCTGATCCTGATCCGGAGACAGGCTTTTCAGGAGATATTCTGGATTATACCGGAGACGGCGAAGAGTTTGAATCTGTCACAGAGGAACCGCCCGGAAAGCAGCCGTTCAGAAAAAGGGTGAAAAGTTTCTTCCAAAGATGCTATAATACAGGTAAGCGTCTGTATCGGAGATTAAGAGGCGCCTTAAAACAGGCAGAATCTTTCAAAGAACTGCTGGGAGATGAGGAATTGATCCGCGTCGTCAAACGCTTATTTGGATATGGGAAAAAAGGGATCAGGCATTTTCTGCCGAAGAAATTTTCGGGAGACGTGGCCTTCGGCTTTGATGATCCCTCTATGACAGGACAGACACTTGCTGCTGTCAGTGTTTTTATGCCGCTGTTTAACGACAGACTGTCTGTGGAGCCGGACTTTACGGAAGCCAGATTTGAGGCCGCACTGACAGTTTCAGGCCGGATATACGCGTTTCATTTTCTGAAGATCTTATGGGATGTTTACCGGGATAAGGAGCTTTGGAGACAGAAGGAACGTATTATGAGAACAATAGGAGGTTAGTTTTATGAACAAAGAAAAGTTTAATGAGACCGTGGACTCGTTATTTCAGGGAATCGAAGGATTTATGACTTCAAAGACAGTGGTCGGAGATCCTATTTATGTGAAGGACACGATCATTCTGCCTCTGGTAGACGTATCTTTTGGCATGGGAGCCGGGGATTACCGCGGAGACAGGAAAGCCAGGGGATACGGAGGTATCGGGGGCAAGATGACGCCAAGCGCGGTTCTCGTGATCAGAGACGGGCAGACGAAGCTTGTAAACGTCAAGAATCAGGAGACCATCACGAAGCTTTTGGATATGGTGCCGGATGTGATCGATAAATTTGCGAAAAAAGAAGAGACACTGGAAGATATAGTGGAAGACTTGGAAAACGAACGATAACCTCCCTGCTTTAAAATACCTTGTATGAACAGAAATCTGTAATACAGGGTATTTTTTATTCAATACTTTGTGTTGTTCTGCATATACTAGCTAATAAGCTTAAATTAGGTGTGTATGTATGAAACGTGTTTGCGGAGTTGCTTTTTTCTTTTTCGGCCTCGGGCTGTTTATTGGAATGTTCATCCAAAGAGATTTTACACAGTTTGCCATGACAGGAGTCAGCATCACGCTGTCCTATTTTCTGTTTTTTCAGTAAATTTTTCGGCAGAGAGAGCCGGGGAGAAGATAATGAAAAAAAGAGCCGGATATTCCAGCTCCCTAGGTTTATAATAATCGGGAAAGATTACGCTCTTTCGACTTTACCTGATCTCAGACAAGAAGTACAAACGTACATTTTTTTAGCTGCACCGTTTACCTTCACTCTTACAGATTTGATATTTGATTTCCACATCTTATTTGATCTTCTATGTGAATGACTGACTGCATTACCAAAATGAGCGCCTTTACCGCAGATAGCACATTTTGCCATGTTAGCACCTCCTTAACTCGATCTTATCCCTCTCTGGGACTGACAACTATTTCATTCTACCAGATTGATTTCTAAAAATCAAGAAGAAATTCTCTTTTCTTTTTCATAGGTAAATAGTATAATCTAAGTAGCGTTCCGGGTAAAATGAGCTGTGTGGGCGCACAAGAATACGAAGTATGGAGGTAAAGCGATGAAAGGACATATGAACACGAAGAACGGCGAGATTTTTATCGAAAATCAAGTGATTGCCAAGTATGCCGGGATTTGTGCCCTTGGTTGTTTTGGTATTGTCGGCATGGCAATGGTCAAAGACGGAATCGTAAAGCTGCTGACTAGAGATAATATAAGAAAAGGTGTTTTTGTTTCTGTGAAGAACAACAAAATTTCCATAGATTTTCACATTATTGTTTCTTATGGTGTATCCATTTCTGCGGTGGCGGACAACCTGATGTCTTCTGTGAAGTACCAGGTAGAAGAGTTCACCAGTCTGGAAGTAGAACGGATCAATGTATACGTTGAGGGTGTGAAAGATATAGGATAATTACGGAGGCAGGATAAATGAAGCAGATTGACGCAGCTTTGCTCAAAAAGATGTTTATCGGCGGAGCGAAGAGACTGGAAGCTCAAAAAGAGCATATTAACGAATTGAATGTATTCCCGGTGCCGGACGGCGATACGGGAACCAATATGACGATGACGATCATGTCGGCGGCAAAAGAAGTCGGTGCGATAGAAGATCCTACTATCGAGGAGCTGGCAAAGGCTATCTCGGGTGGATCATTAAGAGGAGCCAGAGGAAACTCAGGGGTGATTCTGTCCCAGCTGTTTCGGGGCTTTACAAAACAGATCAAATATTTGGACAGACTGACAACCAGAGATGTGGCGGCGGGATTTAAGAAGGCTGTGGATACTGCCTACAAGGCGGTTATGAAGCCGAAAGAGGGAACGATCCTCACCGTTGCCAAGGCGGCTGCAGACAGCGCATTGAGATCGGCAAAGAAGACAGACGATTTTGAAGAGTTTGCCCGAAATGTCATGCAGGAAGCCAATACAGCACTTCAGATGACACCGGAGATGCTGCCTGTTTTAAAAGAAGCCGGGGTCGTGGATTCCGGCGGACAGGGACTCTTGGAAGTTCTTCAGGGAGCCTATGATGTTCTGCTCGGAAAGGAAGTAGATCTGAAAGTTGAAGCAGTTTCCAAACCGGTGCAAAAACCGATGGGAGCCGTATCCGGAGAGACAGCGGATATTACGTTCGGATATTGTACAGAGTTTATTGTCATGCTGGAAAGAGAATTTGGTTCGGCGCAGGAACAGGAGTTTAAAGATTATCTGACCGGTATGGGAGACTCCATTGTAGTTGTGGCGGATGAAGACATCGTGAAAGTGCATGTCCACACGAATCATCCGGGCAAGGCTATTGAAAAGGGACTTTCTTACGGTGCACTGACCAGCATGAAGATCGACAACATGCGGGAAGAGCATGAGGAGCGTCTGAATCTAAGCCGTCAGGCAGAGGAAAAGAAAACGGCTCCTAGAAAGGATATGGGATTCGTTGCGGTTTCGATCGGACGCGGCCTCAACGACATTTTCAGGGAATTGGGTGCAGATTATCTGATAGAAGGCGGACAGACCATGAATCCGAGCACGGAAGATATGCTCAATGCAATCGGACAGGTCAATGCGGATCATGTGTTCATCCTGCCGAATAATAAAAATATTATATTGGCTGCCCAGCAGGCGAAAGCCCTGGTGGAAGATAAAGAGATCATTATTATTCCAACCAAGACTGTACCGCAGGGTATTTCTGCTTTGATTGCATTTGAGGCGGAGAGCAGTGTGGAAGAGAATGAGGCTGCCATGACCGAGATGATGAACGGCGTAAAAACCGGAGAAGTCACCTATGCAGTCCGTGATACGACCATTGACGGCAAGACGATCAAAGTCGATGACATTATGGGAATTGACGACAACGGCATTCAGGAAGTTGGGAATGATGTAGAGGTGGTGACGCTGGGACTCCTTCG
>OLQH01002403.1_pt1 | contig 10860 bp, 10 predicted proteins | sample 1672671 | NCBI WGS metagenome assembly OLQH01 (sample SAMEA3136712, study PRJEB25190) | human gut metagenome
CAGCTGTGGCCACGCCCAGAAGCCTGTCCCTCTTTTCGCTTGCACTTCTCTCTTTCTTCACCGTTGCACCCCCTATTTCTCAAATGTGCGCTTAATCAATTCCTGCTCCCCCACATCCAGTTCAACGCGCTTTTCGTTCTGATCAAACAGATACATAGAGGTAAAGGGCACATAGATTTTCGTCTCTGTTCCGCTGTCAATCTCGTACTCACTCTTGGCCATCAGAGTACCGTACCGGCTGCTTAAGGAGTAGATAATCTCGGAACCCAGCATTTCCTTAGTAGCCCCCTTCACCTGAATGGTAATGTGGGGAACCTGGGGTTCTTCAAAAAGTACCCGCTCCGGCCTGAATCCCAGCATCCTGCCATCGGACAGAACATTTCTCAGCACGTTCATCTGAGGCGTTCCGATAAACTGGGCCGCGTACACGCAGTTGGGATTGTTGTACAGCTCTCTGGGTGAACTCTGCTGGACAATGTAACCGTCCTTCATCAGCACAATGGTGTCCGCCATGGACATGGCTTCGGTCTGGTCATGGGTTACATACACAAAGGTGGTCCCCAGCCTCTTGTGAAGCTCAATTAACTCCACTCTCATCTGGGCTCTCAGCTTGGCGTCCAGATTTGACAGGGGCTCATCCATCAGGAATACCTTGGGATTACGCACAATGGCACGTCCCATAGCAACTCGCTGTCTCTGGCCGCCGGACAGAGCCTTGGGCTTACGATCCAGCAGTTTCTCCAGATCCAGAATCTTGGCTGCCTCTCTTACCATTTTATCGATCTCATCCTTGGGAACCTTGCGCAGTTTCAGACCGAAAGCCATATTATCATACACGGTCATATGGGGATACAGCGCGTAGTTCTGGAAAACCATGGCGATATCACGATCCTTGGGTTCTACGTCATTTACCACGCGGTCACCAATCTTCAGTGTACCGCCGCTGATCTCCTCCAGACCGGCGATCATACGAAGCGTGGTGGACTTTCCGCATCCGGACGGTCCTACAAAGATGATAAACTCTTTGTCCTCAATCTCCAGATTGAAATCCTTAACGGCCTCAAAGCCGTTGGGATATGTTTTATTAATGTGCTGTAAAGATAAACTTGCCATTTTACCTGTCCTCCAAAATCACTTTTTCCAAAACAGTTTCTTTCCTTTGCTGATTCTTAGTCTATCAAACTTTTTTTCCTCTGACCATCCATGAGTTCCACAAACTTTTCCCGTATTCCTTAGCCAATTCGATTCCGGGTACTTTCTCTTCCCCCGGCTTTCCCAACATTTTGACGAACTTTTTCTTTTTTTCTATACAGATTGCCAAATCCCGCCCCGCGGATTGCTTTTTCTTCTCAAGTCCGCTATACTGAAATCCAGATTATGATAACACGAAAGAAGGTACCTGATTATGACTCTTGGCGACCGGATTTTTAATCCTGAGAACAAATTTTTCACTTTCATGGGTAAAGTTGCCGACCTTATGGCTTTAAATCTCATCTTCCTTATCACCTCCCTTCCGGTAATCACCCTGGGCGCATCTCTAACCGCTCTTAGCAGCGTCACCCTGTCCATGGCAAAAAAACGGGAAACTTACATTTTTAAAATGTACTGGAAGATCTGGAAAGCCAACCTGAAACGATCTACGCTTCTTTTTCTGATCGCCGCCGCCCTGGGGGCTTTTCTGCTCACAGATCTCTGGGTGACGGGCGGTCCTCTGGCAGAAGGATTTCCCTTTGCCAAATACCTCCGCTATCTTTTTCTGGTGCTCTCTTTTCTGTGGCTCTGTGCTTTTCTCTATCTTTTCCCCCTGCAGGCCACCTTTGAAAATTCCCCGGGAGCAACCCTGAAAAATGCTCTGCTGACGGCAATTTCCCGTTTCCCCTATACCCTGGCAATGATTCTGATCCTGGCTGCACCCTTCGTGCTTGTCTGGTACCTCCCTCTTGCCCTTCCCTACGCAGCCTTCTTTTTCCTTCTTATGGGATTTGCCGTGATCTCAAGAGTTCATGCCTTTTTCCTCTTAAAGGCATTCCGCCCCTTCCTTCCGGAAGAGCCGGAAGAGGACGCAGACTGCGAACAGCTGTAAATAAGCCAGTCTGCGGCCGGAGCTTTTCTCATTATGCCCCGGCCGCAGACTGGCCCGTTTTTCTCTTAAATTACTTTTTCTCTCTTTGGTTCCACTCTTGCAAAAGAAACAATTACCTTAAACAGATCGCCGTCCAGATAAATATCAAACGTTCCCTTCTGCAGGATTGCCAGATTCTTCGCAATCGAAAGTCCCAGCCCGCTTCCCTCTGTACTTCTGGACACGTCTCCCCGTATGAAGCGCTCTGTCAGTTCATCTGCCGCAATATTCAGCGGATACTCCGAAATATTCTTAATCGTAAAAAATACCCTGTGATCTTTCTCAAAGACATCCACATAGACTCTCGTTCCCGGCATGGCATATTTGGCCACGTTGCGGTACAGATTTTCAATTACCCTCCAGATCCGGCGTCCATCAGCATATACCACCAGGCCTTCCTCCGGCAGATGGCAGACCAGTTCCAGATTTCTTGCTTCAAACTGTTCTGCAAACTCTCCATTTGTCTGTTGGATCAGCTCATTAAAATTCAGATTCTGCATTTCCAGAGTCACATTTCCGGAACTTACTTTGGACGCTTCCACCAGATCTTCCGTCAGCTGCTTCAGCCGCTGGGATTTTCGATCCAGGATCCTGATATAATCCTGGGCTTTCTCATTTTGAATCTCTTCTCTTTTCAGAAGATCTACATAATTAATAATAGAAGTCAGCGGCGTTTTGATATCATGCGACACATTTGTGATCAGATCTGCCTTCAGTCTCTCACTCTTCATGCTCTTCTGAACCGCATTCTGCAGTCCTTCTCCCACATGATTCACCGCCTCCGCCATCTCCAGATTATCTCCCTTCAGATCCGTCAGCGCAATCTTATAATTCAGATCTCCATCTGAGATCCGCGCCAGCCCCTCTTTGATCGTCTGTCTCCCGGCAGACTCTCTGACCAGATATAAAAGCACGATCAGATCTGTCATAAGCGCCAGCAGAAGACCAAATCCGCTCATCATCCCCGCCATCATCAGATTAAAGAAAATCAGGGCGCAAAAAGAGAGGATTACCTTTCCGGAAGCCGTCCTTGCCTCATAAAGTTTCTGACAGCTGTGCACGATCACGCGAAGCAGGCTGTTCTCCCAGAGATTGTGCGCTTTGATCCGGCGCACAAGACTTAAATATCCATCCAGGATTATGATTGTCAGAAGTACCGACATCGCCGCGACAAACGCAGCGGCGGCTGCCATGCTGTTCGCCTCATAGAACCCTTCCGAGCCGGTCATCGCCGCGATCGGAATACAGGCCAGCAGGAAGAAACCCACCACTTCCAGTTCCGTGGGCAGACGGTCTATCCTTCTCAGAATAATGCCGTCCTTCTCTCTCTGTTTTCCGGCCTGAACACCGGCCAGAATCCAGAATGCGATCAGCAGCACCAGCGCCACACAGAAGCCTGCCAGAAATACTTTGGTCCATGGCATTACTTTCTCATAAAATTCCATGTTTGTTCTCAGCTCATCCTTAACAGGATAATTGATATTGATAGAGACTACGCCCCGCTCATTTTTCCCCAAAATAATGTTACTCAGCAGAAATTCACTGTATTCCGGGGTAATGCGGATCTCTTTCTGACGGGGATCCAGCTGGAAAACCCCGTTCACTCTCTGGAAGATACAGCCATTTTCCCATCCTGCCGCCTGAGCAGCCGCCTGATCCCACTGGGTCCATCCTTCCACATTTGTCAGTATCTCCCCCGTGTCTGTATTTTCCATAAAATAGCACACATTACTCTCCCGCTGGAGATCTGACATACTGGCCATATAGCTGCGCGCCGCTTCCACCGTAGCTGTCAGCTTGCTGTACAGTTCCCGCAGAGATACGCTGTCTCCATTTTGCCGGGCATATTCCGCCAGACTGATTCCGGACTGAGGCAGTTCCGCCTCGTAGGGACGCACCTCGCTGTACAGATACTTAAATTCAGATGTATAACCATCCAGCTGCACATCATAGCTGGCCTCATACCCGTAATAATCGTTATACTCTATGGTATCGAGTCCCCGCCTGATCTCCGAATACTGATAATTGCTCAGCATAGCCAGAAGCTGTTCCATGGTATACGTGGTATTTTCATTTTGCTCTTCTTCTGCTGCCTTCCAGTTGGTAATGTCAATCAGCTTCAGCGGATTATAACCTCCGCCTTCACCAAAGATCTTGGAACTCCCCGCAAAAGATTCCAGCGCCCGCAGATAATATTCTGCCTCCCGGGATGCCCGGTTCGTATCTGCATAGTCTCTCCCCTCCTGCACCTCCGACAGGCTCACACCGTTCCCGAAAACGGATAAGAGCGCCGTGCCAAACAAAATACAGGCTGCGGATGAGACTATAACCAGAAGTACGGTGACAAATTTGGCCCATCTCTGGTAAATCCATCCCCACTTTTTCTGTTCCATCTTTCTCTCCTTATTACATTTTTTCTATCTTATATCCGATTCCCCACACAACCTTCAGATACCGGGGTTCTTTGGGATTGATCTCGATCTTCTCCCGGATATGCCGGATATGAACCGCCACTGTGTTATCCGCGCCGATCGCTTCCTCATTCCAGATCTGCTCATAGATCTGGTCAATAGAAAAAACTTTTCCCGCATTTTTTACCAGAAGCAGAAGAATATTGTACTCGATAGGCGTAAGCTTTACCGCCTCATCATCCACCGTAACTTCTTTCAGGTCATCGTTGATCGCCAGTCCTCCCACGCGGTAGACGGCCATCTCTTCCTGAACGGGAATATTTCCCAGTTTCGTATAGCGGCGCAGCTGAGATTTCACCCGCGCTACCAGCTCCAGAGGATTGAAAGGCTTGGTCACATAATCGTCGGCACCGATATTCAGCCCCAGAATCTTATCTACATCCTCGGACTTTGCCGAGAGAATAATGATTGGAATACTGCTTTTTTCCCGGATCTTAAGCGTCGCCCGGATTCCGTCAAGCCGCGGCATCATCACATCCATGATAAGAAGATGGACTTCTTCTTTCTCCAGCACCTGCAGCGCCTGCATCCCATCATAAGCCTTCAGGACTTCGTAGCCTTCCTGGCTCAGATAAATTTCAATTGCCTCCACAATTTCCTTATCATCATCACAAACCAATATCCGATACATTGTTCCGCTCCTCATTGTCATTTTTGTTTTACATTTTGGTATACGGTATCAGTATACCCTATCTTTTTTTCATTTTCCAGTGGTGTCCTTTATTATATTATCAGGAGGACTTTTATTTCTCTTTGGAAAACTCTTAAGACTTTCTGAACTTTTTTCTCCTGTACACAGCACAGGGATTCGTGTATAATCAGAAGAAATGTCATAATTTTAAAAATACGAGGAGGGATTTTCTATGTTTCGTCTCTGGGGAAAAATGTGGAAAGAAAACAGAATGTTGAAAGATATTGTAATCTGCGATGAGACCGGCGACACAAGGACGCACAAGATCTTTAACTGCCTGGATCAGATCTGCTGCGAGTGGGATTTAAGCAAACCCATCTGGCTAGACTGCAATATTTCAGAATTTAAGAAAAGAGATAAAACCCGCTTCTTCCAGGATAATTTTATCGATCAGATCGACTTTGACTACCTGGAAATCCATATCATAGAAGAATAAAAGGCCGCCCAAAGCCGCATAATCTGTATTTTCCATACCTCTTATGCGGCCGGACGGCCTTATCTATTTCTGCCTCTTACCTGTTACAGTCTTTTCAGCAGCTCTTCCCGCTCTTTTTCATATCCCGGTTTTCCAAGCAGTGCAAACATATTTTTCTTATATGCTTCCACACCCGGCTGGTTGAAGGGATTTACACCCAGCACATAGCCGCTCACACCACAGGCAAACTCGAACAGATAGAACAGCTGGCCAAGATAGAACTCATTCTGCTCCGGAATCCGGACGATTAAGTTGGGAACGTCTCCGTCTGTATGAGCCAGAACAGTTCCGTTCATCGCACTCTTATTTACAAAGTCCATATTCTTTCCTGCCAGGTAGTTCAGTCCGTCCAGATCTGTCGGCTCTTCTTTGATCACAACCTCTGCTCTGGATTTTTCTACGCTCAATACAGTTTCAAAGAGAATTCTGGAACCATCCTGAATAAACTGACCCATGGAATGCAGATCTGCGGTCAGATCAACAGATGCGGGGAAAATTCCTCTCTGATCCTTTCCTTCACTCTCGCCGTACAGCTGTTTCCACCACTCAGCTACGTAATGAAGACTGGGCTCATAATTGGCCAGAACCTCCACATTTTTGCCCTTGCGCAGCAGGATATTGCGAACTGCCGCATACAGCATCGCGTCATTTTCCTCAAAAGGCTGATTCAGTGCCAGCTCCCGGCCGGAAGCAGCTCCTTCCATCAGCTTGTCTATGTCCGCTCCGGAAACGGCGATGGGCAGCAGACCCACAGCAGTCAGAACAGAGAAACGGCCTCCCACATCGTCGGGAACAACGAAGGTCTCATACCCCTCTTCTGTCGCCAGTTTCTTCAAAGCTCCTCTTGCCTTGTCTGTTGTGGCATAGATACGTTTTGCGGCTTCCTCTTTTCCATACTTCTTCTCTGCCATTTCCTTAAAGATACGGAAAGCGATCGCCGGCTCAGTGGTTGTACCGGATTTGGAAATGATATTGATGGAGAAATCACGGTCTCCGATCACATCCATCAGTCCCTGCACATATGCGCTGCTGATATTATTTCCCACAAAATAGATTTCCGGCGTCTTGCGGATCTCTCTGGGAACATTATTATAAAATCCGTGTCTTAAGAACTCAATGGCTGCTCTGGCTCCCAGATAAGAGCCTCCAATTCCGATTACCAGAAGCACTTCTGAATCACTCTGAATCTTCTCTGCCGCTTTTTTGATCCGGGCAAACTCTTCTTTATCATAATCTGTCGGCAGGTCGATCCAGCCCAGGAAATCATTTCCCTCTCCTGTTCTGCTGACAAGCACTTCCTTTGCTGCCTCCGCAATTCTGGCGAAAGCTTTTACTTCATCCTGACGGATAAATTTTTCGGTTTTTGAATAATCCAATGTAACCTTTGCCATGTTATTCTCTCCTTTGTTAAAATCTCACCTTGTCAGATTCTCTGACCTGGTCTTAGTTTAGCAAATCCACCTCTGTTTGTAAAGCAGTCATCAGCCATACCTCCGCTTTCTTCCCTGTCACGTCAGGTATTCCCGGATAACTTCCCGCATCACCTGCTCTTCTTCCCGGGAGAGGAGACCGGAAAATTTCGTTCCAGCCGCTGCCGTCTGCTTCACTCCCTGCATCACCTGATCAATCAGAATACCCTTTTCTTTCTCTTCCGCCTGTGCCGGTTCCTGCTGAGACTGCACAGCACTGACACGGTTTTCCATATAATCCAGCAGCCCGTCCCGGATCTGCCTTTCTTTTCCGGCAAAGCCGAAAGACTGACTCAGCATGGCAAGCCCCAGAAAAATCCCCATCCCCAGAACCGCATGCTGATACCGGACAATCTCCGGCAGATGATACTGGTAACAGCCGTAAACTGCCGCACACGTTCCTGCAAAACACACGAGTCCCAGGTAGCCGACACCCCGTCTCCAGCGGGAAAGGGAAATCCCCAGAACTCTTCCCTCGTTTAATTGATTTCTCACAAATACATCCGGATTGGGAAGCATTTTCCCCCGGCTCTTCTCCCGGTAAAGACTGAGAGTCTGTCCCATCCACTTTGTTTTTGGCTGATCCGGCCTTTTTAAGTCTCCGATCACCCGATTATAAAAATGGTTTGCTGCCAGAGTACACAGAAGCCCCAGCACACCAGCCGCTGCCATTCCATACAAAAACATATTTTGACTTATCCAATTTTGCAGCATAACAAAATTACCCCCTTGATGATTTTTTACACCGCCGGTCCCTCCGGATTGAACTGGCTGCGTCTGAGGTAATTATATACCGCAAATTCAGAAAAGTAACCAAAAATCGTTCGACAAATTCCCGGTAAAACCGCCGTTTACAGGCGTTTCACCAGGTTTTCCGTAAGTCTTACCTCATGGGCAATGGCCTGTTTCTCAAATGTGGGATAATCCATCTGAGCACTGTCATCTGCCTTGTCTGATATGGCGCGCACAATAAGAAACGGAATCTGATTCAGCCAGGCAGTCTGTCCCACAGCTGCGCCTTCCATTTCTGTACAGAACCCCTGGAATTCCGCTGCGATCGCTTCCTTTACTTTCCGGCTGGCCACAAACTGATCCCCGCTGACAATCCTGCCTGTAAAAACCTGGATGTCCGGATTCACCTCCCGGCATACTTCCGCCGCCAGCTGATACATCCTTTCATCCGCCGGAAAAGACAGAGTTTCCATCCTGGGCACCTGTCCTTTGGGATAACCAAATTCCGTAGCATCCATATCATGCTGCAGCGTATCTGTGGCCAGCACAATATCCCCTATATTAATCTCCGCTTTCAGAGATCCTGCAATTCCTGTATTAATCACAGCTTCTACCTGAAAATCATCTGCCAGAATCTGTGTGCAGACCGCCGCATTGACCTTCCCAATTCCTGACCGCACTACAACCACCTGTTTTCCGTGGAGTGTTCCTTCACAGAACTCCATGGAGGCTTTCTTCTTTACCTTTACATCAGCCATGGCACTTTTCAGCTGGCTCACCTCTTCCTCCATAGCTCCTATGATTCCTATTCTATTCATGTCTTTTCCTCCCAAGTACTCTTATTTCCTGTTAATGATTATAGCAAATATCTTCTTATTCTGCTATAATGGTTTTTAGCTTTCACTATTACAAAAGGAGGAATCTGTTATGACATACAAAACCAAAGGAACCTGTTCCCAGAAAATTGATTTTCGTCTGGAAGACGGAAAGATTTACGATGTGGTATTTACCGGAGGATGCAACGGAAATCTGAAAGGCATTGCCGCCCTGGTCGAAGGAATGGACGCCCGGGAAGCTATCTCCAAACTGGAAGGCATCCAGTGTGGATTCCGCTCCACCTCATGTCCGGATCAGCTGGCCAAAGCACTCCGGGAAGCCCTTCAGTAACAGCAGGAGGGAGGCAGACTTCAAAATCTGCCTCCCCCCTGTTTTTCTTCTATCTGTCCCATTTCTCACAGAGATTATTAATCTGATCCGCAAATCTGGCCAGATCCTTATTCGTCCCTCCTTCATTATGGCGAATCACACTCAACAGCCTCTGGCCTGCCGCCAGCAGGCGCTCGTAAACGCTGACTGCCTTCTTCTTAGGTACAGGCACTGCCTTCTCCACAGGAATCCCCTCCGCAATCTCCAGAAATTCCCCAGCTTTCAGATCATATACCGTACCGCTGTAAGGCGCCATTGCCCGATAACCCAGTTCTTTCTCCAGGCGTTTCGCAAAAAACTCACATACCTGATCATCACCATGAGTAACAAAAACCTGTGTCGGCGGCTTCTCCTGGAATGCTCCCGCCCATCTCATCAGTCCAATATCATCCGCATGACCGCTGACCCCCGGAAGGACAAGAATCTCAGCCTGTACTGCAATCTCCTCTCCAAAAAGCTTAACCTCACGGGCTCCCTCCACAAGCGCACGTCCCAGCGTTCCAACTGCCTGATATCCCACAAAAAGTATGGTGCTTTCTTTTCTCCACAGGTTATGCTTCAAGTGATGCTTGATCCGCCCCGCATCGCACATACCGCTGGCTGAAATAATAACTTTGCTCTCCTCAGCCTCATTGATAGCCTTAGAGTCATCACTGGTCACAGAGAGCTTCAGTCCCGGAAAAGCGATGGGATTCTTCCCGCTGGCAAGAATGGCAGAAGCCTCCTCGTCATAACAGTCTCCGTAATGTTTCTGAAAAATCGTAGTCGCTTCCACCGCCAGGGGACTGTCTACATACACCTGAAAATTCTCATGCCCATGAACCAGCTGCTGCTCCTTGATCTGCCGGATAAAATAAAGCATCTCCTGCGTACGGCCAACAGCAAAAGAAGGAATCACTACATTTCCGCCCCGGTCAAAAGTCTTCTGAATTACCCCTGCGAGAGCCGACACATAATCGGTTACCTTCTCATGCGTCCGATTCCCGTACGTGGATTCCATAATAAGATAGTCCGCCTCGCTTAAATAAGTTGGATCCTTGATAATGGGCTGATCCGTATTGCCAATATCTCCGGAAAAGACCAGCTTTTTCTCCTGTCCCTCCTCTGTAATCCAGATCTCAATACTGGAAGAGCCCAGCAGATGCCCTGCATCCACAAAACGGACCTTAACTCCCTCACTCACAGAAATAATCTTCTCGTACGGACAGGGAATCAGCTGTCTCAAAAGTCCGATCGCATCCTCCATCGTATAAGCAGGCACATACTCTTCTTTTCCTGCCCGTTTTCCCTTCCTGTTCCGCCACTCTGCCTCAAACATCTGGATATGTGCACTGTCCCGGAGCATAATATCACAGAGATCTGCCGTTCCCGAAGTAGCATATACTGCTCCCCGGAATCCTTCCGCATAAAGTTTGGGCAAATTTCCCGAATGATCGATATGGGCATGTGTCAGCAGAACAAAATCCAGATCCGATGGCGGCACCGGAATCTCTTTGTTCTCAAAAAAATTAGGTCCCTGCTCCATTCCACAGTCCACAAGGAACTTGCTTCCTCCGCCTTCCAGGTAATAACAACTTCCCGTCACTTCATGGGTCGCCCCCAAAAATGTAAGCTGCATAAACAAACCCCCTAACTTTTTATCTTTTTTTCATTATACCCTGTTTTCAGAACATTTGGGAGTTTTTTTGCAGAGT
>OLQH01002404.1_pt1 | contig 10859 bp, 7 predicted proteins | sample 1672671 | NCBI WGS metagenome assembly OLQH01 (sample SAMEA3136712, study PRJEB25190) | human gut metagenome
CTAGGTGGTCGGATCGGTGTAAATTCCGAGTTGGGCAAAGGCAGTACGTTTTGGTTTACACATCCCTATTCCTTCTCGCCGAACGCTAAATCTCCTGCATCGCCTAATCCGGGAACGATATAAGAATGATCGTCGAGGTCATTATCTAATGCGGCGATCCAGATTGTAGTCTTGTCATCCGGCATTTTCTTCTGCAAGTATTCCAAGGCTTGTTTGCTTGAGATGATGGAGGCTACGTGTACATGGCCGGGTACTCCTTTGGTCAACAGGGCCTCATACGCCAATTCCATAGAACTTCCGGTGGCCAACATCGGGTCGGATATGATCAAGGTTTTACCTGTTAAGCGAGGAGAGGCGATATATTCGATATGAATATCAAAATTCAAACGGTCTTTATATTTGCGGTAAGCGGATACGAAAGCGTTCTCCGCATTATCCAGATACCGAAGGAAACCTTGGTGGAATGGAAGCCCGGCACGCAAGATCGTACTAATCACGATTTGATCGTCCGGCGTATTCATCGGGGCTATACCTAGCGGGGACTGGATGTCTTTCGTACTGTAATGAAATTCCTTACTGATCTCGTAAGCCATGATTTCTCCGATACGCTCGACATTGCGACGGAAGCGAAGGCTGTCTTTTTGTATATCTACATCTCTAAGTTCGGCTACGAACTTGTTTAATATGGAATTGGTGTCTCCAAGATTAACGATTCTCATGAGTCTTTTTTGAGCCCAAAAGTAATCATTTCCGGACACTAAAAATCATAAGTATGAAATTTTTCATTCATACTTATAAATGAAAGATTTCATACTTATGATTTTTTATCCCCTTACCGGGGATATTTTTACTACGTTTTCGGTGACTTTATTATTTCAGGTGGGCATTCATCGCCTCAAGGAGGAATTTACCCGGTTTGAATTTTACGGTCGTACGAGCGGGGATCATTACCGGAGTACCTGTTTTAGGATTTCTGGCAAGACGCTGTGTTTGCGGTCTTGGGATCAGTGTTCCAAATCCGACAAGTACGATTTCCTCATTTTCAGACATACGCTCAGTTACGATCTCGATGTAAGCATCCAATACTTTCTTTGCTTCTTGCTTTTGTAACCCGGTCTTGTCTGCTAAAGCCTCTATAAGTTCTGCTTTGTTCATAAATGCAAATTTTTTAAATTGTTAAACACTACAAATGTACACTTTGAAGCTGGTTTTATAGTTACGTTTTGCAAAGATACATTTGCATTTGAGTTTCTTATTAAACAAGGCCTACAGATGTTTGTTACATTTTTAAGAACAAAAAATGTTAATAATGTGTCTGTTTGCGAATTTCGAAACATTTATTGAATCTTGATATACCCGATTCGTGTGTACTTGATAGTACGGGATTCTATATGTTTTAAGACTTTAGCGGAAGTCAAAGTCAATTTTTCCCCTACTTGGAAAGCATGAGCGCCCGGTGGCAACGTTTGCGTGGTAAGACTACGATCTTTCGCTTTTATCCTCAATAAGAAGTAATTTCCGGCGATGTCCACGGCCGTGAGCAATTGATCTACATAGAAATATTCGGTACCACGGATAATCTGTGTCTTGTAAGAATCGTCTTCAATGCGGACTTTTGTGATTGTTAACTTTAAATCGCTCAATTTTTCTCCCGGTGTTCCTACAAAGCGGCTTACAGGCATTTTATATTTTTTACGGGTCTGTAGGTCGAGATAGATTTTACTGTAGGTCACCGCTAACTCTTTAAAACGCATCTCGCTTTTTACGTGAGGTTCATATTTATCGGCTATCCAAACGACGTATCGGGGATCGATCGTATAGATGTCATGCAAATGGTATCCTCTGTATTTACCGAAAGAAATAATATCGTCTCCATTATCGGGAGAGTCTTTGATATCTGTCGTTATAAATAAAGGTAGAAAGGAGTTGCTTACCATCTTAATCGCCTTATTCACCGAGCTGATGGCATTCAAGTCGAGATTCGCCAAATAGACCGTCGGATGATAAGTGGCCGAAGGCGTAAAGAACCAAAGCGTATAATATAAGGTCTTTGAGGTAGGCAAAAGAATGTAGTACCGCCCTTTGTCTGACGTTTTTCCTCGATTGAACGTGTTTAACTTGTCGAGGATCATCTTCTGTATTTCACCGGATATGCCGGACGTGTTCTCATCCATACGATCAACTCTATATACAAATCTACTGAAAAAATCCGGAACTACATAATTTGCGGATGAGTTATTTATGACTACTTTTGCCCTAAAAATAAAATAGACGATGAGAATAGAGCAGAATTATTCGTTGGAGAAACACAATACGTTCCATCTCCCAGTAAAGACACGTTGGTTCATGGAGTATGAGACGGAGGAGGAGTTGCAACGAATCTTACATGATGAATACTTTCAGGAATGTTTATCCTTGCATATAGGAGGCGGGAGCAATCTATTGTTCATCAACGATTATAATGGCATTATCATCCATTCCCGAATCAAGGGGATTTCTATCTCGGCGGAAACGGACGAGTATGTATCGCTTCGTGTCGGGGCTGCGGAGATCTGGGATGATGTCGTGGCATACGCCGTATCGAAAGGTTGGGGAGGTATAGAGAATCTTTCTTTAATACCCGGTGAGGCGGGCGCTGCCGCTATCCAGAACATCGGGGCTTATGGCATGGAGATCAAGGATGTGATCGAGAGCGTGGAGGCTTATAACCAGTTGACATTCGAGAAACGGACTTTTACGAATTCGGATTGTGAATATGGATATCGTAATAGTTATTTCAAGAATGAACATCATGACCCCCACATCATAACTTATATCACGCTTCGACTATCCAAGAACCCTGGTTTTTCAGTTAATTATGGGAACTTAAAGGAGGAGTTGACGAAATATCCGGAAGTTACTTTGGAAACGATCCGTGAGGCTGTCATAACAATTCGCAGGCAGAAGCTTCCCGATCCTGAAGTATTAGGCAACGCAGGCAGTTTCTTTATGAACCCGATAATTACGGCAGAGCATTTTGAGAAATTGAAAAAGCAATTCCCGGAAATCCCGTCTTATCCCGCTTCGGAAGGAAAGATCAAGGTTCCGGCCGGTTGGTTGATCGAGCAATGTGGGTTTAAGGGTAAAAACCATGGGTCGGTAGGTGTTTACGAGAAACAAGCGTTGGTATTAGTGAATTTAGGAGATGCCCGGGGGGATGAGATCGCGTTGGTCGCGGAGAGCATTCGTACCGCCGTAAAAGATCGTTTCGGTATAGAGCTTATGCCTGAGGTTAAATATGTCGGATAATGAAAATCGTTTTTTTAGGAACAGGAACGTCTACGGGCAATCCTGAGATAGGTTGCCAATGTGAGGTATGTACTAGTAAAGACCCCCGTGATTGGCGTCTACGGGCCTCGATCTTGGTAGAGACGGAAGGGAAACGGATATTGATCGATTGTGGTCCGGACTTCCGTTGGCAAATGATAACCAATAAGATTTACCATTTTGACGCCGTTTTAGTAACCCATGAGCACTACGATCATGTAGGTGGCTTAGATGACCTACGTCCTTTTGGTCGGTATAAAGATGTGGATATTTATGCGGAAGACAATGTCGTGGAGGCGATAAAAACTCGCATTCCTTATGTGTTCCGGGAGCATAAATATCCGGGAGTGCCTAATTTGGTATTGCATACGATCGGGACGAAACCGTTTGAGGCCGCCGGTGTCATGATCACTCCCATTCGTGTAATGCACGCTAAGCTGCCGATCTTAGGTTTCCGTATCGGCAATATGGCTTACTTGACCGACCTTAAATATCTTCCGGAAGAGGAGTACGCTAAGTTGGAAAACCTTGATGTATTGGTTATTGATGCTCTTCGGAAAGGAGAGCATCAATCGCATGAGAGTCTGGAGGAAGCCTTAGCGAATATATCCCGTATCCAGCCCAAGGAGGCCTATTTAATCCATATGAGTCATCGCATAGGGTTGCATGCGGTCGTTGAAAAAGAGTTGCCTCCGCATGTACATTACTCATATGATGGATTAACGGTGACTTTTTAAGCCATATATTAAAAAGATTCTTTATCTTTGCCAGCTGAAAATCTAGAGAATAGCTGCTTTTTTTAAGTTAGTCGCTTATAGCAGGGGTGGTATATAATAAAAAACAATAATAGACTGTATGAATTTATCGTTTAAGAACGTACTATGCGTATGTTGCTTATTGCTGTCGGGATCTGTGTATGCGCAGGTTCCGCAAGACTTGATTGACAAGGCGAAAGCCGCTGGAATGTCGGATACGCAGATACAGCAGGAATTAGCCAAGCGTATGAAACAAGAAGGGGGATCTGTCGGATCTCAAGCTACCGCTACCGATGCGAAGGTTAGCGACCGGGTAATGCCGGTAATCGATGAAGGACAATCCTTAGAAGCCCAACGTAGAAATAATCTTCCTGCTTCAGCCATGGAGAATACCGTATTCGGGCATGAAATCTTCTCAAACAAGAACTTATCTTTTGCCCCAGATTTAAACATCCCTACACCTAAGGATTATGTGCTTTCCGCTGGTGATGAGTTATTGATTAATGTATGGGGAGATTCCGAGCTAAACTTGAAATTAAAGATCTCTCCGGACGGTACGATCCTTGTACCAAATTTAGGTCCGGTGTCGGTCAGTGGATTGACGATCGCTGGCGCTGAGACTCGTCTGCGTCAGGAGTTGAGCCAGATTATGTCTACGCTGTCTGGTTCGGGAGAGGGGAATACCTTTGTTTCCGTCAGTTTGAGCCAGATTCGTAGCATGAAGGTGAATATTGTCGGCGAGGTAGTCGCTCCCGGTACGTATACATTACCTTCATTCGCCACATTATTTAATGCGTTGTATGCCGCCGGTGGTGTGAATAAGATTGGTTCTTTGCGTAGCATCAAGGTATATCGTAATAGCAAGGAAATCGCTAATCTCGACGTATATGATTATTTATTGAACGGAAAGTACACAACGAATGTCCGTTTGGAAGAGAACGATATGATTATGGTAGGCCCGTACGACCAGTTAGCGGTGGTTCGAGGTAAGGTGAAACGTAATCGTATTTTCGAGTTGCGCAAGGGCGAGACCTTGAAGCAATTGCTGGATATGGCCGGCGGATTTACCGGCGACGCTTATACGAAGGACGTACAAGTGAAGCGTAAATCAGATAGTCGTTACCAGATCTCTACGGTTTCGGAGGATAAGTTCGCTTCTTTCGTGATGCAGGATGGCGATTCTTTGCAGGTAGATTCCGTTATTCCTTTTTATGAGAATCGTTTGGTCGTGACGGGAGCTGTATGGCGTCCGGGAGAATATGAGTTAAGTCCGTCGGTTCGTACGGTAAAGCAATTGGTAAAACAGGCCGCGGGTCTTAAAGGAGACGAGTTCGCCGGCCGTGCCTTGATTACCCGTTTGAATCCGGATTTCACGACTACGATGATCGCCGTGGATATTCGTGGTATCTTGAACGGTACCGCTCCAGATGTGGAGTTGCAAGCGGAAGACCAATTAAGCATTCCTTCCCTATTCGATTTGCGCGAACCTTATACGATCAAGGTTGGCGGAGCCGTGAATTATCCGGATACGGTGCTTCCGTATCGTCATAATTTGACAATAGAAGACGCTATCATGATGGCAGGTGGTTTAAGAGAGTCCGCTTCTTCTATTAATGTAGAGGTAGCCCGTCGTGTGAAGGATCCTAGTTCCAATCAGAATGTCAACCGGATCGCCGATGTATATAACTTCTCGTTGAGTGAGGACTTCAAGTTGAATGCGGGAGATACGATCTTCACATTGGAGCCGTTCGATGAGGTTTATGTTCGTTTCTCCCCGGGGTATCATGAGCAACAGGTCGTGAAGGTGAACGGCGAGATCACTTTTGCCGGTAGCTATGTATTGGCTACGAAGAACGCTCGCTTGAGTGATATTATCGCGAAAGCGGGAGGAGTTACCCCAGAGTCTTATGTAAAAGGTGCTAGCTTGAAACGTCAGTTGACAGAAGATGAATTGAAACGCATGGAGACCCTTCTGGCTTTAAGTGAGGCGAATAAGCAAAGCCGGGATTCCATCGGTGTAGCGTTGATGAATGTGAAGGACTATTCCGTAGGTATTGATTTAGAGAAAGCGTTGGCAAATCCGGGTAGTATCGATGACGTTGTGCTTCGTGACGGCGATGAGCTTTATATCCCGCAGATGCAAAGTACGGTGAAGATGAGCGGAGCCGTGACTTATCCGAACAGCGTAACTTACACGAAAGGTATGTCGGTTATGGATTGCTTGTCTCAAGCCGGTGGTTATAATGATATCGCACGTAAGTATCCGATCGTAATATATATGAATGGTAAGGTCGCTACGACGAAGCGTACCGCTATCTTTTTCAAGCGTTATCCGAAAGTGGAGCCGGGCTGTGAGATCGTAGTTCCGACGAAAACGCAACGTGAGCGCCGAAGCTTGGCTGAGATCATGAGTATCAGTAGCTCCGCTACCTCTATGGCTGCGATGATTACCTCTATTGTTAACATGATTAAAAACTAATCAGGCATGGATACGATAAACGAGATAAAAAGACAAGAGTTACCTGAGGAGCAGGAGATCGATTTAATCGAACTGGCGCAAAAACTGTGGAAAGAGCGTAAGTTCTTATTGAAAGGCAGTGGTATTGCGGTGGTAGTAGGTTTGATTGTAGCTTTCAGTATTCCCAAGGAATATACAACTACGGTGAAATTGGCACCAGAGACACAGGATGCGGCAAAAAAATCTAGTCTTGGCGGTTTGGCTGCTATGGCTGGGATTAATCTGAATGCCGCTGCCGGTGCGGACGCGATCTCTCCGGATTTGTATCCGGATGTGGTGCAGAGTACCCCGTTTCTGTTGGAATTGTTTCCGGTAGAGGTTACCGATAAGGAAAAGGAGTTAAGCACTACATTGTATGATTATATGAGTGAACATCAACGTAAGGCTTGGTGGGGATATATTGTCTCCGCTCCATTCAAGGCGTTGGGTGCGGTAATGAGTTTAATCTCCGGTGACGAGGAAGAGTCTGAGGGCTTGAATCCTTACCATTTGACAAAGGATCAAGAAGAGGTGGTGAAGGCCTTGCAGGAGCGGGTTTCTGTTTCCGTGGACAAGAAGACCTTGGTTATCACGGCTTCCGTACAGATGCAGGACCCGGTTATTTCCGCTCAGATGACAAAGGTCGTTTTGGAAAACCTCCAGAATTATATTACGAATTATCGTACGCAAAAAGTAAAGCAAGATTTGGAATTTACCCAGAAGGTATTTGGCGAGTCACGTGACGCTTATTATAAAGCGCAACGTGCGTACGCTGCTTTCGAGGATGCCAACCGTAATATTATCTCTTCCAGCTACCGTACGGAGCAGGAACGTTTGAAGAATGAGATGACCCTTACGTTTAATGTTTACAATACGTTGGCGCAGAAGTTGGAGCAAGATAAATTGCGTGTACAGGAAGAAACTCCGGTGTATACCGTAATCGAGCCGGCTACCGTACCTTTGAAAGCATCTTCTCCTAAGAAGGCACTTATCTTGGTCGGTTTTGTCTTCCTCGCTTTATTCGGATGTATCGGATATTTATTCGTAAAAGATATGTTTGTGGCAGCTTTCAAGAAAGAAGAGACTGGAGCTTAATTCCCGCAAACCGTAAAATATGCCACGGCCTCGTCATGACTGACTTGTGTCGTGGTTTTTATTTGCGGGAATAGCCGATTGATCCGGGTGGTTATCGTATCGCATAAATTGGGGTAAAAGTTCTCCAAGGCTTTCTCATAGGGTTGCTCGTTGAAGCAGCAAAGGCTTCCTTCATTATAGAATAAATCCATTGCCAACCATTGATTTTTCATTCTCCACTCCGTCGAGTCATTCATTTGTACCCGTAAATGTAAAGGGGCGCTTTTGATGAAGAGATTCATTGCGCCACGCTTGCCTTTTTTACGAATCAGATCTGTTAGTTCCGGAATGACATGTGCGGGGTATGTCTGTTGCCTTTCCACCGTCTCTACCAATAATCTTCGGTTGTAGGACGCTACGAATATACCCTCGTGGTAGTAACAACCTAGAAAATGCTTATCAACATCAGGATAATATCTAACAGGAACGGAGGTTTCCTCTCGTTGCTGGGCCGGAAAAGTGAAAGAGACGTCCAGTTGCTTGAAAATACGCTCTGCCGTATGACTATCCATAGGGGCGTACAAGACATCCCCTTGTGGATAATAAGCGATTAGGAAAGACGATAATTCCAGATTTTGCCGTATTAAAGAAAGGAAAATAGCGGGGGTATGATCTGAGAACGCCTTGCGTATATTCTCCATGGGTAGTATCATCTTCTCGAATACAGGAGGACGATTGATGGCAAAAATTGCCGTGGGGCTTGGAACGACCAAACTATAGGGATCTACCGTAGCGACAAATTGCTCGTCGTTCATATGCTTGTAAAAGTACCTCACGCATACGATCGTACCCAGAAACAAGACAAAAAATGCCGTTATGTCTTTCTTGCTGATCCTCATGTTTGCTTTAGGAAGTGTTTACACCAAGGCTTTAATCCGCATTCCTCACATTTCGGTTTCCGGGCGAGGCAAACATATCTTCCATGCAATATCAACCAGTGATGGGCGATGGGGATCAATTCTTCCGGAATGTTCTTCACCAACTCCTTTTCCGTTTCCAAAGGTGTCTTGCTATTATTGGTCAAGCCGATCCGGTTGGAGACACGGAATACGTGCGTATCCACCGCCATGGCCGGCTTGTCATATACTACGGATGCGATTACGTTCGCTGTTTTTCTTCCTACGCCCGGCAGTTTTTGTAGCTCATCAATATCGGAGGGAACCACGCCTTTGAAATCCTCTATCAGCATTTTCGCCATACCTACCAGATGTTTAGCCTTATTGTTCGGGTAAGATACGCTTCGTATGTATTCAAAGACAACTTCCGGTGTGCTAGCCGCCATTACCTCGGGAGTCGGGAAAGCCTCGAACAGGGCAGGTGTGATCATATTCACTCGCTTATCCGTGCATTGTGCGGATAGGATTACCGCTATCAATAGTTGATAGGGGTCGTCATAATGTAGTTCAGTCTCGGCTACCGGTACGTTTTCCTTAAACCAGTTTAATACGCCTTTATACCTTTCTTCTTTTCGCATTGCTTTTTCGGTTTCTGTTTTTCGCATCCTAAAGGTATAACTTTTAATAGGAATATACAAGCGGAGATGTGCCAAAAATAAGATACACCCGAATTGTACGAATAAATAAAAAAGTACCGATCTCCTTCTTCCATCTAAGAGAGAAAGAAATCGGTACTTTTTTATTTATTATTCCCTAACGATCTGGTGGATATGTATAGATTCTTTTCCTATTGTGGTGATTTCTAAAGAAGAGAAATCCTCGAACATGGTTTTATTTAATTTGATGTAGCCTACGTTTCCTTGATAGACGATGTTTTTCTCGCCATCTTGGGAGAGGCCGGTGATGGATACCAGATTCTCGTTACTTCCGGAGAGGAAGAAAGATACGGCGTTGATATCATCACATTTTATATGAATCATTTCTCCCGGGTTCAAGTTCTTATACGTATCTAGGTTCATATCGTACATCATAAGAGCCTCATTGATTTGCGGGTCTTGTTTGGTTGTCGCCGTGAATCCTAGTACGTATAGCTCCATTTGCTGATCCGAGTTATTTCGCATACGGATATAACGGGCTTTCGGGTCGATGGTGCGGATCGTATCTTTAGCGTTTTCCGTGGAGACATGAGGGATTAGGCTCCAGCTCTTTCCGTCGGCGGACCACTCGAATACCCGTCCGGGTTGGTTGCTTTTCGGAAGATTGAAACAGAAGGATTCCGCTTCTTTCTGGATTTCCCAGCCGATACCCAGATATTGGTTAGGTTGTACCTTGACTACCTCGAATAGGGGAACGTAACCGACCGTATTGTCACCCTCGGCACAAGGCTGGCTCTTTAATTGGTCGATATTCGTGAATATGGAAGGGATGCTAACCTTCACCTCGTCCGGGGCGATACCGTCCGTAGATAGCAGGTTACGACCTGTCTGGCGGTATAAGTCTACGATGAAAGGGTGTAAGACTTTCGATCCGACTTTCACGCCTTTAGGCTGCGCCTTCTGGTTCAGCGTGCGGTTTATCAGTTTCATGCTATCTAGCAAAGCGGATGTTTCCAGATAGCGTTGCCACGTATAAGACCGGTCTTTCTCATACCAAGCGTGCGCCATATGCAGAGCGCTTGTTCCGGCTTTTCCTAAGAACTCGAATTGGATAAGCCATGGATTGATTTGCTCGATCAAGCGTTTATTGGGACTTTGGCTATAGATCATACTCGGGGAAGCCGTGATTTGAGCGAATAAGGTTCCCAGAAGATTCGCGCTTTGCTCCGGGAACGTGTTTTTCTTATATCCGGCGAGGAATGTCTGGATAGGAGCCACATAGTTAGCGGACTCTTCCCGGCGGTATTGATGTCCGTTCGGACCCGGATCGCAGTTATGCTCGCAGAAAATGCGGAAAGCCATGGAGGCCTCCGGCATGATGAAGTCGCAAGCGTCTTTCCATGCCTGTGTAGGATCGTAATTCTCGATATTCCAAGTGTACATTCCAACGCCGAATATAGCGACCTTGGAAGCCTCGGCGTATTCCATAGGATTGGATACGAATCCGGTCATGGTGCCGGCGGCTTGCGTATCTAGGCCGTAGGCGGGTCCCATCAACAAATGATCTTGGCAATAATCGCTTACGGGGAAGTTCCACCAGATATAGGCGGGACGACGGATACGGTTGTTTACCCACTCGACACCTTCTTTCGTGATATCGGCTACGACACGGTCT
>OLQH01002405.1_pt1 | contig 10852 bp, 8 predicted proteins | sample 1672671 | NCBI WGS metagenome assembly OLQH01 (sample SAMEA3136712, study PRJEB25190) | human gut metagenome
AAACCACGCCCGGCACTGTTCCATGACGGAAAAAATTCCCTCCTGTTTTTCTTTATGGGGCAGGATACACAGAAGCGTCCGGTAAGTGCCCACATCCTGAAAGATATCTTTCCCTGTATGGCTGATGATCTCCTCATAACGTATTTCCCTGACACGAAAAGACGGGTGCTTCTCCGCCCTGCATTTTTGAAGAATCTCCTGCAGAGACTCAGAGGAGAGATTCAGTTTTCTAAGATAATCATAAGCTCCCAGCTTCATGGCTTCCTTTACCATCTCAAACTCCTCATTGCAGCTTATGACGATCACCTTGCAGTCCAGATGGTTCTCCCTTAAATATTCCAGGATCTGCAGCCCGTTTATTTTCGGTATGTTCAGGTCAAGGAGCAGAATGTCCGGGTGCTCATTCTCTATGGAGCGGATTGCTTCCTGTCCGTCCTTCGCATCATCCAGCAGAGTGAACCCCAGAGCGTTCCAGTCGAGAAGCTGGTGCAGACCCACTCTGGCCAATATTTCGTCCTCTATGATCAATACCTTATTTTTCATTCCCTTTCCTTTCTGCCGGCGGAATGTGCCTGAAAATCTGTTCTTTTTGGAACCCTTATCCATATTTCAAATCCCGCTTTTACCTGTTCCTTAAATATCAGCCCGTAGCTGTCACCGTACAGCATTTTTAATCTGGAATTTACATTGTATAACCCCATCCCGGTAAATGTCCTTCGGTTCCTGTGAGGACTTTTCAGCATCTCCTCCACCATATCCCTGTCAGCAGAGTTGCCGTTGTTGAATATGGAGATCAGAAAATCCTGCTCATATTCCACTGCGGATACGATTATCTGGCCTGCCGTGACATCCTTAACCCCGTGCAGAATAGCGTTTTCCACAATGGGCTGCATGGTAAATGCCGGAATCTCATAGAAATACAGATCTGTGGGGATCACATTATAATACTGAAAGGAATTTCCAAACCTGAGTTTCATAATATCCACATAGGCTTCCAGAAGTGCGGTCTCCTGCCCTACTGTTGTCATGCCGTTTCTATTGTCATAGACACCGTGCAGAATTTCCCCAAGGGATTCCAAGGCATGTGATGTCCTTTCGTCATGTTCTTCTCTTGCCATGATCCGGATTGAATTTACAGTATTAAAAATAAAATGCGGAGAAATCTGGGACATCAGCATCTCATAATGGGCCTTCTCTTTCAGGTGGCTTTCTGTTTTTACCTTTTCTATCAGCTCTTCGATCCTGTGACCCGCCCTGTTGTAGCTGGAAATAAATTTATGTATCTCCAGGAAGGACAGCTCCGGTTCCTGAAGAGTCAGAATACCGCTTTCAGAGTTCTCCAGCTTTTCCACCAGATCTGTAAGGGGTTTTGACAGTTTCTTAGAAAAATAAACCATGGTGATTATGGTGGCCGCGATCAATAGCAGAACCATTCCCAGAATATTTCTTGATATCCTCAGGTTCCCCTCCAGATAGACACGCCCGGGAACCGCATATACTAAAGTATTTCCGCCATGTTCCAGGGAAACCGCCATGTACTTATAACCGTTTTTCAGCGTCCCCTGGATAATGGAATCCGTGCCCTCCCAAAAGGCCGCGTCCTCTTCTGCCAGGGACTCTGCCAACGCCTCTTTTTCCCCGTTGTATTCCATCTGCATCTTTCTGCCGCTGTCAAAAATATAGAGTGTACCCTCATCTGCCGGCACCATGGCCTGCGTAAATTTCCCCCATATTTTTGTACCGGAAAGCTGGATCAAAAGGATACCAAGATTCTCCCCGGAATAGTCCAGCACGCTTCTTCCGATATAAAGATAACGGTGATCATGTATCGGAGAGGAGGTCATTTCCGCGAAAAACTCCTGCAGTTCTGCTGAAAAAGTTGTTTTTCGCCCATTGGATCTGATCTGCTGATACCAGTTCTCTCCTTCATACTCCACAGAAGTTCGGCTTAGATTGTGGGCACCTATCAAATATCCCGAGTCTGTCAAAATGGCTATTTTACCGCCCACAGCATTCAAGACAGAGCTTTCCATCTCCGAAAGCCTTGCAGAAAGCTGGGTTTTTGCCTGGTACAGATCGTAGCTGTCCTCAGAGCGTGCCATGGTGCGCAGGTTCTCCAGCACGCTTTTGCTGGTCATCATCATGCTGGTGGAATAATTGGTCACCTCGATCATCTGATCCGCGTTTGCCTTGATCTGGGACAAAAGTGTTGTATCGTAACCGGTCTTATTTTCTGTGGTGACCCTCTGTAAATAAATGTTCAAAACCATAAGTGCCAGACACAGCGGCAAAACCACAAAACACCCCATGTACACAATGAGCTGTGTCCTGATACTTTTATGTTTCAGACTAAAATGTATACCTTTTTCCTTCCCCATTCTATTTCCGCCCTCTTTATATTATCCATCTATTCTAATATACTGAATCTTTTTGTCAACTTCCCTTATGAAGTTTACATTATTTCCCAACCTATATCAAACAGGCAAAACAGGGCTGGCGCACTTTAAACATGCGCCAACCCTAAAGTCTATCCTTTTACAGCTCCGGCAGACAGCCCCTCCACAAGGTTCTTCTGTACCAGGGCAAAAAATAACAGTATAGGAATCAGACTGATGACCACCGCTGACATTAAAAGCCCCCAGTCCACGGAATACTGCCCGATAAAATCCTGCATTCCCACCTGAATCGTCTTTTTTAACGTTGTATTGATAAAAATAGACGCGTACATATATTCATCCCAGGATGACATGAAGCAGAAAAGCGCTGTCACAAACAGTCCCGGCTTCGCCACATAAAATATAACGGAAAAGAATGACCGCAACCTGCTGCACCCGTCGATCATAGCCGACTCCTCCAGCTCCCATGGGATCGTGGAAAAAAATGCGCAGGTATTCCAGATGGCAAACGGCAGAGTAAAGGAGCAGTACATAAGTATCAGCCCCACATAGCTGTCAATGAGCTGAAAATGTTTCATGATAATATAATACGGAATACACAGCAGGATTCCCGGAAACATCCGCGTCATCAGCACTGCCATCTTAATCTTCCCCGCCCCCAAAATACGGTACCTTGTCAGTCCGTATGCTGCCATAACAGACAGCACCATACAGATAGCAGTTGTCACAACCGTGATAAAAATACTGTTCATAAAATATCTGACAAAATTGGATTCAAAAATCACATGGCGGAAGTTTTCAAAGGTCACATAGGTAGGGATGATCTGCTTAGGATCATAAATCTGTTCCTGTGTCTTCAGAGCAGTCAGCACAACATACACAAACGGCGCCACAGCGGCAAATACCATCAGAACCGTAAAGACATAAGCAACTGCCATTCTGATATTCTTTTTCTGTCTTTTATTCAGCATCTTGCTCCTCCTCTACTCTTTCTCACTTACCATGCGCAGATATATCCCGGAGAATACTGCCATGAAAATAAATAATATCACAGACGCCGCTGCTGCCGTCCCGAAATTATGGTTGATGAAAGCCTCACGATAGGCAAAGGTATAAAGTATCTCCGTGCTGTACAGAGGCCCGCCTCCCGTCATCAGCCAGATGGTGTTAAAGCAGGATACAATACCTATCAGATTTAAGATCGTGGCAATTGCCAACGGCTCCTTAATAATGGGCAGGGTTATTCTCCAAAAACTTTGGAAGCGCCCGGCGCCGTCGATTTCAGCGCTCTCATAGACGTCCTGGGGTATTCCCTGCAGGGCCGCCAGGATAAATATCATTTGGAAAGGAATGCCCTTCCAGATTGCCACCAGTACCACACACCAGAAAGCAGAGCCAATATTTCCCAGCCAGGAGACCGATTCCGTGATAGCTCCCAGCTTGACTGCCAGTATGTTGATGATCCCCACATTCGCGTTATATAAAAAGGTAAATGTCATTGCCGCGATGGCATGGGGGACAGCCCAGGGCACCAGGATCAGTGTGCGGTATAATGACCTTCCTCTCAGTTTCATATTCAGCGCCAGCGCCAGCAGCATGGCTGCCACAAGCTGTACGATAAGGTTCACCAATGTCCATTTCACGGTGTTTCCAATGGACTGCAGAAAAACCTTGTTCGCAAATATATTCTTATAATTTTCCAGTCCCGCAAATGTATTAAAAATGCTGTCCTTTGGACGTACCAGATTGTAATTGACAAAACTAAGATAAATTCCGCGGCACAGCGGATAAATGGAGAGGGCCAGGACAGCTATGACCGCAGGTGCCAGAAGCAGATATCCGGGCCAGTTTTTCTTCAGTTCCAGTCCCGCCCCTTTTTGTTTTCTTCCCATATTCCCACCTCAGGACGGGCAGCTTTCCCCGGCATTGCTATTTTGCCGGAGAAAGGATAACCCGTTTCTTCATTACTTATAATTAGATGCAATATTCTCATTCAGCTTCTGTGTGAGAGATTCCAGTGCCTCCTCTGCTGTTGCCTTTCCGTAATCCACCTCCAGGATTGCATTGGTGATCAGTTCGTCGATGGCCTTTTCATTGATAACAGCCGGACGGGCACAGGTATATGGGAATTCATCGGTAAATACTTTCAGCCGTTCTTTCCCCTCCAGCGCTTTCCCATAATCAAAATCTTTTCGAGCAGAGATCTTTCCCTCCACTGCCAGGATGGGATCTCCCTTTTCTGAATTGATGTACTGGATCAGATCATATGCTGCTTGGGGATTTTTGCTGTTGGCATTGATATTCCAGGTCCATCCGCCCAGTACGGTTGCCTGGGTCTTTCCCTCCACCATGGTAGTGATACCGTAATCCAGATCAGGATTGATGCCGTCAATACCGGTTGCGCACCAGTCTCCGCCCAGGAGGAATGTGGCCTCTCCATTGGCAAAGCTTTCATAAACCTTATCCCATGTGGTAGCCTCTTTAAAGGATTCTACCAGGCCTCCTTTTTCTATCACGTCGCAGATATAATTCCAGGCCTCTTTTCCCTGTTCATTGTCGATCACCACAGACGGCGTCTCACCGCTGGTATCAATGACCGGGCATTCATTCTGATAGAAAAAAGAATAAAATGCATATGCGCTCTGATATGTGATGATCCCTCCGTATCCGGCCTCCTTTACTTTCTCAAGGGCACCGGAAAGCTCCTCCCAGTTTGTGGGAACTGAAAGGCCCAGTTCATCCAGACGTTCCTTGTTATAATACAGGCCGCAGCAGTCCATATACCAGGGAACAGAATAGTATTCTCCCTGGAACTTACCGGAATTAAGAGGTCCTTCCTGATACTGGGATACCAGATCCTCTGCTGTGGACAGCTCGCTCAGCGGATATAAAAGTCCCATTGCCGCCAGATCAATGGCATGTCCGGAATTGTCCATGATCACCACATCCGCTCCGCCTCCTGCCAGTGCTGCCGTCTGGAAAGACTCCTTGATATCCTGCTGTGAGGCTCCCTGAACCGTGATCTTCGTTCCGGGATGTTCCTCCTCGTACTGTCTGATGGTTTTTGTGAATTCCGCGCCCAATTCCGTGGATTCGTCAACCCAGTCATTTGTCATAAGAAGCGTGATCTCTGCCGCGTCTCCCTCTGCACTGTTCTCCTGACTGCTCTCCTTTTTGTCAGGTGTATTGTCTTCTTCGGTCTTATCCTCCCGGCCGCTCTGGGAATTTCCACATGCTGTAGTTCCCAGGATCATTGCTGCCGCCATCAGAAGGGCTGTCACTTTTTTTCTCTTCATATTTTCTTACCCTCTTTTCCCTGTGTTTCTTTTTTGGTTTCCATAGTATTCAGGCAGAAAAGATTCCTGCCCCGCTCTGCATCTTCATCACGCCGGCTGTTCTGAATTGCTATAAACACATTAAACCATATCCCTGTTATTTTTAGAATAAATATATTATTTGACTTTTTGCTATTCCATCTTAAAAAATTTTCAGATTCCCTGTTATTTTTCCATCTGCGGATTTTTTATATTTTTACTGGTCTCCAAATAAAATATGTGCAGATCCGCAGAAAAACCTGTCTGTTTTTTCGGTGATCCTGCGCCAATCAGAAAGTTTTCTTCATTCCCTTAAGAAGATATCTGGTCTAAAATCTTATGTACAGAAGAAAAGGAGGACTTTGAATATGAAAAAATTAAATGTAGCCTTAGTTGGACTCAGCTTCGGATTGGAGTTTGCCGCCATCTACTGCAAGCATCCCGATGTGGACAAGGTCTATGTTGTGGACAAAAATGAAAAGCTTCTGAACATTGCCAGAGAGAGGTACAGCATTCCCCCAAGCCAGTGTTTCACCGATTTACAGAGTGTACTTGACATCCCTGAGATCGACGCTGTCCATCTGGTGACACCGCCTTCCACACACGCGCCATTTTCTGTGCGGGTACTGAATGCGGGAAAGCACTGCGGATGCACCATCCCTATGGGCATGAGCCTGGACGAACTAAAGCAGGTCATTGAAGCGAGAAAGGCTTCAAAAAAGAATTATATGTTTATGGAGACCACTATTTTCCAGCGGGAATTTCTCTATATGAAGGAACTGTATGAAAAAGGGGAACTGGGGCGCCTGCAGTATATGACATGCGCACATTATCAGGATATGGAAGGCTGGCCTGATTACTGGAAAGGGTTCCCGCCTCTTATGCATCCCACTCATGCCGTTGCACCGTGTCTGATGCTGGCAGGGCATCTGCCGGAAAAGGTGTATGCCAGAGGTTCCGGTAAAGTCCGTAAAGAACTGGAGGAAACATATGGGTGCCCTTACGCTTTTGAAGCCGCGTTTATTACCCTTCAGGACAGTGATATCACTATTGAGATGGAACGTTTTCTGTACGGTGTGGCCAGAAGTTATTCTGAGTGTTTCCGTGTATACGGTGAGAATAAGAGCTTTGAGTGGCAGCAGCTGGCAGACGAGGCCCCTGTCCTTTATACCAGAACAGGAGAATTACAGAGAGTAGATATACTCAATGAAGAGAAAGAAGAATCCAGCAGAGGGGGAGAGATCCTGGAAGAGCGGATCAAGATTCCGGATTATGCATACCTTCTGCCTGATGAGATCGCATCCTTCACCACCAACACGGTATATAACAACGAAAACACCCATCTCTCATTCAAGCAGGGCGGCGGACACGGCGGTTCCCATCCCCACCTGGTACATGAATTCATCCGTTCTATCTTGGAGGAACGGAAGCCGGCCATTGATGACATCATGGGAGCTTACTGGACAGGAACCGGGATCTGTGCCCATGAATCCGCCATGAAGGGCGGGGAAGTGATCACCATACCGCGGTTTGAAGAGCTTTAGATGAAGTCAAAAACCCTTGTTTTTAACACTTTTTTGTTGAAAACAAGGGTTTTTTCTATTGATATCAACTCCTGTTTTTTCATTTATCCCATCTGTTTTTCCGAATTGTCAAGGGCTAAAACTTTATTAAATTTTCCGGGTTGTCGTATATTGTCCGCACCAGGTGAGAATCATTTTACTAGACATTAAAATTTCCAGGAGGATTCTTGCAATGGCACTTAATAAAGTTGAAATATGTGGTGTGAACACTTCCAAACTCCCTGTCCTTACCAACGAAGAGAAGGATATTCTCTTCGAGCGGATCAAAAAGGGAGACACGGAAGCCAGAGAATTATATATCAAGGGAAATTTAAGACTGGTGCTCAGTATCATCAAACGCTTTTCCGCCAGCAATGAAAATGTGGATGATTTATTCCAGATTGGCTGCATCGGGCTTATGAAAGCCATTGACAATTTCGATACGACTCTGAACGTGAAATTTTCTACTTATGCGGTTCCCATGATCATCGGTGAGATCCGCAGGTATCTGCGCGACAACAACTCTATCCGTGTCAGCCGTTCTCTCCGCGATACGGCATACAAAGCCATCTACGCCAAAGAAAATTACGTAAAGAAAAATCTCAAAGAGCCAACCATCAATGAAATCGCCGAGGAGATCGGCATTGAAAAAGAAGACATTGTCTATGCCCTGGATGCCATCCAAAGTCCGGTCAGCCTCTACGACCCTGTATACACAGAAGGCGGAGATACCCTGTATGTCATGGATCAGATCAGTGATAAAAAGAACAGGGAGGAAAACTGGATTGAAGATCTCTCCCTGAAAGAAGCCATGAAACGCCTGGATGACAGGGAAAAACACATTATTGAAATGCGATTCTACGAAGGAAAAACTCAGATGGAGGTTGCCCAGGAAATCGGCATCTCCCAGGCTCAGGTCAGCCGCCTGGAAAAACACGCACTGAAAAATATGAAGAGCTATCTGCGCCCCTGAAAATCCTGCACTCCCGGCTTGACATTCTCTCCCATAAATGATATGCTAACACCGATTCAGAGTGTTTCTGCAGACTGTCGGACAGATCACAGATATACTCTGTCATATAGACCAACGCGTAGACAGGAAGAGTAAAATGTCTATCCATGCAGAGAGGAATGCATTTGGTGTGAGCATTCTATGGGGAAGCATTTGAAGACCACCCTGGAGCGGCTTTAATAAAGTCCGGCCGACACCGTTATCGTCTGAATGAGTGGTATTTACAAAAAGGGTGGAACCGCGGTATCTTGTTTATCGTCCCTGAACAGTCTAAGGATTGTTCAGGGTTTTTTTATGGAGGAAAAAAGAATGAAAATCACATTAAAAGACGGTTCAGTAAAAGAATATGCTGAATCCAAATCTATCATTGACGTTGCTTTTGACATAAGCGAAGGACTGGCAAGGGCCGCCTGCGCCGGCGAGGTGGACGGCCAGGTGGTGGACCTGCGCACTGTTCTTGACAGGGACTGTACGCTGAACATCCTCACTGCCAGAGATCAGGAAGGACTCCGAGTTGTCCGCCATACCTGTTCCCATATCCTGGCGGAAGCCGTTAAAAATCTGTATCCCAACGCCAAACTTGCCATCGGACCAGCCATTGACACTGGTTTCTACTATGACTTTGAGGCAGAACCTTTTTCAAGAGAAGATCTTGACAAGCTGGAAAAAGAGATGAAACGAATCATCAAAAAGGGAAATAAACTTGAGCGCTTCACACTTCCAAGGGAGGAAGCGATTCAGTTCATGACAGAAAAAGATGAGCCTTACAAAGTGGAATTGATCACAGATCTTCCCCAGGATGCCGAGATTTCCTTTTACTCCCAGGGGGATTTCGTTGATCTGTGCGCAGGCCCTCATCTCATGAATACAAAGGGGATCAAAGCCTTTAAGCTGACCTCCTCCTCAGGCGCCTACTGGAGAGGCGACTCAAACAAAACCATGCTCCAGAGAATTTACGGAAGCGCATTTGCAACAAAGGATGAGCTGAACGAATATCTTCAGCATCTGGAGGACATAAAAAAACGCGACCACAACAAACTGGGACGTGAAATGGAATTATTTACAACTGTCGATGTGATCGGACAGGGACTTCCCCTGCTGATGCCCAAAGGCGCCAAGATCATCCAGACACTCCAGAGATGGATCGAGGATGAGGAGGATAACAACTGGGGATACATCCGTACCAAAACTCCTCTTATGGCAAAGAGTGACTTATATAAGATTTCCGGACACTGGGATCACTATAAAGACGGCATGTTCGTACTGGGAGATGAGGAGGCGGACAAAGAGGTGTTCGCCCTGCGTCCCATGACCTGTCCCTTCCAGTATTATGTATATAAGTCCAAACAGCGCTCCTACCGCGATCTTCCCCTTCGCTACAGTGAGACCTCCACACTTTTTAGAAATGAGGACTCCGGAGAAATGCACGGTCTGACACGTGTCCGCCAGTTCACCATTTCAGAGGGACATTTGATCGTCCGCCCGGATCAGATGGTGGAAGAATTCAAAGGCTGCCTGGCGCTTGCCAAGAAATGCCTGACCACTCTGGGACTTCAGGATGATGTGACCTTCCATTTATCAAAATGGGATCCTGAAAACACAGAAAAATACATTGGGGATGCCCAGGTCTGGGAAGAGACTGAGCAGCACATCCGCAGTATTTTAGAGGAACTGGATGTTCCGTTTGTGGAGGATGTGGGAGAAGCCGCCTTCTATGGCCCCAAGGTTGACATCAATGCCAAAAATGTATACGGCAAAGAGGACACCATGATCACCATACAGTGGGACGCGCTGCTGGCTGAACAGTTTGATATGTACTATATTGACCAGAACGGAGAAAAAGTCCGCCCGTACATTATACACAGAACTTCAATCGGCTGCTATGAGAGAACCCTTGCATGGCTCATTGAAAAATACGCCGGTATGTTCCCCACCTGGCTCTGCCCGGAACAGGTCCGCATCCTTCCTATCTCAGAAAAATACCAGGATTATGCAGTCAGGGTAGAGGCTGAATTAAGGAAAAACGGAATCCTCTGCACCATTGATGAGCGCTCTGAAAAAATCGGCTATAAGATCCGTGAGGCGCGGCTTTCAAAGGTTCCTTACATGATCGTTGTGGGAGAAAAAGAAGAAGCGGAAGAAAAAGTGGCAGTCAGAAGCCGTTTCCTGGGCGATGAGGGTCAGAAGTCTCTGCAGGATTTCATTGAGGATATCTGTAAGGAGATCCGAACAAAAGAAATCCGCAAAATTGAGATACAGAACGACAAATAAAGCTGCCCCACTAAGGATTTCACTACAGAAAGGAAAAGCTATTTATGGATTTGATTGAAATCTTAAAGGCAGTCATTCTGGGCATCATCCAGGGTATCACAGAATGGCTGCCAATAAGCAGCACAGGGCATTTGATCTTGTTTGACAATATCTGGCCCATGACCTCCACACCGGAATTTTTTGAGGTTTTCAAAGTGGTGATCCAGTTCGGCTCCATACTGGCTGTTCTGGTCCTGTTTTTCCACAAGCTCAACCCCTTTTCTCCAAAGAAAAGCGCCTCCGAAAAACAGGAGACCT
>OLQH01002406.1_pt1 | contig 10849 bp, 8 predicted proteins | sample 1672671 | NCBI WGS metagenome assembly OLQH01 (sample SAMEA3136712, study PRJEB25190) | human gut metagenome
AGGGGCTTAAGCCCCTCTCTTTCAAAATGTGTGCTTTTCAGGGGAAAAAACCTTGACAAATCGCTTACTGCTTCAACGTTGTGAAAAAATATCCCTGCCCCACAGGAGAGAAAAGCCTCGCCCCCATAGGACAGGGAATAGAACTGCGATGGGACAGGCGCCTCACGCTGGCGGATTGCCGGTGTAGAGCTGGTAGTAGCGCCCCTTCTTCTCCATGAGTTCGTCATGGCTGCCCCGCTCGATGATCCGGCCCTGCTCCAGGACCATGATGCAGTCGGCGTTGCGCACAGTGGACAGCCGGTGGGCGATGACGAAGGTGGTCCGGCCGTACATGAGGCCGTCCATGCCCTGCTGCACCAGCATCTCGGTGCGGGTGTCAATGGAGGAGGTGGCCTCGTCCAGGATCAGCACCGGGGGATCGGCCACCGCGGCCCGGGCGATGGCCAGCAACTGGCGTTGACCCTGGCTGAGGTTGGCGCCGTTGCCGGTGATCCAGGTGTTGTAGCCCTCGGGCAGCCGGCGGATGAATCCGTCGGCGTTGGCCAGTTTGGCCGCGGCGATGCACTCTTCGTCCCGGGCGTCCAGGCGGCCGTAGCGGATGTTGTCCATAACGGTGCCGGTGAAGAGGTTGGTGTCCTGGAGGACAATGCCCAGGGAGCGGCGCAGGTCGGCCTTCTTGATCCGGTTGATGTTCACCCCGTCGTAGCGGATTTTGCCGTCCTGAATGTCATAGAAGCGGTTAATCAGGTTGGTGATGGTAGTCTTGCCCGCCCCGGTGGAGCCCACAAAGGCGATCTTCTGACCGGGGGTGGCGTAGAGCTTGATGTTGTGCAGGACCATTTTCTCGTCGGTGTAGCCGAAGTCCACGTCATCGAAGGTCACGTCTCCCTCCACCCGGACATAGGTGGGGGCCTGCCCGTCCTGGCCGGGGCGCTTCCAGGCCCACACGTTGGTGCGCTCTTGGGTCTCTACCAGAGTACCGTCGGCCCCTTCCTTGACGTTTACCAGTTCCACGTTGCCTTCATCGGTTTCGGGAACCTCGTCCAGGAGACGGAAGACCCGGTCAGCACCGGCCAGGCCCATGATGACCGCATTGAGCTGCATGCTGATCTGAGCAATGGGCATGTTGAAGCTTTTATTAAAGGTCAGGAAACTGGCCAGGCCGCCCAGAGTAAAGCCGCCCACGCCGCCCAAAGCCAGGATACCACCTAAAATGGCGCAGAGGACGTAGCTGATGTTGCCCAGCTGGGCGGAGACAGGCATGAGCATACTGGCGAAGGTATTGGCGTTCTGGGCACTCTGGAAGAGGGCCTCGTTACGCCGGGTGAACTCCTCCACGTTTTTCTCCTCGTGGCAGAAGACCTTGACCACCTTTTGGCCCTCCATCATCTCCTCGATAAAGCCGTTGAGGCTGCCCAGGTTTTTCTGCTGGGCCACAAAGTACCGGCCCGACAGACCGGAGAACTTCTTGGTGGTGAAGAGAACCACCGCCACCATGGCCAGGGTGAGGAGGGTCAGGGGGATGCTGAGCACGATCATAGAGATCAAGACACTGACCACGGTGATGGTGCAGTTGAGCAGCTGGGGCATGCTCTGGCTGATCATCTGGCGCAGGGTATCAATGTCGTTGGTGTAGATGGACATGATGTCCCCGTGGGCATGGGTGTCAAAATACCGGATGGGAAGGGTCTGCATGTGCTGGAACATCTCGTTGCGCAGGTCCCGCAGGGCCCCCTGGGTGACATAGATCATCACCCGAGCCTGGAGCAGGCTGGCCAGCACGCCGCAGGCGTAGAAGAGGGCCACCCGGGTGATGGCGTGGATCAGGCCGGAGAAGTCGGCAGTGCCGCCGGCCTGGACGGTTTTCACCAGGGGCAGGATATAGCTGTCGATGAGGGTCTTGGTGAACAGGGTGCCCTGGACCATGGACAGGACACTGATCACAATGGCAATAACCACCACGATCAGGTGGAGCCAATACTTTTTCCCCACAAACCCCAGCACCCGCCCCAGGGTCTGCATGGGGTGCTCCAGCTTGGGTTTGGGGCCCCGGCCTCGGGCGCCCGGTACGGTTCTTGCCTTTTCTGCCATCAGTGATCACTCCCTTCGTCAAAGTCGCCGTTTCCACTGGTCTGAGACTCATAGACATCCTGGTAGATGGGGTTGGTTTTCAGCAGGTTCTCATGGGTGTCAAACCCGCTGATGACCCCGTCGTCCAGCACCAAAATCCGGTCGGCGCCGGACACGCTGGAGACCCGCTGGGCGATGATAAATTTGGTGGTGTCCGGGATTTCCCGGGCAAAGGCCTGGCGAATGCGGGCGTCGGTGGCGGTGTCCACCGCGGAGGTGGAGTCATCCAGGATGAGCACCTTGGGCTTTTTCAGCAGGGCCCGGGCGATGCACAGCCGCTGGCGCTGCCCGCCGGAGACGTTGGTGCCCCCTTGCTCCAGGTAGGTATCATAGCCATCGGGCATCTTTTCGATGAACTCATCGGCGCAGGCCAGCCGGCAGGCCCGTTTGCATTCCTCCAGAGAGGCGTTCTCGTCGCCCCAGCGCAGATTCTCCAGAATGGTGCCGGAGAAGAGGACGTTTTTCTGGAGCACCACGGAGACCTGGTCCCGGAGGGACTCCAGGTCGTATTCCCGCACGTCCCGTCCGCCCACCAGCACCTGCCCGGCGGTGACGTCGTACAGCCGGCTGATGAGACTGACCAGGCTGGTCTTGGCGCTGCCGGTGCCGCCGATGATGCCGATGGTCTCGCCGGAGCGGACGGATAGATTGATGTCCTTGAGCACTGGCTTGTCGGCGTTTTTCCGATAAGCGAAGTCCACGTGACGGAACTCCACGGAGCCATCGGCGATGGTATGCACTGGATGTTCCGGGTTCACCAGGTCGGGCTCCTCCTTCAAAACTTCACAGATTCGCTCGGCGCTGGCGGTGCTCATGGTGATCATCACAAAGACCATGGAGAGCATCATAAGGCTCATGAGGATGTTCATGCAGTAGGTCAGCAGGTTCATGAGCTCTCCAGTGGTCAGAGAGCTCCCCACGATCATGTTGGCCCCCAGCCAGCTGATGAGCAGAATGCAGGCGTACACGGTGAAGTTCATCAGTGGCGCGTTCCAGGAGAGAATCTTCTCGGCGGAGAGGAAGGTCTTGTAGATATTCTGGGAGGCTTTCTGGAACTTCTTGTTCTCATGGTCCTCCCGGACGTAGGCCTTCACCACTCGGATACCGGTGACGTTCTCTTGGACGCTGGCGTTCATGTCATCGTACTTTTGGAAGACCTGCTTAAAGTATTTCATCGCCCGGCTCATGATGAGGAAGAGCAGCACGCCCAGCACCACCACCGCCACCAGGTAGATACTGGCCAGCTCGGCGTTGATGGAGAAGGAGAGCACCATGGCCACCAACAGGCTGGCCGGGGCCCGGCTGCACATCCGCAGGATCATCATGTAGGCGTTCTGGACGTTGGTCACGTCGGTGGTCAGACGAGTGATCAGGCTGGAGGTACTGAACTTGTCAATGTTGGAGAAGGAATAGGTCTGAATCTTTTCAAACATGGCCTGCCGAAGGTTCCGGGCCAGACCCGCTGAGGCCTGGGCGCCAAACCGGGCGCTGAGCAGCCCCAGGCACAGGCTGACCACCGCCAGCAGCAGCATCCAGAGGCCGGTGGTTTTGATGTGGTCGATGTTTCCCGCCGTGACGCCTTCGTCGATGATGGAGGCCATGAGCAGGGGAATGACCATCTCCAAAATGACCTCCCCCAGCACAAAGACAGGGGTGAGGATGGAGACCCGCTTAAACTCCTTGACTTGGGACAGAATGGTTTTTAGCATGGGCACACTCCTTTTGGGGAATTAGATTGGTTTGGATGGCATCGCACAGGGACAAGAAGGTCTCCACCTGCTCCGGGGACAGCCCCCGGATGGCCAGGCCTTCCACGTGGTGGAAGGCCTCCATGGACTGCTCACAGGCCCGGGTGCCCAGGTCTGTGAGGGAGAGTTTTTTCAGCCGGGCGTCTCCCTGGACACTTTGGCGGAGGATGTAGCCCTTTTGTTCCATCAGTTTCACGATGCCCGCCACAGAGGAACGGGTGATGTTAAAGTGTTCCTCAATATCTTTCTGGTAGACATCCTTTGGTCGGCTCCAGTAAAGATATCCGAGGATCCGGCCGTGCATACTGGTCAGTTCCTCCACACCGTTGGCGCGGGCGGTCTCCATGAATTTACGGTTGAACGCATGGTATAAGAACTTGATCCGGGGACCGAGGTACCGGTCCGGGGTTTCCAGGTGACGCACAGGCATCCCCTCCTCTTAGAAAGTTCGGACATGAACTGTTCGGTAACGTACATTTTAATCAAATGGTGTTTCTTTGTCAACCGTGATTTTTTACAATACCCTACCAGTTTAACGGGGAAATTTTTTAGGGGGCGGTGGGGCGCCGCCGGGCCGCCGAAACAAGGGGAGAACACAGACCGGCGGTTGACATCTGAGGAAGAATCCGGTATCTTGGTCTTAGTAAAGTGTCTCCGAGATCCGTCCCGGACCACGGAAAGAGAGGAACCTGCCCATGAAAACCTGGAGGAAACGGCTCGCTGCCGGGCTGCTCACCTTGGTGCTGGGGGTTAGCCTGGTGCCGGGGGCCTTTGCTGCCTCGGCCTATGACTGTCCGGGCCAGAAACTGGCCGCACTGACCTTTGACGATGGTCCCGGGCGCTATTCCGCTGCCATTCTGGACACCCTGAAGGCCCACGGGGTCAAAGCTACCTTCTTTATGAATGGGAATAATATTTGGATTTATGCGTCCCAGGTGCAAAGAATGGTGGCGGAAGGGCATCAAGTTGCCAACCATACCTACAACCACCCCGATCTGGTCCAGAGTTCCGACGCTTTGGTCCGCCAGGAGATCGGCAGCCTGGCCCAGGCCCTCACCCAGATCACTGGGCGGAAGGGGACAGGGAAGACAGGCTTTTACCTGCGCCCGCCCTTTGGCAGCCGGAACCAGCGGGTGCTGTCCCTGGCGGGGGTCCCGGTGGTCTGCTGGTCGGTGGACTCCAGCGACTGGAAGTACCGAGACGCCAATCATTTGGTCAACTACGTCTCCTCCCAGACCAGGGACGGGGACATCATCTTGGTCCATGAGACGGTGCCCTCCACGGCCCAGGGGTTGGACCGGCTGCTGACCCAGCTGCAGTCCCAGGGCTTTGAACTGGTCACGGTGGAGGAGCTGTTCTGGCGGCGGGGGATCGACCCCCAGGCGGGCAAGCTCTACTTCTCCGCCCGAGACACCGGGGTGAACCGGTGCGCCAAGGCCCTGTATTTTGACGAGAGCAAGCTGGATACCCACTGGGCCTACCCCGCCATCTCCTTTGTCCTGGAACAGGGCCTCATGTCCAAAAACCAGTATGGGGAGTTTACCCCCAACTTCCCCCTGACCCGGGGCATGTTTGTCACCGTCCTGGGCCGTCTGGCGGGGGTGGCAGTAGAGGAGGTGCCCTCGGGCTTTACAGACATCCCCGCGGACCACTATGCCGCGCCTTACGCCGCCTGGGCCAAGGAAACCGGCATCATGAACGGGGTTTCGGCGGATACCTTTGGGGTGAATAGCCCGCTGACCCGTCAGCAGATGGCGGTGGCCCTGGCCCGCTACGCCCGCTTCCAGGGAGCGCAGCCCGGTGCCTTTGATTTGCATACCTATTCCGACAGTGCCTCCATTGCCGCCTGGGCCCGGGAGGACGTGGCCGACTGCTCGGCCCTGGGCCTGCTCAACGGGTCCGACGGTGCCTTCCGCCCGGAGGAGACCACCACCCGGGCCATGGGGGCGGCCATCCTCCAGCGCCTGGCCCGCTACCCCTGGCCCGAGATTCCCACAGACCCCGATGTGCCGACGGACCCGGATGTGTCCACCGATCCCAACATACCTTCTGTTCCGGAAACTCCCACGGACCCGGACACGACCCGGCCGCAAAACACCTGATGGCGAACAACCAAAACGCCCCCGCATCCCGGAGATGGGATGCGGGGGCGTTTTTCAGAATGTGGTGGGGCAGCGTCCTCATACCCAGAGGGGAGAGCCCAGGTAGCGCCAGAGCATGGCGGCCACTTGCCCTCGGATGGCGGGTTCCCTGGGAATAAGGGTGCCATTGTATCCCTGGACGATCTTCTGGTCCACGGCCCAGGTCATGGCGTCCGCAGCCCAGTCGGAGAGGTCGGCCAGGTCGGGGAAGTCCATAACCGTGCCCGCACTGGGCGCAGGGCTGCCGTCGTAACGCCAGAGCATGGTGGCCAGCTGCTCCCGGGTGACCTGGCTGTCAGGGGAAAAGGTGGTGGGGCTGGTACCTTGGATGACCCCCTTCTCCTGGGCCCAGGCCACAGCCTGGGTGTACCAGGTGTCGGCGGGTACGTCGGAGAAGGTGACGTCGCCGGAAACCGCTGGCTCCCCGGCCATGCGGTAGAGGACGGTGGCCACCATGGCACGGGTCATGGGGGCGTAGGGAGAGAACGTGGTCTCACTGGTGCCCTGCATGATGCCGGCGGCATAGAGATAGCTGGCAGCAGGGTGGCGTAGTAGGGGGCAGGGTCTTCGTAGGGGTAGACCAGGGGGTCGGATAGCACAAAGTTGACATCGACTTGGAAGGGAGAGGCGGGCATGACAAAGGAATAGCGTCCGTTGCCCAGGTCTTTATAATCCATGGCAAGGAAGAGCCGTTTTAACTTGTAGTGGGGGGCGGGGGTGACGGTGAAGGTGACGGTGTCCCCCTTGGCAGGGTTGGTGTCGGAGAACGTCACCGTGCCCTCTCCCTCAAGGATGACAGCACTGACGGGATAGTGAAGGGGATCGCCGCCGGTCTTGGGGAAGACGGCGGTGACAACTCCTCTGTTGTCATAGGAATAGGAGACTTCCGTGGCACCGGGAACCTGGAAGAAGTCCTCGCTGAGTCCGTCCAAGGTGTAGGTGGGCTTGGCCTCCAGATAGACGGTGGCGGTGTAAACGGTGTCGGGGGCGAAGGTGCCCTCATGGAGTTCAGGGTCCCAGAAGATCCCGCGGGGAAACCGGTACTGGTCGGTTTCGGGAAGCTCCTGCATGGGGACCTCCCCGGCCACCGGTGGGGTGATGGCCAGTTGGCGCAGGGTGATGTCATTTAGGCGGGCGTGGAGGGTAACCACCTGAGAGGCGATGGTTTTCTCCCCGCTGGTGGCCAGACAGCGGTACTGCCAGCCGTCCATATCCGGGTAGACCCGGGAGATGGTATAGGTAGGCTGAGTGACGAGGAACAGGTTTTCCCAGGTATCACTCTTTTTCAGCTGCCACTGATAGGTAGGAGCGGGATCGCCCACGGCCTGGACGGAAAAGACAGCGGTATCTCTTCCGGGCATGGCAGTACAGTCCTGGGGCTGCTGGGTGAAGGCCAGCTGGGTCCCCGCCGCACCGGCCCCCAAGGGAAGGACACTCAGCAGCAGGACCACGGCCAACAAGAGGGAAACGCGTTTCATGGTACATTCACTCCTTTTCTCTGGGGATGGCTTCCATTCTATTCATAAGACGAGCGCAGCCCCCCAAAAGTCTCTCCTTTATGATACAAGAAACCGGGAGAAAAAGCAATCTATTTTGTCAAAAATGACAAAACGACGCCCCTCAAAAGCGTCGCAGATTTCCAGCGCCCGCAGGCGCAGGAACAAATGAGCCCCCAAATGTGAACTCCCCGGCCGCTTGCGGCCGGGGAGTTTGCGCGCAGGGGAGCGCGGCCCCTCAAATTTGGGAGCCCAGCGAAGCGGGTCCCCAATTTCCTCACTCTGCGTAGTTGGTGAAGTAGTTCTGAATGACGATGAAGGGGGTCCCCTTATCGCCGGAGCCGGAGGTCAGATCGCACAAGGAGCCCAGCAGGTCGGTGTACTGCCGGGGGGTGGTGCCCTCGGAGCTCATGTCCCCCACCAGGTCGGCGTTTTTGGCCTTGATCTCCTGACGGATGGCCTCTTGGAGGGCCTCCCCGGACAGGTCGGCAAAATCGTTGTCGGCCAGGAACTTCAGCTTCAGCTCATTGGGCTTGCCCGCCAGGCCGGCGGTATAGGCGGGGGAGACCACCGGGTCGGCCAGTTCCCAGATGCCGCCCACCGGGTCTTTGAAGGCCCCGTCGCCGTAGACCATCACTTCCACGTGCAGCCCCCGCTCCTTTGCGATCCGGGCCTGGATGCCGTCCACCACCGGCTGGCAGTTCCGGGGGAAGAGCTTCAGCTTCTCCTCGGTGGCCTTGTTGGAGCCCAGCATGCCGTACTTGTCGTGATAGCCGCTGCCGTTCACCGGGGCGGACATCACGTCGGCCAGGGTAAAGACGGTCTTGCCCATGGCCTGGAGCACGTCCCGGGTTTCGTTCCGGGTGTGGATATCGCAGCAGAGCACCTGGTCACAGAAGGAGGCGATGTAGCGGCAGTCGTTGGAGAAGAGGAAGGTGGCCTTGGCCCCCTCGCTCTCAATGACCTCCCGGTAGAAGTCCAGGTAGTTGACCCCGGTGAAGGGGTGGACGGGGGAGCCAAAGGTTTTGACAAAGTCGGCCTCCTGGAAGTCATAGACCCCGCTGTACCGGTTCTTCAGATAGGCCGAGCGGACCATGAGGGGGTTGCCCACCTCGTCGTTGGGGTAGCTGAACAGAATGACCACCTCGTCCATGGCCCGGGCGATGCCCTTCAGGCACATGGAGAACCGGTTCCGGCTGAGAATGGGGAAGACCAGCCCCAGCTTCTTCGCGGGGAATTTATTGCGGATATCCTGGGCAACCTGATCCACAGTGACATAGTTGCCCTGGGCCCGGGCCACCACGGACTCGGTCACGGCGATCACATCCCGGTCCTGCAGGGTGTAGCCGTCTGCCTGCTCGGACGCATAGACACTGTTTACCACGATATCGACGATGTCGTCCCCCTCGCGGATGATGGGGCCTCGGATGCCTCTGGAAATAACGCCTGCCATGGTCATGTCCTCCAATATAGTTCAAGAATAGGATCATTTCTTCCGAAAAAATACCGCAACTATTATACAGGGATGTGCCCGGAATGGCAAGTTCTTTTTTGGCAAAAACGGGGGTTTTCCCCAGGTTTCTTCCCGGTCCGGCGGCGCCGGGGGGAGAGAAGCCTTGCAGGGGCGGGGAAGTTCCTGTATAATGACCTCAAAAATCAAAAAGGAGGACCCTGCTTTGCAGAAGATCACACCATACAACGGGTTCGAGCTGGGGCCCATCCGTCCCCCCAGTGAGGCGTACAGTCTGCTGCTGCGGATCAACCGGGGCTGCGGCTGGAACAAGTGCCGGTTCTGCGGCTTTTACCGGGACGTGCCCTTCAGCATCCGGCGGGCCGAGGACGTGAAGAAGGACATTGACCTCATCAAATACTGGGTGGATGTCTTTCAGGGGAAGCAGCCCCCCCGGCAGGCCAAGTCCGAGGGGGATTACGAGGCCTGCTCCATGGCCTATCACTGGGTGCAGAGCGGCATGGAGTCGGTGTTTTTCCAGGACGGCAACAGTCTGCTCATGCCCCCTGACCAGCTCACCGACGTGCTGGAGTACCTCAACGCCGCTTTCCCCCAGATCCAGCGCATCACCACCTATGCCCGGTCGGACACCATCAACCGCCTGAAGCCCGAGCGGCTGCAGCGCTATGCCCAGCTGAAGCTCAACCGCTTCCACATCGGCCTGGAGACGGGCAACGACGAGATTTTGAAGCGCATGCGGAAGGGGGTCACCAAGCAGGCCCAGATCGAGGCCGGCATCAAGGCCAAGGCCGCCGGCATTGAGATCAATGAGTTCTACATGCCCGGCATGGGGGGGCGGGAGTACGCCCGCCAGAGCGCCCTGGACACCGCCGACGTGATGAACCAGGTAAACCCCGACTTCATCCGCATCCGCTCCATGGCCCTGGCGGAGAATCTGGAGATGTACGAGGACTATGAGACTGGCCTGCTCACCCGGCCCAACGATGTGGAGACCATTGGGGAGATCCGCCTGTTTCTGGAGAACCTCCACGGCATCACCAGCTGGGTGGACAGCGACCACATTTTGAACATCCTGCTGGAGCTCAAGGGCCGGCTGCCCCAGGACAAGGACCGCATGCTGGCCCTCATCGACCGGTTTTTGGACCTGCCGGAGGACCAGCAGATGCTCTTCCGCCTGGGCCGCCGCCTGGGCCTCATGGGCCAGCTGCGGGACCTGAGCAACCAGGTGCTGGTGGACAAGGTGAAACAGACCATGGACCAGGCCAACATCGACAAGACCAACATTGACGCCGTGTGTGACCGGCTGATGATCCGGGCCATTCCCATTTGAAGGGGGGACCGGGCAGCGGACGCGAAAGGCTTCCTACCCAGGGAGGATGGGTGGGAAGCCTTTGTTTTTTTCTGCCGGAGAGAGAACAGGAGGGGTTCAGGGATGAACTATGGGTACATCCGGGTCAGCACCCGGGACCAGAATGAGGAGCGGCAGCGGCTGGCCATGGGGGAGCTGGAGATCCCGGAGAAGAATCTATACCGGGACCACCAGTCCGGCAAGGACTTTGACCGGCCCCAGTACCGGAAATTGGTGCGGCGGCTGAAGCGGGACGACGTGCTGTACATCAAGAGCATTGACCGGCTGGGCCGGAACTATCGGGAGATCCTGGAGCAGTGGCGGGTGCTGACCAAGGAAAAGGGGGTGGATATCGTGGTGCTGGACATGCCCCTGCTGGACACGAGAAGGGGCAAGGACCTGATGGGAACCTTTCTCAGCGACATTGTCCTCCAGGTCCTCTCCTTCGTGGCGGAGAACGAGCGGGCCGCCATCCACCAGCGCCAGGCGGAGGGCATCGCGGCGGCCAAGGCCCG
>OLQH01002407.1_pt1 | contig 10837 bp, 11 predicted proteins | sample 1672671 | NCBI WGS metagenome assembly OLQH01 (sample SAMEA3136712, study PRJEB25190) | human gut metagenome
CCCTTGACCCGGTTGTAGGGAAAGAAGGCGATGGTGAAAGTACCGTCCGGAACTTTCGACACCTCCCGCGCCAGCCGCAGGGCCTCTATGCCTCCCATGTTGTGCATCCCGACAGCGAAGATAGCCGACCGCCGCTCCGTCTCAAAGGACACCGACGGGGGATTATGGCCTCGCCCGGCCGCCTTATGTGCGTTCTCGGCGCGATTCCGATTCAGATTGAATTTCGGATCGCAACTGCGTGGCTGCGACGGGATTGTCATATTTCCAGCCCCGCGCCGGGCCGTGCACACACTTTTTCGGAATTAGCGGGGCGGCTGTTTTTCTTCGGTTGCGTTTTTCTTGCTTGGCGTTTTGAAATGCAATATACCTGCAAAACAGAGATTTAACCCTGTTCCCATTATCGATTCGGCCGATTATTGCGTGTTTCGCGGGAATTATTCGGTTACAGGACGATATTTTCCGGCAGTTCTGGGATGTTTTGCATCTCCGTGGGCAGTTTATTCCCGTACAGCCCGAAAAGCAGGTATATGAGGGCGGAGGGTATCTGGGTGGATAGTCCCGCCTGATACTGTATCGGCACCTTGACCTCGGAACTCTTGTCCAGTTCGATACGGCCGTCGGCGCGCTTCTTGAGCGGAGCCAGCGGCAGGGCGGACTTGAGCATGGGGCACTCGTTCTCGTCGATCAGGATACGGGGCAGGCCTTTGTACCGGTTGGAGAAGAGGATGGCCATCAGCTTGTACTGTTCGTAGTGATAGATCGTCCGCTGCCCCTCGTTCATCAGCCGCACCCGGTAACCGTGGCTCTCCAGCTCGCGTTTGAGCAGCCGGGCGTCGGTGGTAATCTGCTCCTGATCCTCGCGCCGTTTGTTGCCGGCACGGTCGTAGTACAGCAGGATCTCCACACTCTTGTCGTAGTCCTCTCCGTAGAACTCATCGAACTTATTGGCCAGCTGCACCTGATCCCACGGGGCATAGACGTAGAACTCCTTCTGAATGCGGCACTCGTTCATCCGTTCGTCCTGCTGGGCGACGACGACGGATTGGAACGAACCGGGGTCGTAGCCGAGAATCAACGGTTCGGAACGCCGAAAATACTTGAGGTAGGAGGCGGTCAGGCGGAAGTCGTCGCCCAAGTCGAACGACAGGATCGACGAGTAACGGTAGCTGTCCGAATAGCAATGCACCTCCGGCTTGAAGTTGCAGAAGAACATGTTCACCACGCGCCGGATCCGGATGTTGCAGATGGCCGCCGAGACCATCGACGAGCTCAAGAGCGCGGGTCTCTCGGGCCGGCAGCTCTATGAGCTGGCGCAGGACTGCGGCACCGACAGCGCCAAACTCAGCGAATTGGCCCTCATCTTTCAGGGCTACGAGACCCTGCTGGCCGGGACGGGCATGGACCCCTCCGACCGGCTGGAGCTGGCCGCATCCCGTCTCGAGGCCGCACTGGCCCGGGGCGAACTGCCGGAGTTCCTGCGGGACAGGGCCGTCTTTATCGACGAGTTCGACACCTTCAACGCCCCGAAAAAGCGGCTGATGGGCGCCCTGCTGGCCTCGCTGCCCACCGTGACGGTGGCCCTCTGCGACGACGGCACCCCTCTCGTGCCGGGGGACATGAGCCTTTTCTCCGGCGCGAAGCAGGTGGCGGTAGTAGTAATGGACGTTGTCCTGCAGTTCCTCGAGGGCGCGGCGCACCAGCACGGCACGGCCCGCATCGCTGAGGGTCTGGACGGCAGAGCCGCCTTCCGCCGACAGGATATGCTCGGCGAGGCTGGTGAAGGAAAAGCTCTCCACCAGTCCGCTCAGCGCGTCGCCCAGCTCCCGGTGGATGCGGCCCTCGGTGGACGAGGTGAACTGCTCCGGCACCAGCAGGATGCTCTTCTCCCCCGCCTCGGCCCGCGCCCGGATGCGCTGGTACAGCAGGGTGGTCTTTCCGCTGCCGGAGCCGCCTAAAAGTAGTTTTAACATGGTGAATCTCTCCGTTGGGTCAGTTTTCTATCGTGGGAGCCAAAAGCCTCTCCCTTTGGGAGAGGTGTCACCGCAGGTGACGGAGAGGGCTAGCCCGGCATGACAGAACCACCGCACAGCGATAAGCAGAAGCCTTTGTCAGGGCGATACCATCGCTGCGCCTGAGTCTCGCTGTCCGCGTCCTTGCCCTCTCAGTCACGCCGCGGCGTGACAGCTCCCCCAAAGGGGGAGCCATTGGCAAGCCGGTTTTGGTCGTGCTGGACGCCTGAGGCCCACTGTGGCGCAAAAGACCGGGCCTCGCGCTCAGACTTAATATCAGCTATCATTGTACCACAAAATTGCAGCGACATCTATTCTGTGGTACAATGAAGAAAAAATCATCTCAGAAAGAGGACACCTGCATGAAAATTTTAGCAGTAGATTACGGCGACAGCCGCACCGGCCTCGCCACCTGCGACCGCACCGAGTTCCTGACTTCCCCCATCACGCCCCAGATCACCGTCAAGGCCCGGGACAAAGTTGCCGCCAGGGTCTGCGAGGTGGCAAAGGAGATCGAAGCCGAGCTCATCGTCATCGGCCTGCCGCTGAACATGGACGGCACCGAGGGCGAGCGCGCCCGCAAGAGCCGCAAGCTGGCCAAGACCGTTGAGATCTGGAGCGGCCTGCCCGTCCGGATGTGGGACGAACGCCAGACCACCTGCGCCGCCGCTGACCTCCTCGACGAGAGCGGCACCTTCGGCGCAAAGCGGAAAAGCATCCTCGACTCGGTGAGCGCGACGGTCATTCTGGACGACTACCTCGCATGGCGGAAGGAGCACCCGGGGGAGGTCTGAACGCCCCCGCCGCCCCTGTGGCAAAGTTTCTTTGCGAAGTCCGGACAGTTTGTTGCAAAGTCCACAGAAAATCGTCGTTTTCCGGTTTGTTTTCACAATTTTCCTGAGCCGAATTTGTATAGTTTTCCGGCTTGACAGCACCGGCTCTTCTCCGATAAAATGAGGGTAGAAGAACCTCCTGACCAGATGGCCGGAGAGGACGCTTCTTCATGAGAAAAAACAACTGGACTCACCAAAACAAAAACGATTGGAGGCGACCCACATGACAAAACTGAGAAAGCTGACTGCCCTGCTTCTGGCCGGTGCACTGACCCTTCTGCTCCTGACCGCCTGCAGCGGTGGCGGCGGTTCTTCCGGCCCGGAGGCCCAAGCCGAAGCCAAGGTGATGCGGGCCATCAATTCTGGCCGCGCCACGGCTCTGGCCAATGACGAGGGGATGCGTACTGTTGCAAACGCCCGTCTGGACGCTCTGGAGCTTGAGCTGAATGGCGCTGCTCTCGGATACAAGTTCTCCAACAAGGCGGATGTCAAGTGGGATGCTGACAACCAGAACGCCACCCTCACTCTGGTCGCTAAATACGACTACAACGATACCACGCTGCAGAAGATCATCGATCAAATCAAAGGCAGCAATCAAGACCAAGCCCTGGATTTTGCCCTGAACGGCAACTATACCAAGGCAGGCGTAGTGGCCCGGATCATTCGCGGCCAGACTTATGTTGCCATCTCCCTGCGGGTGGGCAGGAATCTCTGATCTCTTCCCGATTTTCCCCGCATCTCGTCTGATTTCCCCATAAACGCAGATCACCCGCCAGTTGGCGGGTGATTTTTTTGCAGCTGTCCCACCGCCCGGAGGGCGGAAAACCAGCTTCTTATTCGTATTTCGTAATGGTCACGCTGTTGATGGTGATGGGTTCGGTGGGGCGCTGAGCTTCATCCACGCCGGTCTGGGCGATGGTGATATTGGACGACTACATCCAGTGGCGGAAGGAGCACCCGGGGGAAGTCTAAGATTCCCAAGTGAGTCGTAAATTTTCTGTGCGGCGCTTGACTTCTCCGATAAATCGCGTATACTAGAATCGAGAATGCGAGTGGGTCATGTCCACTCACCCCAAAAAGGAAAAACCCCCTCGGAGCCGGAATCTCCAAGGGGGCTTTTCACTTAGTTGGGCTTACGGTCATCATCATGCCGGTCAAGCCACTTGCAAATGATGTGTCCAACAACATCTGCCGCGACCGATACCAAGAATGCGAGTAGATAGGTCATGTTCCCACCCCCTTTCCCATAAGGACTACGGGGATGAACCGCAGTTTCATTATATCATAGATTGTGGCAAAAAGATACCGCAATCGACAGATATAGAAAAAGGGACGCTTCCGCGTCCCTTTTGTTTTTTACTGATACGTTTCAATGCTCACGCTGTTGATGGTGATGGGTTCGGTGGGGCGCTGATTTTCGTCCACGCCGGTCTGGGCGATGGTGTCCACCACTTCCATCCCTTCGTACACCTGCCCGAAAACAGTGTCGGTGTAGTCGAGATAGGGTGCGCCGCCCGCCGTCTGGTAGGCGCTCACCACGTCGGCCCGCCAGCCGGCGGCGTTCATCTGGTCGATGAGCTCCTGCGTCACCGAACTGCTGCCCGGCAGGGTCTCCATGACATAGAAGACGCTGGCGCAGTCGCCGGAGGCGTCCGCTGCCGCACAGAGTGCGCCGGAATAGTGGTGGAGCTTATCGGTGGTCTCGGCGGAGAAACGGTTCCCGTTCCAGATGGTGGTGCCTTTGCCGTCCGCGCCCTGCCCGGCCTCCACCACGAAGTCCTTCTCCGCCCGGGTGACGGTCAGGCCGTTGTAAAAGCCCTGCTGGGCCAATGTCGTGAAATTCTGCACGGCCTGCGGGGCCTCGGTGGAAAAGAGCACTGCTTTGAACACGCCTGCCGAGGTATCGAACACCGCGATGGTGTCCCCCGCCGCCGGGTGGGTAAACTGCAGCTCTGCCGACTCCACAGCCGGGCGGCTGACCGTCTGCACCGTGCCGGCCTTTCCGCCCTGGATGCTGGAGAGGATATTGTCCGCACTGCACCCGGCCAGAACTGCCGTCAGGGCCAGTGCCGCCATTATTTTTTTCAAGGCTCTCATGATCGGGCCTCCCTGTCCATATATTATAGCAAAGATGGCTTTTCAAAAGCTATCGCTATAGTATATCACATTCCGGCCCGGGAAGCGAGAGGGAAAAGCGTGAAAATTTGTTATTGGATTTCTATGCGAAAAACATCTTGACGAGCGGGCAAAAAAACGCTACACTATAGGCGTACCCGGAACCCACAGCTCAGAAGGAGCAGAGGGGGCAGGGTGTGATAGTTATTCTATTTTTTAGATATTTGACAGGAGAACGTGACTTATGGCAGAAGATATGAACAAGTCCGCCGCTGAGACCGAAGAGGAATATCAGCCTGACCTGATGACCCTCGAGGACGAGGATGGCAATGAGGTCACGTTTGAAGTGATCGACGCTCTGGACCATAAGGGCGTGCATTACCTGGCCGTTGTCGAATACGCCGAGAACGAGGAAGACCTGGACGAGGACGCCCAGCTGGTCATCCTGAGCGTCGGCGAGGACGACGAGGGCGAGTATCTCGACGTGGTCGAGGACGATGAGACCCTGCTGGAAGTCAGCAAGCTGTTCGAGAAGCGTCTGAGCGACCAGTTCGAGATCGAGTGATCTTTCAGCAAAGACTTCCTGCCCGGCGCGATTTGTTGCGGTTTATATGATCCTACTAATCATCCAACGGGAGCTTGGAGTTCGTCGGTGGATTGCAGACCTCCCCGTCATGGGTCGACCATGAAGGCTCGATGAGGAAGCGCGAAACCGGAGACAGAGCACCCACCTGTCCGCAAGGGTAGGTTTGATTGCCGCAGACGACCGGGCGGGATTCTTTATAGGTTTTCAAAAAGGCTCTCGTGCCGTATTTCCTGCCGGCATGAGAGCCTTTTTCTTTTGTCTCTATTCCCCGGTCTCGTCCGTGAACAGGCCCGGGATGCCGCAGACAGCGGCCACACCCACCAGCGTGAACACGATGCGTGACCAGATGGACGCGCTGCCGCCCAGCAGCCAGCCGACGAAGTCGAACTGGAACAGGCCCACAAGACCCCAGTTGATGCCGCCGACGATCATGAGGATGAGACAGATTTTATAAAAGGTCTGCACAAAAAGACCCTCCTTCCTTTGGGCAGTATGCCCGACGGGAAGGAGGGTTATGCATTTTATAGGGTCAGCGCTGCTCGAAAGCCTCTCCCTCTGGGAGAGGTGGCATTGCGAAGCAATGACGGAGAGGGCAAGCCCAGCACGAAAGAGCCGTTGCGCAGCGATGGGCAGGCTCTTTGTCAGAGCGATGCTGTCGCTGTGCCTGTGCTTTACTTGTAGCGGCCTTGCCCTCTCAGGCGCTTCGCGCCAGCTCCCCCAGAGGGGGAGCCTTTGGCAGGCCGGTCAAGTTTCCTCTGGACGCGCAAAGCTTATTTGTTTCGTGGACTGTAGTGCCCTGCTGTCTAGGCCAGCGGCAGCTTGACAAGGTGCGTCGTCCAGAAGCGGCTGCCCTCTGTAGCAAGGCCCGCCCTTTTGCGCCATATTGCGCCTCGGGCGTCCAGTAGGAAGTGGCCCGACTTGCCAAAGCCTCTCCCTATGGGAGAGGTGGCATTGCGAAGCAATGACGGAGAGGGCAAGCCCGGCACGAAAGAGCCGCTGCGCAGCGATGGGCAGGCTCTTTGTCAGCGCGAAACGAGCGCTGCACCTGTGCTTCCCCGCCAGCAGCCTTGCCCTCTCAGGCGCTCACGCGCCAGCTCTCCCAAAGGGAGAGCCTTTTACCTTCTTACTACGCAAGCCCCTCCCCTGACGGGCCGGGCCGTATAGACCTGCGGCCAGCGGGCGCGGAGGGCGTCGGCGGCGGCTTTGGCTTCGGCTTCGGTGCGGAACACGCCGAAGACTGCCGCGCCGCTGCCGGTCATGAGGGCGGTGACGGCTCCGTTCTCCCGGAGGGCGGCCTTGATGGCCTCATTGTCCTTGGCCCCGCTGCACTCCTCGAGGGCGTTTCCGGCAGCGGCGCAGACAGCGTCCAAGTCGCCCGCCCGGATGGCGGCTTCCTGGGCGGCGCAGTCGGGGTGGACGCTGCTGCCGACTTTGTCGTAGGCCGCGAAAGCCTCCGGCGTCGAGATGCCGTAGCCGGGCATCACCACCGTGAACCAGCACTCGGGCAGGGGCGGCAGTGCCTTGATGAGGTCGCCGAGGCCCTGCACCCGGCAGGTGCCGCCCATAAGGGCAAACGGCACGTCTGCGCCGATACTGACACCCAGAGCGCAGAGCTCGCTCATGGACAGGCGGGCGCCGTACAGCTCGTTCAGGCCCACCAGAACAGCCGCAGCGTCGGCGCTGCCGCCGGCCATACCGGCCCGGACGGGGACGCTCTTATAGATGGTGATGTCTGCACCCGCCAGCAGGCCCGTATAGTGGAAGAAAGCCAGCGCCGCCTTGATGGCGGTGTTGCCCGGGCCGGGCTTGACATTGCTGCCGGGCAGGGCCAGATCGAGGTAGGGGCTGCGGCGGATGACCACCCGCTCGTAGAGCGAGATGGCCTGCATGGTCATATCCAGCGCGTGGTAGCCGCCGGGCAGAATGCCCACCACGTCCAGCGCCAGATTCAGCTTGGCCGGGGCCAGGACCGTCACACGATCGCGCATGGTTTTTTCCTCCTCACTTACAGTTCTCGTTCAAAAACTCCCGGATGCGGCGGATGGCCTCCATCAGATGCTCCACGCTGTAGGCGTAGGATACGCGGGCGTAGCCCTCGCCGGACGCACCGAAGGCGTTGCCCGGGATGATGGCGACATGCTTCTGCTCCAGAAGCTTTGTGCAGAACTCCTCGCTGCTCATGCCGCTGGACTTGATGCAGGGGAAGGCGTAGAACGCGCCCCGCGGCTCAAAACAGCTCAGGCCCATATCGTTGAAGCTCTTCACCACGAGGCGGCGGCGCATATTGTACTCGTTGCGCATCCGCTCGATCTCGCCGTCGCAGTCCTTGAGGGCCGTGATGGCGGCGTACTGGCTGGTGGTGGGGGCGCTCATGATAGCGCTCTGGTGGATCTTGGTCATGATCTTGATGATGGGCGCGGGGCCGCAGGCATAGCCCAGCCGCCAGCCCGTCATGGCGTAGGTCTTGGAGAATCCGTTGACCACCACCGTCCGCTCGGCCATGCCGGGCAGCGTGGCGATGGAAACGTGGTTCTGCAGGCCGTAGTTCAGCTCCGCGTAGATCTCATCCGACAGCACCATGATATTGGTGCCGCGCAGGACTTCCGCGATGGCCTCCAGGTCTTCCCGCTCCATCACCGCACCGGTAGGGTTATTGGGGAAGGGCATGATGAGGAGCTTGGTCTTCGGGGTGATCGCGGCCTTCAGGGCGTCGGCCCGGAGGCGGAACTCATCTTCCTGACGGCAGGCCACATGGACCGGCACACCGCCGGACAGGGTGGTGATGGGCTCGTAGCAGACGAAGCACGGCTCCGGGATGATGACCTCATCGCCGGGCTGCACCAGAGTGCGGATGCACATGTCGATGGCCTCGCTGCCGCCGACGGTGACGAGGACTTCCTTTGCCGGATCGTATTTCAGGCCCATCCGGCGGTCGAGGTAGCGGGCGATCTCGGCCCGCAGCTCTTTCAGGCCCGCGTTGGAAGTATAGCGGGTGCGGCCATGCTCGAGGCTTTCAATGCCCGCCTCACGGACGGCCCAGGGGGTCTTGAAGTCGGGCTCGCCGACACCGAGGCTGATGCACTCGGGCATCTCGGCGGCGAGGTCGAAGAATTTGCGGATGCCGGAGGGACGCATGGCCGCAGCGGCAGGCGCGATCAGTTTATCGTAATCCATCACAGCACGGTGCACTCTCTTTCATCGATTTCTTCGTCCTGATACAGACGGCCCTCTTTTTTGTAGGTGCGGAGCACGAAATGGGTGGCCGTGGACAGCACGTCGTCCAGCGGCGACAGCCGCTTTGCCACAAAGAGGGCGATCTCCTGGAAGGTCTGGCCCTTGATGACCAGCTGCAGGTCGTAGCCGCCGCTCATCAGCAGCACGCTCTCCACCTCGTCGAAGGAGGCGATGGTGGCGGCAATTTCGTCAAAGCCACGGCTCTTCTTGGGGCTGACGTTCAGCTCGATGACGGCTTCCACCCGGTTCACGCCGGCCTTCTCCCAGTCCACGAGGGTCTTGTAGCCCTTGATGATGCCCTGCGCCCGGGCCAGGTCTATCATAGCCGCCACCTCGGCGGGGGATTTATTCAGCATGGCCGCGATGTCCTCCACCGACATCCGGGCATTGTCTTCAAGGATCTTCAGAAGCTGTTCCATCGTTGTCTCTCCTTTGTTCAGCCTGTGGCGATATTTATAGATAAGTATAGCACACTGCCCGGCAGTTTGCATCTGGTTTTTGCAAGTTCTGCCGGTGATAGACATTCTTTTGCCCGTTTCCCCTGCTCTTTTTTCCAAAAAGAGTGTTCATTTTTCGTGAAATCTGCTATACTGGAGAAAACCTCTCCGTCGCAGCTGCTGCTGCGCCACTGCCCGGGTTGCGGCACCCAGCATCCGCTGTGCTCCGCTTGCGTCTTGCTGGCCGCGGCCCCAACAGCGACTCTCTGTTTCCGCCACTGGCGGTGGTCGTCGCTGTTGCTCCTACCGAGGGGAGGCTTTGGCATTTCGTGAAGCCTCGCCTCTTCGCCAGAGGCTCCCCTACCAGGGGAGCTGTCTGCGAAGCAGACTGAGAGGTTGTATGAAGGGAAGCCTGTCCGTGAGCGAAAAGCCTCTCCCCTTGGGAGAGGTGGCACGCCGTCAGGCGTGACGGAGAGGGCAAGGACGCTGACGGAGAATCGCGGGCGCGGCGATAGCATCGCTCTGACAAAGAGGCTGCTTATCGCTGCGCGGCGGCTCTGTCGCAGCGGGCTTGCCCTCTCAGGCGCTTTGCGCCAGCTCTCCCAAAGGGAGAGCCTTTCCGCAAGGTCAACATTTATATAGAAGGGGTAGGAATTATGAAAGCATTCATTACCGTCATCGGCCACGACACCGTGGGCGTCGTCGCCCGCGTCTCGGGCCTTTGCTGTGAGCTGAACATCAACATCGAGGACGTCACCCAGAGCATCCTGCAGGGCATGTTCGCCATGATCATGCTGGTGGACATCTCCAAGTGCAGCGTCTCCCACGAGGAGCTGCACCAGAAGATGGACGCTCTGGCCGCTGAGATGGGGATGCAGATCAACCTCACCCGCCAGGAAGTTTTCGACGCGATGCACACGATTTAAGGAGCAAACTACTATGAGCATGATGAACACCGGCGACATCCTCGAGACCATCGAGATGTTCACGCAGGACAATCTGGACGTGCGCACCGTCACCATGGGCATCAGCCTGCTGGACTGCATCGACCCGGACCCCAGGAAAGCCTGCGAAAAAATCTATCACAAGATCACCACCCGCGCCGCCCGGCTCGTTCCGGCTGTGGAGCACATCAGCGCCGAGTACGGCATCCCCATCATCAACAAGCGCATCAGCGTCACCCCCATCGCCATGCTGCTGGGCGCCTGCCCGGACGCCGACCCGGTGGACTTTGCCAAGACCCTCGACGCCGCCGGCAAGAAGGTGGGCGTCAACTTCGTGGGCGGCTACACTGCCCTCGTCCACAAGGGCTTCTCGGCGGGCGACCTGCGCCTCATCGAGTCCATCCCCCGCGCACTGGCCGAGACGGACATCGTCTGCAGCTCGGTGAACATCGGTGCCACCAAGGCGGGCCTGAACATGGACGCCATCAAACTGATGGGCGAGGCCGTCAAGAAGGCCAGCGAGCTCACCGCCGACCGTCAGTGCATCGGCGCAGCAAAGCTGGTGGTCTTCTGCAACGCACCCGAGGACAATCCCTTTATGGCGGGTGCCTTCCACGGCCCCGGTGAGCCCGACTGCGAGATCCATGTCGGCGTCTCCGGCCCCGGCGCGGTCCGCGCC